>Ga0172372_10000835_pt1 | contig 47396 bp, 45 predicted proteins | sample LakKiv5m_2_FD_114544 | JGI IMG/M metagenome (GOLD analysis project Ga0172372, IMG submission 114544) | Freshwater microbial communities from Kabuno Bay, South-Kivu, Congo - kab_092012_9.5m | ecosystem: Environmental > Aquatic > Freshwater > Lake | place: Democratic Republic of the Congo...
AAAGTAGATAATTTAAAATATAATGTTATAACTAAAAAACTTTATCGCGGGGTGGAGCAGTCTGGTAGCTCGTCAGGCTCATAACCTGAAGGTCCTTGGTTCAAATCCAAGCCCCGCAACCAAATTATAAAGACTTAATTTATAAGATAAAAATATAACAAGTTAAAACTACTTAGAAATCTTTTAATTTATAAAAATAAATAAATAAAAATTATATAAATTAAACTATTTTTTTTCGCTTTTTTTTAGATAAATAACTAGTGCTGTATATGCAGCAAGTGAAATAAAACATGCAATTATATAATTTTTGGTTAAAAAAGAAAAAATTATTGGAAAAATAATTAGAATTTGAACAAATAAGGTTGAATAAAAAAAACTGAATTTTTTCAAAAGTAAATGATGAATATGATTGTTATCAGCTTCAAACATATTTCTTCCTTTTAATAGTCTTGAAAAAGACACTCTTATCAAATCAAAACCTAAAATAGACATATATAAAAAAATTTCATCTGAATAAAATAAACTATCTTCTACATTGTAAAACTTAATAAATAGAAAAGAAAATAAAGCCCCAACAACAAGTGTTCCATTATTTCCTATAAATAGTATTTTCTTAAAATTAAAATATAAAAAGAAAAAACAAAATATACTAATAATTATGAGCAAATTTTCTAAAACACCTTTATTATAAAAAATTACAATCAGTAGAAAGATATAAAAACCAAATTGTAAATTAATTCCATCAAACATATTGCAAGCATTAATGAAAAGCAGAATACAAAGTATTGTAAAAAGAATTGATAGATTCCCAAGACTTATTTTGTAATCTAAGAAACTGAACCTTAATTCCTTGATATTAAAATTATCATTGAGCAAGACTAATATTAAAATACTTAAAAAACTGAGTAAAAGTCTAGTATAAGGCTTTATGCTAAATTTATCATCGTAAATTCCTAGTATAAAAAAAAATAAAATTAATATAATTAACGAAAAATTTTCTTTAAAACTTAATGAATTTTTATCAATTCCGATGAGAACAAATATAAAATAAATTAATAGACTTATAGTTAATAAAACACCGCCAGCAGATGAAATGGGCTTAGAATGAATTTTTCTCTCTAAATTAGGTTTGTCGAATATATTAATTTTTTTTTGAATTTCAAAAAAGAAAAAAAAAAAAATTATATTTATAAATAAAGCAAAATAAATAGAAACAGACATTTTAATTTTTTTTCATTATAGTGCTTAGATACAAACCTGCTGGAAGAAAAGAAATTATTCCAATCCAATTATTAAAAAAACTTCCTGATGGTAAAATTGGAAACAAAGAAATCAATAAGGCTGTTAAAAAAAAAAATTGACAACGATGAAAATCACTTATCTTATTTAAGATTTTTAACTTAAAAATTTTTAATAATTTAAATAAAACATAAAATAAAGATAGAATATAAAATAGAAACCCTAAAATTCCAGTTTCAGATAAAAATTGCATTATTAAGTTGTGTGGGTGAGTTGAACAGTAATTTTCATCAACATTATATCTTTTATCACAAATTTTTCGAAACATTTTAACACCAGATCCAAATAAAATATTTTCTTTAAATATATTATAGGCTGCTAAAATATGACCATGATGCGCATTAGAATAAATATATAATTTCTTATAATTAAAAGTATCCTGATTTACTAAATTAGTACTTTCTAAAGTATTGAAAATTAATCTTTCCTTAATTTTTTCAGAATTTATAATTACTAAAATTAAAAAAGTTATGGCCGTAAGCGTTAATATAATTTTATTAATAAACTTTGCATCAAGCATAAAAATTAATAAACAAAAAGAAACAATACAATAAAAAGTTGATACTCTTTCTCCTGAGCAGATTACAACTAAGAGTAAAAAAAAAATAAAAATTATTAAATAACAATCAAGATTTGATCTAATATATTTTAGGTATTTAGAATAATAATACAAACCAATTAAAATTGGAGACAACCTAGCTATATAGCTACCTATTATAAGCTCGTCTTTAAAAAAACCAGATAGTCTGCCAGCAAGGCTGGGTAATGGATAACCTAGAATGTTTGCGCCACTATAAAATTGAAATAAACCGTCAGCTGCTACTATGAGCAATAAAGGCGACAATATCATTAATAGTGTAAAAATTCGTTTAAAATTATTTTGGATTAAATATTGGATAGCTAGTGCAAAAATTGCAAATCGAATAAATGGTAAAGAACTTTTAAGAGAAAAATAAATATCTTCTGAGAACAAAGACCTTAATGATATTATAATCCAAAAAACAAAAAAAAATTTAAAAAAATAATTATCAAAGAAATTTCTTAATTTAAAAGATTTTTTTATAAGAAAAATTATACAAATCAATATAAGTGAAAAGTCAGCAATAAATCTACTCCAGATTAAGGCAAAAGGGATAATGCACAACAATAAAAATAATATACTATTTAAATTGAATTTTTTTATTTGTCCTGCAATTAAATGCATAGTTTTTAGAGAATTTAATTCAAAATTTATGATGACTTAAAATTATATTTACAACTCTATCGCTTACATTTTTTATAAGATATTCAAAAGGAATTGAATCATCTGTTTTTCTATATTCTACGGATAATTGGATATTTTTAAGTATTGTAAATTCATTATCATAATTAATTAATACAGCGCCAGACTCTAATGTCTCTTGTCTTTCTGTTGAATTTCTCAAAATAATACATGGTACTTTCAAAATTGAACATTCCTCTTGCACTGTGCCACTATCAGTTAAAACACAAAAACTATTTTCTTCTAATTTAATAAAATCAAAAAAATTTAGTGGTTTCGTCAAAATAATTCTCTCATCTAAATTTATTTTTAAACCGACTAGTAAATTTTTTGTTCTTGGATGTATTGGCCAAATAATTTTTTTATTGTTATATTTTTTTATAATAATTTTTAATAAATTAATAAATTTGAGTAATTGTTTGGGATTATCAACATTTTCTTGTCGGTGAAGAGTCAATAAAAAATATGAACTATTTTTTAATTTTAGTTCATTTAATATTTTTGATAATTTAATTTTTTTTAAATTACTCTTAATAACTTCATAAATAGGATTACCTGTGACATAAATTCTACTTTTGGATATACCTTCACTTAAAAGATTCTCACAACTTCTATTTGTATAAGGCAAAAGTATGCTACTGCTATGATCTATAATTCTTCTATTAACTTCTTCCGGCACATTTTCGTCGAAACATCTATTGCCTGCCTCCATGTGAAATACAGGGATCATAAGTCTTTTTGCCACTACTCCACCAAGACTACTGTTTGTATCTCCTAATACTAAAAATCTATCAGGCTTTTCTTTAATTAAAATTTCTTCAAGCTTTTCAAATATAATTGCAATTTGTTTCGCAAAAGTTCCTCTGGCATTTAAATAATAATCAGGTTTTCTAACTTTTAAAGTATGAAAAAAAATTTTATCTAATTCATAATCGTAATTCTGTCCTGTATGAACTATTATATGGTCACAATACTTATCCAGTTTTGGGATTATTTTACTGAGCCTAATAATTTCTGGCCTTGTTCCTAATATTGTTAAAACTTTCATTTAAACTATTTCTTTTATTAAATACTCTAAAGTGGGAATATCTTTATAACCAGCAGATTTCCAAATTTTTTTATTTAAATCAGGATATGTAGTTTTTAGAGTTCTATTAATTTTATCTTTAGAATTAATAGGTGATATAAAAATATCTGTACGTAAAAATAATTTTTTAAAAATTTTTAAAAGATTAAATTTATTAATAGTATTTTTAGGAACCAAATGTATTGTTTGTGGGATTTTTAAATTACTCTTTATAAGTCCATAAATTACTTTTCCAAAAGCATAAGTAGTAATTCCATTCCAGTTATGATTCTTAAATCCTTTAATTTTAGAATTTGATGGCAAATATTTAAACCAATCTAGTAATGATTTGTGACCATGCAGTTCTGGACCAATGATTGAACATCTTATGTTAAAAAAATTTGGACATTTCAGTTCTCCTAAACTTTTAGTTTTTCCATAAACATCTATTGGATCGTGACCATCTATTTCAACATAATTTCCTTTGCTTCCATCAAAAACGCAGTCTGTAGCTATTTGAAAAATTTTAACTTTTTTACTAGCGGTAATTAATTGATGAGGAAATAATGAATTAACTTTTATTGCCTCGAGAATAGAAGACTGATCTTTTTCATTAATATAAGGTTTAATGATTCCAATACAATTAACGATATAATCGAATTTAGATAATTTTATTTTACTTAAAAAACCAATTTTAAACTTAACAAAATTTACGTTACTATTAATTGTTACTAAATTTTTTAGTTTAGATAATTTTTTATTATCTTTATAAGTTGCATATATTTTAAAATTTTTTAACTCTTGCAAAGTTCTTAATACCTGCGAACCGAGCATACCTGTTCCCCCCAAAATTAAAATTTTTTTCATACAGCTGTATTATTATCTTTCAATTATATCCCAAGGGTTCCAATATCTTGCAGGAAATCTGTAGTCATCTTTTAAACTATTCTCAAGTGTGCTCGTTGAAAAAATTAATAACTTAGAATTATCCTCAAGCGACATACTTCCATTGGCATAACCCTCTGGTATGGAAATTATATTCTGACTTCCAGCATTTAAATACCAAGTAAAAACTTTATTTTTTTTTGATGGATTCTTAGTTTTATCCATTCTGACACATGAGACCTGAAAAGTTCCTTGTATGCATGTTATAAATTTTTTTTCTTTTAAATGTCCGTGCCAAGCTCTAATAAAATTTTTATTAAAATTATGAACTATATAAAATCTTATTATTTCTGAAAAAGAAAATGCATTAGAAAAAGATACTGAACCTCTATTATCAAATAAACGTTTTCCATCTATTAATTTTGGTTCTTGCATATTTATATATTTTTAAATAATTCTAAAAATTTTTGATTAGTATATCTTGGATCATTAAAATTTTTAACTCTCTTGTCTTCCAATAAAGATTTGAGTTCTTTTATTCCATAGCTAACATCATAAATCGGCTTAAAACCTAATTCTTTGTAGGCTTTTAAAGTTGTAACTCTATAATTTCTAGCATCTTGAAATTTTATATTTGTTGAAATAATTTTTGTTTTTTTAAAAGTTTTCTTTATTAATTTTGCAATATCTATGATTCTCATATTTTTATAAGCTAAATTATAGATTCCTTTCTTGTTGCTTTTTAATGCTGAAACGGTGGCTCTGGCTACATCCTTAACATGCAATAACGGTCGAAACTGATCGCCACCAAAGACGGTTATTTTTTTTTCAAAAAATGCTTTAGCGCACAATGTGTTAACAACTAGATCCATTCTAATTCTAGAAAATAAATCGCTTAATCCAAATAAGGTTCCGAGTCTAAATATTATTACATTTTTATTTTTAAATAATTTCTCTACTTGGAGCTTAGAAGAAGCATAAATAGACAATGGATCAGTTTTTGAAGTTTCGTCTAATAAAATATTCTGACAACCATAAACTGAACATGTTGAAAAAAATATTAGTTTATTTTTAAAAAAATTTTTTATAACGATTAGAGACTTGTAATTTATATCATTTGTTACTTTAGGATTTATATTACAAGCTCCGTCACCTACTAAAGCAGCTAACCAAATTATAAAATCGTAATTATTACAATTTTTCTTAAAAAATGATTTATCTCTTACGTCTCCAAAAATAAATTTACAATTTTTTCTGAATGACTCTTCATACAATAGGTTGTCATAAACTGTTATTTCATAATTTTTATTTTTTAACAACAAATCTACGATGACTCCGCCAACATATCCTGCTCCGCCTACAACTAAAATTTTTTTCATACTATTATTGGGTTTGGAAGTGGTATTATAAATTTTCCCTTAAACCCTCTTTTTCTTAAATTAAACATTATATCTTTAGATATATGCCAAGAGAATAACAAAGCATAATCCGGCTGATCTTTATATAAATATTTTTCGTCAACTACAGAAATATTAGTTCCTGGAATATATTTATTTATTTTTAGAGAACCCTTAACCTCACAAATATAATCTAAAATTGAATTATCTAAGCCTAAATAATTAATTAAAGTACTGGCTCTTGATGGAGCGCTTATACCAACTATTTTTTTATTTTTTAACTTAAGATCGGACAGTAAGTTTAAAATTTTTATTTTTGAGGTTTTAATTTTAGCGCCAAAGGATGAGAGAATTTGGTCTAAATTATTATATTTTTTTTCTTCCTTTAATAAACGCTTATAAGAATTGGTTGGTTTATATTTAACTCTTGAAGCATAGATACGAATAGAGCCTCCATGAGTTGGAATTTTTTTTGCGTGAAATATTTTAAAATTATAAATTTTAAACAAATGATTCAAACTTTTAATTGAATAATATCTCAAATGCTCATGATAAACTGTATCGTATTGAAGGGTTTTTAATAAATTAATCAAATAATGAGATTCTGAGATAAAAATACCTTTTTTATCGAGTAAAGTTGAGATTCCTTTCATTACATCATGGACATTTTCTATATGCGCAAAAACATTTGCTGCTGTTATCACTTTTGCTTTTTTTTTCTGACTAACTTTTTTAGCTAATTTGTAATTAAATGGAGATATAATTGTATCAATTCCGGTTTTTCTTGCCAGCTTTCCTACGTCCGTAGGTTCAATTCCCATGACTTTATAATTTATTTTTTTAAAGCTCTTTAATAGAGTGCCATCATTAGATCCAATATCGACGACTAATTCATTAATTTTCAATAATTCAAGTTTTTTTGTTTCGTTAGCTAAATCTTCAAAATTATCTATTAAAATTTTTGTAGTTCCGCTTCTATAGGCGTAGTTTTTTGGAAAAATTTTTTTTCCATCTATAGTCACTCCCAATTGAACTAAGGAACAAGTTTTGCATAATAAAATTTCTAAAGGATATTTTTCTATAAGTAGATTTATTTTTCCTATTTTTGTAAAATCATTGACGGTTGGATGATAACCTAAAAAAAATTTAGATATTAAATTTCTTGAACTACATATTTGACATTTTGAAATTAAAAAAGATTTATTAATCATTTATTTTTATCTAAAATTAATTGTATTCCTTGTTCTAAAGAAATTTTTTGAACAAATCCTAATTTTTTAATCTTGCTAATGTCAGGACATCTTCTGGGTGTTCCTCCTTTTGCTAAATTTGTATTTTTTATCACAATTCTTTTCTTGTATATTTTTGCGATTTTTTTCGCCAGATTCTTTATAGAAACTTCTTCTTCAGTACCAATATTGTATATTTCGCAATGCTTGCCTTTGTTTAAAATTCTATCAAAAGCTCTAACAAAATCGCTTATATAAATGAAAGATCTAGTCTCGTTGCCAGTACCCTTCATTTTAAAATAATTTGACTTTAATTTAATTCTTTTAATAAACTCTGGAATAACGTGTTCATTACCCATATCATAACCATAAACATTATGTGGTCTAAAAATTACTAATTTTTTAAAAAATTTTTTACCATAATGATAACCCATCAACTCTGTTAAAATCTTTCCTCCGCCGTATGAGTAACGAGGGTTTTTAACATCAGGTATTATTAAAGGTATATCTTCTGGTGTAGGAATTCTATTAGCATACTGATAAACTTCTGAGCTAGATGCAAGAAATAAATTTTTAATTTTTTTTTCTACGCATAAATCAAAAATATTTACCAGTCCTTTTACGGCAACATCAAGAATTTCTGTTGGTTTTTTATAAAAGAATTTGGTACCATTTATATAGGCTAAATGAATAACAGTATCATGGTGGATTTTTAAAAATGCTTTTCTTAAATCTTTCCTATTCCGTATATCCCCTTTGATAAAACTAACATTTTTATTCTTGTATAATCTATCTAATTTACCTCTGCTATTATTGTCAAATACAACAACATTTTTACCTAATGATGATAAGTAATTAACAATAGCTGACCCAATAAATCCAGAACCTCCTGTAACCAAAAAATTTTTTTGTTTCATAAAAATTATTTATAAAAAATTCCCCAAACATCAATTATTTTTTTTTTTTCCAACTTTAGTTTTTTATATATTGAATGAGGTGTGGCTATGATAATAAGATCAGATTTTTTGATAGTAAAACTTAAATCTTTCAAATTGTTATCTGTGCAAACATACGGATCGGAACAAATAACCTTATAAGAGTTTTGTTCTAAAATATTTTTTAACTTATAACTTAAAGATGATCTAGAGTCGTCATTATCGGCTTTAAAAGCCATTCCTAATATTCCAATAGTTATTTTTTTTTTAAATTCAACTTTTATTTTATTTACCAAATATAATATCAATCCCTCATTTACTAGCATGGCATTAAAACTTAAATTAGAACTATTCTGAGAATAAGAAACAAGTTGCATGGTGTCCTTAAAAAGACATGGTCCGGCTGCAAATCCTGGGCTAGGTAAATTCTGAGCGCGCGGGTAAGAATCTGTCATTATTTTTCTGATATTGTGAAAATTAACTCCCGCTTTATCTGCTAACATATAAAATTCATTAGCAATTGCAAATTGTATATATCTAAAAACATTGCTATATAATTTAGCAAACTCAGCTTCCAGTTCAGAACAGACTAAAATTTTTTTTGAGATTTTATTAAATATTCTTTTTGCTTTATTTATAGCATGAGGTGACGTGCCCGCTATAATTTGTGGTAATTGGGATATTTCTTCAAAAGTATGACCCTGAACAACTCTCTCGTGACAAAAAGCTACGTCACATTTTATATTTTTCGATATTAAATAATTTTTTAACCATTTAGTGGCTCCAGGATAAACTGTAGATCTTAATATAATAATCTGTTTTTGAGATACCAAATATTTTGAGATTTGATTGATACAATTCTTTAAGTATTTAAAATCAGGATTTAAAAAGTTATCAACCGGAGTTCCAACGGTTAAAATAAAATCCGAACCTTTCATTTGATCTACGCATTGATCTGTAAAATTCAATCGTTTAGTTTTTAAAGCTTTTTTAAGTTCTGAATTTCCATTTTTTTCAAAAAAATGAAATTTACCTTTTTTTGCCAAGTCAATATTCTTTGTATTGATATCATATGACAGAACATTAAATCCTTTGTTTGCCAAAACTACAGATAATGGTAAGCCAATATGACCAACCCCTCCAACGACTGTTATTTTATTTTTCATTATATTGCGTTCTATTATTTTAAAAATGACAGATGGTAAATTTTTAGGTGCTTCATGACTTGTAAAAATTGATCATAATCGAACCAATCACTATTATAAAGGGTAGAATGATAAATAACCTCATTACAGTCTTGTTTATTCGATTTATAGCACGAATTAATTTGATTAAAAATTGCAGCTCGAGAAACTGCAAAATGAATCCCGGTATTGGGTCCTATAATAGAAATAAAGTATGAAATTAACACAAGATATAAAAATATTTTTTTTTTAAAAAATAAAAATATTTTGGGATTACTTTGATAGAGAAAAATAAAAAAGCCTATTTGAAAGAATATTGAAAAAGAAGAATATCTAATTTGCTCAAATGCTGAACCTCTAACAATAACTACTAACAAAGATCCTATAATACCAATAACCAGAAATGGATTGTTTAAAATTATATTTTTAATTGTCTTATAAAAATCTTTATTAAATAAAAAAATATAAGTTAAAATTATCACATTTTGCAAAAAACCGACAAATGGAGAAATAAATTTAGAAAAACTAAAATAAGGAAAAAATATAAAAGAAGAAAGACCAAAATAATCTTTTGCAATTACAAATAAATTTTTATCCAACAGTATAGATAAACTTGAATTTGATGTATCCTCTTGCCAATTCACATTTAGAAACTTATAAACAAAAAAATAGATTAAAATAGGTATTGTTATACAGAATAATTTGTAAGAATATTTTTTGTTAACAAAAATAAAAAAACCGTAAATAATCGAATAAGATAGCAATACAATTCCTGCTCCGAAATTTAATGCCGACAACAATAGAATTAAAAAAATTATTAAGTACTTTAAATAACTTTCTTTAAGATTTAAGGATAATACAAAAAAAATACTTAAAACAAAATTAATCGTCCAGGCTAAATTTACTGGTTCTAAAATAACATTCATCCATTTTCCTGAAAAGAAAATAAATAAACAGATCCATATTAAATGAATATTTTTAAATTTATTTAGATAAGAAAATAGAAATAAAAATGAAATGAAATAGATTATAAAATTAATAAAATGTAAAAAACTATAATTAAGAGAAAAATATTTATAAATTATTAAATGAAAGAGTCTAAAACCTGAAAAAGAATGATCACTACTACCCATAAAAAGATAAATTAGCTGGTCATTGTTGATTAAATGGTAGATTTCCAACCAAGTATCAGTAAAAGGAATGTTGCTGGGATAAATAGTTATACAAGATGAGAAAAAAGCAAAATTAAAACTTACAAATATCAAAATATATTTATTAATATTTTTAAATAATCTTAAAAAATATAATAAAAAAAAAAATAATATAAAAAAGGATAAAAAAATTAATAAATTTTTAATATTTAATGATTCTATAAATAAATGTTTCTGAGTATATATTTTATCAATATAAAAATTACATTTAAGATTACTAACAGCAAAAAAATTACAAAGACTTGTCAGGTCCATAAATAAATATTTTTTTAATATTTAAATAAAAAGCATAAAGACACAAAAAACAATAATCTTTAGACCATTTTATTAATTTAAAATTACTATTTCCTATGTTTCTTTCTTTCCAAATAGATGGATAATCAAGAATTTTGTAACCTTTATAGTAGGCTTTTATTAAATATTCCAAACTATAAGAAAAACCTAACCTACTTTTAATCTTAATATTAGACACAACCCCATGGGAGAATATTCTTGAACCATTAGTTGAATCTTTTGAAGGAAGACCACAAATATAATAGAGAAAATAATTAACTAATTTCATAATATTTAATTTTATAAATGGTGCGTTAATCATTGCTCCCCCCTTCATCAATCTGCATAAACACAAAATATCAATATTTTTATTCACCATTAGATTAATTAAAAAAGGCAACTTTTTAGCGTTAATCTCATCATCGGCTGGCAAAATATAATAATAATCGCTTTTAAAAAATTTTATGCCAGAGATAACGGCCCCATGAGGTCCCGAAGCCTTGTTTTTACATAAAAAATATTTATTTTTTAAATTGCTATTATTTAAAAATCTTAATGTATTATCAGAATCACTATCGTAACAAATTAAAATTTTAAAACTAAATCGTGAATTTTTTTTTATTGAACGAATGGTATTTAGAATATTTTTTTTTTCATTCTTAACTGGTATAATTATACTCACATTTTTTTTAAACATATTATAATATTTAATTAATTTAAATTCATATATTTGAGATTATTTGATGAACTTTTACCGCGTGCTCTAAATCGTTAAATAATGAATAATTTTTTTTATAGAAAGATTTTATCAAATCTTTAATCACAAGTCTTGAGCAAACAATTCTAGAGTTATTTGAATTTTGAGAAATGTCTTTAAAAATAATATTCTTTTTCTTAAAATTATTTTTATTATAAATAATAAAATTCCCATGGTAATTTACAGATCGATTTTCAAGAACTAAAGATTTTTTTTTTGTAGTTGTCAATTTAATTGAAAAAATATTTTTACTTATACAATCATTAGAAAATTTAATTTTAAGACTCTGGCCTTTCTTTATTTCGCCCTTTAAATAATCAACTTTATTTTTTCTATTATACCTTTTTAAATATTTGATATCTCCAAATAAATAAATAATTAAAGATATTAAATGAAAACCAAAATTTAAATACGACCCTCCACCATCTTTAATTATATTCTTCCAACTTTTTTTTTCTTTTAATGTCCCGCTTTTAAATAACCATTTTATTTCAATAGATGATCTAAAACCTGCATACTTCTTAAGTAATTTTTTATATTTAGAAATAGCTGGAATTTTTAAAAAATTTAAATCAACGGCAGCTTTAATATTTTTTTTATTAAATTTATGAAATATTTTTTTTGCATCGTTAAAGTTATATGTTAGTGGCTTTTCAGCCAAAAAATTTATTTGTTTTTTAATAAGAAATTTAAGAATAGTTGATTGTAATTTTGGTGGAACTGCAATTAATACCAAATCTGGCCTACATTCATTTATCATTTTTTTCCAAGAATAATAAAAAGAAATATTTTTTTTAGTTCTTCTTTTCTTAATTGCTACAGCTTTAATAATTACGTTTTTGATTCCTAATGCAGCCGGTAACAAAGTTTTTAATCCATAATTGCCGCCAATAATACAAATTAAAACATTTTTTTTCATTAATTATTTAGTAGTAAACGACTTTAGTTGGTATAATATTTTTAATAAAATATTTATTTCAAATTTATTATAATAAATAGAATTTATTAATTTTAAATTTATAATATAAACTCTGTCTCTGTAAATTTTAATTTAATTTTCAATTTTATAAAAATAATATCCGTTTACCTCATCTTTTAATATTTCAACTAGATTTAACTTAGAGTAATGCTTTATAACTTTTTCTATACTCGCGCCTCCTCTTTGATAAATATGCCCTGATAAATCAATTAATAGATAATTAACTTTATATTTTTTAACTTCTTGCTTAATTCTATACTTAGATCTTGGATTGTCATAAAAAGCTATATCTTGAACAAAATTTCTTCTAGTGACACACCATCCATCTGAAACAGTCGATGCAAGCATAATTGTATCATTTTCTCTTGTAACTTTTTTAATTTTTTCCCCAAATTTATAAAAATGACTGCTGTCTCTTTCCCAAAACGATGGCTTAGTTTGAATGCCTATTATTGTTATTAAAATTGGAATAAAACAAACTAGTACTCTAAACTTGGATAAAAAAAATTCAACTTTTTTTAAAATATTATATTTAAACAAATGATTATAAATTAAAATAAGACCATACCCCAACAAAACTGATACGGGAGCCAATAAAATTAAAAAATGTCTTGGCCATAAAGTACCTTGGAGCGCATAAGAACCGAATAAAAGTCCAAAGAAATAAAAAATCAAAAAAATTAATAGAATAAAACCTTTAAATCTCAATTTCCATGTAGCTAAAAAAATAGTGGGTAATAAAACAAATGATAATGGAAAAGCAAAAGTTGGAAATACTACTAAATGAAATTTAAAAAAATTTTTTAATCCCCATACAAAATGGTTTTGTAAATATTCATATAAATTAACATTTTTCCAAAAATTATCAATATTAGGAAGTCCAATCTCAAACATCATATTACCCCAATCAGGTATATAAGGATAATATGAAGTTAAATTAAATAAAACTTTACCGAAATATTGGTAAGATGTACTGCCCCAAGAAAAAATAACTAAAAAAAAGAAAATACTAAAACCAAAAAGATTTAAAATCAGTTGTAAATTTTTATTTAATATTAGAAGAGAATAAAAAAGAAATATAAATAATAATATTATCCAACCACTTATTGTTAAGGCAGTGTAACCAATAATTATTCCAATTGAAAAAAAAAATAAATTATTTCTTTTTAACATAAATAAATTTAAAAAAAAAAACTGAACTAAAAATAGACTAAACATTTCCCTCATGATAACTGTTGAGTTTTCGATATGAAAAAAATTAAAACAAACTATAAGTGCACTGATGTAACCTAATTTTTTAGAATGAATGATTTTGCCAAGAAAAAAAGCAAGCAATATTGATGCCAAACCAACTAATAAACTAGAAAATCTTAATAGAATAAATTCATCTTTAATTAACAAAAATAGACTTAAAAAATAATGATAACCTGGTCCGTATAAATCAGTTAAAGCTGGAATTTTGTCATGATAAAACCAATATGAAAAAATAAAATTAGTCTTTGGACCTATGCCAGTCGCAATATTATAGGCTATGTTATAATGATAACAGGTGTCTCCACCAAGATTAGGTAAAAAAATATTGCCTGTTTTTTGCAATAAATAAAATAACCTCAAAAATAAACCAATTCCTAATATAATTAGCAAATTTGAATTTTTGAATTTAAGTATTTTTTTTTTTAAACTTTTTAAATTCATAAACTATTATTAATTAAAATCTTTATATATTTTTTGTGATTTATTTATAATTAATGCAAATTAAAAAATCTTTTATCCTTTATCAAAAGAGAATATTTCAAATATGCCAAAATATTATTTTTTTTATTTTTTACCTTTGACTTTGAAATTTTATCTGCTTTTTCCGTTAATCTAGATACTAAAAATCCAATTAATATTTTTAATTTCATAAAAGTTTTATTTATCTTTAAAAATTTAATTAGCTTAATTAAAAGTAAATCATTGAATTGACACTTCATCAAAAACTAGTGACTATTTTTTAAAAATTTGACTTAAAGCTAACTTAAATTTAGTGAATTTAAATTTTTTAAAATATAATTTAAATAAATCACCAGAGCTATAATAATTCAAATGCTGCTTAGAAGGAACGTTAATAATCAATTTGTCAAATTTTTTTTTAATATTTTTACTAAAATAAGAAAAAATAAAATTTAAATTTATCCAATTTTCTGAAGTTACATTCAATACATGTCCATTAATGTTAATATTTTTTCTAATAATCAATAATTTTATAAATCTACATAAATCATTGACATATAAAAAATCTCTAATTTGAGAATCTAGACTAACTTTAATTCTTTTATTACAATGCAAGCTATTTAATAATGAACCTAAAAATCTTCTTTTATTATCATTTTTCCCAAAAATTAAAGATGGTCTAAGCCACACATAATTAACTTTATTTTTAATTTTTTTTTTTACATATTGTAAAGCCTTTACTTTAGCAAGACCATAAGAACTAACTGGCTTTAATTTTTGTCTTTCTGAAAATGGAAGTTTGGCCAAACCATATTCTTCTATGGTTCCAAAAAAAATAATCTTTTTCAATTTATAACAATACTTAAGAGAATTAACTAAATTAATTACTGGTAAGGTGGTATTTTGATATTGCAATTTATTTTCTTTTTTAGTTCTAATTGCGGACACTGTTCTTGCTGCTAAATGAATTATTATATCTGGTTGGCATCTTATTAAAATATTCTTAAAAATTTTTAAATTACTCAGGTCATGAATCTTACTAGAGTGACGATATACTTTATAATTTTTTTTTTTTAAAAAGTTAAATATGTGCGATCCTACAAATCCATAACCGCCTGTAATTAAAATTTTTATTTGTGAACTATATTTACTTTTCCGTATCATCAACAATATATCTAGGCCTATCTTTTACCTCATCTACAATTTGACCTATATAAAGGGAAACTATACCTAAAAAAAATATTATAATTCCAAAAAAAAATAATGAAAGTAATATAATACTTGTAAAACCAGGTTGTGATATTTCACCATTAAAAAATTTAAATAAATAAAAAAAAATCAAAAAAATACTAAAACTAAATATTAAAAAACCAAATACAGTAATAAATTTAAGAGGGAATTTTGTGAAGGAAAGAATTCCATTTTGTCCAAAATCAAAATACTCTAATAACGAAAACTTACTTTTTCCTTTTAATCTTTCCACCCTATTATATTCTAACCCTATTTGATTAAATCCTAGATAAAATATAACACCTCTTAAAAAAATATTTTTTTCTTTAAATTTTTTAAGATGCAAGATTATCTTTTTATCAATTAATCTGAAATCGCCTGCATTAACAGGAATAGAAATATCAGAAAAATAATTTAACAATTTATAAAATAACTTTACAAATACTTTTATAAAAAAGTTATCTTTTCTAGTCTTTCTAATACCATATACAACATCGTAACCTCTTTCCCATATGCTTATAAAATCTAAAATATATTTTGGATCATCTTGACCATCAGAATCTATTGTAATAGCGCAATCGCCAATACAGCTGTTATAACCGGATAATATATTTGATTGATATCCAAAGTTTCTAGAATGTCTTATAATTTTAGTATTTTGGTTATTTTTAGCAATGCTTTTACAAATTTCATAAGAACCGTCATTAGAATGATTATCTAGAAATAAAATTTCATAATCATATTTTGTTGTTATAGTTGCTGTTATATTAATAATTTTATTATAAATAATATTAATATTTTCTTTTTCATTAAAAATAGGAATTAATATAGATATTATTTTTTTCATATTATTAAATTTTAAAAATTGTAATCACAAAATTAAATTTTGAAAAAACTTAAAATTTTATTAACACTGTACTCTAGGTGATTTTTTGATAAACCTGGATACAGCCCTATCCAAAAAGTATTTTCCATTATTAAGTCAGTATTTTTTAAATCCCCATGAACTTTAAAAGTTATATTTTTCATATAAGGTTGCTTAATTAAATTTCCTGAAAATAATAATCTAGTGCCAATTTTACTGTCACTCAAGTATTGAATGAGGGCTCGCCTACTATATTGATTACTTTTTTTTAAAGTTAAAGGAAATCCAAACCAAGATGGTTCTGAATTTTTTTCTGGCTCTGGTAATATCAAGAACTCCTCAAGACTCTTAAGATTTTTATATAAAAAATTAAAATTATTTTTTCTCTTACTGATAAATTCATTTAAACTGTCTAATTGAGCAAGACCACAAGCAGCTTGAATATCAGTTATCTTCATGTTGTAACCCAGATGAGAGTAAGTATATTTATGATCATAACCAAAAGGCAGATCTCCTAATTTCCAACCAAATCTTTTATTGCAGGTATTGTCTTTGCCAGGCTCGCAATAGCAATCTCTTCCCCAATCTCTAAAAGATTCTGCAATTCGTTCTAATTTCTTACTGTTCGTAAAAACTGCTCCGCCTTCTCCCATTGTAATATGATGTGCCGGATAAAAACTTAAAGTTGCTAAATCGCCAAAAGTCCCAACATTTTGATTATCAAATTTTGATCCAAGAGCGTCACAACTATCTTCTACTAACCATAAATTATATTTTTCACAAATTTCCTTAATTTTTTTAACATTAAAAGGATTACCCAAAGTATGGGCCAGCATTATAGCTTTTGTTTTTTTTGTTATTGCAGACTCAATTAAGTTCTCATCAATATTATAAGTTGGAATTTTAACATCTATAAAAACTGGAATAGCACCAAATTGTATTATTGGATTTACTGTTGTTGGAAAAGCCGCTGCAACAGAAATAACTTCATCTCCTTTTTGAATAGCTCTATCTTTTAGTTTAGGCGAAGTTAAAGTTGAGAATGCAATAAGATTGGCAGAAGATCCCGAATTAACAGTCAATAAACACTTTATTCCTAAAAATTTCGATAATTTTTCTTCAAATTGCTGATTAAATCTACCTGTTGTTAACCAGCCATCTAATGAAGCCTCGACCATATTCAGAAGTTCTAAAGATCCAATAACTTTACCAGAAACTGGCACTTCACTTACTCCTGAAATAAATTCTTTTTGTTTAAAATATATTTTAGAATAATTTTTAACTAAATCGAATATTTTATTTTTTACTCCTATGATATTTTCATTCATAAACTATTTAAAATAATCAATTATTTGTTTCTCAGAAATATTTAGAATATTTTTTTTTTCTAAGAATTTTTTTTGCCAAAAAGATATTAATTTTATGCAGTCTTTAAGATTGTATTTTGTATTCCACCGTAAATTTTTTTTAGATTTTTCAGAATTCAACATTAATACCTTACTTTCATAATATTTATTAGATTTATTATTTTTTTTAATTACTTTTACAGAATTATCAAATTCTTTATTAACTAAACTAATAATATAATTTACAGACTTATTGTTGGAGTTACTGGGGCCAAAATTCCAACTATTATTAATAAATTTTTCCTTTCTATATAACTTCATTAATAACAAAAGATATCCATATAACGGATCAATAACATGTTGCCATGGTCTTATAGAATTTGGCGATCTTAAAATTAATCTTTTATTAGATGATAAAGAGCGAAAATAATCAGGTAAAATTCTATCTTTAGAAAAATCACCACCACCAATAACATTACCTGCTCTTGCTGTAGCTACAAAAATATTTTTTTTAAAAAAGAATGAATGATTATAAGAATTAACTGCTAACTCAGCACAAGATTTAGAATTGCTATAAGGATCAAAGCCGCCTAAACGATCATTTTCTTTATAATAATTTTTCTTATTGTCATTAAAATAAACTTTATCAGTAGTAATAATCAAAGCAGATTTTATAAAATTTAAATCATTTAAAATATTTAAAACATTAACTGTTCCAAGAGTATTTACATCATAAGTATATTTAGGATCTGCGTATGATTCTCTGACGAGAGACTGTGCTGCCATATGCACAACAAAATCTGGCGAAAATTCAGAAATTGCTTTTTTTAATTTAGTATAATCTCTAATATCTCCAATTACAGATTTATCTATTAAGTGATTTAGATTAGCCAAATCAAATAAACTTAATCTTTGCTTAGGCCTTAAAGAGTAACCTGTAATTTTGGCTCCTAAAAGATTTAAAAAAATACAAAACCACGAACCTTTAAAACCAGTATGCCCTGTTAAAAAAACTTTTTTGTTTTTCCAAAATTTTTGTAAAATTAATAATTTATTTTGCATCCCATATCTTCCAAGGCGCTTTATTAGAGAACCAAATATTATTTAAATATCTTTTATCTCTCAATGTATCCATGCAATACCAAAAATCTTTGTGTTTATAAGCAGCGAGTTTATTCTTTTTAGCTAAGAAACTTAATGTATCACTTTCTAATACTGTATTTTTTTTATTTAAATACTTAAAAATTTCTTTTTTACAAACAAAAAACCCTCCATTAATCCAACTTTCTTTTGTCTGATCCTTTTCTAGAAATTTACTTATTTTATTACCTTTAAAAATAAGTTTTCCAAAACGAGATTCTGGCTTAACCGCAGTTAATGTTACTACTCTTTTATTTCTTTTATGAAAATTTATTAATTTATTTATATTCACATTACTTAAGCCATCTCCATAAGTTAAGCAAAAAGATTCTCCGACATATTTTTTAATTCTTCTTAATCTTTCTCCAGTATTGCTATCCTTGCCTGTATTAACAACTTTAACTTTCCAAGGCCTTTCTGATTTGCTTGATTTATTTTTAAAATTTTTAAAAAAATTTTTTATTATTTCTATTTTATAACCTCCACAAATAATAAATTCTGAAAAATTAAATTCTGAATAATATTTAATAATGTGCCATAAAATTGGCTTATCACCTATTAATACCATTGGTTTTGGAACGATATCGGTTTCTTCTGCTATTCTTGATCCTAAACCGCCAGCTAAAATTACAAGTTTCATAGAAAATATTAATATTTTATCAAAATTCTTTAATACTCTTCTCGTCTTTACTTTATCACCATAAACGAATGCACCGTTATCGATATTCTATGTCACCGCAGAACCGGACCCAATTATTGCTTTTTTTCAATTCTAATACCAGGCAAAATTGTTGTTCCTCCTCCTATTGATGCTCCTTCACAAATAATATTTTTTGAATGAATAATTTTACTAAAATTTTTAGTGTGGACGCTACGAGGATAGATAATATTGGCAAAAGTTACATTTGGAACAATAGAGACATCATTTTCTAGGTAAGTAGAGTCAAGTAAATAAAAGCTATTTTTTTTAGCAACTCTATCTCCAATGACTACATTATTTTTAATAAAATAGTGTGGGTAAATATTAAAATCTTTTCCAATAGTTGCTCCACTTAATATTATGAAATATTGCCAAGCAGTTGTTCCTTTTTCAGTCTTATTTGATTTAACTTCACTCAACTTATGTATCTTCATTAGCTAAATTTTATATTTTTACAATACTACATTAAAATATTTAAATTTTATTTTGTAGTTAGCCAATTAAATTTTTTTAAGTTATTTACTCCATTTTTCTTTCTTTTATAAGCATAACCCAAACTCGAAAAATTATTATTAAGATGAAGTCCACATCCAGACCCAACGTACCCTGGAGGATTTTGTTTTAAATTTTTTTTCCACCATTTTTGATCAAACCAAACTGAAACAACTTTTAAATCACAAGCATCATCAGTATAAATGTAAGAATTGTATCTTAATTTTTTCCACAGATATTTTATGCAATCTTTTGTAGACTTAGTCAAATCAACATCTAAAAAACAAAAATCAATATACTCTTTATGGTTTTTTAGAGTATTATTAAAATAGCCTTCCCTAAGTTCACATACGGATAGCTCTCCATACAACTTCAAATTTTGAATCACTTCTTCCTTAGTAGATTTGTACATCCCTTTTTTATAATACCCATATAAATTTAAATGAGGATATTCTCTAAGACCAATTTCCTTTTCAGAAAAAGGCAGTCCCTCAAAAGAATCGTAAATTATTAATCTGGCGCCTATATATTTACAAACAATTGAAAGTGCAACACTACTTGCCCCTTGAAAACAACCGCACTCAACAACGCAAGCTTTTTTTTTTTTTAATTTAAGTATTTCTTTAATTAATTTCAAATGAACTTCTAAACTTGTTGCCGAAACCGTCCTTGAAATAGAGAATTTAACTCTTTTTAAAATGTCAATCCTTTGTGATCTTGTAATATTAAAATATTTTCCGTATTCATCATTATTTATAAAATCCTCTAATTCATTATTATAAAGTTTATAAGATAATCTTCTAATAATTGAAGATACAAAATCCGGGAGTAAATAAAATAATCTTTTTAACATCATATATTTTTTTTAATGCAATCTTTGAAAATATTCATAAGCTCGTTAATTTTATTAGTCATTAAATATTTTTTTCTATACATATAAAAACAGTTGTAAGATAGAATATTGTATTCTTTAACATTCATATTTTTTAATAACATAACGTTATGATAAAGTTTAAACACATCACCGGAAGAACAAGCTAAGCCTAGTTTGTTTTGTTTAACAATTTTGCCGATTTCACCGTCAGAACAAGCTAATATAGGTCTACCATACGCTAGATAGCTTTGAAATTTAGCTGGTATAGTCTTTGAGATTCCAGATCCAGAAATTAAACTTATTAATAGCGCAGAAGATTGTTTGTAGTATTTAAACATTTTGTTAACTGGAATATATCTTTTTAGATTTATATATTTTGATAGTTTTTTTTCTTTAATAGTATTTATAAGATATTGAAATTTTTTACCATGTCCTAAGACATTAATTACAACTTTATCTTCATTTCTTTTTATTATTTGGCCGAGCTTTACGATGACGTCTAAATCTTGTGCATCGCCTAAATTCCCTGCAAATAAAATTGAAAAGTTGCTCCTATTAGAATTGTATATAATTTTTTTTTTAATAACGTCAGATGGATTTTCAAATAACAGAGTTTTTTTTTTTGTTAATTTAGATATTTCTTTTTGGAAAGAAGTAGATTGGCATAAAATTAAATCGCTCGCGTCATAAATCCATTTGATAATAGGTTTAATGCAAGTAGAAATTAAATTAAAAAAAGGTATTTTCAAATCCTTTAAAACGTGTGGCCATAAATCTTGTATCCAAATTATAAGTGGTTTTTTTGTAATAAATTTATATAAAATTGCTGGTATACATTGAAAAATTGGCGACGTTGCATAAACAAAAATAATATCGATTTTTTTTTTTTTTTTTAAAATTAAGTAACAAGAAGCAATTACAATATAAGAGATATAATTTAATATCTTGCTTAAATAGGTTTTTTTCTGGAACCATACTGGAAATCGAAAAATTTCAAGATTATTCTTTTTTTTTTCAAATAATTTTTTATTTTTATATTTTTTAATAACTCCTTTGCTTAAGTTATAATGCGGTCTTGAGGTAAATATAAAAATTTTATTTTTTTTTTTTAACGGATCGACTAAGTAATTAATTCTAAAATTTTCAGGAAAATAATGTTGAGTAAAGATTGCAACTTTCATTAAGTTTAATTTTTTTAAAAAATTTTTTTAAATTCTTTAATAGAAAAATTTATTTTATTTTTTGTTAATGAAAAATTTATATTTTTTTTATTAAAAAAAAAATTAATTTTACGAGCTATATCTTTAGGATCTAAAGGATCAAATAATAAATTACTTTTTATAAATTGCCTTACATATACAAGGTTTGAGGCGATAATAATTAAATTATATCTTAAAGCCTCATGTATTGGAAGGCCAACTGTTTCATTTAAGGACGGATAAATTAGAGCTTCTGAATTTTTATATACATGAATCATATCCTTTTTTTTAAAAATTTTAAAATCAACATTAAGATTATATAATTTCTTTAATTTTAAAAATCTTGAATTTTTTTTTTCTTTTATATCTAATGTAAACAAAACTCTGGGATAAATATTTGATTTGGCAAGAATTATAAGCGCATTAAAGACATTAATATGATTTTTATGATTTAAATTATCGGCTGGATAAATTAAATTATATTTTTTATTTGTTTGACTTAAAATTGAACTTTTAAAGTTATTAAATTTAATTTTTTGTTCATCTAAACTAAATATGTCAACTACTTTGATCTTATAATCGTTTATATTGTTATCTATCAATATTTTTTTTGAAAATTGAGAAAAAACAATCCACTGATCCACATTATTGGAAAATATTTTAAAAAAAAAAAATCTAATACTATCCAACGAGAAGAGCCAAGAAAAAAAATTTAAATTACAATTTTTAAAAAAAATATTTGCATTTTGGAAACAACATTGAGTAAATGCTTTACTTTTTATCAACGGCGGCATGCCAGAAAGATAAATTAATAATGTTTCGTTAGATTTTATATTAAAATAAAAATAAAAATCTAAATACATTCTATAAAAGTATAAAAAATAAAATTTTTTTATTTTTAAATTAAAATAAATTTTATTGGGTTTAAATCCTTTAAATATATCTAAAACATTTCTTCCGCCTAAAGAATTAACACCAACTGCATTTAGTATTGAGATATTTTTTGAGGCCATAAAAAAATTTAAGACTTTTTGAATGGTAATAATTTATTATATATAAGCAAATGACCAAACATTATTGCAATCGAGAAAATAAATCCTCCATTAGTATAGCCCGCTCCTCTAATTAATTGAGTTAAAATTATAGATATAAAAAACATTTTATAATTAAGCGGAACTCTATTGCAAAGAGTATATTTCATAAATATGTAAAGAAAAAAGAAAGAAAAGAAACCAAATTCAACTAACATTTTAGACAAATTATTAGAGCCATCGTTATAATTAAGAAGATATATCTCATGATATGGCGGTATAATTTCATTTAACATATGTTTTTCGAATGCTTTTTCATAATTATTAATGCCATTTCCTAAAAATTTATTATCTAAAAGAGAATAATAAACTATTTTAAAACTATTAATTGTCACTTCTGTAGAAAGATCGCCTGTATTGGAATGAAATTTTACAGGTAATTGAGAACTATCCTTTTTTAAAAAAAATTCTCTTATACTAATATTCTTTTCTTGGGAGCGCTCTTTTTTTAAGTTTTCTTTTTTTTCATTTATATATTCTATAGATTTATAGCTAGTTTCATTAAATTTTTTACTGTTTAAAAAAAAATCATCAAGATACTTAATTTTTTTATCATTTGCGATAGAAAATACATTTTTGGAAATATTTTTGTTTAAATAAGTTCTATATTCGCTACCTAACAAAAAGAAAAAGAAAATAAAAAAAATAATGAATTTTTTTTTTGTAAAATTTTTAAAAAAAAAAATCAAAAAAAATAAACTAGTGATCAATATCCCAGCAAATAAAGTAGTAGAATAATAAAGAAAAGATGAAAGAAAAACAGATAATAATAATAAAAAGGTTAGGTAAGAAAAAACTTTTTTTATACTAACAAGTAAAAAAAAAATTACTGGAACCATAATCATTGCATAATGTGAACGTTCTTTGAAAATATAATTATTATATAAAATTATTTCACTTAAATTAGTTGTAGATAAAAACAAATTTAATAAAATAATAAAAAAATTTACAAGTAAAAAAAAATAGATCACACATTTAAGGTTATCTTTTATTAGAGTGTAAAAATTAAAACAAAAAAAGAAAATAAAAACAAAAAAAATAATTTTCAATAATTTATTTATAAAAAAAATTTCATCATATGTATTTAGAAAAAAATGCAATACCAAAAACAAAGTAAAGATAATAAGTGATTTATTTTTTTTTAGAATTTCATTGTAATTTTTAACTGTAGATGGGTAAAAATTAATTAGATGATAAAAAAAAAAGAAAAGAATTAAAATTTTCGGATTTGAAATATTAATATCAGCTAATAGAAATGTGTATAAATAATCATAGTCCCACATGAAAAAATGGGAAAATAAGCAAATTAAAAATAAGAAATTATAAAAGGTAATATTCCGATTAAGATTTTTTAGAAACATTTAAATATTGCGATTATTTTTTTTACAAAAATATTTATAAAAAAAATTTTTTTATTATTCAATAAATTAATTTTTTTATCTAAGTTGGAAGTTAAATATTTTAACATCTTTCTGTGAATAAAAAATAAAATTCTAAAAATATTTAAAATAGATTGATTATTATTTATAATATTCAAATAAAAAAAAATATTATTTTTATAGAATTCGTTTTTCTCTTTTATCCATTTATTTTTTTTAATTAAAGAAGTTTGATGAGAATGAACCCTGCTAACAAATAAATGTTTATTTAAAAAAAGAAATTCAGCTTTTTTTGATAATTTTAAAAACATATCATAATCTTGAACATACCTTAATTTTTCATTAAAAAGATTTCTTAAGTACATTTTTTTTGGGACTAACAAAGTACAAAAATTATATATATCTTTTAGTAATAAATTTTCTGTAAAATTTTTAAAATCTTCTTTATTTAAATAAATTTTTATTTTTTTATTTTTTTTGAAATTCCAAAGAATAAAATTAGTAATAGAAATTTTATCTTCGGCTCCCGCTAATGATCTTGTCTGCTCTTCAATTTTGGTGAGTGAAAATAAATCATCATGCGATAACCAATTTATATATTTTCCATTACTTACTGATATTGCTGCATTTAAGGCTGCAGAGACCCCTTTATTTCTTTTAAATCTAATAATTTTAATTTTTTTCTTAAAATTATTACAAATTCTTAATATTTTATCATAATTATTAGACCCGTCATCAACGACTATGATTTCAATATTGCTATATGTTTGATTAACAACACTGCTCAATGAGTCCTGCAAATATTCAACCTTATTATAAACAGGAATAATTACTGTTACTAAATCGTCTGTCATTTTATTAAATGCAATAGTTTTTTATTTTGAAATTCTCTTGAAAAAAATGAAATATTTTTTTTATGATTTAAATTAGAAGTTTTTTTAAGATTTAAGAAGAAGCTCTCGAGATTACTTCTGTAATAATTGATAGAAAAACCTAATTTATATTTGGTCACAATCTTTCCACCTTCTGTTTCTCCTGAAGAAATAAAAATTATGGGGACTCTTGAAGCAATATAATCATATAATTTTCCTGTAATAACTTCTTGAGCAGTACTTTTTTCGGTATGCAAAGTTAATAAGTAATCCATATTAGACATTTTTGATAAAACTTTACTGTGTGAAATATGTTTTTTAAATTTGAAACAAGAAAAATTTTTAATAGCTAAATTAGAAATATTATTATTTCCATAAAAATAAAATAAGTATTTTTTTTGAAGTAAATAATTCTTTTTAAATAAATTAAAAATAATAGATATATCTCTATAATTATTAGATTGGTCAGAAATTAACCCGAAGTATCCTATTAATATCTTTTTTGATTTATTTAATTTAGCTCTACTAGAAATATTTAAAAAACCGTTTGTAATTAAAGTTATTTTTTTTTTAGTAATTAAAGAAAGACTTATTTTAATTGAATTTGTAGCCACCAAAATAGAATCTGCGAATTTAATAATATTTTTTTCTATAAAATTTTTTACAAAATTTTTTATTATATATAAAAATATTGAATTAACTCTACCGGTCCAACCGTCTCTATAATCTACGACTATCTTTATATCGGGATATTTTAACTTAATTCTTTTTATTAAAAAAAATAATGAAAAAGGAGGCGCTGAGATAATTATGTAGTTAATTTTTTTTGAATCTATAATTTTTATAGTTTCTTTATAATATTGATCTATAAAAAAAAAAGAATAGTCAATGCAGAAAAGATATAATAAATTTTGAAAAAATTTATAAAAATTAAAGATACGAAATAACAAAGTTTTGCAATTTAAAAAAAAACTATTAACATTATTTTTTTTTTTGAGGTAAATAATTTTAATTTCTTTTAGACTTTTTTTTCGAATTCCTAAATAACCGTAGTATAGACCTGAATTAGTTAATAAATATAAATTGTGTTTATTTTTTAAAGTCTGTAAAAAAGAATACACTCTTAAAATTCCACCTACTGACTTCGTATAAGGTAAAAATTGTCCTGTTATAAATAAAACATTTTTCTTCATTAAAAAAGAATTTTTCTTATTAATGATGCAATTCCAAAAGAGGCTGAAAAATTTCCAAATATATTTGTTGAATAACTTTTTTCTCTTAATTTTAAGAAATTTGATATTTTAAGTATATTGGTGTCAATTAAAAAACTATTAAAATTTAATAACTCTATCCATTCTGTTCTGTCCCTTAAAATAAAACATTTCTTCCTTAAAAAAAAAGTCTCTTTTTGAATACCGCCGCTATCAGTTACTACAAAATCTGAGTTACGAATTAACAATAGGCTTTCGAAATAACTAACAGGCTTAAATATTTTTATATTTTGAGGAAATTTAATCTTATTTTTTATGCAAATCTTTCTAATATTAGGATGCAAAGGCCAATAAAAATAATAACCTAATTTTCCAATTTCTTTTATAATTTTTTTAAGCCTTGATGGTGTGGTATTTTCTTTTCTATGCAAAGTAAAAAAAACATACTTATTTATTTGCATTTTGTTATTTTTCAAAAAACTATTAAGTCTATCTTTGCTTAAAAATTTTAAATAAAAATCTACAGAATCTTTCATGACATCGCCTAATTGATAAATTCTTTTATTATTTATTCCCTCTGCTAATAAATTATTGGTTGCAGTTAATGTTGGTGAAATTAAATAATCTGAAAGATGGTCGGCAACAATTCTATTTTGTTCTTCGGGCATTGTTTTATCAAAAGATCTTAAGCCAGACTCAACATGCATAATTTTTAAATTCAATTTTCTAGCTACGAGAGCCGCTGCCAATGTTGAGTCTGTGTCTCCATAAATAATTATCAGATCTATTTTTTTAATCTTCATTAACGATTTTTCTAATTTAGAAATCATTTGAGATAATCTTTGATTTTGAGTCAATAATTTTTCTAAATTCAAATTAACATATGGTTTAGGTATTTTAAGCTCTTTAAAAAACACCTTCGACATTTCATAGTCGTAGTGCTGTCCTGTATGGATAATTAAATTTTTTACATTTAATTTCTTTTCTATTGCTTTTAAAAGGATTGCAAGTTTTATAAATTGTGGTCTTGCACCAATGATATGAATTATATTTTTTCTTAACATATAAATTTAGTTATTTTTGTTAATTTTATTTAAAAGCTTTTTTAATAATATTAAAAAAAGATTCAGTTAAATATGGATGCATTGGCAAACTTAAAACTTTTTTCGATAATTTATTAGAGTTTGGTGTGCAATCTGGACAACAAAAATGTTTATACGGTTTTTGTTTATTTAATGGAACCGGATAATACACGGTTGAGGGAATACCAATTTTTTTTAATTTATTAATTATTTTAGCTCTATTTTTTAAAATTAATGTGTATTGAGCATAGGCACTTTTATTATATTTTCTTATAACTGGATTCTTTAAATTTGGGTCTTTAAGTGAATTAAACAAATTATTATATTTTTTTGCTAAAAAATTACGCTTTTTTAATTCATTATCAAAAACTTTTAACTTTTCTAATACTATAGCGCATTGAAGAGTATCCATTCTTCCTCCAACGCCAACTCTATCGTGTATATATTTCTTCTTTTGCCCATGAACTCTTATCATTTTACAAATATTGTAAATTATCTTGCTATTTGTAAAAATTGCTCCTCCATCTCCATAGCAACCTAGCGGTTTACTTGGAAAAAAACTTGTACATCCGATTTTACTTAAACTACAACTTTTTTTATTCTTATAAGTTGCCCCAAAACTTTGGGCTCCATCTTCTATGACTGAAATATTGTATTTTTTTGCGATAGTATTAATTTTATCCATATCAGGTATTTGTCCAAATAAACTAACTGGCATTATTGCTTTTGTCTTTTTAGTAATTTTATCTTCAATTAAATCTGCATTGATATTGAATGTGTCTATCTCAACATCTACAAAAACAGGTTTTGCTCCAAGCCTTACAATGACTTCAGCTGTGGCAACATAAGTAAATGGAGTAGTTATAACTTCATCTCCAGACTTTATACCTATAGCCATCAAACTAATAAGTAAGGCTTCCGTTCCGCTTGAAACAGTTAAACAGTATTTAACTCCTACATATTTTGAAAGTTTATTTTCCAACTCTTGAACTTCTGGTCCTAAAATATACTGACCGTGATCTAAAACTTTTTTAATTCTTAAGTTAATATTAAATTTAAGTTTCTTATATTGCGATTTTAAATCAATAAAATTAATTTTCATCGACCTTTAAAAAATTATCACTTAATTTATATACCTCTGCGGTTTTTGAACATACGAACTTCCCTTTACCTTTCAATGGTAAAGAAATTTTATTTCCTAATTTACTAATCCATCCTTTTTGCAAGGCAGGCACGCCTATCATTAATGCAAAATTTTTAACATTTTTTGTAACTACCGCACCAGCTGCAATAAACGAATAACTACCGATATCAACCCCGCACACAATGGTTGCATTCGCTCCTATAGATGCTCCAATTTTTACATTTGTTTTTTTAAATTCATTTTTTCTTTCAACAAAAGACCTGGGATTTATTACATTTGTAAATACAACGCTTGGACCACAAAATACATCATCTTCAATTATAACCCCTTCATAAACTGAAACATTATTTTGTATTTTTACATTACTACCAATAACTACATTTTTACCGATAAATACATTTTGACCTAAAACACAATTATTACCAATTTTTACTCCAGAACTAATATGTGAAAAATGCCAAATTTTTGTGCCGTGACCAATTGTAGTATTTTTATCTACCACTGAACTTGAATGACAAAAAAAATTATTTTTTTTCATTTATTTTTAATATTATTTATATCATTAATAAGATTAATTGATTTTACACAATCGTCTATAACAAAACCTTTATTTGCAAGAATTTTTTTATACGAAAGTATATGTAAATTTTCAAAACCTGAAGAAAAATCAATTTTTTTAGAATTACATACAATAGATCTATATGAAGAGTTATTTTTTTTTAACAATTTTCTTGGCAAATCTTTTTGATTGATTGAAAAAAACCAATTTACAACACAATTTTTAAAAAAAAAAATTCCTTTAATTTTACTAGGTTTATTAATCAAAATATTTTTTTTTACTACGTCGCCAAATAAATAAATTAATAAATCAATAAAATGAATACCTATATTAAAAAGCAATCCAAAAGATTTAAAGGTTTCCCCTTTCCAGCTTTTAAGGTAGTTTTGATCTCTTGGAGTTATATAAAAAAGTTTTATACGATTATTATTTTTTTTTATTTTTTTTCGTAAAATTGATAAAACTTTATGCAGCCTAAGTTGTAAAATACAAAAAACTTTCTTTTTATATTTTCTTTCAATTTGTCTTAGAGTATTAATTTTTTTTTCACTATCAACCAGTGGCTTTTCACAGATAACATTACATCTTAATTTTAAGCCTAATTTAATATGAGAAAAATGAAGATAATTTGGACTGCAAACTACCAAATAGTCCATCTTTTTTTTTTTTTGGAATTTTATAACAGCTTTTTTAAATCTATTAAAAGAAGTAAAATGATTTTCAGGCCTTATATTTTTTTTTTCAGTATTTTTAATCTTATCATAAGTAAATACTAAATTATTCTTGGTGCGATGAATGGCTTCAAAATGACGACGGGCAATATAACCCTCTGATCCTATAATTGAAAAATTTTTCATTAGTTTAATAATACTTTATTTACTTACAAAATATAATATAAAAATAAAAATTAATTTAATGAAACAAATTATCCAGTCTATTAAAAAAAGAAATTCTATAATTGGGATTATAGGTCTTGGATATGTTGGTTTGCCACTTTGTAATATTTTTTTAAAAAATAAATTTACAGTTTATGGGTTTGATATAGATAAAAATAAAACTAATCTATTAAAAAAGAAAAAAATATATATTCCCAATATTGATAATAAGTTTAAAAATTTTATAAATAAAAAATTTTTTGTTTTTAATAACTTTGATAAAATTAAAAAAACTGATGTAATTATTATTTGCGTACCAACTCCCGTAACTAAAAACAATACCCCCGATTTAAGTCCAGTAATAAGTACAATAAAAGGGATAATTAAATTTATCAGGCCTAACCAGTTAATCATTTTGGAAAGCTCCACTTATCCTGGAACAACGGAGGAGTTAATTATAAACCAAATTAAGAAAAAATTTATTATTGGAAAAAATTATTTTGTTGGGTACTCCCCAGAAAGGGAGGACCCGGGTAACAAAAAATTCCCTATGGAGAATATTCCAAAAATTGTGAGCGGATATACAAATAAATGTAAATTTTTGACAAGACTTGTTTATAGTCAAGTTTTAAAAAAAATTGTGCCGGTGAGTTCTATTGCTGTGGCAGAATTCACAAAAATATATGAAAATAGTTATCGATCTATAAATATTGCCCTTGCTAATGAATCTAAAATGTTAGCAAAAAAATTAAATTTAAACATTTTTGAGATTATTAATGCAGCAAAAACGAAGCCTTTTGGTTTTAAAGCTTTTTATCCGGGTCCTGGTGTTGGAGGTCATTGTATACCAGTTGATCCTTGGTATTTATCATGGATTGCAAAAAAAAATAAAATTAAATTAGATTTCTTGAATACAGCTGGCAAAGTCAATAAATCAATAACTCAATGGATTTTTAAAAATATAAAGTTAGAATTAGAAAAACTAGGCTTAAAAATAAATAAACAAAAATTTTTTATTCTAGGCGCTGCTTATAAAAAAGATATTAACGATTTAAGAGAAAGCCCAACTCTTGATCTAATAAGAATTTTTCAAAAAAAAAATATTTCTTTTATCTATAATGATAATTATATTAAAAAAATTGAATCAAAAAAATTTAAAAAGAAATATTTTTCGAAAAAATTAAATAAAAAAAATATTAAAGAAAATGATATTATTATTCTAATGACAGATCATAGTTATTATAACCCAAAACTAGTTATAAATAATGCAAGAATAATATTTGATACAAGAAATTTTTTTAAAAAAAAATTAAACAAAATTATAAATTTATAAAAAAATATTTTTTTATTATAAAATCTTTTTGATAGTTTTGTATATGGAATGTAAATTATTCCAAAATTTCTTTTCAGAACCGTAAAAGTCATGTCTAATTTCCTTTTCTTTAATATAAGCACTTAATTTTTCCAAATCCCAGTCCATTTTTTTTAGAAAAAAATTAATATCCGCTTCTTGGTCTTGCAAATCTGGATATGTTGGTTGTTGCATTATAATAAGTGCTTGATTTCTGGTCATTTGATTTGTCATTACTAAATTACTTAAATGTAATTTTCTTTTATCTATGCCAAATTTTTTTGGCAAAATATAACCTTGATAAAATCTAGTAAAAATAGACTCGTAATGCTTATAAGGATACGGTTTGTAATTGCACTTTTTTTTTAATTCATTCAGAGCATTTTCTTTTTTATAATCAAAATAATCAAGAAATAGAACCCATTTAATTTTTTTTATTATCTCATAATAAATAAAATTTAATGTCCCAAAAGTTGGGAACGTTTTAACTTTTTGTTTTGCAAATTTTAAACCTATACTTTTAATATTCTTTGCATCATTTTTAAACCACGACCAATTTTTTGGTATTGCAAACCCTTCTGTGGAAGTATTGGTTCCTGATAAAATATATTTAACGTCAAATTTATTAGCTAATTGATAATTAACTGCCAACATTGCGTTATCATAAAGAAGCTCGACATCAATTACATTTGCTTTTAAAAAAGCCTCTTGAAAGTTTTTATATTCTTGCCAATTAATAACATGGGTGTGCAAATCAACTTTTAGCGCATGTATTAAATTGGATATATTATTTTGAGCAATCTCACTATTCCAACCATTATCCATGTGAACCGCTAGAGGTCTTAAACCATTTTCAACTGCGAGCATAAGAGAATATGAACTATCTACACCGCCTGATACTCCAACAATACAATCATATTTTTTATTTTTTCCATCTGATTTAATTCTTTCTAGTAATTCTCTTAAATCTTTTTGTTCTTTTTTAAATTTTTTTTCTCTTAGCAAAAAGTCTGAGCAATAATTACAAATGCCATTATGATCGAAAATAATTTCATCAGCTGTTGTATCCATTATGCACCGTTGACAAACTTGGTATTTTAAAACCTTTGAAAACATTTATTTATTTTATATTCGTTGCCCCTTATTAGAAGTGTATGAAATTAACACTGCTTTGTGAGGACCGTAATATATAAAAAACGCACCAACTCCAATAGCATCAATTCTTTGACATTCTAAGCACTGCTCAATATTTTTCATTGAATTAATCCCGCCGTTAACAATTAATGGTATGGATATTTTGCAATTAATAAAATCTAACCACTGAGTATCAAAACCGGATAAAGTCCCTTCATTAAAGACGAAATTCATAAGTAATTCTCCAGCCCCATTTTTAATGCAATTTTCAATATGAGTGTTTATATCTAATTGAACTTTTTCTTTTTTGACCCAATCAAACAAATAAAATTTATTAAACAAATTTTTATTAATATCTACGGCTGCAATAATACTTTGAGAACCGAACTTTTTACTTATATTTTTTATAAGTTGATAATCATTAAAATTTGCAGAGTTTATTAAAATTTTTTCAATTCCTAACGAAAATAGCTTCTCAGCTTGTTTTAAATTCTTAATACCTCCTCCATAAGTTAACGGCATATAGCATTCGCTTGCAAAGTTTTTTATTAATTCATAATTTAATTCATCATTATTTTTAGATTTTTCAACATCTAAGACTATTAATTCATCTACCTCTTTTTCATTAAAAATCTTTACTACATTTAATGGGTCTCCAACATATTTATGATTTTTGTATTTAACAGATTTAACCAGATCATTATTTTTAATGAGCAAAATAGGAATGACTCTCTTTTTTAACATAGATCAATAATTTTTAACATAGATCAATAAAATTTTTTAAAATTTTTTGTCCTTGAAGAAAGCTTTTTTCTGGATGAAATTGAACTCCATAAATGTTACGATAATTAACTATTGAGCATATTTCTTGACCATGAATGACAGTTGCTAAAATATTTTCTTTATATGAACACTCAGCATAAAAAGAATGAGCAAAATAAAATTTATTTTTGGGGATATCTTTTAGTAAATTACTATTATTATTTTTTATTATTAAATCATTCCAACCCATATGTGGTATTTTAATCTCAGCGCTACTTTTAATTTTTAATATATTCCCCTTTATTAAAGACATTCCAGTTTCACTGCCCTCTTCACTCTTTTGAAAAAAACTTTGTAAACCAACACATATACCCAAAATTGTAAAATTGTGTTTTTCAACAAGTTCAATTATTTTATTAAATAAACCAGATTGCTTTAAACTATAAATAAAAGAATCAAAACTTCCAACGCCTGGTAGAATAATTTTTTTTGAATTTAGATTAAATTGATCTGGTCTTGTAACAATATTTATATTGGATCCTATTTGATTCAAGACATTTTTTACAGAACCAATGTTGCCCACTCCACATTCAATTAAATTTATCATCAAAAAGTTATGATTTTACACTATATAATCTAAACCATTCCGCGATAACTATGTATTTAAAATATGCTGTTATCTTTTTATTTTTTTCTTTTTTAAAAGACTTTAATAAAAAATCATAATCAACAAAATCAATATTTTTTTTCCCATATTTGAGAATTTTTTCATAAAAATCTAGAATATCAGAATTTACCCAGGACAACTCTTCACACCCATATCCAATCTTATCTTTTCTTTTGATAATAGTTTTTGGAAGTTTATTAATAAAAGTATCTTTAATAATTCTTTTTTGCTCAATACCATTAAACAGATATTCTAAAGGAAGATTGGTTACAAAATCGACTAATCTATAATCCAAAAAAGGAGATCTATTTTCAATGCTATGAGACATTGAATTTCTATCAACTATAGTTAATTGTTTACTTAAATTCGTCTTCATAAGAGTTAGTATATAATTATTAAAATCATATAATTTCATTTTTTTTTCTAAATCATAATTTGTATAATTAATATTAATATCATTAAAAGATTCAAATTTAGATTTGATTTTTTCCAAGACAAGTAGATATAAGTTACTAAAATTTTTAAATAAAAAATTAATACTAGAAAAAATATTATTTGTTTTAAGATGATTTTTTAAAATAAATAGTTTTATATTTTCATATCCTAAAAAAAATTCATCACTTCCATGCCCATCTAAAACTACTTTAAAATTATTTTTTTTTGCCGTTTTATATAAGAAATTTTCTGAAATTATACTTCCATTAGAAAAAGGTTGATCTTGATAATAAATAATCTCAGAAAAATTTTTGAAGAAATTTTCTGGTGCAATTTCTACAGAGTAATTTTTTTCAAAATTATATTTATTAATCATACTGTAATAATATTTTTCCTCATTATATTTACTAACTAGGCTTTTAAAATGTAAAGTTGATACTCTATTTTTTATTATTTGATTTGATAATAACGCTATTAAACTCGAATCTATCCCTCCGGACAAACAAACTCCAAATTTGACTTCCTTGGGTATTCTTAATTTTACGGAATCAGTAATTAAATTTTCAAATTCGTCTAAATAATTTTTATTTTCTACTTTTCTATTAAATGAGATTTGATAAAATTGTTTTTTAAATATTTTTATACTATTATCTTGCGAGATATCAAACTCGACTTGGGTCGCTGGTTCAATTTGTTTTATATCTGAAAAAACAGTTTCGTTCGAGTTTTCAATTTGATCATATTTTAAGAAATCTTTAAGGGTATTTATATTTACAACTCTATTAAAACATTTCAATTTAAGGAATTGTTTTATTTCAGATGCAAAAAAAATGAACTTGTTTTCGTGGATATAATAGTACAAAGGTTTTACGCCGAATCTATCCCTCGCCGCAAAAATTTTTTTATTTTTTTTATCAAAAAAAATAAATGAAAACATCCCATTGAGTTTAGATAAACATTGAAAGTTTTGTTCTGAAAAAATTTTATATAAAATCTCTGTATCACCATTACTATTTAATACTATTTTTTTTTCAATAAACTCCTTCTTAAAATCTTGAAAATTATAAATTTCTCCATTAAAAATTAATACTAGATTGTTATTTTTTTCAAAATAAGGCTGGTGACTAGCTGAAGATAAATCACAAATTGCGAGTCTTCTGTGACCAATTGCATATTTATAATAAATATTTTGATTTATAATTGCTCTATTTGGTAAATGAAAAAAATCTTTTTTTAAAAAAATTTCTTTTGGTGTATCAGGTCCACCATAAATTTGATCATCCAAAAAACCATTAGATAAAAAATAACCCTCATCATCGGGGCCTCTGTGCCTTATCTCATTATTAATTTCAATAAACTCGGAAAGATTAATTTTTATATCACTAAAGGAAAAGAAAGCCGATAAACCACACATTAAATTTTAACTCGCATTTTAAAAGAAATTTATCTTTTTTATTAGTAGAGATATATAAAATTTTTTAATAAATAATTATCAAAAAATTAGTTAATCTGAAAAATACTTCAAAATTTTTTTAACAAAATTAACATCAAAGCATTATTTATTAATTTATGTTTGGCTTCAAATGTTTTTTATATCTAGAATTACCTTAAGTTTTGTTTAAAAATTAACTCAAAATTTTTTAAAATTAAGAAAATAATTCATTTGTATTATTAATTATTATTACAAAAAAAATTTTAGTTATTAGATGCTAAGGTAAATTATTAGGAAATGTTAATTTTATACGAATTACTCTTAGGAAGTCACTATACGGTTCAATCTATAAAAAATAAATATAACTCTTAACATTGAAAAAATGAATAAATAAACAAAAAAATTATTATAATTATTTGTAATTATATAAATAATTAAACATAAAATATTTACAATTAACAAAGATAAAACAATAATATTTAACTCATTGTATTTTTTATCTATTAAAAAAACGCCTCCTAATGAACCAACAACAATATTAAATAAAAATAATATGCTAAATAGATGAAGATAAATTGAAAAATTGTAGAAATCTATAATGTTATAATTAGCAGCCATAAAAATTACGAAATTAAAAACAAAAAAATAAATAAATGAAAACAGAAATAATTTAGAGATACTATCTTTTATTAAATTAAAAAATTTTGATTTATTTCTTAACTCGTTAAACTTTAAGTCGCAAAATTTAGATACTACACTATTTATAAAAAAAATTGGCATAAAACCAAATCTTAAAATTATATTATATCCTATTAATAGATTTTGAGCCTCAAAAAATTTAAAAAATATAGTGGGCAAACTAAATGCTAATAAAGGAATACTATCTGATAACCAGATCTTAAAATTATTTTTTATATTAGGTCTTTTTAATAGAAAATTAAATTGAACTTTTAAGATATTATTAACATTAAAAAAAATAATTAATAACCAACTTATAAAATTAGATATTGTAAAAATGACTATTAAGTCAATATCTTTTAAATAAAGAATTTCTCTCTGTAATATAAATAAAAAAAAAATACAAGGTAATATTAATTTGTAAATTGCATTGTAAATATACTTTTTACGAATAGTATTAATAATTTCAAAATAATATGCACTGCATAAAAAAAATATATTAACTGTAAAATAAAAACTTTTATTAAAAAAAATTAATGTAAGCAATAATATAATAAATACACAAAATACATGAGTATTTAAATTTTTCTCATGAATATTAGTTTTTTTTTGCTCATACAATAATAACTTATCAAAACCAAAAAAAAAAAGTCCGACTACTACAGCAATAATTGCTTGCAAGTAAAAATAATCGGCAACTTCAATCTTTGGAAAATATTTAATAATTAATGATAAGTTAATTAAATTAAATATCTGAGAAAATATTGAGCCGGAAAATAAAAAAAAAAAATTTTTTACATCTTTAGTAATTATAATCATTTGCTTTTATAGTACGACATATTTTTAAATCTTAAAAATTTTAAATTTCACCACCAAAGTTGAAATTAAAATTAAGATTGATGTAAATAGTAATATTAATTTTAAAGAATTGTTAAAATCAAATATACTATCCTTATTATTTTTTGTATAAAGAAATGCTTTATCGTTACCAATAAAAATAACCCCTATCAGAATACTTGTTAGTGATAAAATATAAAAATATGAGCTTAAAACTTTTTCATCAAAGATTTTTAGTAAAATAGTAAAAGTTAATAAACTTATTAATTGAAAAATAAAAGTGGTTAAGAGATAATAAATACTTTCATTTAATTTATTGCTAAAAAAATTTTTCAATTAATTATTTTTTTTATTTAAAATCTTTTTTTTCTATAAGAGAAATTGAATTTGCTCTGGAATTTTTTCTTGGAAAAATAACATTGATTAGGAAAGCATATTTAAAATTTTTAAAAATTAAACTTTTATTCTTTTTTATATTTAGATATAAAAATTTATCTAATGATAATCTTTCTGGAAATTTTGTTAAAAACGAATAAGTGTTGAGTCTCAACTTCAATATATTGCAAAGATTAGAATTCTCAGTAAACACAAATAAACTCTTTAAATTATTTAGATTAGTCAATTTTTTTAAAAAATAACCTTGCTTTGTGAACAAAACTAAATTTAAGTCATCTATTTTTTTTATTAACTCTTGAATCTTGAAATTATTATTCTTTTTAAATTTTATCTCACTTTTCGATTTAATATAAGTCTTTAACCATACAAGCGTATTCTTCCATTGCAATGAGGTAGCAGTCTCATCACTTAACATGATAAAATCGACTTTTTTATTAATACAAAAATCCAGATTAAAAATTTCGCTCTTTGTTGGTTGGGTCCCATAAATTAAAGAGTTAAGATTTTCTGTTGCAATAATAACCGGTTTTAATTTTTTCTGAGCATCGCTTACTATTTCTTGGGTAAAGTTAGTTAGATTTTCTAGACCAGTTTCTGCTGCTAAATCTCCTCTATCTATCATAATCATATCACTATTCTCAATAATTTCTATTCTATTTTTATATCCGTAAAAATTTTCAATTTTAGAAACATAAATAAAATTAGGATATTTTTTTTTTAATTTTTTTATTATTTTTCCATCTTGTATAAAGCTTAATCCAACGCAGTCTGCTTTTATATCTTTTGCTACCTTTAAAAATTTATTATAAATTTTCTCTTGAGATTTATTATTGTACATAGAATTCGGAATATTTATGCCTTTACGACTTTTTAAAATAAATTCTTGAAGAGACTTTCCCCAAATAACATTTTTTTTTAATTTTATTATTTTAAATCTAAAATTTCCATCCGAAACAGTAAAATAACCGGGTATACCTTTTGATTTTGGTAGCGGGTTAGATAAATAAATTATTTTATTAAAATTATTAATTTTTTTTTTGCTATTGCTATAAAGAAAGATCACAACTTCATTTTTTTTAATTAAAATGTTGTCGGAATTAAGAGTTCTGGGTTTTATTCCTGGTATATCAACTAAAATAGTTTGATTTGATTGAATTTTTCTTAAATAAGATATTGCCTTCTTATGCCAAATTATATTGCCGTGGGATAAATTTAATCTAATTAAATCCGAATTACGTACGAAAAAAGGATAGTCTTTTAAATTAACTGCTGGTCCCAAGGTTGCTAGAATTCTAGACATATTTATCTTCTCAAATAAAATTCATAATCAATTTTTGCAAAGTTATATTTGCATGCTTATAAAGCTTTTTTTTTAATATTTTTTTTCTAAATTCCGTTCCGGATATATTAAGCAATTTATACTTATGCTTACATACACTGCTTCGAGATATTTGACATAATTTATTTTTATTAAAACGCTCTCCTTTTATTAAATATATTTTACAAAACTTACAATAAAAGCCACCACTGCTAGTAATGGGGTTGATATTAAATAAATTTTTATACTTTTTTACAAAGTTAGAAGCTTCTGATTGATAATATAAATTCTCTGCACCAGCATGATCTCTTCCTATATAAAAATAATTAAAACCCAATGCTTCACGCAATGACATATGGTTAAGAGCCTCTCTAGGGCCAGCATAGTGAAAGCTACTATAAATTGGCAAACACTTAATTCTCTTATTATTATTTTCATAAAACTTTAAAGCTTTAATTATTAATTTATCACTCACATCACCCTCTTTTTTTATGCCCAATATTGGATTTAGTACCAATAAATCAAATTTTGACAACAAGTAATCGAAAACAGCCTCATGTCCTTTATGAGGAATATTTCTAATTTGCATAGCGCATATAGAATGATAATTATTTTTTAATGCTTTAATTTTATTTTTTACTTGATTATTTTTTTTTGTGAATTTGTATAACAAAGGTTTAAATTTTTTTTTAAGTTTTGCATTGTATGCAAATACGCTGCCGTATCTAAAAAATTTTTTTACACCTACATAATTTATATTTGTTGTTCCAAAAATTTTCTTAGCAAACTCTAATCTCGATAAAGTAAAAAAATTAGCTTTAGAATAATCAAAATATTTTATACCTATAGGAAGGCATATGGGAAAACCCAAAAAATTTTTTTTATAATACTTTTTTACCTGTTCTTCGCTTAAGAAACTATTCTGATTTTTATAGAATTTATTTTTTAAATTAGAATATGAAATTAAATATTCGTTTTTATCTAACATGCTCAACTATTTTTAGCTATAAGCTCATTAATAGCCAGGTTGGATTTTCTTCCAAAATATCTACTGTCCTCAAGATATATTGATTTTGATTTTTCTAAACGCTTTTTCCAAATCAATTGTTTTCTTCTGCTATTAATATAATTTGAAATTTCATCATACAATTTATTTTTTTTATTTTTAAAAGATATTTTTTTACCAAAATTATGTATCAAATCTCTTTCTAGAGATAATATATTGCTATTTATAAAAAAATGATTATTTTGTTTCCTATCTCCATCAATAATAAAAAAAGAAGGAGCTAATTTTTGTAGGGCAAATTGTATTCCAACACCGCTGGAGTCGGTTATCATTAAATCGCTTTCTTTAAAATCTTCTTGAACTTTTAAATTATTTGATAAAAATATTTTTTTTCTTTTAAATTTATTGATAATTTTTTTCAACTGAACAATTTCATTAGGTGAATATCCAGGATGAGGTCTAATAATTACACTTTTTATCGAATTCAAATTACTAATATTTCTTAAAATGTAGTTTTCTAAAATAAAAAGAAATTGTTTACTATGAAACCAGGATGGGGCAATTAAGATTCTTATATTATTTCGATCAACTTTTTTATAATCACCATATTCAAAATCACCGTACCCCATTTTTATACCTAAGGCCTTTATTTGCTTATCTTTTTCTTTTAACTTTTTTAATTCATCTATTTGTTTATTGTTAACTAAAAATAGATAATCATAAAAATAGAAGGAATTATTATAATAAATAGTATGCAAACTAGACATAGAATGTACTAAGTGAATGTGAAGTTTATTTGGTTTTTTACGAAACGGCACCATACCTGTTGATCCAGATACAATTGCTTTATATCTGCCATAGCTCACTAAAATCTTTAAAAAAATTAAATTTATAAGATTAATTAATTTAGTTTTAAATTCTCTTATTAAATTTGACTTTAAAAATTTGATAAAAAAAAAATCATCTACAAAAAAATGAAGATTTTTTTCCTCTTTAAATGTATTACTACTAAAATTCAAAAATACATGTATTTTTTTAGGACAGTTATCTTCATAAAAAGTCTTTCTTATAAATTCGAAATCTATTCTGCAAACAGACAAATAAATTTTATCATATTTTCCTAAAATACATTTAATTAAAAATATAATCATAAACTATGTTCGCTCTAGAAATATTTAATAAATTTTTACTTTTATATAATCCAATATTATATAAAATAAATAATTCATACTAAATATTTTAAACCACATGCTTGAAACTACTATTCTATTACTGTCAATTATTCATTCTATATTTGGTATCGGGTTATTGGCAATCGGAACACCTTTATTACTAATATTAAATTATGATTTTTTAATTATTTTAAAAATTTTATTACCATGCTCAATCCTGGTTAATATATTTCAGATTATTGGATCAAAAAAAATTTCACACAAAGATAAAAATCTAATTTATATATCTCTCCCTTTTGTTTTTTTGGGAGCTTTTACTATTTTTTTTATTAAATTATATATTAATTTTAAACTACTTATAGGTTTTTCAATTTTAATAATTCTAATTTTTAAATTTTTTTCAAAAAATAAAACCAAGCTATTAATAAAAAAAAACAAAATCTTACTAATTTCTTTTACAGGTTTATTTCATGGCTTAACCAATTCAGGTGGTTCTTTAATTTCGCTAATATTTCAGGATTTAAAAAAAAAAAAATATGAAATACGGAAATGCATAGCTTATACATATTTTTTTTATGCTTTGACTCAGTATTGTTTATTAAATTTTTTTTTAAAAGATTTACTATTAGACTTTAGTAACATTAAATTTTTAATATTTACAATAATAGGATATTTTTTAGGCAATAGAATATTTAAAAATATAAATTTAAAATATTTTTTAAATATTTTAAATTTTGTAATCTTTTTATCCAGTATTTATTTAATATTTTCTGAATTAAAAAAGTATTTAATTTAACATTGTAATTTATATCAAAAAATTTTTTCAGTGCATAAATCAAGCCAATTGAGCTATTAGTAACGGTACGCTTAACGTTTTACCACGCTTCCACACCTCTCCTACCAGCGTGGTAGACTAATAGAGTTCTATAGGGAAAATTATTTTAAGATGATTTTTTGCTTTAATTAAAAGATATTATTATTAAAGTTTTTTTATTATTCATTAAGCTAAAAATAAGATAATTTAAAACGATAAATAAATATATAATATTATATTATTGATTTACAAAATAACTGCGACTAAATTTTTAAAATAACGTGTAAATTAATTTAAGGTAATTTCAACAAAAAAATTTTTATAATGAAACATAATCAAGAAATCCCTGTTGTAATTTTGTGTGGCGGAAAAGGTACAAGGCTAATTGATTTTACAAAATTTTTACCAAAAGCTTTGGTCGCAGTTAACGATGTACCAATAATTGTCAGAATTATGAAGCACTACTTCTCTTACGGTTTTACGAATTTTATTCTAGCTGCAGGTTATAAAAAAGAAGAATTAGTTAAATATTTTTTAAATTATAAATTTTATTTTTCAGATGTAATGATTGAGGGGGGGTGAAAATTTTAAAAGGGAATGACAACTGGAATATTAAAATCATTGATACATAAACTATTTTATTTTTTTTCATGAATGCGTTGTAGTTAATATATTTTTGAATGTTATCACATATCATGTAATAAAAATATAAAAATAATTTTTACTAAATTTTAAAAAATATTATTTTTAAACAAAAGAAGTTCGAGTTGATTAATTCTTACATTTTTTCCATAAAAATACTTATCTGAATTTAGTTTTAAATCTTTAAATGAGAATTTATTAACAAGTGTAAAGTTTTTATAAATAGATAATAATCTGCTACTATCAAGCTCATTAAAAATTAGAAAATAATTACATTTAAATTGTAATAACTTTTTTCTTAAATGGAGAGGGTTGTCGCACCATGGATTTATATCAGTTTTTTTATTATATATAAAAGGAGTATGGCTATTAGGGAATATCATCAGATCATGTTTGTTTGCAACATAAGTTGGAAAATCAACTATATATTGATATCCATTAAATAAATTATCTCTGAGATTTTTAAAAGGAGACCTAAAAACAAAATATATGCGTTCTTTTTTTTTTATATTTTTAAATAATATAGATATTTTTTTTTCTAAAAAAAAAGAATTTATTGGTTGAAATTTAAATATTTCATTATAATGAAAAAAATTTTTCGGTGAACAAATTCTGACAAAATAAGGATGTGGATTAGAAACTATAAAAAAACTAAGAATAGATAAAAAGCTATCAGTGTGCTGAATTGCGTCTATTGCAAATAAAGAAATATATGCAATTATGACATTTTCAAAATCTGAAAATCTCACTAAATATTGGTTTATTACAAATACAATTAGACCTATCAATGCAAAATCTGGAAATTTTCTGTTTCCAATAAAAAATACTAATATGCCCAAGGTATATAAAATTAAAAAATAAAAGCTGGTCTTATTATTTAATGATATATCTCTTCTTTTATATCGATTATTTTTTTTAATGAAACCTGTAAACCTAAAAATTTTCAATATTGAATTAAAAAAAAAATTTTTATTTAAAATAAAATAAAATCTATAGAGCAAATAAACATTTGAAGGCAGAAGTAAATAAAAGCTATTTGTAAACGAAAAATTATCAAGCAGAATAATGAATAGAACAGATATTATAAAAAAAGAAAAACTGAATAATAAAATAATTAAAAGTAATAATGATGATATAATGTAAAAGTGATTAATCGTAAAAAAAATAAATAAGGGAAAAAAAATATAAGCTAGTGGACTATAATTCTGACAAGCAAAACAACTTCCATATACTGTTGTGCTACACGTAAATAAGAAAATAATTAATAAAATCCACAAAAAATCTGATAGCCCACTGACATTTGAAATAAAAATAAAATGAAAAAAAACAAACAAAAAAGTTCCTAATAGTGTAACGAGACAGCCATATTTGGAGTAAATTAATACAGATAATCTTGATACGTGCCAAAAATTAGCCAAATTATACTTTTTATAATCTAATAAATCACTAACACCATAATTTCCAAACTTAGTAAAATTTAGGTTTTGAATTTTATAAAATGTATACGCTATTGAGTTGACTTCAGAAAAACTTAAAAAATTTTTTTTTAAATAAAATATATTTTTCGATACACGAAGACTAAAAAAATAAGCTTGCAAGATTTTAAAATTTATTAAAAAATAATTAAGGATTTCATTTATCTTAATTTCATAAATTTTTAAAAAAAGAGATTTAAAAGTCATCATATTGTATGCTTATAATACCCCATAAAAAAGTTTTATAAATTATTATTAAGATAACGCAGAAATATTTTATTAAAGCTACTTAACTTGTTGATAATTATTTATACAATTAAATAGTTGATATTATTAAAGAAATTACTAGTGTTGAAAATTTAAAAATAAATTATTGACTAGATAAACCAAAAGAAGTTCGTGGAAGATCGTGTGATAAGGAAAATGCTATTAAAGCTTTAAGTTGGCAATACAAAATATCCTTGTGGCAGGGGTTGATTAAAACATATGGTTGGATTTATTCAGAATAAAAAAATATTCTAAATCTTCGAATAAATATATCCGTTTTTAAACATTTTTTATAACTTAGAAAAGATTTTTTAATTGAGTAAATGAATTTAATAAAAATTATAAAATTAATTACAACAAATAAGGCAAATCCCAAATAAATTTTTTAAATTGAAACTTGTTTTGTTTCATCGATAGTAATTAATAATTTAATTTAAATTTAGTAAAACTTAAACAAATCTAGTGTTGCCGTAATGTATCACTGTGTAATGTTTGCTTTTTTTAAATTTACGCCAAGGGTCTATAATGATTGATCCTTTTTTAAATTTACAATACATGCTTTGTTTTTTTTGGATTTTGTAAGCATATTTGTAACTTATATCAGAATTATGAGCCAAAAGAATTACGCCATCGGCCTCTCTAACATTGTCTCCAGTTTTTGGATCAATATAAATAGGTTCAATGCCCTTTTTTTTTATATAGTTTCCTATCAAAATACTGTAGCTACCATCTAGATATTCAACTCCAGGCTTGTAAGCTTTTCCATGAATAAAAATTTTCATTTTTTTCTTTTTTGAAAAATAAATCAGCATATCAGCCAAATTTTCTGCCTGAACTTCTCTTGCCCTCATTATTGAGTGGAAAATATCATATCCTAAGTTAATTTTTTTAGCCATGTATCTCAAAGCTATATTATCTCTAGGATGACAAGCTCCACCATCACCCATTCCTGCGGTCATATATTGTGGTCCTGTAATTCTCATTTTTGCATTTGCTAATGCATCAGTAACTACATCAACATTTATATTACCTTGTTTGATGGCAACATCTTGTATCATATTAACAAGAGAAATTTTTGCACTTATAAAAGTATTGTAAAAAATTTTAATACACTCGCATTCATCCCAAGTTGCATTTACGTACCTTGGTTTGTTTTGCATTATAGTTTTATAAAAATTTATTAATTTTTTTGCTTCTGGTGTTTTTTCTCCATTTTTGGATCCTATCATAACCATTTCAGGATTAACCATGTCCCACCCAACGGAGCCCATTGCAATTAAATATGGATTATAGATAAATTTTTTATCTTTTATTAATTTGATAAACTGTCTTCTTACTGTTCCTGGAAGCACTGTAGAGATCAAAACTATAATTTGATTTTTTTTGATAATTTTATTAAGTTTCCTTAGAATATTTTCAACAATTTTGTAATTAAAATCTTTTGGCGGCAAGTTTAACATAGGCTTTCTGCCATCATAATTTTTATTGTGAGGAGTTGGAGCTGCAATAAAAATAAATTCGCAATCTTTAATTGCCGTATCCATGTTGTTACATACTTTTATTAATTTACTTTTTTTTTTAATGGGATCAAATCCTTTGACATTATGCCCTTTTTCTGCAATTTTTTCTGCACAAGGCATGCCTAGATTTCCTAGTCCTAAAAAACAAATTTTTTTTTTATTCATATAATAATTAATATATTTAATAAATTTTTTCTTATAAGTCTAATATTATAATGAACCCAATTATAGAAAAAAAATTTAAGAAAAAAAAATTTAATCTAGCTGTTGCAATACCTGTTTTGCATAATCCAGAGGATATACAGCATTTATATTATAGTTTTAAAAAATCAAAACTTAATAATACGCTGTTATGTTTTGTAGACGATAGTAAAACTAATGAAGTAATTTTAGAAATTTACAAATACTTCAAAAAAAACTTTATTATATTTAAGGGCAAGAAAAGAAAAAATGGTAGAAATTTTGCTGTAGATAATACATTTAGATGGATCCTAAAAAATATTGATACAAAACTAATTGCGGAATTTGATAGTGATAATTCTTATAGATTTATTGATTTAAAAAAAGGTGTGAAAAAAATATATAATAATTTTGATATGGCGATTGGTTCAAAATATTTAAAAAAATCTAAAATTGTAAATAGAACTTTCATAAGAAATTTTTTTAGTTTAATGCCTAGTTTAATTTGTAGATATTTATTTAAAAAAACGATTTTAGACTACACCAATTCTCAAAGAATTTATAAAATAAGTTTTTATAAAAAAATTCTAAAGAAAAAAAAAACACTTGATTCCCCCGTAGAAAATTTAAATATAGTTCTTTTCGCTATATCAATTGGAGGAAAAATTGCTGAATATGATAGTTGGTATATAGGTAACCAAAAAAGCCATTGGCACTCTAATTTTTTTTCATTTTTAAAACAAACCTACAAAACTTTGAAAATTATTAGCTATTATTTTTTAATAAATACTACGAAAAAGTATTAAGAAAATTTTATTTACAAAATTATCAAAGTTTTTTGTTACTACTTTAACAGCATAACAACAAAATTAATAATATTTATTTTTTTAATTTTTTAATTAAAAAAAAAGTTGTCTTTCAATATCGAATAACGAAGTTTAATTTTAAAAATTTTTTCAGTGCATAAATCAAGCCAATTGAGCTATTAGTAACGGTAAGCTTAACGTGTTACCACGCTTCCACACCCGTCCTATCAACGTCGTAGTCTACGACGGCTCTATA
>Ga0172372_10000841_pt1 | contig 47236 bp, 37 predicted proteins | sample LakKiv5m_2_FD_114544 | JGI IMG/M metagenome (GOLD analysis project Ga0172372, IMG submission 114544) | Freshwater microbial communities from Kabuno Bay, South-Kivu, Congo - kab_092012_9.5m | ecosystem: Environmental > Aquatic > Freshwater > Lake | place: Democratic Republic of the Congo...
ATCTTTACTAACGCCGTCGGAATTCCCTTAATTGTTGGTGACCAATCGCTCCACTTGATCGCGCTCCAAGGTTTTTGTACACTTTTGAACAGCAATTATTTTCCCCTCCTTCACTCGCGCAATAAGTTTGATTTCCAGTAATGTTTCGCCCGTATCGCACGTCTCCGAATCAAATTCACTGTAGGTAATGCATACACCTAAGTTGCCGGGATAGTATTCCATGGAGTGAAAGGTGTCCATGTCATGAAGCACGCTTTTCCCCTCTAGTACCTCAAATTTCTTTCGGAGCCATGCCATAAAAATCCACTTGGTTTTGCGGCCGATATAACGGCCTTTATTGTGCAGTAAGGTTTCCATCAAAACAAAGTCCTGGCTGGCCATGGCCATCAGAAAACTGTTCAGAATTCTCGTATTTTCTGCTTTCTGCGCTTCTGTGTGCTTCTCAACGATAAGGTCTTGCATAAGGTGAGGTTTATGGTTCCGAACCAAATTTCCGACCTAATTGTGCATTGCATTTGCACAATTAACTATTTTTGCGGTATGGCTGTCACGAAAAATGCACTGATACGGTATAAAATTCTGAACGAATGCTTCAGAAACCATGGAAAAAAATATTTCCTTAAGGACTTGATTGAGACTGTTTCGGAAAGATTATGCGAAACTGATCCTTCTTCCGGAGGCATTGGGCGCCGCCAGATCATCTATGATATCGAGTTCATGGAAAGCGAAGCCGGATGGTCCATTCCTCTGGAGCGACACAAAGATGGTCGCCGGGTATGGTTTCGTTATAGTGATATTGACTATTCCATCGACAGTCAACCATTGAATACCATACAGAAAGAACAGCTGAATGCGGTTATTGATATTCTGTCTCAATTTGACGGAATGGAGCAATTGCAGATGATCAAAGAATTCCTGCCCAAATTGTCCGAAGGATTGAGCTCTGTCGATGGAAAAAGTCCAATCATCTATACGGATACCAACAAATACTTGAAAGGAAATCATCACATCGAAATGCTTCGCAGTCATATTGTGAATCAGCAAGCGATAGAAATGGACTACCAATCGTACACCAGCGATCAACCCAAGACACAAATATTTCATCCGCATATTTTGAAAGAGTACAATAACCGATGGTTTGTAATCGGTTATGTAGATGAGTCCAAGCACCTGGTCACTAACTTCGCACTCGACCGAATCGTTTCCTTCAAGCCGTCTCGAAAGAAATACAAGCCCAATCGTAAAATAAACTGGGAGGATTATTTCGACGACTTCATTGGCGTTTCGCGCACAGATGAAGACGTTGTCCAGAAAATTGTACTGCATTTTAAAGCTCCACGTGCAAAGTATGTTGAGTCAAAACCTTTGCATCCAAGACAAAAAATGAGATGGATTACTCCGGATACGCTTAAGGTGGAACTGAACCTTATCATCAATAAAGAGCTGGGAAGTGTCTTGTTGTCTTATGGCGATAAAGTAGAAGTTATTGAACCGAAAACTTTACGAAACGCTATACGGGAGCATTGTAAGAATATTCTGGCGCAATAACGGATTACCAGCACGCATCGATTCGCGTCTTCCTGATTTTTTCCTTTCTGTGCTTCTGTCCTTTTATCCGGATTAATTTTCCGGTACGATGCGCATCACATTCTACATCGTAAAAATGCAACTCCCGAACTTCATTTGGGCAAGATGCATTAGGAATGCCATCCGGTGTTCGTAGCTTTTCTGACAACTCAGGTCGGAAAGATGCTACCGGCAGCACATAAAAAAAGACATATGTATACTCTTTTTTCGAGCGCACCCGTGCAGTGTGCAACACTCTTATGTTGTCGTCAATAAGTGTTAATCTATTCGATGCATCCAGAGAATTCGCCTGGCCGAAGAATTCTTCAGCAGCATAGTTTTGAGCCAACAAAGCATTGATAACACCACTATTGTTCACCGCACCGGCAGCTACAACTGTATCTGCACTATGCACTTTTGAGTACCACAACAACGCAGTGTCGTAAACTCCAATTTCAGAATAAGCCACTCCCCGATTAACATTTACCATATTACTATCCATTCCCAGTACTACTGCCGTATCATAAAACATGTGCATTTTATGAAGTAATGGTAACAGATTGGCACTGCTGTCCTTGTCGTGCAAGTAAGCTGCGTAGTTAAACTGCATCACACCCGAATTCAAAAATAATTCTGCATTGTTGGGTGACAGAGACCTCGCTTTGTCCATCAGTTCAAACGACTTCTCAAAATGCTCTTCTGTATTCTCCAGCATGGCCCATGCATTAAACAACTGTGTATTCTCCAAACCAACTGCAGCGGCACGATTAAAGTAAAATCTTGCCAGTGCGTAATGCTTGCTGTAGTATTCCACTAAACCGGAATATAAGAGTAACGTGCCATCAGCCGGCGCTTTCAGGCGGGCGAATATCAAATGCATTCGTGCCTCTTGTCGGAGTGAGGCGTTGTAACGAATCTCATTTAAGGAAAGTAAACACATCGCCATTCCTGCGTGAGCCCACGAATTGTCGCTGCTTTGCGTTGCAGCTTTTTCAAACAATTTATATGCGACAGCCACTTGCTTCTGTGCATACAAAATCGTTCCTGCAGCGAGATAACCATTATAGGTTAACGGACTTTGTGGATTTATTGAAGCTTTCGCTAAATGCACAATAGCGGAATCCCAGCGATTCTCGGAATAATCAATTAATCCTATTGCCTCATGCAATCGTGTCTCAGCGGGAAAGAGCGTAAGCAAGGATTGCAACTTAATACGCGCTTCCTGATTCTTATGCTCTAGCAGCATAACATTAACTAATCCCAAATGCGCTTCCAGATTCGCAGGTTGTTTTCTTAAAATGGAGTTATACAAGCGCTGCGCACGATCCCTGTAACCGCGCTCTACCAAATGATTTGCCTTATTGATATCCTGCCTTACGAAAGTCATAGAAGACAACAGTGACGTATAAAAATGCCTGAACATCCCTGAGGTTTGATTAGACAATAGATTCTTCAGGGCTTCTCGAAGTTTCTGATGCAATGGAAACTTACGCACTGCTGCCCGACAATTCGTAAGTGCATCCATTCTTTTGCCCTGCATAACTAATACCTGAACAATACCCAAACGTACTTCCGGCTGATCGCGATATGATAAAGCATCGTAAAAAGAATTCAACGCACTGTCAGGCAAAGCAAGATTCAAATAAGCTATACCTTTTCCCCAATGCGATTCGTGCTGTAAATCACCCGAAGTATTCAGGTGCTCGGTAAAAGCAGTTACAGCTAATCGATGATTGCCCGACTTCAACGCATAAATACCTTTGTTATACCACGTAAAATTCCCGATGGTAACTTGGTTCAAACTCATTTCATCTGAGGCCTGCCGGTAAAGACCCTGCTCAGCGTTCAGTTGAGCATTCAGATAGTGCAGCCACGATACATCTTCACCTATGCGCTCACCTTCACCAATGGCCTTATTGGCATAGTAACCAACCTCATCATATTTTCCAAGTTGAAAGCAGCGGAATGCTGTATTGGCATCCTTTTCAAAACGATGAGGACAAATACCATCAGTCGCTTCAGTACAAGGATGAAACTTCCTCTTCAGAATGAAACCGGATTTGAAGGTTTGTCCTTTGAGAAACGGGGGCAATCCTATCACAAATACAATACACAAAACCTTTCGCATAGCATTCAACTTTGATATGCGGCAAATATGATGCGCACCCGGGCGAACCACCTGTTTTCTGCAAGCTTGCAGCAATGTGGATAACGTGATGAGGAAGAAAATAAATAGTGTCTGTGCCATATCCGAAATGATTACGGCACAAAATTGAGCTCAATCTGTGCATAGCATCTGCACAATTCAAGACAAGCGAATAAAAAACGGATTATTCCAGCCGGATAACAGTACTCACTTCCATTTCACAAGCAGTAATCAATTTGGCTACATATCCTTTCAACTCAGGATCCTCAATTGAATTGAGAAGATCAACTGCCTGTCTGAATTTCCGTCGATAGCGATGGAGCTCAGCCATCAGAAACTGATGGTGATCATTGGCTGTACCCAAAAGGAGCAGGAGCTCGTCAATATTGCTGTTCCATAAAAGCTGATCTTTCTGATCACGAAATAACGGGTAGCCTGCTCGTAACCGATCGTTAAAAAACCAAAGAATCTGCTGACGAATAAAAATCTTTTCATTCCGCATTGGGGCGCATCCCTCGTCAAGCGCTCTGAGTAAATCAAACAGATCAGGAAATTGCATTTCGCTTGCACTTGCCCATTCAGAGCTTTCCATATCTTCAGGTTCACACGATGCCACGGGTTCAAGATGTCCAACCCAAAATAAAGACCTACAGCTTGTACATTTTGTGATCTTGGGGTAAGAAGGTAGATCCGGGGAAATCAACTTACCATCCGAATAAAATGCAGCATTAAAAGTATTGCCCGAAGCTAAACTCTCATGATACATCAGATTATTGCACGTTGGGCATTGGTAAATGTAGTTGGGTCCCGGTAACATGAATTATTTATATAAAATTCAAAAGTTAATAAAATATAATGTAAAAATAGTACCCAATGAAATGATACTTCACGGTCTAAAACGGATCCGCGATTGATATTTTTAAATTATCCGAAGGAAAACACAACGCCCTGTAATTACACATACCGCAGATTCTTTGATTAGTGGTTTGAGCAAAATCATATTTGTTCTTCGGTATATTGGATTCCTTATGGATGGTCATCGAATACATTTCTTCTGACTCTGAAAGGATACTGCTTGAGAAATTCTGCACATCAATATCATTAAAATGGAAGACCTTTTCAGTACCTGATTTGAGATAAAATAATATGCAAACCACGTCTTCAGATTTTTTCCCGAAGTGATCGCAGGCGAACGCAGTGTAGCCCAGCATCTGCTTTCGGTGTTTGATCTCATCCTCCTTTCCTGTTTTCCAATCGATGATATAGATTTTATCACCTAAAGGCAACAAAAAATCCACTTTGCAGTACGCCTTGAGTTCGTTAATTCGCGTTTCTCCAAAACCATCGGGCTCGATGATCCATTCTTTTGAGTTTGATATGGCTTCTCTGCAGATCCACTGAAACCGATCACTCTCGAGCAGAGCAGTAAGATACTTTTTAACCGCATCTTTTAAGGCCACTATGTTAATCGAAGGCATTTCATTGTAGTACACCTCCATAAATTCCTTCTTGCTGCAATATTTATCCGCAAGTTGATCTGCATAATCCAGAAAACGCTGACGGTCTAAAGCTGCATTACTTTTCCGTAACCGCTCAAACAAAGCCTTGCAAACATCATGTACAATATTGCCGGCCTCTAAAGCAACTGTAGTCAGTTCACGCAAACGAGCCAGTTGTTTTTTATCTACTTCATTATCATGGCGCTTCGCATAGTAATCGAAATAATACTGTCGCTGGCACGTTCTGTATTTTTCATAACGACTAACAGACCATCCAAGAATGTCGGTATATGGGTATTTTTTAAGTGCAGACATGTGTGCAATCACTTCATCATACAAGATGAACAACAAAGTTAATTTCAACAATTATATGCAAGGATAGCGGATACTTGTGCAAGGGAACCGCACTCAAGAAAGTCATTACGAAATTTGAATTTGATGCAACATTTCATTTATTGCCGACAAAACAAAATTCATCGAGCCCTCGCCCGTTCCGACAATTCCGGAATCAGACCGAAAATGCGTACACGCCTAAAGACCCGGAATGTATCTGATTCTGAGTCGGGTATTAACGAAATCAGTTGCTTTACTTAGCAGGGTTAGCTGCTTTGGCCAAAATCCGCTTACTCACGCGCTTGCCTTTACCCTTAAATTTCTTGAAGGCAAGAATCTCAGCTTCTGAATAAATTTTATTACGCCCTTCCTTGGCTGAAGAAATCAGTCCTTTCTTCTCATAATTTCCAAGCGTTACAGCTGTAATCTTGAGTTTCTTCAGAACATCCGGAGTATATATTTTATCCTTAATCTCGCGTGCAGGTTCTGATTTCTTAGCAGGATTATTAACTGTTTTAAGGTTACGAAGTTCCTTTCTTATTGCTCGCAATTCACGAAGCATAAGATTGAAAACCTCAAAGTCGATAACGAAACGTTTCTTAAGCATAGTGTTTTATTTAACAGGCTGAATTTAGTTATTATTTTATAAGTGTTTGAAAATAGTAAACTGAATTTGAAAAAATATACAAAGTTATTGAGCATAATTCTTAATTATATAAATGAAAGTACAGAAAAACCGATCATTTGATCCTTTGGTAACGTATTGTTTTTCACATGTTACATTACTCAAAATACTTTACCATAGGATAAAGTAAATTAATGCCTAAATTAGGCTCAACACTAATCAGTATAAGTGTTTAATTCATTACCCTGATTTTTTAAAAATGAAATCCAAATACCTGATCATTTCTGCTGCAATTTGTATTATTTCCTGCTACGCTTGCGTCTCTCCTGCTCCAATGTCCGGCACAACGAATACATCACAAAATATGGGCAATGCCCGTAATTGGGTGATGATCATGCACGGTGAAGCCTGCGGCAGCTCGGAAGATGTTTCTCACAACATGTACGTGGAGAACAATCACGAAACGGCGTTTATTACCGTTACGGTTTACATCAGTTGGACAGAAAACGGGCAACCGCGATTCGAGAATAAAACGCTTTCTGTTGGTCCTGATTCGAAGGCGTTAATCGGTTGCGATCAGCGAAATGGTATGTATCTGAAAATGGAAATCGTGAACGCGCAGTTTAACCAGTAACACAACCGGTTAGATTTCAATTTCCCCATTGCTCTTACTTAAAGATACTGTATACCCCTAAATACAGCTTTGATCAACACAATGGCTGAAAGTCTGCTGAAGATTTTCATGATTGAAGCAAAATGCTTCATCGTCTTTGCGCTTTGCGTGTTTGGATTAATTCTTTCTATTAATTCTTATGTTGGTGGAACAGGAATGTCGTAAATAAATCAACAGTTCAAAATATAAAAAGGGTCTTCAAATTGAAGACCCTTTCCGTTTCATTCATTCTGAAATTATCTGCGAATCACGACACGCTGAGTGTAATTCATCTGTGAACCATTAACATGCAACAGATAGATTCCTGAAGCTTCATCAATCTGAATCTGCTTCACTGTTCCTGCTGTTACGTTGTTTTCTGACGACATATAAACCGTACGACCTGCAGCATCGGTAATTGTTACAACCACATCACCTGCGTCTGCAACGAAATTCAGATTGATTGCACCATCCGTAGGATTCGGATAAACATTCACATCTGCAACTGAATTTACTGCTGAAATTCCTGTACAAATATCAACGAAGATGGAGTCAAATGCAGTTGAAGAACAGTTGGTCAACGAATCAGTATACGTGTACGTAATCACATTCCAACCGATTGACGCCTGCATAGGGTCGAAGGTATTGGCAGTTACACCCGGACCGGAGAAAGATCCACCGGCAGGAGAAGCAACACCCAAAGCAAACGGAGCTGTTGTTGACTGACAGATTGTATCTGCAGCTTCGGTATATGTAACTACAGGTGCAGCAGGATCGTTTACCGTTAATACTGCGGTAGAATCCGCGCAACCGTTAGCATCTGTAACAGTAACAGAGTAAGTTCCTGCAGAAAGTCCTGCCACATCTTCAGTTGTTGCACTGTTGTTCCACAGATAAGTATATCCTGCAGTACCACCGGAAACTGAAATCATGATGCCGCCGTCGTTTCCACTGCAAGTTGTTACATCCATCACCATATCAACTGCGAGAACAAGATCAGTTGGCTGATTCACAACTGCTGTGTCTTCAACAGAACATCCGGTTGAATCTGTAACTGTTACAAAGTAAGTACCTGCGAGCAAGCCTGACTCCGTTGCTCCCGTACCGCCTGATGTCCAGTTATACGTGAACGTACTGCCCAATCCACCTGTAGGTGCTACTGATGCAGATCCTGTTCCGTTGAAGCATGATGCATCATTCACAGTAAGGTTTGTTACAATGATTGAAGGCTGTGCGATTGAAACTCCAAGCGTATCAGCACATCCATTGGCATCTGAAATAATTACAGTATGAGTTCCAGCAGGCAATCCTGTTTCAGTAGCAGCTGTTCCGCCTGTGCTCCAGGAGTAAGTGATAGCAGGCATTCCACCGATAACAAATACAGTTGCACTTCCGGTTGAATCACCAAAGCAGGTAACATCTGTAAATGTCAATGAATCGAATGCGATCTGTGTGCCGATTCCCTGAATAGCGTAATCGTAAGCAGCTTCATCACAATCATTGCTTACGATATTGATCACCGCGCTGCGAACTCCTGCAACTGAAGGATTAAACACAACAGTAATCATCGTTGAATCACCGGCAGCCACAGTTGTAGCCGGAGCTACAGTAATTGTAAAGTCAGATGCATTCGCACCCGTTACAGTTGCAGCGGTTACTGACAAGGTATTTCCGCCTGTGTTGGCAACATAGAAGTTACGTGTTGTTGTACCGTTGCATACCGAGGTTGAATCGAACTGCGTGAAGTCGCCAGCTATTGGAGTAATATCGCCATCAACAATCGTCAATCCATTTCCTTTCAACGCAACTTCACGTGGAGTTCCGAATTCATCAGCACCGATATCAGGAGTACAAGCGTTGCGAGAATTGCAATCGATATCATTGGTAATGCTTGGCAGAACCGCGCCTGCGTCTTCCAATGAAGGATTTGAACCTGCAATCATGTGCACATCATTTGGTGCGCTCACGAAGTTAGGCAACACGCTAACGGAAGCTGCGTCGCGACCGGTTTCCAATTGCCAATCACCTAACGTTGTGCGAACTGTTCCTGCAGCTAAACCGCCGGTGCGACCTACAACTGCCGTTGTTCCGGCAACGAAAATATCGTTGTTGTCAGAAATCATATTCGCGTAGTTACCTGCAGTGCTTGAATAGGCAAGACCGATACCGGTGTTCCCGTTGAATCCGTTATTTCCGCCACACACCAAAATGTTGTTGCGAATATCTAAAGTTGGTGTTGTTCCGTTAACAGCAAGCGCAATGTTAGGTTGAGAAGCTCCGGTAAGCGCTGTCCCGTTAACCACCACAGTGTTGTTATACACAGTGAAAGTTCCTGCTCCACCACCATAATAAACGCCAACTCCAAAATCACCGGCAGTACCATTAGCGAAAACCTGATTGACCATGTTGTTACGAACAATCGTGGTTCCGGTAGCACATGCAGCTACCAGAATTCCTCCGGCAGAATAAGTATTCGTCTGACGAACACTGTCAACGATATTACCTTCAATTAAACCGTTCGTGGTTTCCGCGCCTGTTGTTAACGAATTAGCCAGAGCATTGGATCCAAGTGCTATTCCGCATACATCCGTACTTGCGGTGTTCACAATGTTTGCTACGCGGTTATAACTAACAATCGGAGCATCTTCAAACAACAACATGATTCCGAATCGACCGATTCCATTAGTTCCGGTTGAATCAAGTGCGTTCAAAGAGTACGTATTATTCAAACTCTTGGTGGTGATTGAACTTCCTGCTGAGAAAATTCCAACTTGCGCCTTGATGATTTTATTGTTTATAATCTGGTTGTTGTTATTCCCGTTAGCGCCTGTTCCGCTTCCGATTGCCGGGCCACTGAGGTTTACCGCAACGCCGGTAGTTAAACTTCCGTTACCGCTGATCAATGTATTCATGATGCGATTGTTCGTAGCACCATCTCCACCGGAAGTCGTTGTCAAAGCAACAACTGCGCTTGCGGTAGATGTATTTGTATTTTCGATTGTCAGGTTACGCGAAGCAGTAACACGTGGACAAGTGCTGTTTGCAGTCGTTCCGTTTGTACCGTCGATGGTAACATAATCTGCTCCGTTAAGCGTAATAATTGCAGTTGCCGAAGATCCGCTGAAAACCGGGTTCGCTCCTGTTGCAGGCTTAATCGTTAATGTATTCGTTGCGCTTGCATTCGGATTTGCGGCAATTGTTATCGGATACGTTTCAGAAGGATAAGAGTTATCAATCAGACTGAAAACCACAGCACCGGATAAACAACTGTTGTTGTAGGCATTCACGGCCGCAGTTAGCGTCGGATACGTTCCTGACGCACCCACAGTATAAGTTCCGCTCAGCGTGCTTGATACCGAATATGAATTCGGAGTGGTCGGTGCCGTTGTTACTGTGTTCACATCAGAAGCTACAAGTCCGGCTGAAGGATTCGAGCGAATATTCGGGGTTGGTGTAACGATATCCTGAGCAATGACATAATACGACACCACATCTCCGAAAGTAAGTCCTCCCATCGCAGCAGATGAAATCACAAAATCCCAAGTACCGTTAGTTGCAGTACCGGTCATCAAAGTTCCGGGAGCTGAAACCCACGCGTTCGCATTTTTACGGAAGTAAATCCGTGGACGTAAAGTGCCTGTAGTTGGTACACCTGTGAAATCAACGATAGTTGCAGTAAGCGTACGATCACTTGTGTTACAGATAAATGTTAATGCTGCATAAGTAATAGTCGGTGCTGCGCCATCAAGGTAAACTCCATCGAACTCATCCGCTCCCATATCAGGTGCAAAACCTGCACCATTTACTGAGGGAACAGGACCCGGTCTAACGTCATTGTCAATGTCATTTGCTACCGCAGTTGTTTGCCCTCCGGATTCAATTGGCGTTGGAGTAAGCCCCATATTCAGATGCAAATTATTCGCAGAATTTACATATGTCACTGTGATGCCAGAGAAACTTGCAGCATCGCCACCGGAAGCTGTCTGCCATCCACTGAAAGTCTGGGCAGATGTCCACCATCCGATCGTAGCGGCAGACGATGAATTAAGTACGTTGTTATTGGACGCCGTTGCAGGCCATCCCGTAGCACTTGCTGTTGTTGCGCCATAGTTGTTGGCGATGGCTGCGTGAACACCCGTTCCGCCGGTACGTGTATTCGTTACAATGTTATTAACGAAGTTCACTGAAACAACACGTGCCGTTGCGCTGAAATCTGTACGGGCAAAACCAAAACTTGGCTGAACACCTGTGCTTGTTCCCGCAATGTTAATGGTATTATGAATGACGTTATCGACCGGATCCGGTGTTGAGCCATGGTTACCCATAATTCCAATATAAGCAGCCTGATCGTTAGACCCGGCACCAATTGAAATCATGTTATTACGAACAGTTACAGATGTTGTTCCGGAACGAATAACTACACCCGCAACAATTGAAGGTGCTGTTACAGTGACAGAAGTTCCTGCGTTGCTTAATGTATGAATCGTGTTACGTTCAATTGTTGTGTTCGCAGCATTCCCATGAGTAATCCCTGCTACGAAAGATCCGTTCGTTCCGGTCCCTAATTGCGATAACCCCGAGATTGTATTCTGCGAAATAATATTGTTGTTACCCACTCCGATATTAATCCCCGCTACAGAAGCATTACCGTTGGAAATTGAAGCGTTGGCAGAATTACAAATCAGATTACTGATAGTGTTGGATGTAACCAAGTAGGAAGATGTGCTGCCGATAGCAGCGGCAGTCCAAATACCTCGTGCAAATCCCGTAGTTCCTGAACCGTAAGAAGACAAGTTGCGTATAGTGTTACCGCTAATAGTAATTGTTCCGCTTGAAGTTGAAGGAAGATTAATACCGCTTACCAATGAACTTCCGGTTGTCAATCCGAGCGTTCCTCCGCGAATGTTATCGGCAGTTGTGTTACCGATAGTATTTCCGCTGATCGTCAACGAAGATGCTATCCCGGCAATATTTATTCCGGTAACAGAACCGGCAATAGTGGCAGTTGAACCTGAACTGACTAATGATCCGATTAAGTTGTTGTTAATAATTAAAGCACCCGTTGATGTCGAACCTATTCCGACAATCAATGCACCTGATGTAGTGCTGGTAACAACGATGTTACCTGTACCTGCTGCAGAACCTATGTTATTCGGATTAGTCGTTCCGACATTTACACTTCCTGCCGTGACGTAAATTCCACAAAATACTCCGTAAGTTGTAGTAGCACCACTACTCGTACCCAATGTAAATGAAGAAATTGTGTTCCCTTGAACAGAACTTGGAATTACAGTTCCAACGCCCATTTCAATACCAACAAAACGAGTCGCGATAGTTCCGCTCATAGCATAGACACCCGTTTGCGTTGAACTTGAATAACCGATAATATTTCCCGTAACAGAGTGGTTGTTTCCTGCTTGCAGTAAAATTCCGCGATGTGTATTTGCTGTAGTAAAGATCCGGGCAGTTGTCTGGTAAATACGGTTGGTACTCACAATCCAATCTGAACTGTTCAATTGTGCTTGAATCGCAGCCGTTGCCGCAGTAGCGCTGAAAGTATTCGCAATGTTATTGTTCGAAATAACAATTGTACTGTTATCCATTCCCGCAGTTCCGGACGAAAGAATACCTACTATTGGATTTCCACTACCGTTTCCGTCCAGCGTGCAGTTATTGATTGTTAACGTGTCATTACCGGTAAGTGTACCGGTTGACATTAATACAGTTGCCGGTCCTGCTCCGAGTAGCGAAGCATTCTGCACAGAAATAATGTGAGCATCGTTAATAAAACGCACAGTATTACCCGTTCCATCTGTATTACTGATTGTAAGTGAATTTCCACCTGAGTTTAATCCGTCAACAAGAACTTTATCTGCACCGTTGAAATCAATCAATGGACCGGCAACACTTCCGCTGATCGTACGGGCTGCGCCACCGAAAGGAACAATGGTAATCTGACTCCAGGCTCCTGCATTTAAAACTGCAGAAGCTGGCTCGGTTGTATTTCCGATAATGGCAACAGTAATAATACTTCCTGTCTGAGCACCGCTGTTGATCGCGTTGAACGCGGCACCTACCGTTCCATATGTTCCGTTCCCGACAAGCGCACCGCTTACGGTAACGTTCTGGGCGGTTAGTTTACCGCCAAGCAAAACCAGACTTAAAGCAGCGCATGCTGCCAGTCGCGTAGTTGTTAATTTCATGTTGGTGTGTTTTTTAGGGTAGGCGAAAATACGCTAAGAAATAATGTAATAAATATGTCAAAACGGTTACAAGACCGGAAGTAGTAATATGCCTCTTTTTTGACTGTTTTTGAGCCACTTTCATCGTACTTGTTGAGAATATGTTAATGAAATCATTTACCGAGAAAAGTGATGCCCGAATCTGTGCTGATAAGCGATCAATTATATTCAAAAGACTAAACAAAGTTCTGCCGATATTTGATCTCCGCGCTAAATCATTTTACGGTGCAATGACCGGATAAAACGGTATACAGCGGATCAATTATCTTCCACGCGTGCATACCAAATAAACAAAATGAAATTATTAAGTGCTGAAGAGATTCAGCTTAACGATTCCGGCACCCTTTCCGATCTCCAATATTCCCATCTTAAACGATACGGTTACAGCCAACTTTTGGTCGCAGGAATATTTGTTGCTCTTGTTGTTGTTTCCGTTTTCATGACAAACATGAAATGGAATTGGTTGACCGCAATTTGGATGGGTGGAGGTGCATTATTTGCATCTATTTACGTTTACACCGCAGTAGCCTATTTGAAGTTGAAGAAGGACGGAAACGGGATACATAAAGTTTCAGGTGTTGCTGATATCAAAGATTCCGGAAAACGACATCGATTACTTCGTATTGGCGATCAAAGCTTTTTTATTCTGAGAAATCAATCCGCCGGAATTGAGAACAGCAAATCCTATACCGTTTATTATCTCGATAATCCACGTACAGTTACGGGATGGAAAGAATCCTGATACTGCGGCATTCGCGTTATAAATCATTTTTCAATCTTGGAACTCAACGACATCGATTACGAAACCAACCGAAAAGGTTATCTCACAAAAACACAAAAGAAGAAATTCAAAACGCAATATATTTTATACTTAATTATTGCTTTAGTGTTTCTCGCTTGTTCTCCGGCCGGTTACATTGCATATCGCAGTACGGGCGATGCGGGCCCCTCCATCTTTCTAAGCGGATTCTGCTTAGCAACCACTCTTTTGTTTCTGTGGATGAGTAACAACACCAGAAAACTTTCTCAACGGACGGATTCGTGTGTTGAAAGTCACGGAGGACAGCTTGACATGAAATTTCGCGGTAAGAGAGCGTATCTGCTTCTGGGAGGAAGAACATTCTCCGTTGACTTACGCGGAGTTAAAGGATTGCAAAACGGTGCACGTTACGAATTCTTCTTTGTAGATCAACCTGCAAAACTTGTAGGCTGGAGGAAAATGTAAATTCTACTCCTGCGAAATCCAAACCCAAGGCGAAGGGTCTGTGGTCTTCTGCATGTTGTTTCTGAACGACAACAATTCTTCTTCCGTCTCTCCTCTTTGAATCGAAACGTAATGCATTCCGCTCGGCTGCACAATCATTTCAGCAGGGTACCCTCTCTCCTTCCAACGCTTCACGTAGTTCTCCGCATTCTCTTTCACACGAAAAACGCCTGCGATGAGAAAGCAGGAACCTGTTCCTTGTACAATTTCGCTTTGCGTCGGTTTAGAAGCAGCAACTGTTGTAATTGCTGCGAGCGAATCACGTTTTTGGTTGAGAGCAGTCAATATCTTAGAATGTCTCCGTGTCGATGTGCTGAAATAGTCCCCGAAAATTTCCGGTTTTACATTTTTAGTCGTTGCTATTTCAGCATACGATATCGTATCTCTTCGATTTCGAAGTGTTGCTGCAAGTACGTCATGCGGCATAAGCAAAGCATGAACTGAATCGCAGGATTTATTCAGCTGCGGAGTTGTTGATTGTACAATATCAATCGGAACATTAATCACAGGAGAAATTGTATCCGGCATCATTGCTTCACTTCCCATGCAATAGAGAAATCCGTCTCGAGAAGCAATGATAACTCTCCCATCGTGTGTGATTGGTGTCGCTTCAAACATTCCTGCACGAAAATCTGTCTCGATAAATCCTGTAAATGCTTCATGACGAAAAACATGCACACCTTCATATCCTGCTGCAACCAAATGTCCGCCGGTGAAAATCGGAGTAGAAATGGATGGACCAATCTCCTTCACGAATACAGCATGCGGTTTCGGGTAAAGTGTTTTTCCGTCAGGACCAGCAACAAGATCGGAAGTCAGTTCTTTGTAATTTACAACCGTGAGCATTCCATCTATTCCCGTAAACGCTGCGAGATACGGATCATTCTCTTTACGATAATTGTCATTCACAGAAACACTGCCGATCACTCCTCCAATCCATGATGAGAAATTGCGATCTCCGGTTGGATAATACCAATCCACACAATTTTCAGGCTTGCGTGCCGGATTGATTTTCATCACACCGCCGTGTCCCGGAATGTATTGCTTCTCTATTGCAATGAGCAGACAATTGTCGGAGGTAACAACAGGTGTTCCGTCAATGTCACAACCGATTTCAAAATCCCAATCGAACTTTTGCGTTGTTAAATTGAATCCGAAAATGTGTCCGCATCCTGACGCGATGTAAACGTGATCGCCCAACAACACGGGTGAAGCTTCAGTTACAAGATTTCCACCGTGTGCTGCTTTATCGCTATTCGAGTATATCAATTCCTTGTGCAGCAATTCGGGTCTCGAAGCAGTATCGTTCCACTTCAATTGCTTGAGCGGATCAAACGATACAAAGTATCCGTTCTCCAATCCAATGTAACCGCGATCATTCAGAAACAATGCCGATGCATCCACATCACTGCTGTAACAATCGGTGTGATCCATCGGCATACGCCAGATTTCATTTCCTGAAAAACACGACACCGCGCGGAAACTTGCAACGGCCGTATCACTCACCGTGTATTGCAAACCTTTGCGACTTCCCTGAAAAATCACAAGTCGTTGTGTTGAATCTGCAGCATCGGGAAACATCGCAATACTTCCTGTTCCCTTAAGTATATCATCGAAAGTATATTGCCAAACCAAGTCACCGGAATCCAGACGGATCTTTTTCAGATGGTGATCATACGCACCTTGATAAATGTATTGCATACCGTACTCTTCCGTAATCAACGGTTGACCCGTCCACCCTGCTCCCGCCCAGATTTCCACTCCGGCTTGCGCAGTGACAATTGTCTTCCCTGATCCGAGTTCGTGTTTCCAAATGAGATTCAAAGAATCCGAACAGAAGTTACCGTAGTAGTTGCGTTGATTTCCTCCGAGAAATGTACCGTTGATGATGCGATACGGTAATTCCACCTTTTTCGCTTGCAAAGCAGATTCATTCCGCACATGCGTATCACCCGCAATCTTTTTACCGATCATAAACGTACACGCCGTTTGCACAGACACAGCAGCGAGAATGATAAGTGAGTATCGGAGAACCCTTTTCATGAGGTTGAAAGGAGTGTCTAAATTACATAATTAATGGGTTGTAATTGCGCATTACGAATTCCGGATTACGAATTACGAATTTCGTTCTACACATTTTGAAACACATAGCAACATAGGAATTCATAAGGTTCACATAGTGCAGCACGATTTACCCAGGTCTATAGTCTAAAGTCTACCATCCAGAAAGCCCCATCGGGGCGAAATCTCAATAAAAAATCCGTTGGAAACAACAAAAAAAATTCCTTGCAGCGCGCAGGCGCAAGTCTCACCTCTCAGATCTCAGGTCTCAGGTCTCAAGTTTCAGGTCTCACTTCTCAGGTCTAAAGTCTAATTCAAGACTTAATCCTATTCCTCTCCGCATCATTATTCGAACGCTGATTCAAATCCTGCTGCTTCACCTTACCGAAACGATAAGAAACTGCAACACGAACAAAACGCGAATCACCGGGTTCTTCGTAATACAAATTGAATCCGGGAATGCGCGAATCCGCTCGCGCGTAAGAATTGTACAACAAATCATTTCCAATCAAGCGCACAGAGAAATTACCGTCAGTGGATTTGTATTGTACAGATACACGCAAACTCGACATCGGTCTTGCCATGAACAATCCTTCTCCCGCGCCGGTTGAGTACCAATAAATCGCTTCCATTGACCAATGTTTCTTCAGACTGAATTTATTGTAGAATACGAAGAACCAACCTTCAGCATCATTATGCGCATAGTCAACACCGTTGTCCAAATGATAAATCGATTTGTTGTAACCTGCCGAATTGTAAGTTGTCCACCAACTGGTCTGATAGGGAATCGCAATTTCAAAGCCCAAGGTTTTCGCGTAATTGAAATTCCGCGTCTGACCGATGAACTGAGAATTATTCGGTCCTGTGCGTTCAACAAACAAATCCATTGCCTGTTTGGTGTAAGCGTAATTGAAACTGATCGACGCTGCTTCGAGGTAAATCAGCTCAACACTGAAGTCGTGCGTGTACTCCGGACGCAATGCAGGATTTCCTTTGATGTAAGAAAGGGAATCAATGTAAATCAGGAATGGATCCAGATCCTGAAAACTCGGTCGCTCAATGTTCCATGAGTAATCCAATGAGAACACAAGATCTTTCATGATCGTGTAATTCAATTCGGCAACCGGAAACACGTTGATGTACGCCGTATCAATCAAAGTGGAATCATACAAAAGTGATTTTCCATCGGTGCGCGTTAACTCTACACGAACGCCTGCGGTTGCAAACCATTTCCCTTTGGTAAATGTTCCTTGAGTGAATCCTGCCAGTGTTGTTTCTCCGTAGCGAAATGAATTCGCAATCGTAATATCGCCAATCCATTCTCCGGAAACGAGTCGCTGCATTCCTACTTCACTGCTGTTCGTGATCTGCGTAAACTTCACCCCACTTTCGAGTTTCCAAATGGTGTCGAAACACTTCGTGTAATTGAATTGTCCAACTGCAAAACGGATTCCGCTTTCAGATGCATTTCTCAACTCTGCATTGCTCGTGGATGCCGGAGTTGACACATTCTGCAGAATTGCACCGAACTTATTCGAAGTATAATCGGTGTACGACGCAGATGTAAACCATTCGCTTCCCAATGTATCCAGTGTGCGGGTGTAACCCAATGTCGCCTGATAATCCAACGTCTTCTCATCGTCTTTTCGTGAAGCGAGAATTTCAGATTCCGTATTGTTGGCGGTAATCAGATTACGATTGTCGATATCAACGCCGATCTGATTGAAGCTGGTTGTCAAAGACAGATCAATGTGACTGATGGAATCCGGTCTGTATTGAAATGTTGCTCCGGGATAATACGATCCGTTGTAATGACGGGTGCTGTTCACCGTATTCCGCATCGTGTACGCAACTGTGTCTTCTGTAAAAGTTCGCAGATACAAGGTATTTTCCCAACGCGTACCAATGAAAAATCCGGTGCGACCGGTAATCGTCCATTTATTCTTTCTCCAATAGCCGTTGATTCCGGTATAACCGTAAATGTTCGGCGTGTATGTTGCGGCCTGAAACAAATCCACGTTGTAGCCTTCCATGGCTTTTTTCTTGGTTACTATGTTCACCACAGCACGACCTTGTGCATCGTAACTTGCAGGAGGATTCTTGATAATCTCCACGCTGCTGATTTGTGTGGAAGGAACCGAACGCAGCATCTGCGCAGGAATACGTTGTCCGTCGAGATACAACAATGCAGTTCCGCGACCGAACACCGTTACGCTTCCATCCGTGTTTACCAATAATCCCGGTGTATTTTCCAAAACTTCATAAGCAGTTCCCATTGCACCGAGACTTGTATTCTCCACATCAACCACGAGTTTGTTGCCTTTATTCTGAACAATGGGAGCAACAGCACGAATCTCCACGGTCTTCAGCAGTGAATTCATCAATTGAATTGTATCGAGGTGCAACACAGAATCGTTGCTGAATACATGCAGCCAAACCGGATCGTAACCGATAGACGCGCATTTCAGAAGAACGGAATCGGAAACTTTGAGTTGGAGTGAAAACTTTCCTTCGGAGATAACATCGCCGTGGATGTAAGAGGAATCTTTCAATTGAAACGCCACCACATTGCCGGTAAAAATCGGAGCACGATTGGCATCCACCACAAAGCCTGTTATTCGCAACGATTGCGCACCAAGCTGCATTGCCGGAAGCAAAGCAATAAGAAATACAAGACTAGACCGCATACGTAGCAGATAACGCAAAAACCGTTTAAAGATACAGAAAGCGTTAAAGCAGTTGTTTATATTCACAAAACCATGAAAAACTCCACCAACGCTTTAAACTGGTTTGAGATTCCGGCTTCCGATCTCAAGCGCGCGCGATTATTTTACGAATACATTTTCGGCATCACCATGACCGAATCTGAAGTGGGCGCTATACGAATGGCCTTTTTCCCTGCAGAACCCGGCAGCGGAAAAGTATCCGGCGCGTTGTGCTATCATCCCGATTTTTACCGCCCAAGTTTGTGGGGACCGGTGATTTACCTCAACGGAAATCCCGATTTACAACTGGTGCTCGATCGCATCGAATCCGCCGGCGGAAAAATTCTAATGCCCAAAAAACTCATCGCTCCTGACATCGGCTACATGGCACTGTTTGTGGATTGCGAAGGAAACAGAATGGCGTTACATTCGAGTAAATGATAACGAAATATCAATTATCATTTCCTCCTTTCGTCTCCATCACCAACTCCTGCATCAACTTTCCTCTGATTCCTTCTTTCGCGAGCTTGTTGGTCTTCGCATCCGGATAAACGCGGTTGGATAAGAACACAAATACCAATCCGGTTTCAGGATCTGCCCACGCTTGTGTGCCTGTAAAACCTTGGTGACCGAAACTCTTTCCTGAAATGGAATCGCAAGCAGGATTCACTTTCTTCGGATCAGGTTCCGGCTTATCGAAACACACACCGCGACGATTGTCCTTATATTGATAACGCGTAAACTCATTCACAGTTTCCGTTCTGAAATAACGCTTGCCTCCGTAGGTTCCGCCATTCAGGAATAATTGCATCATCACGCCAACATCGTTTGCATTACTGAAAACGCCGGCATGACCTCCTATTCCACCCAACATCGCAGCGCCCTGATCATGCACATCGCCTTGCAGTTGTTGCTTGCGCCATTCCATATCTTTTTCCGTTGGAGCACAACGCGCACTCGCAAAACGCAATCGCGGCTGGTAGCCCATAGTCGGTAATCCTAATGGACGATAAAACCTACGCATCACATGCTCACTCAGTAACATATGATATTCGTCTTCAACGATCTCTTTCATGTAATAATAACCGAGATCGCTGTACAAAAACTTGTGTTCCGAACTCACCTCGCATGTATTGATGCGTTTGTAAATCGTGTCTTTGTAATTGCGTGCAATGAACATGCCGGGCGCAACGTAAATCGGGAAGGAATCACTGAATGATTTGCGATACACATCCCGCTTCCAGTTGTTGTCTTTATCCAATGTCTTCAGATAAAACGGAATCCACGCGGGCAATCCTGCCTGATGCGCCATCATTTCGCGAATCACCAGACTGTCTTTGTTCGTTCCTTTCACCATCAGTAAATGCTGACCGAGACGATCATCCAGATTCAATGCGCCATCATCCACCATCTTCATCAGACTTGGCGCTGTTGCCATGATCTTGGTAACCGATGCAACATCATACAGATCGTTGTTATTCACCGCATGTTTCTTGTCGTATGTGAAATGTCCATACGATTGATTGATGAATACTTTTCCGTTTACTGCTGCAAAAACCTGACAACCCGGATACGCCTGATCCGTGATGCCTTTGTTTACAATGGAATCAATTCTCTTGTGCAAAGAAGGATCCATTCCCAATTCTTCAATCACCGTGTATTTCAATCGAACCGGCGCCGGCGTTGTAATTCCGGTTTTACCTTTCCAGTGATTCAATGTAACAGGCAAATTACCCGAGAATGAAATTCCTCCGAACATAGCCTGAACGGATAGATCCTGCATGTACGGCTGATCTTCATATGCCGCTATGACCGCATCACATTCTTCTATGCGCGTGATTTCATTCAAAGCATACGGCGAACCGAATAATACCGTGACGATCTTTTTGTTCTGCTTCAGCAATGTATCAATCAACTGATCAGGAACATCACTCAATCCGCCGTAGTTGTTGGCAGGACGTTGCGATACTTTGTGTATTCCGATGACCACGACATCATTCGCTGTAAGACGATTCACCAACGCATTCAATGAATCTGCTTTTGCATCATATGGAAGTGCGTGATACTGCGCAGGCGCATAACACATGAGTCGTTCCTGTAATGAATTATTCTTGTTGGCTCCCACAGAAACTACAGCGAAATTCTTTTTCTCCAAATCCATGAATGGAAGAATTGCGTTCTTGTTGTTCAATAACGTAACAGAAGCTTCACCAATCTGACGACAAAGCCATGTGGTGCTTCTGTCATTCAATGCTGCGTAAAGTCCCTTGGTCTTTACATTTTTCTTTTTGTTCAGTCCGCACCACTTTTTCGCAGCGAGAATTTTCCTGCAACGCGCATCAATTTCCGCCTGAGAAATATCTCCTTTCGCAATCGCCGCTTTGATCTGTGCAATAGCTTTCGGTACATCACCGCTGAACAACAACACGTCATTTCCTGCAATCAGTGCGCGTACATCAACATCTCCCGGACCATAAAACTTGCTCACGCCTTTCATGTTCAACGCATCCGTAAACACGAGTCCTTTGAATCCGAGTTCCTGTTTGAGCAATGTATCTACAACGTAACGCGATAATGTCGTTGCCTGATTTGATGTTGTATCCAGAACAGGAACAGATAAATGCGCCACCATCATACTGCCCACTCCGGAATGAATCAAACGACGGAACGGATACAACTCCAATGAATCCAATCGTTGACGTGAAGAATTTATAACCGGTAAAGACTTGTGTGAATCGGTGTCTGTATCTCCGTGTCCCGGAAAATGCTTCCCGCACGACATCACATGATTATCCTGCAAGCCGTTCGAATACATAATCGCTTTCTCCGCCACGTTCTCTCTGTCTTCACCGAAAGCTCTAGTGCCGATTACAGGATTCAAAGGATTGTTATTTACATCTGCATCAGGAGAAAAACTCACATGCACTCCAAGCAAAGAACACTGTCGCGCCATTTCCACTCCGTACCAATAAATGAGCGAGTCGTTATCTACAGCACCCAATTGCATCTGATGCGGAAAACTCACACAACTGTCAATACGCATCACCGGACCCCATTCTGCATCCATTCCGATCAGCAGTGGAACCTTCGCCGCTTTCTGATATTTGTTTGTAAGATTCGCCTGACGAACAGGTCCGCCTTGCATAAAAATGAGTCCGCCGATTTTCTGCGTCTTCACCAGATTCAGAATTTCGGTTTCGTGCTTCTTATCTTTATTCGACCATGCAGCAACCATAAAAAGCTGCCCGATGCGTTCATCCGGAGTCATGGTTTTGAAAACCGAATCCACCCATTTATCATTCTGTGAATCGAGAAACGGAGGATCAAGAACCAATTCCGTTTTATCGATTTCCAATGGAGAACGATCCACGTATCCCGCTTGCGCGTTATATTGTTCGCCCGGCCATAACAATCCCAATGCCACTACAGGACCGGCGAGTAAAAAAGTAAATGCAATTTTCCGGGTCATAATCTGAGAATCAATTGCTCTAAAATTAGAGACAAAGCCCGTGCCCTATTCGTAAACGAAACGGACTTTTCACCAAAAGATTGTTAATCATACAATATGCTTTTTCGCTGTGCGACACTTATAGAAAATACCGTAACAGTTGAAAAAGAGCCCGTTGAAAATCGAATAAGGTTACAATGGCGTGTTCGACATAATTTACCAATGAAAGTCTCCGGAAAATTCACTGTAATTGTGAATAAAAACGGAATCAAGGGACGGGGGATTGATTAACTTTGGTCTCCGAAAAAAAAAGAAGGAGTTTATACGTGAGCAAGGATATCATTTCCGTTTTACCGGATGCAGTAGCCAATCAAATAGCAGCAGGAGAAGTGATCCAGCGGCCGGCTTCTGCCGTGAAGGAACTGATGGAAAATGCTATCGATGCCGGTGCAGGATTTATCCGCCTTATCGTGAAAGATGCGGGTCGTACTTTGATTCAGGTAATCGACGATGGAAAAGGAATGTCTCCATCGGATGCACGACTTTGTTTCGAGCGTCATGCCACTTCTAAAATCCGTTCGGCGGATGATCTTTGGAATCTGCACACCATGGGATTCCGCGGTGAAGCATTGGCTTCCATTGCGGCTGTGGCACAAGTGGAATTGAAAACGCGGCGTAAAGAAGACACGATGGGAACATTGATTACCATCGAGAATTCTTCAGTGAACTCGCAGGAACCGTGCGCTGCTCCGAAAGGAACATCGATCAGTATGAAGAATCTGTTCTACAATGTTCCGGCACGACGCAACTTTTTGAAATCCGATGCGGTTGAATTCCGTCACATTCTCGAAGAATTCGAACGTATTGCTTTCGCAAATCCTACAGTAGGATTTGCATTGCACCACAACGGAAACGAAATGTACCGCCTGGAAGCGGGAACGGATTCCGAATGGCGCGCTTCACTGCGTCAGCGAATCATGACATTGTACGGCTCTCCTTACAACCAGCGACTTGTTCCTGTTGAAGAAGATGCCGGCATTGTAAAAATTTCCGGATTCGTAATTAAACCTGAATTCGCGAAGAAAACCAGAGGAGAACAATTCTTCTTCCTCAATAAACGCTTCATCCGAAATTCATATTTGCACCATGCCGTGCAATCTGCATTCGAGCAACTGATTGCTCAAGGGAATCACGCCGGATATTTCATCTTCCTCGATACCGATCCGAAAACCATCGACGTAAATATTCACCCGACAAAAACCGAGGTGAAATTTGAAGATGAACGCGCGATTTACGCAGTACTTCGCTCTACAGTGAAGAAATCACTCGGTCAGTACAACATCGCTCCGACTCTGGATTTCGAACAGGAAATGAGTATGGAAATTCCATACAATCCGGGGAATATCGAAGTGAAAATGCCGCAGATCAAAGTAGATCCGACCTACAATCCTTTCAATACTTCATCGCCGGGTAAATCTTCTAATAACGAATACCGCGAGCAGAAGAATCTGGACAATTGGGAAGTGTTGTACAATAAACACGTTTCTCCTGTTGCAGAACAGATGAATACCGGACATCAGATCGGAACACCGGAAGAAGTAATTCCACAGGAAACTTCCGCATCACTCTGCATTCAGATGGACAATCGATACATAATTACAACCCGTAGTTCCGGCGTATTGGTTATCGATCAGCAGCGTGCGCATGAACGTGTGTTGTATGAAAATTACATCACAGGAATTGCGCGACACCAAGTACAAACACAACAGAAATTATTCCCGGATACAATCGCGTTTTCTCCTACACTGGCGCATGTGGTGGAAACCAATCTCGGAGCTTTTCAATCGATAGGATTTGACATTCATCCTTTCGGCAACAACACGTTTGTAATTCACGGAGTCCCCGCCGGAACGGAAGAACATGACACCACAATTCTTGTGGAACAGGTTTTGCAAACGTTCAATGAAAACGAACAGGAATTACACCTGAAACCATTAGAAAATATGGCGCGATCGCTTGCGAAACGTGCAGCTGTAAAACCGGGCAAAGCGTTAACAAATCAGGAAATGAACGCGCTTGTTACGCAATTGTTTCATTGTGAACAACCGGCTTTCTCTGCCGATGGCAAACCTGTATTTGTAAATATTGCCGATGATGAAATTGACAAACGCATGAAACGCTGATGAGTTACTTCAAGCAATTTCGTCCGACGAGCAACAACCGCATGCCTTTTGTGGTGCTGAATCTCATCATCCTCAATGTAATTTTCTACGTTGCGAAGATTCTTGCCTACAATTCGCAAAAACTCGATCTCGGCGGATTGCTGGGTTTATATCATCCTTTGAGTCCCGATTTTCATTGGTTTCAGTTTGCAACCAGTATGTTCATGCATGCAAGTCCATCGCACATCATTTTCAATATGCTTGGACTTTGGATGTTCGGACACATGCTCGAGAATGTTTGGGGCGCACGACGATTTCTGATATTTTATCTCGTCTGTGGATTCGGCGCTTCATTGATTTATCTCGGATGGGAAACATGGTCAACCGTGCAGTTCCTCAATCAGTACGGCGACGGTTGGGCCTTACTGCAGGAATATCCGCCACAAACTCCAATGGTCGGAGCTTCAGGAGCTGTTTACGGATTACTCATGGGCGCGGCGCTTCTTTTTCCGAACACTGAAATGCACATGATGTTCATGATGGGGTATCCGATCAAATTGAAATGGCTCGCCATAATTTACGGCGTCGTGGAAATTTATACGGGCTATCAAGCCAGTGCAGGCGATAATGTTGCGCACTTCGCGCACATCGGCGGTATGATTTTTGGATTTATCCTTGTTCAGATTTACAAAAGAATCCGTAACAACTTTTACTGAGCATGAGTATCATCAATGATCTGAAAACTCAATTGCGCGGTTCGTACCGTTCGGTGGTGATTTTACTACTCATCAACATCAGCGCGTTCCTGCTTGCAAATATTCTCATTCACCTTTCCGGAATGTCGAAAGTTTCCGTTGCCGACTTTATAGCAACAACACTTTGTGTTCCCGGCAAGTTCAGCGAATTCATCACACATTTCTGGACCTTATTCACGTACATGTTCCTGCATGTCGACATCTGGCATCTCATTTCGAATATGTTGTGGCTGTGGTTTCTCGGTCGCGTTTTTTCTGATCTGATCGGCAACAAAAAACTGATGTTCGTTTACATTGCAGGCGGTCTTGCAGGCGGTCTTACATATCTCATTACTTCTGCGTCGATTGAATCGCTGCAGTATTCCGTTCTCCTTGGTGCTTCGGGATCAGTTATGGCAATCGTAGTGGCAGCGGCAGTTGTTGCTCCTGATTATAAAGTTTATCCGTTCGGAATTCCGTTAGCGCTGAAATGGCTTGCATTGATTTCATTTATTCTCACTACAGTTCTTGATCTGTCCGTCAACACAGGTGGTAAAGCTGCACACATCGGCGGTGCAATTTTCGGTTTGATGTACGGCTACAGTCTGAAATCCGGAAATTTCCTTTCAGGAATATTTACACGAAAGAGTCACCTCAAAGTTGCGCATTCACGTTTGCCCGACGAAGAATACAACAAGCGAAACATCAGCATCAGAAAACGTACTGATGAAATCCTTGATAAAATTTCACGATCAGGTTATGACAGTCTCTCGCGTGATGAGAAGAATTTCCTGAAGCAAAACCACGATAAATTCTGATCCATCGTGGCACAGGAACAATATATCGAGCCCGTCGCATCACGAAAACCATTAAGCTGGTTCAGTCGCGGTGTTTTCTTCTTCAATTGGTTCGCTATAATTTCCTTGCTGTGTGCTGATTTTGCTCCGTGGGCAAATCCGGAACGTATCTGGCCATTTGCCTTTCTCGGACTGATTCAACCGGCATTGATCGTCGTGAATTTTTTATTTCTGCTTTATTGGCTGATTCGTAGGAAAAGACAAATATTCTATTCGCTTGCTGTTATTCTGATTTCGCTGATACATTTCAATCGTCAGTATCAGGTTTCATTCGGCGATCAGGAAACAGCACCGGATAAATCCGTTCGTTTGATGTCGTGGAACGTAAAACTTTTCGATCTCTACAATTGGAGCGGCAACAAAGAAACACGGGAGAAAATGTTCAATCTCATCCGAAGCGAAGATCCCGCGGTGCTGTGTTTGCAGGAATTTTTCTCTGAAGATGCAGGTACGTTCCGCAACCTCGACACATTGAAATCAATGCTCGGATATTCCGCAGCTACTGCGTACACGATAACATTACGCAAAACAGATCATTGGGGCGTGGCCACTTTCAGTCGCTATCCGATCGTCAACGAAGGACGGATTGTTTTCAATAATCGCAGCAACAACATTTGCCTTTATACGGATATTGCAATCAATGATGATACGATTCGTGTGTACAATGTTCATTTGCAATCCATCAATTTCGGTTACGCAGATATTCGCTTTGTAAAAACAATGCTCAGTGAAGAAGATGCCGAAAATGAAATGGAAAATTCCAAAAACATTTTACGTCGCATGAAGCATGCTTACGGTCGCAGAGCACGTCAGGCGAACGCCATTGCAGAACACATTCACAATTGTCCGTATCCTGTTGTCATATGCGGCGACTTCAACGACACACCGGTTTCATACACTTATCAAGTGCTTTCTTCAGGCATGAAAGATGCTTTCCGTGAATCAGGTTCCGGCTTCGGAAAAACATTCGAGAATCCGCTTCCAATTCCGCGCATCGATTACATTTTGCATTCCGAAAATCTGCAATCGTTTCAGTTCAAAACGATCACCACGGAAGGACTTTCCGATCACTTTCCTGTCATCTGTAATCTCAGCACCGCTCACTGAAAAACTGCCGGTCGTTGTGTAATTTCATGATAGCACAACACATCTCCCTGGCAGAAATAATGCACCACCAAACTTTTGCGTGAGGAGTTTTTATCCGTTACTTCTTCTCCACCGTGCAGCAGATTCGCGTGCCAAATGAGAACATCACCTTTCTTCGCATGAAAGATTGTTTTCGGAATGCCGCTCGCTTTTACTTCTTCTGCGATTTTCTTCTCGAAATTTCCGTAGAGATCATCACCAACCACAAGCGCATTTGAAGAATGCTCGAATGAATCGCCAAGCACGTAAGGCAGTTTGTGACTTCCAGGGTAATAATGTAACGGACCTTGTTGCGGACCGATATCTTCCAGAGCAATCCATGCAGCTATCAGATAACCTTTCGGTTCTGTAGTCATGTGAATGAAATCCGAATGTGTTTCCTGTTCGCTTCCTTTGAGAAAACTGATTGTTTGAAACGGCGACACTTTCTTCCCAAGAACAAATCCCAACAGATTCTTTAACTCCGAATCATTCATTGCGGCACGTATCGCTTCCGATTGTGTCCATGCATTCATTACACGCGAATTGGTGTAATCAAAATCAAGTTCCTTGTTGCGGATAATTCGGTCAACTTCCGCATTGATTTTATCAGCGAGATCTGCAAATTTCCCCTGCAGAATCATGTAACCGTTTTCAGACCAATGCAATAATTGCGTTTGAATTTCAGCAGAGAACTTGATGAAATCAGGATGATTTTTCAGTAGTTCTGCAGCATTCTCGCCATCGAGCCATGGTTTTTCAAAAGACGGATTCGAAATTGCAGAATGACTTACCGGACTCACTACGGATTTCCTAATACCGAATTTCCGATACAACTGCGCATTACGTTTCAACTTACCGTAGTTCCGGATGTTGTAAAGGACATGCACCATTTTCATGCGACGGATCACCGACCAGTATTGCTTCAGAATGCTCATATTTCGATCTTTCAAAGTTCGCATTATTCACCAATATGCGCATGAATCCATCATTTGCCTGATTTTCAACCCGAAGCGATCTTAAAAATGATTGGAAAATCGCCTCTCAACGAACCGTTTTTTCCTTCAAAAAACCTATTTTTGCGTGGCTTGTAAAACGGCACAGTTCCGTTGAACAATCCATTCACTGAATTTCGAATTTTCAATTAGAAAGTACTATGTCTCAGGTTGAGTTGATCATGCCTAAAATGGGCGAAAGTGTGAACGAAGCAACGATCATCAAGTGGCTGAAAAATGAAGGCGACAAGATCGAGTTGGATGAACCCGTTCTGGAAATTGCAACCGATAAGGTTGACTCTGAAATTCCTTCCCCGTTCGCCGGTTTCCTTTCAAAGAAATTATTCAACGAAGGCGACGTAGTTCAGGTTGGCAAAGCCGTTGCATTGATCAACAGCGAAGCTCCTGCTGCCGGTAACTCAACTCCTGCTCCTGTATCTACTCCTGCTGAGAAAAAAGAGACCGTTACCTCTGCTCCTGCTGCAAACAATAACGGAACTGCGATTAAGAATTCCGATACTTCCCGTTTCTATTCTCCGCTGGTAAAAAGCATTGCGAAGGAAGAAGGAATTTCAGTTGCAGAACTCGAAAGCATCTCCGGAACAGGAATGCACGGTCGTGTAACCAAGAATGATATTCTGGGTTATTTACCGAACAAAGGAAAATCACAGCAAACAACAACTGTTACGGCTCCTGCAGTACAGGAACCTGTTAAGACTGTTGCCGCAGAAACAACAACTGCTGCTCCTGCAATCAAACGTCCTGCTGTTTCACTCATGGGCGGTGATGAAATCATCGAGATGGATCGCATGCGTAAGATCATTGCCGACAACATGGTGATGAGCAAACAGGTTTCTCCGCACGTAACATCTTATGTTGAAGCTGACGTTACCAACATGGTAATGTGGCGCGATCGTTATAAGAAAATATTCGAAAAGCGTGAAGGTGAAAAACTCACATTCACTCCGCTCATCATCGAGTGCATTGTGAAAGCGATCAAGGATTTCCCGATGATCAACATTTCTGTTGACGGGACAAAGATCATTGTACGTAAGAATATCAACGTCGGAATGGCTGCAGCACTTCCTTCAGGAAACCTTATTGTTCCTGTGATCAAGAATGCGGATCGTTTGAACTTGCTGGGTCTTACGAAGTCAGTGAACGATCTTGCGAACCGCGCACGAACGAATAAACTTCAGCCGGATGAAATTCAAGGCGGAACATACACATTGACCAACGTCGGCGCTTTCGGTAACGTGATGGGAACACCGATCATTCCGCAGCCTCAAGTTGCAATTATGGCTGCCGGTGCAATCCGTAAAAAACCCGCGGTTATTGAAACACCAATGGGCGATACAATCGGTATCCGTCACATGATGTTTCTTTCGCACGCATACGATCATCGCGTAGTTGACGGCGCACTCGGCGGCCAATTCGTTCGTCGCGTTGCAGATTATCTCGAGCAGTGGGATATTGATCGCGAAATCTAAGATTTGTAACAAACCCGTATATTAACGCATTCCCCTAATCGCTTAACAATGAAAAAGGCCCTGTTCTTCTCTGCTGCAATTGGCATTTCCTTAATTGCCGGTGCATTTGTATTGAAAAAAACAGGACCGAAACAGAAGATTGTTGAAGCGGATTCCTATTTCGCAGCTGATGAATATGGAGCGGCTCTCCAATTGTATCTGGAAGCAGATAAAATGGAACCGGGAAATGCGAATACCAATTTCAAAATAGGTGTTTGTTATCTCAATATCCCCGGCAAACACTTGATGTCGTATTCGCATCTGCAGATTGCTTCAGGAAACATCACTGAAAAGTACAAAGCCGGAAGTACTAAGGAGAAACGAGCACCGATCGACACCTGGTATTACTTCGGTCAGGCGTTGCATCTTCGTAACAGCTTCGACTCTGCAGTAATTTGCTTCGATAAATATCTCGGATACATAGATTCTTCAGATGTGAAAATGCGTGATGATATTGCGCTGCGCAAGAAATGGTGCGAGAACGGAAAGATGTACGTTGGCAGCCCCGTGCAGATCAAAGTTGACAATCTTGGAGCAAAAGTGAATACAGAGTATCCGGAATATTCTCCTGTGATTTCAGCGGATCAGCGCATGCTCATCTTCACGTCACGTCGACCGGAAACTACCGGAGGGAAAAAAGATGCGCGCGATCAGATGTACTTCGAAGACTTGTACGTTTCCACAATGAACGATTCCGGCGAATGGTCTACAGCTGTTCCGATGGAAACAACCATCAATACTCCCGGACATGAAGCTACAATCGGTATCAGCGCAGACGGACAGCAATTGCTCATCTACAAAGACGACCAGGGCGACGGAAACATTTACCTCAGCTATCAGCAAGGAAATAAATGGGGAACACCAACCAAATTAACAGATAACGTTAACTCGAAAGATTGGGAACCTTCTGCTTCCATTACGCCTGATGGAAATACGTTGTACTTCAGCAGTAACCGTCCGGGTGGTTTGGGCGGTCGCGATTTATACCGAAGCGTTCGTTTACCAAACGGCGAATGGTCGAAACCTATGAACATGGGTCCGAATGTGAACAGCAAATACGATGAAGATGCTCCTGCAATTTCAGCCGACGGAAAAACTTTGTATTACGCTACAAACGGAACGGTTTCCATGGGAGGATTTGATATTGCTTTCTCTACGCTGGATGAAAACAACGTTTGGTCTTCGCCTGTAAACATCGGATATCCGGTTAATACTTCTGACGATGATATTTTCTTCGCTCCGACTCCTGATGATAAGCACGCTTATTATTCCTCCGCAAGCAGCAGCGGCGGAATGGGTGAAAAAGATATCTGCCTTCTTACTTTCCCTCAGAAAGAAGAAGTTCCGCTGACAGTTTTAACAGGAGAAATCACGAGTATTTACGGAGGCGTTCCTCCGGGAACAATCATCACGGTTACAGATGTGGAAACCGGTGAAATGATGGGGCAATATGTTCCGAATGCTGCAACAGGGAAGTACGTAATCATTCTTCCTCCGGGACGCAATTACAGTATTACTTACGAAGCGGAAGATTATCTCTATCAATCGGACAACGTTAACATTTCAGATACTTCAGCGTATCAAGTTATCTCCCGTCCGGTGGAACTCGAACCGCTTAAAGTGGGACAGAAAATTGTGGTACGTAACATCTTCTTCGATTCTGGTAAATCTGTTTTGAAGCCGGAGTCGCAAGTTGAACTTGACAAGCTCGTGAAGCTCATGAACACATTCCCGAAATTGATTGTTGAGATCGCAGGACACACAGATGCTTCCGGAAGCGATGAACTCAACCAGAAACTTTCGGAACAGCGTGCTCAGTCGGTAGCAAATTATCTGATTGAACACGGCATCGACAAATCACGTATGCGCACTGTAGGTTTCGGAGAGAAACAACCGATTGCTCAGAACTACAATCCTAACGGAAGCCCGAATCGTGCAGGAATGGCAATGAATCGCCGTTTTGAATTCACTGTACTCAGCGTAGATGGCGTTATTCAGGATGTTGTTGAGCCGATCAAAGTTCCGGACAACCTGAAAGGGAAATAGATTTCCTTGACTTTCAACGCAATCGCGCGTTATTTTCAGAGGGAATTTCGTAATATTGATAGTATATCAAACGGATTCCCCCTATGAAAAGATCAACTTTCATGCTTTCCGTTCTGGTTCTTTGCTTGTTTGCAGGAACTATTGAAGCGAGAAATTCACGCAGTAACAAAACAGATCGCCGCAAATTCAAAGAGGCGGAAAATCTGTTTACGTATGCCGATTTCGAAGCAGCGGTACCGCTCTATCTCGAAATGCTTTCTCAAAATCCCGACAGTTGGACACTGAATTACCGCGTTGGAATCTGTTACTACTATTCCACTACGGCAAGACCCAGAAGTGTTGCGTTTCTTGACAAAGCGTTAACACATAGTTTGAAAGATACTTTTCCGGATGTGTTGTACCATGCAGGATTGGCACATTTATCAGTAAATGAATTTGACAAAGCTTACAGTTGTTTCACAAGCTTCAAAAAGAAAGCCGGTCCTAAGTACCGCGATGCTCAAATGGATCAATTGATACGCGGATGTGTTTCAGGAAAAGAGATGTGGAACAATCCGAATAAAGCACGTATATCAAATCTCGGAGCAAATGTAAATTTTCCCTATCCGGATTATGCTCCCGTGGTAATTTACATAAGCGATATTCTGCTGTTCACTTCGAAACGTCCCGGCAATACAGGCAACGATAAAGATGATGAGGGATTCTTCTATGAAGATATTTATCAGGCCAAAGGTGAAAGCTGGAACCGATGGAAAGAACCTTCACGTTATGATACGTCAACTGTCAAACGACGCGGTATATTTTCTTTATTGTTCAACAAAGCAGAAGTTGTTTCGGAAATCAACACTGAAGATCACGACGGATCAATTACGCTTTCACCGGATTCAACTGACTTATACATTTTCCGTTACGGCGATATCATGAAAGCCAAATGGAACGGCAAACGTTGGGAACGTCCATCCCGCATCGGTGAAGAAATTGACATGCGCGCGAGTCACGAACCCTCTATTTTCCTGAGCCGCGACGGACAAACTCTGTTTTTTGTAAACGACAGAAAAGGCGGCGTTGGACAGAAAGATATTTGGTTCTGCACCAAACAAGGAAACAATTGGAGCAAACCTGAAAATATAGGAATGGAAGTAAACAGTCCATTCAATGAAGATTGTCCTTTCCTTTCGCCTGATGGGAATACATTGTATTTCTCTTCGGAAGGACACAACAGCATGGGCGGTTACGATGTTTTTCGCTGCTCGAAGAAAGCAGATGGCCGTTGGTCTGAACCGGAAAATCTCGGAGCACCTATTAATAACGGCGGCGATGATGTTTTTTACACGCCGTTGGAAAATGGTTCAGGCGCGTATTATTCTACGCTCAACAAAGAAGGAGAAGGTGATCTTGATTTGTATTTCATTCAGTACTTCCCTCGTGTTGCGCCATTGGTAAAACTGCGATTGACAGCACTTGGTTTCGGATCTGATGAGAAGTTGAACATCGTGGTTCGCGATAAAACATCAAAAACGGAATTACAGCATTTCGAATTGTTAGCGTCGGACAGTGTCATTTACAATTATGTTCCCGGCACCGAATACGAATATGAAATCACCGGAACAGGATTTACAACTATTGAGTCTTCCATTCCGTTTGCGAACCAATCCAATGAAGAATTCATTCTACAGAACATTATTGTCACTCGCAACACCACAGAAACCAAAGCGGAAATCGTCAATAATTATTTCCGAATTGACGAAACAATCAATCGCAATACAGTTGAAGATCCGTTCACGGAGTTGCCGCAGATACGCCGCAATTATCTCGACAGCTTGAGCTCATTAGAAAAACTTGCTACATCTTACACTTATAATAACGCCACAGCTTCTTCGATGTCGCTCAATTCTTCTTTGTACGGCACGTCAGATCAGATTCTGAAAGGCAGATTAATTTACTTCAACTTTAACAGCACGGATATCGATCAATCTCAAAACCGTGAAATTGAAAAATGGTATCAGCTTTGGAAGTTGAATCCGAACAGAATTATCACTGTTGTAGGTCACGCCAATGAAAAAGGTAATTCCGTATACAACCAGCGACTTTCAGAGAAACGAGCTGCGGCCGTGCGAAATATTTTGATCCAATTTGGTGTTCCGGAAAAGAAAATTGTGGCAAGCGGGAAAGGAGAAACTGAACCTTTGAATAACTCATCAGACTCGGATGCGGATATTCAAAACCGCCGTGTTCAAATCATCATTCAGGAATGAACGGGTGAATGTTGGTAAATAGCACCTTGTGTGCGGAAAATAGGCTATAAAACCTTACTTTTGTCTGAAAGGCGTCCGAACCCCGCTCCACTAGAATATCGACCGTAATTATGGTTAGAAGAACATCGTTAGTATTGGCTTTGTCATTGTTCGCATTCATGCGATTAATGGCGCAGCAACCAACACCAGGTGAATACAAACAAAATGTGGTTCAGGGCAATCTTCTTATCGAAGAGAAAAACTGGCCAATGGCCCTTGCCTATTTCGCTGAGGCTTACAAAGTTGACTCGTCCAATGCAAACATAAACTATAAGATGGGTTTATGTTATTTGCACACGCCTTCTCAAAAACCAAATTCACTTCGTTTCCTTCGCAAAGCGATGAACAATATCACACGGAATTACGATCCGTTTGATCCTATGTTCAAGAAAGCTCCGGAAAATACGTTGTATTACATCGGTCAGGCTTACCATTACAATTACAAGTTCGACTCCGCTATTGCTCATTTCCAATCGTATCGCGCCATCATCGCTGATCGTGATCCTGAAATGGTGAAGGATATCGACATGCGCATTAATTGGAGCAACAACGCCAAAGAGTTTATGTTGACGCCACTCAATATTACGATTACAAATATGGGCGATAGCATCAATACTGCTTATCCGGAATACGGTCCTGTAATGTCTGTTGACGAACAATCCATTGTATTTACTTCGCGTCGTTACGGCGAAATTGCGATCGACGGCGGTTACTACGAAGACATCCTGATTTCAGAAAAGAAATCCGACGGAACCTGGACATCTGCACGACCTATCAGTCCTTATATCAACACGCCAACGAACGAAGCTTCGATTTCATTGAGTACGGATGGACAAACTCTGTTCCTCTACCGCGATGATAACGGCGGAGATATTTATTCTTCAACCACGATGAACGGCCAATGGATGACGCCGCTTCCATTGGGATCTGATATCAATACGAAGTATTGGGAAACACACGCATGTATGTCTGCTGACGGTAATACACTGTATTTCGTGAGTGATCGTCCGGGCGGATTCGGTGGTCGTGATATTTACCGTTGCGTGAAATTACCGAATGGTAAATGGTCACGCGCGCTCAATCTCGGGCCAACAATCAATACTTCAGCAGATGAAGATGCGCCGTTTATTCACCCGGATCAACGTACGCTTTTCTTCTCCAGCACCGGACACAAATCAATGGGCGGATTCGACATCTTCTTTACAACACGTAACGAAGAAGACAATACGTGGAGCACACCAACTAACATGGGTTATCCGTTGAACACGCCGGATGATGACATATTCTATATGACATCTCCTGACGGTAAACGTGCTTATTTCTCTTCTGTACGAGCGGATGGTTACGGAGAAAAAGACATTTACATGGCCGTGTTGGAAGAAACGGTTTCACAGGCGCTCACATTATTACGCGGACGTATTTACAATGCCGATGGCAAGCCGCTCACTCAGAAAGTTGAGATTATCGTGAATAATTCACTCAACGGAGAGTTAGTTGGTGTCTACAGACCAAACGCCCGTTCCGGAAACTTCACGATTATTCTTCCTACCGGCGGCACGTATCAAATCAGTTACGTTGTTGACGAGAAAGAATATGCCAATGAAATTATTGATGTTCCTGCAGGATCAAGTTATGACGTAATTGACCGTTCCATTGATCTGCGAGATCTTGTACTCGGCAAGATTCGTTCTGATGTTCCTTTAGATACAACAAACAAAGGCGGACAACATATTGTGTTGCCTGGCGACTCACTCAACAATAACAAACCGCCTAAGAACTACAAAGCTGAATTGACGGAACACCACAACCTCAGCTTTACGATGTTCTTCAAATACAACATCAGTACAATTGATTCTGCCGATCAGGATTTCAAGAACTTCATTGACAGTTGTGTTTCGCACATCAATAAATACGGTAGCATCAGTTTCCGAATCACCGCTGCGGCTTCTCAGGTTCCAACCAAGAAATTCCCGGATAACAAAGCACTTGCCGCGGACCGCGCCACAAAAGCACAGGATGTCGTAAACAAGGCGCTTATTGCTAAAGGCGTTGACATGACCAAGGTGAAATGGGTAACAGTAAATGCATACGTTCTCGGTCCGCAGTACAAAACCGACTTCGAGAAACGGAAGAAGATTTACGAGAAATATCAGTATGTGAAAATCCGAGGTTACTAACCTGATTACCGCAAAAATTTAAGCCCTGAGATCACTGACTCGGGGCTTTTTATTTGAACTTGTTCACATCCACGAAAAAATGGTTCGCTTTTTGTACTTTTGATAAAAGCCGGCATTTCTCCGGATTTTGGAATTGTGAAACACTTTATACGACTTCTTTTTATTTCCCTTCTCCTCTTTAACGGAGGTCTTGTGTCTGCACAGCCAACTAAACCCGGAGCCGGCGCAGCTGCAGATCCGGAACTGGCCGCAGAACATTTCGGACATAAAAACTATGTAATGGCGCTGCCCATTTACGTTGCGTTAGTAAAGAAAGAACCCGCTAATTACGAATACAACTATCGTACAGGAATCTGTTATCTGAACACCAATTCACAGCGAAAAGAAGCTGTGAAATACATGGAGTTCTGCACGAAACAACCAAAGGCAGATAACGAAGCTTGGTTATATCTTGGACAGGCTTACCATCACGCAATGCGATTTGATGATGCGATCAAATCATACAACACGTACAAACTGAAAGCAGACAAAGACGGTAAAGCCCGCGCTGATCTTTACATTCAACAATGCAGCAACGCCAAAGTGCTGATCAAAAGTCCGCTCGATGTAACGTTTACCAGCCTTGGAAAAGAAGTCAATTCGGAATATCCCGACTACTATCCGTTTGTTACGCAAGACGAATCCATGCTGTGCTTTACTTCACGCAGAAAAGGAAATCTGGGCGCACCAACAGTAGAAGTTGACGGCTATTACTCCAGCGATATTTACTATTCTAAATCAGTTGGAGGCGTTTTCTCCAAAGCCAAGAATGCAGGCGCATCTGTCAATGGAAATTACGATGAACAATGCGTTGGTTTATCTGCAGACGGAACATGGATGACAGTTTATGTGGATAACATCAATACGGCCGGAGAAATCCTGTTCTCATCTTATAAAACTTCGTTTGCAAAACCGGTTGCTTTTCAAGGATTGAATAACAACATTAACGACGGATTTGAAACTGCAGGTTCGCTTTCTCCTGATGGAAACGTAATGTTCTTTGCAAGTGAACGTCCGGGCGGTCAAGGGAAGACTGATTTGTACATGGTTCGCAAATTGCCGAACGGCCAATGGTCAATGGCACAGAATCTCGGTGCTGGTCTGAATACACCTTGGGGCGAAGATTTTCCTTATATGGCTCCCGATGGCAAAACGTTGTACTTCTCTTCTGAAGGACACAACAGTATGGGCGGATACGATCTCTTCTACTCTCTTTGGGATCAGGAGAACAACACGTGGAGCACACCGAAAAATCTCGGCTATCCATTGAACAATACAGAAGACAATATGTCTATCTGTTTTACAGAAGCGAATCGTGTTGCTTACGTTTCTACAGTGCGCGAAGGCGGAATGGGTGATCTCGATATCTGGCGCGTTGTGTTCAATGAAGTACAATCGAACTATTTCACTATTGTAACCGGACAGATTGTAGTTCCTGATCCATCGGTTTCGTATGCAGATATGATTATCTCTGTTGCGAAGACAGAGAACAACGAAGAATACGGTTCTTACAAGCCGAATCCGACTTCAGGTAAATACGTTGTTGCACTTCCTCCGGGAAAATACGTAATGACCGTTAAAGCGCCGGGATGTGCTACGAAAGTGGAAACACTTATCGTATTTGACATCGGTCCTCAAGGCGAAATGAGCAAGGACGTTCTGCTCACAAAGCAATAGTTAATGAGTCAATTTGCAAATGCACAAATGATACAATTGGTTTCAGTAAATCTGACAATTGAATCATTTGAGCATTGACTCATTTGAACATTGATATTACCCCTGAATCCCGAGTTTCTCCATCACTTCATTGCTCACGCCTGTAGTAGCGTAACCGCCATCGTGATATAGATTCTGCATCGTTACCATACGGGTAAGATCTGAGAACAAGGTCACGCAGTAATCAGCACATGAATCAGCACTTGCATTTCCTAACGGAGCAATTGAATCGGCATAATCATAGAAATCTCCGAATCCTTTGATACCGCCGCCTGCTGTGGTTTTAGTTGGCGACTGAGAAATCGTGTTTACACGAACTTTCTTCGCTTTCCCGTAGTGGTAACCGAAGCTGCGCGCTACTGACTCAAGCATTGCTTTTGCATCTGCCATGTCTGTGTAGAACGGATAAGTGCGTTGTGCAGCGATGTATGAAAGCGCTACAACAGAACCCCATTCATTCATTGCGTCCATATTGTACGCAACGCTGAGCATTTTGTGAAGCGACATTGCGCTTACATCGATTGATTTATTGTAGAAATCGTAATTCAATCCGGTATAAGGAATATTCTTACGGATGTTCGGAGACATTCCGATTGAATGCAACACGAAATCAATTTTTCCTCCGAGATGATCCACAGATCCTTCGAACAAAGCTTTCAGTTCATCAACATTGGTTGCATCAGCTGGAATGATTTTCGAATTCGTTGCTTCCGCCAGTTTATTGATTTCACCCATGCGCATTGCAATAGGTGCGTTCGTCAAAGTGAATGTAGCACCTTCAGCATGACATTTCTCAGCCACTTTCCATGCGATGGAGTTTGCGTCGAGTGCTCCGGAAATAATTCCGCGTTTTCCTTTAAGAAGATTGTAGGCCATTTTTAAGTGTTTGGAAGGCAAATATACAAAGGTTTTGATGCTGATTCCGGTTAAAATTCCATGAGAAAACTATTGAACAAGCATCTTGAACAAAAGCTAATTCGTAAATTTAAGCTATGAGAATACAAGATCAAAAGACAGATCTCGCTAAACGCATCCTGGAAACTAAGGACAAGAACGTCATAAAATACATTCAAGCAATATTTGATAATGACGTTGACAAATGGGAAGAAGAATTGCCGGAATATGTTAAAAAGTCAATCGACTCCGGTTTAGACGACTCCAAGAAAGGTAAAGTCAGTGACCATAAAGCAGTGATGAAAAAATACGCGAAGTGGTTGAAAAAGTAAAATGGACAGACGAAGCGAGAAATCAATTCTCAACTGTCGTCAATTATCTTTTGGACAACTGGACCGACGCTGAAGTACGACATTTCGTGAGCGCAACTGATCAAGCAATCGAATATATCAAGGTTTACCCCAAAATGTTTCGACGAATTGGGAAGAGAAATCTATATGAAGCGTTAATTACTCCGCACAATCTCATGATTTACAAACTCGTTTCTAACGAAGTACATATCATCACTTTTTGGGATACACGCAGAAATCCAAGAGTCAAAACTAAAGGTTAAGCAGAAACTATTTCGAAGATTCAGGCAAATTTCCAAAGTGTAATTTCCAAAAATGTAACTAAAAAAATGAATGCATTTCGGTTTTGCGTTTTTGCAGTATTTCTCGTGGCAATACAAAATGTCGCCCATGCACAAAAGCGCAGCAAACCTGCAAAAGCCGAATCTCCTGCTGCTGAATCTGCTCCTCCACCGGCAGAATGCGTCGTAGCATATTATATTCAGGATTCTGTAGGATTACGAATGCCGCAATACAAAACTGCTACCGATTCGTTGCTCTATGCTAATAAACAGCTGGAACAATGCAGAATGCTGATGGATACAATCACAGACATGAAACTTGTTTTGAGTCGTGATTCCGCAACACTCTCTAAAGGCGATTATCTGGTTCGTAAAAACGAAATCAGAAAAACGGAAACGCGCTATACTACTGCATTTAATAATGCGTCCCGGAAAAAGGAAAACGCGGAAAATATTTTAGTGCCGATTCGCAACGACATCCGCAGCAAAGCCGATACGATTTGCGCGCAACGCCAATTGAAAAATGTTAGTGAGTTCAATCAAATGCCCGCACTCAAGTGCAAGCCGGATCAAACGGTGATGATTGATATTACTGCGGATCTGATTGCGGAATTAGCAAAACAGAATTGAAGTTTAAACTCCGAACTGCGACAAGTGATGTTCCAGATGTTTCGTGAACATCGTGTTCCATTCCTTTGATGTAAGCGCTCCGAATGAATTCGACTCCTTGCCCTCGAACGACTTCTCTCCCAGTGAAACCGTCTTGTTGATATAGTCAATCAGTCGCTGCTTTTCCACTTCGAATTGACGCTCGTCAGTAATAAGAAATTCGGGGGCAGTGCGTGAATTGTGACTGTACGGCTTATCATTCACCACAATCGATTTCACAAAAAGTTTCAGCATGAATTTCTTGAAACCGGTTGCTTTCGGATGCTTTGTTTCGTAAGCCATTTCATAAGTCACGTTGCAATGCGCAAGCATCTGCTGAACATTCATCTTCCCCCAATTCGGTTGCGTTTGCGGTGTGAGTTTGTTGATTCGCTCAATAAATTCCGTGCTCGTTTTCTGTTCGAAGATGTTTTTCATAAAACGAATATAAAATGAAAACTTCGAATGAAACGTAAGTTTCTCATTTGGCACGATTTCAGTATATTCAATATTAAATCACCGTTATGAAGTATTTTACGCTCCTGCTGATTCTTGCAATTTCTGTTATCGCTTGTCGTAACAGGAAATCTGTATCCAACGATGTTCCTTCGACAAACTCCACACAAACTGTATCAACCGCGTCCGGAAACAACGGAACTGTGTCAGCAACGGTTACGATAACAGAAACCGTCAGCACGAATTCTCAGAGCTCAACGAGCACAACAACAAACGATACGACTGTTATTCAGACAGAGACACCGGATATCAGCATACCTGTTGAAACCGACACGAATGTTGTTCGCCTGGTCGTTTCATTCATCAGTAAGGGCGCCGGAATCGATTACGAAACACTTAAATCGTTCGAAAAGTGGCTCGCTGAAAGACCACGATTTGTTTACACAAAATCGAATTGGGGACGCGAAGGCGAAGTGAATCTTTGCTTCCGGATGACGAATTTATCAACAAGAGAACAAGAGATTTTCGTTCGGGATGTCCGTACACAATTGACAGACAAAGACTTAGTAATTGTCACCGAATGGACAGATTGTGATAAACGCAGATAAAGATCATATTACGTTTATTCGGAATCCGTACCTTTATGGCCTGCCCGAAAAAACGGGATTTCATCATTATTTAACCACGAAAAAACGTGCCCGAGGGTGTTTTTTCGGTAAAAAGATTTAAAGAATGAACGAATTTGGGATTAAAGGCAAAAACGCCTCTATCGCGTCACTGGGTCTGGGAAATGTAGCAGCTGCCTGGTGGAATTTATCTCCTTCCGAACTTGTTGAAGAAACGTTGATGCGTGGCGAAGGAGAATTAACCGACAATGGTGCTTTGGCTATTGATACCGGTGAATTTACAGGGCGTTCGCCTAAAGATAAATTCATGGTGTTTGATGACATTTCTAAAGATGTTATCTGGTGGGGCGACATCAACATCAAGTTTGACTCGACGAAATTTGATTTGCTTTACAACCGAGTGGCTTCTTACCTCAGCGGGAAAGAAGTTTACGTGCGTGACGCGTATGCTTGCGCAGATCTGAAATACCGTTTGAACATCCGTGTTGTAACCGAGTTTCCTTGGTCAAATTTGTTCGCGAACAACTTGTTCCTGCGTCCAACAGCTGATGAAATTCAGAACTTCAATCCGGAATGGACAATCGTTTGTGCTCCCGGTTTCAAAGCAGATGCTGCTATCGACGGAACACGTCAGCACAACTTCGCAATTCTGAACCTTACGAAGAAAGTAATCCTCATCGGGGGAACAGGATACACAGGTGAAATCAAAAAAGGAATTTTCACACTGTTGAATTACATCCTTCCGCACGAGAAAGGTGTTCTTTCCATGCATTGCTCCGCAAACCAAGGTAAGAACGGCGATACTGCTGTATTCTTCGGTTTATCAGGAACAGGAAAAACAACTTTGTCTGCTGATCCTCATCGCGCTTTGATCGGTGATGATGAGCACGGCTGGTCTGACGACGCAGTATTCAACTTCGAAGGCGGTTGCTATGCAAAATGCATTGATCTGACCCGCGAAAAAGAACCACAGATTTGGGATGCAATCAAGTTCGGCGCTCTCGTTGAGAACATCGATTTCGTTGACGGAACCCGCACTGTGGATTACGCAAGCACTTCTAAAACGGAGAACACCCGCGTTGCTTATCCGATTGATCACATCAACAACGCACTTCCTGTTTCAAAAGGTGCGCCACCGAAAAACATTTTCTTCCTCACAGCAGATGCATTCGGAGTTCTTCCTCCGATTTCAAAACTGACTGTTGAACAGGCGATGTATCACTTCATTTCAGGTTACACTGCAAAAGTTGCAGGAACTGAAATGGGTATCACTGAGCCGCAAACAACATTCTCCGCGTGCTTCGGAAAAGCATTCCTTCCATTGCATCCTGGTAAATACGCAGAGTTGCTTGGAAAGAAATTGAAAGCTAATCCGGACATCAATGTTTGGTTGGTGAATACCGGCTGGACAGGCGGATCATACGGCGTTGGAAGCCGCATTAAACTTTCTTATACGCGTGCGTTAATCACTGCAGCACTCGAAGGTCAGTTGGACAAAGTTGAATATGGTACAACACCATTCTTCAAACTTCGCTTCCCGACTTCATGTCCCGGTGTGCCAGCTGAAATTCTCGAGCCACGGAATACTTGGGCAGATAAATCAGCATTTGAAAATACAGCTGTTAAACTGGCTGAGCAGTTCCGCAAGAACTTCGAACAGTACGCTTCAGGTGTGTCGAAAGATATCCTCGACTCGGCACCTGTTGTTAACGCGGTGAATGCGTAACAGCAACACATACAAGAATGAAAAGCGTTCCCCACGGAGCGCTTTTCTTCTTTTGCACAGTTTCGTCTTCGTATTGCTTTCAATTTCACTCCTTGCTCAAATCGATTCTGAAGAAACGCGTAAACCGGTGAAGTGGCACAGCATGGAAAAGTCAGTCGGACTTGTTCCTGAAATTGATTTCCTGAATGGGGGAATGGGAATTCAATTGTGCAGAGCGAAGTTTATTTACGGGACACACCGATCGATTGCAGGTAGCGGATATTCGCTCGGCTATCAGTACAACTCCGATCAAAAAGTAAGCATGGCATCTTTTAATTTCTGGACAGGAATGTTCAAGCGGAATAAAGGTGCGCAAATCGGTGCACGCGCTGTGTATTTCATCAAAGACAATGAAAGCGGTTTTGCATTACGACCTGAAATCGGAATCGGATTTGTAAAAGCACAGTTGAATTACGGATATAACATCAAGGTTGCAAAAACAGAATATACAACTGCAACACATACACTAACCTTGTGTGCTTACTTCGGAATATCCGGAGGACGCGCACGATTTTTCTAGAACAATTATGTCATACTGCCATTTCGTTGCTGATAAAGAAAAAGATAATGTTCACCGTCGTTATCACGATAAAGCGTACGGATTTCCGATTAATGAAGATGAAGAACTCTTCTGTCGTTTGATTCTTGAAATCAATCAAGCCGGATTAAGTTGGGATACAATTCTGAAAAAGGAAGAAAACTTCAGAAAGGCGTATCACAATTTCGACATTAAAAAAGTCGCACGTTATAAGGAAAAAGACAGAACGCGTTTACTGAATGATGCCGGTATCATCCGTAACCGTTTGAAAGTTGAGGCAGCTATTCACAACGCCAATGTGATTCTGGAGTTGCAGAAATCACACGGCTCGTTTAAAAAATGGATTGACGCGCATCATCCGCTGAAAAAAGAAGAATGGGTAAAACTGTTCAAGAAAACGTTTCGCTTCACCGGAGGAGAAATCGTAAATGAATTTCTGATGAGCACAGGCTATCTTCCGGGATCGCATCATGACGGTTGTCCTGTGTACAAGCAAACCATCAAAGCCGGAGCTAAATTTCCTGTCAAACAATGAACGACTTTACTGTGAACGGTGAACAACTTAACAGCGAACGGTGAACAACTTAACAACGAACGGTGAACGGTGAACGACTTAACGGCGAACGGTGAACAACTTAACAACGAACGGTGAACGGTGAACGGTGAACCATTGAACGGTAAACGGTAAACCGAATAACGGTGAACTGTATTATCTTTGACCACGCTATGCAGGAACGTCATTCCAATCGGGAACAATACTTTAAGGAGCAGATTTACACAACGGAGAAACATGTTATTCCATTTGTGCGTGAAATCCGTAAGGTCGACAATTCCATTTCAGTTCTTGAAATCGGTTGCGGTGAGGGTGGAAACCTGATGCCGTTTCTGGACATGGGATGTGATCGTGTTGTTGGAGTTGATTTATCGGAGAGCAAGATTGAGAATGCGAAAAAGTATTTCGAGAATCATTCGCGCAAAGACAAGATTGAGTTAATTGCGGCGGACATTTACGATACCAATACAATTGGCAAGTTCGATCTCATCATCACCCGTGATGTAATTGAGCACATTCACAATCAGGATCGATTCTTTGAAGTGCTGAAGAATTATCTTGCACCTGGCGGACATTTCTTCGCAGCATTTCCTGCTTGGCACATGCCGTACGGCGGACACCAACAGATTTGCAAAAGCAAGTTTGCATCGAAGATGCCATACTATCACATTCTTCCGGTGTTCATGTATCGCGGCATTCTGAAAATGTGCGGAGAAAGTCAGGCGACCATTGACAATTTGCTTGAAGTGAAATCGACCGGAATTACTATCGATCGTTTGGAACGCATTCTCAACAAACGCGGTTACAACATCGATAAGAAAGTGCGTTACTTCATCAATCCTAATTACGAAGTAAAGTTCAAATTGAAGCCGCGTGTGATCTGGAACTGGCTGGGCGCGATTCCTTACTTCCGAAACTATTTCATCACGGCAGGCTGGTATCTGATTTCGCTTAAAGACGGAAGCCGAACTTCATCGAAATAATACGACATCATGTCCACGTTTCTCTCAGCCGAATGGCGCAAACTGTTTCTCATCAATTATGCCATTGAGGAGAAACACCTTTTTCCCTATTTGCCTGCAGGCACACAGCTCGATACTTACAACGGTATCTGTTATGTAAGTCTTGTCGGTTTCATGTTTGTAAACACAAAACTGAAAGGAATTCCTGTTCCGTTTCATCAGAATTTTGAAGAAGTGAATCTTCGGTTCTATGTAAAACACAAAACAAAAAACGGAGCGGAACGCCGAGGCGTTGTCTTCATTAAGGAAATCGTTCCAAAGATGATGATTTCCTTCGTCGCGAATACTTTGTACGGCGAACATTACGAAACACTGGACATGGACCACTCGTGGAATGAGCGCGATGGATTACTGGAAGTGGAATACAAAATTGAAAAGGATAAATGGTATTCTATGAAAGTAATTGCTGATCACGGTACTGAAGAAATTCCTGTTTCGTGCGAAGCGGAATTCATCACGGAACATTATTGGGGTTACACGAAACTGAATGAAACCGAAACATCGGAGTATGAAGTGTGGCATCCGCGCTGGAAAGTACATCCGGTGAAATCGTTCACTTGCGATTTTGATTTCGGGAAAGTATACGGAAGCGATTTCGCTTTTATCAATGATCTGAAACCGTTTTCGGTGATGCTTGCAGAAGGATCAGAGATTAAGGTGATGGAAGGAGGAAAATTATCTTGAAATACGGCTTCTGTATAATTTCAATCGTACTGATCATGTCATGTGTCTCGTATGATATGCCCGTGATATATCACAGGAATTTTTCTCCCGGCACGAACGACAAACTGCTCTTCGATGGATGTTATGTGCAGCGTATGCAAGGAAAAAATGTGAAGCCCGTTTTTCTTTATGCGAATGGATCTGCATGTGTAGCGGAAACACAGATCGATAGTAATCTGGTTAATGTTCCTGATGCAGCGATTTACTCCTGGGGAAATTACAAAGTGAATGCCGATACGATCATTGTGGAACGCTTTTACAAAGAAGAAGCCGGAAGTAACTTCAATCGTATTCTCATGCGCGGTGTAATCAGCGAAAACAGAATTGACTGGAACCTGCGGACGTTTCATCGCAACAAGCCCGACACTGTGAATTACACGTCATATTTCAAATACGCTCATGCCAAACCGGACTCAACCAAAAACTGGACGCGCACTCGTGAACAATATAATAGATAGACTTTAGACGGTAGACTTTAGACCTGTGTGGCGGGAATCGGAATCCGTAATCCGTAATTGATAATTTTCCGCTACTCTTCTTCGTCGTTTTTCTTCAAATACAAATCAATTAATCCCGCCGGAGCTGCGATGTGCAACACCTTGTTTTCCCGGTCAACATTTTTCACAACGCCATCCGCAAGCGGAATAAGAATTTCCGTGTAACCTTGTTTCACAATCAACACCGGTTGCATCATTCGATCCAAAACTTCAGTTGCTTTCCCGATTTCACCGGCTTGTTCGTCTACAACTTTGAATCCCGGAATTTCGTGAAAGTAGAATCGTTTGTTGTTGAGTTTCGGTAACGCTTCCAACGGCAACATCGCGGTGCTGCCAACAAATCGCTTGGCATCTTCAGGAGTTGTAACTCCTTTGATCTTAATCACGAGTTCTTCTCCGCGTACAATAGCCTGTGCTAACTCAACGCCGTTCGCATCGGAATCTTTCACCAGCAGAATTGCATCGATTCCCTTATAGCGTGCGGGATTATCCACTTCCAGTTTAATTCCCATTTCGCCTTTGATTCCGATAACGCGGCGAACATATCCGATTGTGAAAAATTTATTCAGCTCCATGCTTTGCAAAAATAATCGATGTTCATCTTACACCGCCAAGAAATAAAAAGACCCGAGTCGAATAACCCGGGTCTTTTTCAGAATTCAAATATG
>Ga0172372_10000842_pt1 | contig 47224 bp, 42 predicted proteins | sample LakKiv5m_2_FD_114544 | JGI IMG/M metagenome (GOLD analysis project Ga0172372, IMG submission 114544) | Freshwater microbial communities from Kabuno Bay, South-Kivu, Congo - kab_092012_9.5m | ecosystem: Environmental > Aquatic > Freshwater > Lake | place: Democratic Republic of the Congo...
ATGTTTGGGTTTATGACGTTGACGATATTGACTCAGGAAAATCAGCGAAGATGCTCGCTCAACCTGAATTCAAAACGATGGATCTGATTATCGGTCCGTTTACTGCAGGTCCTTTCGAAGAAATTGCAGCGTTTGCTAAAACGAATAACATTCCGATTGTGTCAACCGTTTCAGGTGTGAATCGCGTGCTCTTCAAAAATCATCTGGCAGTAAAAGCGCTTCCTGCCGCGATGACGCAAATGGAATTCGTTGCACAGCACATTTACAAAGAACGTCGTGATGAAAATGTGATGATGATTTCAAGCGGAATTCTGCGTGAAGCCAAAATGGCTGCAGCGTTCAGAAATGAAATGAACCGCTTACGCGTTGCTGAAGGAAAAGACAGCATTAAAGTCACGAAAGGATTCGCCGGCGTTGAAGCACTGTTGAAGAAAGATGTGATGAACGTAATCGTTATTCCAAGTAACTCGCAGGCATTTGTTACAGATTTACTTCGCAGCTTGCATACACTTGCGGAAAAGTATCAGATTACGGTTTACGGCATGCCGCAATGGATGGAGTTTGATAACCTTGATGCTGAGTACATGCAGACTTTGAACCTTCATTTTGCTGCGCCGTATTACGTCGATTATAAGTCGCCTGCTACGCACGGATTCCTTGCGCGTTATCGCAATGCATTCGGCGGAGATCCTTCGATTTACGCTTTCGCGGGATACGATGTGACTTTGTTTTTTCTACAGCAATTACAATCAAGCGGAACAGGTTTCGTACAGAATCTGCCGCAAACACAACACGAAGGTCTTCAGCAATCGTTCCGATTTATAAAGTCGGATGCTGAAAGCGGATATGAAAATGTCGGATTGCGCATTGTGCATATCAGCGACTACGAACTGGTTCCGTTCGGTGTTGAGAATCCTGTTAAGGACAAAAAATAATCATGATTACAAAAGACAGTATTGCAAGTGATCTGCATGCGTTGCAGTCGCGCATTTGTGCTGCAATAGAAAGTACAGACGGACAAGGAAAGTTTTCTGCAGAAGAGTGGAGCAGAGAAGGAGGTGGCGGTGGTATCACGAGAATTCTGCAACACGGAAATGTGCTGGAAAAAGCGGGAGTGAATTTTTCTGCAGTACATGGCGAACTTCCTGACAACATCATGTGTGCGTTGAACGTGAGTTCATCTCAATTCTTCGCAACCGGCGTTTCGATTGTAATGCATCCTGTTTCTCCAATGGTTCCGATCATACATATGAACGTCCGTTATTTCGAATTAGGCGATGGACAATGGTGGTTCGGCGGCGGAATTGATCTTACTCCGCATTATGTAGTCGAATCAGATGCGCATTTTTTTCATTCACAATTGAAATCAGCTTGTGATAAATGCGATTCCGCTTTTTATCCGAAGTTCAAAAAATGGGCGGATGATTATTTCTTCATCAAACATCGGAATGAAACGCGCGGCATTGGAGGAATTTTCTTTGATCGACTGAATGAAGCAAGCGGTCATTCAAAAGAAGAGTTGTTCGAATTCCTGATTTCAGTAGGCAATACTTTCGCACCGGTTTACACAGAATTGATTCAACGGAATCGTGCTGTGCCTTATGGAGAAAGCGAAAAACAATGGCAATTGATACGCCGCGGACGTTATGTTGAATTCAATCTTGTGTACGATAAAGGTACCAAGTTCGGATTGGACACGAACGGACGCATAGAATCCATATTGATGAGTTTGCCCGATTTGGCAAGTTGGAAATACGATTTCAAGCCGCTTCCGGACTCAAAAGAAGCCCGAACCCTCGATTTATTGAAAAAAGATATGAGTTGGGGCGTATGATTTTTCAACAATAGTCTGAAAATCAGCTTTTTGTAATTGGTTGCAATTCATTGATAATCATATGGTTATCCCTATTTAAAATTCCATAAAATTTTATTGAAATAATTTCGTCGGAGAAAAGTCAATGTTCGTCAACGCTTACAATGTGTTGATTTATTGATTTATGTGAATTATATTGCGCAGTCGAAATTTGTAGGCAGCACACCACAAAGACCCGTAACATGAAGCTAAAGTTTACCGCAGTTTATCTGACATTGATCGCAATCGCAGGATTTTCTTTTCATGCGAACTCACAACAGCCTGCACAGGTAATAACTCCGCAACCACATACACATAACCACGATGATCACGATCATCATGGGACAGCAAATGATTCATTAGCGGGTTTTAATGAAAGTAAGGTACGTGCGAATGCGCTCGCGAAGGGCTTGTCTCCATATGAAATCGATCTCGCAGTAGAGAAAGCCAAACGCACTTACATCAACAGAACATATTACGGAATCGAACCATTGAGTAGAGAGGAGCGTTTGCGTTCTTCTGTAAATCCGCCTTTGCCAACACCGCAAGCACCATGTACTAACATGGATTTCGAAACCGGCAATTTTACAGGATGGACAGGTTCAACAGGAGATAACAGCTTAAGTTCAAATGGTCCGCTACAGAACATTGTTCCCGGTATTGCATCAAACGGTATGGATGCTGCGCTGACAGATGCTCTTGCGCGTCACACAATCGTAAGTGCGGCTTCGGGTAACGATCCTTGCGGTGGTTTTCCAATGGTTGCACCGGGAGGAAACTACTCGGTACGTTTGGGCGGAACAACGGCAAACTATCAGGGTGAAATTCTTGAGCAAACATTCACGGTATTGCCCGGCAATACATCATTCACATACCAGTACGCTGTAGTATTGAATGATGGCGGTCACTCTGCAGGTGAACAACCGTATTTCAAAATTGAAATGTTCGATCAGTCCGGTAACCTTGTTCCGTGTTCACAATATTATGTTGAGGCAAGCGGTACAATTCCCGGATTCCAGACTTGCGGTGTTGGTACATTCTACAAACCTTGGACAACTGTAAATATTGACCTGAGTGCATTCATTGCAGCCAACGTAACGATTCGATTTACCGTTGCCGGATGCATTTATGCAGGACATTACGGTTATGCATACGTCGATTGTTCCTGCTTACCTTACCAGCTTTCATTAAGTGATTCGCTGTGTCAAGGACAATCGGCAACGATAAATGCTCCTGCCGGGGCTGCATCTTATAATTGGACCTTAGGTCAACCTCCCGGAGTTTCATTGGGAACAGCCGATTCTTTAACGGTCAATTCGCCAGGTAACTATTGGGTTCAGATGATTTCAGTGACAAACTGTACAACATATCTGAACGTGAACATTGGAATTTACCCTCAACCAACCGCATCGTTCAATCCTACATCCCCGCCTTGCAGTCCGAATTACACGTTCAATAATACGAGTACGGTCACGAGTGGCATTATGACTTATCAATGGGATTTTGGAGATCCCGTCGCCGTCAATGATACCTCAATAGTCACGAGCCCGTCGTACACCTACACGCCGGGCAGTTATACAGTTACTTTGATTGCAACTTCCAACGGTGGCTGTGCTGATACGGTCACGCAGGTCGTCAATCCGGGTAACGGTGGATTAGCCGCCTTCAACGCCCCGCAAGTTTGTGTGGGGCAACCGACAGTGTTTACAGATCAGTCAACAAACCCGACTGCGTGGTCATGGCAATTCGGCGATCCTGCTGTAACTAATGACTCGAGTAACGTTCAGAATCCAACATATACGTATCCAACTGCGGGCTCGTATGTTGTTACATTGACCGCCGGAACTTCTCCTTGTCCATCTACAATAACTACAACTGTTGTAGTGAGTCCGTTACCGACTGCTCAGTATATCTATAACCAGATATGCGGCGGACAAACTGTGAACTTCACAAGTACATCAACGATTCCGAATACAGATACAATCTCAACGTATGCATGGAGTTTCGGTGATCCGGGGTCCGGCGGTAACAACACCTCAGCCTTGCAGAATCCATCTCATACTTTCTCAGGAACAGGTGCATACACCGTTACGCTGACGGTAACTTCTACCAATGGATGTACTGCAACCACGCAGCAAACGATAAACGTTGGTCCTTCACCTGTAGCGCTGTTCACCGCAACTACAGTTTGTACGAACACTCCAATGCAGTTCACGAATAATTCAACGAACGCGATTGCTTATTTGTGGAATTTCGGTAATCCTGCAACGCTCGCAGATACAAGTAACTTGCAGAATCCAACGTACACGTATACCACGGCGGGCACTTATACAGTAACGTTAACGGCTGATCCGTATACGAACTGTCTTGATACCGCGCAGTTGATTGTTACCGTAGCTCCGGGACCAAACGTGGCGTTTGCTGCTCCTGCTGTCTGTGAAACATTCATGTCAACATTTACAGATCAGTCAACAATCAGTTCTGGCAACATTACAAACTGGAGTTGGGATTTCGGCGTAACAACCAGTTCGGCCGATACTTCCAATGTACAGAGCCCTACATTCACATATCCTGCTTCGGGGCAGTATAATGTTACGCTTACGTGTACATCTAACAACGGCTGTACAACTACGTACACGCAGACTGTTACTGTAAATGCGCCACCAACAGCCAACTTCTCTTCTAACGTTGTATGTATAGGTTCTCCTACGCAGTTCACAGATCTTTCTGTTGCAGGAAGTGGTAACGTAACTATATGGGGTTGGGACTACGGCGATGGCTCACCGCTTGGTGCTGGTCAGAATCCAACTCATACATACGCTAACGATTCAACGTATAACGTAACGCTGATTGTACAGAACTCTAACGGATGTTTTGATACGATTACGCTTCAAGCGGTTACAGCGTCACAGCCGGTTGTGAACTTCGATTCCGATCTTTACACAGGTTGTCCTCCGCTTTGCGTGAACTTCTCTGATTCAACTACCATTGCTTCCGGAGCAATCACTGGTTGGTTGTGGGATTTCGGTGATCAGCAGTCTTCGACTCAGCAAAACCCGAACCATTGCTACACAATGCCAGGGGTTTATACCGTAACGTTAACAGCAACGTCAAATGGAGGATGCGTTCAATCGTACGTATTCAACAACATGATTACTGTTTATCCGATTCCGGATGCTCAGTTCACAGCAACACCTATGATCACTACTGTGTCGCAAACCAATGTAAACTTCACTGATCTATCTACCGGAAGCCCTGTGACATGGTCTTGGAATTTCGGAACCGGAGATCCTGCCGACACAAGCAATATTCAGAATCCAGCCTTCCAGTACACTCAGGAATATGGATCAACTTATCCGGTTGTATTATATGTGACCAACCAGTACGGTTGTATCGACAGCACAATGTTGGAGGTTATCGTGCAACCTGAGTTTACATTCTATATCCCGAATGCGTTTACGCCGAACGGAGATGGTCTTAACGATGTATTCTTTGGTCAGGGCATCGGTATTGCGAAGTATGAAATGTGGATTTTCGATCGCTGGGGCAATCTGATCTTCACATGCACTGATATCAACCAAACCTGGGACGGAACAGTTCAAGGTAAATCAGGTAATTTATGTCAGATCGATACCTATGTTTGGAAAGTGGCAATTACCGATGTGTTCGATAAGAAACATAAATTCATCGGGCATGTTTCATTGATCCGATAAAGTTGAATTATTCAATAGAAAATCCCTGCTTAGGCGGGGATTTTTCGTTTAGGGTTGCTTATATCTGTCGATTTCGTTAGATTTGAAATCGGCAAAAACATCATCATGAAAAGAATTTTCCTCGCAGCAATGTTCGTCTTAACGACGACATTCGCATTTGCACAATACAATTACACCGAAACAGGTGCAAACGGTAACACGATTGTATCCGGACAGTATAGCGCAGATCCCGGAATTGTTGCCGGCGACAGCAAACAAACCATTGAAACAAAACTTTCTGCTGTACACAAAGTCGGAGTATGGAAATACTGGACAGAAGCAGGACTGTTGCAAGCTGAAGAACATTACACTGCTGCCGGAGAAAGAACCGGTGTGTGGAAAACCTGGCATCTGAACGGACAATTGTCTACTGAAATTAATTTCGCTGCGCAAACTGCTGTTATCTATCACGAGAACGGTCAGAAAGCAGAACAAGGCGGAATGAACAATCAAATGGTTCGCATCGGTTCATGGAATGGCTGGCATGCTAATGGTAAATTGAATTATTCGGGCTCTTATGATTCCAATGGAAACAAAATCGGAATCTGGAAGTTTTTCGATATCAGCGGAAATAATCTTGGTACTGAGAATCACTAAAAAATACAGTTGATAGGAGAGGCATTCAGAAATGAATGCCTTTTTTTGTGTCATGAAAATTCAGGAGCGCTACGATTATGTTGTGAATTGGTTTCAGAAAAACATGCCTGTTGCTGAAACGGAATTACACTATACAAATCCGTATGAATTGCTGGTAGCGGTCATACTATCTGCGCAGTGCACCGATAAACGCGTGAACATGGTGACACCGGAATTATTCAGGCGATTCCCCGAGGCAGAAACGCTTGCGGCATCAACGTCTGACGAAGTCTTCACCTATATCAAAAGCATTTCCTACCCTAACAACAAAGCAAAGCACCTTGTTGGAATGGCGAAGATGCTTATCAATGATTTTCACGGCATCGTTCCTTCAGAAGTTGAAGAACTGCAGAAGCTTCCCGGCGTGGGCAGAAAAACAGCGAACGTAATTGCTTCGGTTGTCTATGAAAAGCCGGCGATGGCCGTTGATACGCACGTCTTTCGAGTTTCAGCACGACTCGGGCTTACACGCGGTGCAAAGAATCCATTGCAGGCAGAAAATCAATTGATGAAGCATCTACCGGAGCACACCGTTGCAACAGCTCATCATTGGTTGATACTTCATGGCCGATATATATGTCTTGCGCGAAATCCGAAATGCGCGCAATGCGGATTAACTGAAATCTGCGCCTACTTTAAAAAGCAAAACAAGTAGGTAAATTATTCCGTCACGGTGTTTCCATTTTCACTTTGTAAAACACACGCCATAAAACACCCTCCAAGGGTTTGGACCCTTGGAGGGTGGAAACCCTTCGGCGTGAAAAAAATGCACATTTTTGAAGAAAATATTTGTGAAATTGAAAAAACGTGTATTTTTGCCATCCCGAAAGGGAACGACCTCAATACGGATCGGTAGTTCAGCTGGTTAGAATATCGCCCTGTCACGGCGGAGGTCGCGGGTTCGAGTCCCGTCCGGTCCGCAAAGTCAAAAGGTAAGACCCTGTAAGTTAATCACTTGCGGGGTTTTGTTTTTATGTGTTGTCGCCAGTGTTGTCGGAATGAGGTTGTATTGAAGTTTGTTTCCTAGTTTGCTCAAAATTAAGTCCCATGAAAAAAACGCGTAAGTATTACTTTATATCATTGTTTCTGTTCCTGTTCTTGAGTGCAAATGTTAACGGGCAATATACCTTATCATGGTCTGCTACTGTTAACGGTAATGCCGACACAACAGAGTTTAGTGAATCATTGTATCCGAATGTTCTGCAATTAACAGATTCCGGTTATATATACTCTGCAAGTAATTCCATTATCGGGGGAGAGCAGGATATTCTAATTTATAAGTGTATGAACTCAGGTCCTCCGATTTGGACAGTTCAATATGATAACGGTTCTCAAACAATTGATGTGGTTACTTCGATAGCCGTTGATGCTAACGGTAATTTATTGGTTCTAGGTAATAGGAAACTGAGTTCCACAGATTGGGATATTCAGTTGATTCAATTTAATCCAAATGGTGGAGTGAATTGGGTGTACTCATTTTCCTCTGTCGTTGGCAGCGGAATAGATTTGGCGTCAGAAATAATTTGTGACGTAGATTCTAATAATATTCTGATTTGCGGATTAACTAGTGTAACAAATTACAGTTACGCGGTGATCAAATTGTCTGCACAAGGACTATTCATTAACAGTTATTCATTTAATGGTGGTACAGGTAATTATGGCTACCCCAATCATATTGAATTAGATTCAATGGGTAATATTTATATGACAGGACAATACAAGAATACCTCAGATAATTCCGATGACGGTCTAATTGTTAAACTTGACAGTTCATTGAATCAATTGTGGTACAGAACTTATGGTGGAGCGAATGGAGGAGGAGACTATTATTATGACCTAGCTATTGATAATTCTGGTAATCCAGTAGTTGTGGGGAATGAGAGTCAAGGTTCTGTAAATGAAAAATTCCTGATCATTAAATATGATTCGAACGGTAATGTCGCATGGCAGGATAACTACTCCGATACATACGTTCAGTCAGGAACTTTCAGAGCAATTAAATCAGGGCAGATGGGAGAGCTGTATGTTGGCGGTGAAAGTGATAGTCTTGGAGTACAACGTATGACTACAATCAAGTATTTGCCTAATGGTATAGTTGCGTGGCAGCGTTCATTTTGCGGAGTCGGGATGGTATCCGCAACCGCTAATTCTATTGATTGTAATTCTGGAAAAGTCGTTAGTTGCGGTTACTCAGTTTCACCTACAAACGGAATTATTACCGTATACGATACTCTTGGTAATGAAGTGTGGCTGTATGAGAGTTTGACCGCAACAGGAGACGCAGCGTATTATACCGGACTTCAGGACTCTGTCGGGAATATTTACGTTATGGGAACGATCGTTAGTCAGGTCACATCAACACAGGATATGTGGATACAAAAGTTCTCACCTGACCTATTAGGAACAAGTGAAATCGCAGAGGTCGCGTCAGTTTTCCCGAATCCCACCTCTAACTCCGTTACCTTATCTGCTCCTGTTTCTCATTATTCTATTTTCGATTTATTAGGTAATGAAGTTGTCAACGTTGGAGAAGGTTACTATACCAAAGTTGATTTGGGTGATTTACCAACTGGAGTGTATTTTATCCGATTCGGTTATTCAGATAGTGTTGTTAAAGTCGTTAAAGAATAGTCCTGTATTACAGCGTGAAAAAATACTCATACTTCATCTGAGTTAATTGACTGTCGTGCAATTTCTTGCCTTATAAGGTTACGTAAAACAGCCCCAATCGTTTTAAGTTGCGGTTGCTGAAATCCGTTCTGTTTTTTCCAGATCAAGTACAGGTAGTGTCTTTCCTCCTCCGTCATGACGAAGTTGAAACGAATGTTCAATTTTGGTTTGTGTTTAATCATTGCCTTTATGTATTTTGGATGTTCATTAAAACCTATTCAAAATGAGTTACGTTATTCCTAATCCGCAGCGAACACTTCGCGTTAATTCCAATATTGAAAATGTGCGTTCAGCTATCAAAGTTGTCGCTAATCACGTGCAGCCAACTAAGTTGACTGTTAATAATGAAATCATGAATTATTATCAGTTTCAGTCAGCGGTTAAAGGGTTAGATATGGGAATGGTCCTTGAAGTGTGTTTGCACGACATTGATTCTATTAAGACGGATATACATTTGGAAGTAAGAAGGGCGTTCGGGCATATTAATAGTATTTCTGAAATTGATGATTGTTGGGGGTTTATTAACGGTTGTACCAATATGCTAGGTAAGGCATTGAGGCAGGAGATTAAATAGTTAAACGTGCTAGGGTTTCACACATTACTTAAATGGGGAAATTCTTGCAGACGTTAAAAGTGTAAATCGTCAGCCAAAGTTGGACAATTAGGTTAATAAATTTAAGGTGGTATCTGAGATAAACCAAATTACTAAGTTTAACTCTATAATCCACTTAAAATGGCTAAAGACAAACAATCTGCAGGAGCTTATATCAAAGAGATTAAGCGCAGAACCCGAAGAACGTTTTCTTCCGAAGAGAAGATCAAAATTGTGTTGGAAGGATTGCGCGGAGAAGATTCAATATCTGCGATCTGCCGCAAGTACAGCATCCATGAGAACTTGTACTACAAATGGAACAAAGAGTTCATTGAGGCGGGGAAGAAGCGTCTTAATGGCGATACGGTGCGCGAAGCCGGCTCAGATGAAGTCAACGAACTGCGCAAGCAGAACAATCAGCTGCGTGATGCTGTTGCTGATCTTACCATAGAGAATCGTGTGCTTAAAAAAAGTTTGAATGGGCTGGGATAAGCTCCAAATACAAAAAGCACATGCGACTTACACAAAGCGAAAAGATGGAGATCGATAAATACTCTACGAAATGTTTGCAATTCCACAGCTATGTTATCGTATAAGCCATTCGCGCTGATCATATCGCCCAAAATGGAGGGGCCATAGCCATTTTGATTCGGCAAGCTCATGTCAAGGGTGATGTAATATGGATGAGGAACACCACTGAGATTCACACTAACATTGGGAAAATCATAGGAGCCTGCAACCAGGTAGTATTGCGTACAATTGCCCGGAACAGGAATAATCAAATACTCACTTGTGCCAGTTACCTTATTCGGATAAGTTAATGGGTTGTAAATATCGCTGATAAGAAATCCGTTTTTATCATACACTGTACCATCGACTATAAAAAACAGAAGATTCCCGTTGACATCGTGCATTACATTGCTCGCGTCATTCGCGACTTGACCATTGTATTCTAATGCATTTGATGAAGATGGTAACGCCGAAACAGTTGATCCGGGGAATGAAACTTGTTGCGGAGGAACGATCCATTTACGTGATTGTGGGTTTTGCGCTTGCAACATTGCAGCAATTAAACAGCAGAAGAAAATCACAACAGATAATCTTCTGTCCAGCCGAAGTTTTTGTGTTAGCATAACGAATAAGGTTTAGGTGTTTATGTGTGTTTGATTTTATTTCACAATAATCTTCTCACATCCGATCAATGCTCCACCAACTATCATTCTACAGAAGTACAAACCAGCCGGAAGGTCTTTTTGAATGGTGATACTATTAGCATATTCCGGTATCTCATATTCCGCAACCGGAATTCCGTAAATATTCAAGAGTTGTAAATATCCTTTTTCTTGCACAACATACTCGATGGTGAATTCGCCATCGTTCGGGTTCGGGTACGCTGATAGGCGATCTATTTTAGGAGCAAGTGGATTCAAGCCGGTTGGTGCGTATCCGGCACTATCTGTTTTGATCAAGTACACATTGCCATTACCGTTACCGAAACTTGTTTCGAAACCGCAAATAATAAAGCCTGCATCATTTGTTTGCGAAATACTATTAGCATTTTCAAAATTCACTCCACCATAAGTTCGCTGCCACTGAATTCCGCCATTCGAATCAAGCTTAAGAATGTAAACATCCGAAGAGCCCGCTCCGTAGCTGAATGAATTTCCGCCAATAAAAAAACCTCCATCGCTAGTTTGAACAGCACGCCCGCCATCGTTTGCAGTACCGCCAATATTTTTTGTCCAAACTGTATCTCCCACTTGATTCGCACGGACAATGTAATTGTCCGTGTTGCCTACGCCCCAATATGATGCTCCGCATAGAATGTACCCCGTATCACTTGTTTGCATCACCGATGAAAATCCCGTATTTGTCGTGTAGAACGGATACTCCCTTGTCCAGGATGTGTCTCCATTAGCATCTGTTTTTATTATTAGACCTGCCGCAGTAAATACCGGAGTCAATGTGTAATTCTTCCTACTGGAGATTGCAAAACCTCCATCATAAGTTTGAATGATATTTCCAACGTAGAGTCCAAGGGGTAGACGAATTTTATTTGTCCAAATCGTGTCCCCAGAAGAATTTAACTTAGACAACAAAATGATTCGCAGTGTATCATAGTCATTAATACACGAAATGACAAGGTAATTGCTATCGGCTAACTGGACCACATCTTGACTTAACCCATTGCCTTCACCTCCGAACGGTTGAGGTGCAATTGGAGAAATATTCTGCGTTGTCCACATCGTATCACCTGAACTGTCAATTTTAACTACAGTAGGAAAATTTGTATATGCAGAATTGGTTGTATATCCGACCGCAATGTAGCCACCATCCAGAGTGGGCTTGATATTGTAAAGTGCATTGTCGTAAATAGTTCCATATGTTCGAGACCACAAAACATCTCCAACCGAATCAACTTCAAACAACAACTGCCTCGAATCTCCAATCGAACGTCTTTCCTGACCTGCAACTACATAGCCGCTACCATGAGATTTGCAAACGGAATAACCTTCTTCAGTATATCCGAAATCGTAATATCGCTCGAAGGAGATTTGGGCTACCAGTGGGTTGGAACGCAAGTATAACTCCAGCATCAAACCTATTACAGCAATTATTACTTTATTTGATTTGAATACTCTCATTTTTTTCAGTGTGAATGTGTCTGTACGTGTAAGAATACTTGTCTATGTTTTTTCACATCCGACATAGCGAAAAAGTCAAATGCTACATTGTAAACTCGGAAGTAATAAGAATTGCCGAACCTCACCTGAGTATTGAGAAATTTCGAAGCAGTCAACATCGATAGAATCAACACCGAAAATTGTAAATAGAGTAATTGCATTATTGATTTCAATTAATATTTCTTTCGATAAAAAGTAGTCTTATTCGTTCACATAGAAAAATCATTCCGGTGGATTTTTATACCATTCCAAAATCCTAAAAGATTGACTTATTGACACCACGGAATTCAACTTGCAACATCCCAATGTTGTAAGTTTGACCTCCTTCGGATGCCTGATCCCCAACTAAAAAAGTCTCATCAGCTGAACAGCTATCACTTGGTAAGCTCGAGGGGGAGTGAGCCTGATTTACTTCCGCGACACGCCTGAGGGGCGCAAGACACTGGACAGAATCCGAGCAGTCGAATTGTAGGAGCAATATAATTAGGGTTTATCAAAAAAGCAAATGGATGTGACGAAACGCTTCCATTTCCACAAAATCCATAAATAACTTATACAACCATTCTTCTGCGAAAAGTTACATTTCTAAAAACATGACGCATCTCATTAAATCCAAGGGATAATGAATCGGCAGAAATTAAAACAAAAACCCCTCCAGGGGGATTGGAGGGGTCATTAAATAATCCCTAAAATAGTTGATTTCGGTATGAACCAGGATTTTCGGAACTACATTAATAAAACATCGCAGGAGATTAATAAAACTTTTCAATGAGAATATTTCCCTGCGACATGCTTTGTCGCTAACCGCAACTACCTTAGTTTCGTTAAAGCATAAAACATGACATTATTCAGTCAAGATCCTGAGAAGGAACTGACGCTGCACGAAAAGCAAGCGGACATAAACCGAAAGGAATTCGACCTGGAAACTGAGCGGAATTACCAATCGACTATTCGTCCGAAGCAGATTGAGATGGACGAACAATTCATGAAGTTGCTCGCGGTCGGATGGCTCAGCGGATTATTAAGCGAGTACACCATTGATGAAGAAAGAACGGTATTCGGATCGGAACCGTTCTTGAAGCCGGCATTCTCAGCGGAAAACCGAATCCTGATTGAGAAAAAGATCATGGATATGATAAAGGCTATTTAATCCACGACAGCAAAAGATGCCACATCTCATTTCGACACTTGCATATCTAATTAATTTAGTGGTAACGAATACAAAAAGAAACCCATGACAGAACTGGAAGAATTACAACTCAAGCAAGCGGAAATCGAAAAACGAATTGAAAAAGATTGGAATCATTGCGGTGAGAAAATTGAAGAGCCGGTATATGACGGAGTTCTCAATTGTGATTTGTACCTGAAACAAGGGTTTCCCAAAGTACTATGGATACTGCAAGAGCCATATGGTGATGGCGACTGGCATTTCAGAGACTTGATGGAAAAATTCATTAGCAATCGCAGCTTCGGGAAAACACGGAAAACATGGGAGATGATAATGTACGTTTCGTGGTCCATCTATAATGCGAAAAAAGATAATAACGAATATTTCCGCTTGACTCGATGGAACGACATTCCGGACTACAAAGAATCACCATTAATAATGACCGCACTAAGGAATATCGCGTTTATGAACGTGAAAAAGCATCCAAACACCACTGGCACAAATTCCGTCCCCGCCCGGATAAAAAATTCATACGAAGCGAATAAGGATATTCTGCTCGGACAAATTGAAATATGTGCACCTGATATAATCATCGGAGGAAATACTTTAAGATATTTCTATCCAGACTTCAGAATAACCAATGAACAGATTTGTAAACCGAAGGACAAGTGTATTAATTATTCGTCGTTCCAGCGTTCTCCCACCAGCAAGAAAACCTTGTTAGTCGACGCATATCACCCGGCATATCGCGAATTTAGCAGCACCGGAAAAAGATGCAAACGGTCGAATAATACTCGATCTCTCGTCATTGGAAAATGGGGTGTATTTCTTAAATTTACAATATACCGATTCAATTCAATCTGAGAAGTTCACTATCGTCCGATGAAGTTACTTTTGTCAGTAGTCGTAATTCTGAGCAGTGTTTGTAGCACTGCTCAGAATTGGATTTTTCAACCTGGAACCGGGTTCAACAACTATCCGGTTCACCGATTCTGGAATGATACCATCAATAATCGTTTGCTGGCAGTCGGTTCGTTTGATTCGATCGGAGGTGTTTATGCTCCTGGATTTGCACAATGGGACGGGACGTCGTGGAATACTACGGGTACAGAAACTTGTTCTGGTTTCTGGTGTGCAACTTTTGGATGCATTACTGAATATAATGGAGATGTTATTTTGGGGGGGAATTTTTCCGCATGGTCTCCAAGAAATTACGTTATCAGATGGAATGGTTTGTCATTTGATTCAATCGGAGTGTTTGAATCGAATAGTGCCTTATCTATGGTACAATATCAAGGTTCTCTAATTGTTGGAACTTCGATGGACTACGATTCAATTAATGGTGTTCCATTTTGTTCTGTTGTGGCATGGGATGGGAATTCCTGGACGGACTTAGGTAATGGACAGATACAAGGAGCAATTCATTCAATGGTTGTTTATCGTGATACGTTGTATCTTGGCGCGTATTCGTATGTGGATGGGTTTCCTTATGTTTTCCGATATGTCAATGGAAATTGGGAGACCGTTGGTACACGCTTTTACGGTGCTATTTACAACCTTTGTGTTTTCAATGATGAATTATTCGCCGGTTCATACAACAGTGGTAATAACCAAGGGAAGGCTATTTCTAAATACGATCCTGTTTCTGATCAGTGGATTGTTCCGGGAGGAGGCGTGTTTTCGTCTACCGGGTTTTCAGAAGTAGAGAGTATGGCTGTAATGGGTGGAAGATTGTATGCAACAGGAGATTTTAATATTGCAGGAGGTGTGCATGCAGATCATATTGCTGCATGGAATGGAACGCAATGGTGTGGTCTAGGTAATGATACGACTTGGGCAATGCGGCAGATAGTGGAATTTGACAGTAGTATTTATCTTTCTACTGGTAATATTTTTAATAATTCAGTATCAACTCAATTTGTACAATGGGTAGGAGGGAATTATTCTGACAGTTGCGGTATTTGGAACAGTCTTCCAACCTATGGTGTTTCAAATGAAGTATCCGTTTATCCCAATCCCGCCTGTGAAAACTTGAATTTTAATTTTGGAGACCGACATTGCGTACGGACAATTGTAATAAACGATCATCTCGGACATGAAATTTTACGAGTGGAAAGTTCCGATCCTTTTTTGGTTATACCAGTTATAAATTTCCCGGTCGGTATTTACTATTACTCAGTTCTTACAGTTGATTTTTCTCCAGTCTTCGGAAAGTTTATTGTCCAAAATTGATTTTAAGAATTAAAATTAAAATCAAAATCAAAAACCCCTCCGGGGGGATTGGAGGGGTCTTGCGTCATTCAGAGAGGGTCCTGAATTACTGAAAAATACCAAACAAGTATTTCTGTGTTAACCGCGTAGACGAACTCAACGACGTTAACGGATAAAACAATAACGAAGCGCATTTAAGATTGAAAGTTGCTCTTCGTATCGTTATTTGCCCGTCATATTTTTCCCTATTTTTATTCTCCCAAAACCACCTCGATGAAAAAATCTTTACTCGCTTTGTTCGCTCTTGCAGCAACAGCATTTACCGCTGACGCCCGTGTTGTGACAACCACAATGAACGGGAACGCAACCAATCCGCTGACATGGAACTGCCTTTGCATTCCGATGGATGGCGATACAATCATTATCAATCATGCTTTAACGCTTGACGTGGATTACGGATTCACCCTTGGTGGTGTGCAAATCAATTCAGGCGGTTCTGTAACCGGCAATCTGAATACACGCATTCTCGCTGTAGGTGGCGGCTATTTTATCAATAACGGTACGGTGAATGTGGCGTACATGTATCACAGCGCGGGATCATTTACTAATAACGGAACCATCACTTGTCCGCGTAATTTAGGTGTTGACATTGGTGCTCAGTTGCAGAACAATGGAACGCTGAATGTGAATGATACGTTGGGTGTGAATGTTAACTGCGCTTTGAACAATGCAGGAATCATCAACTGCCCGGAGATTGCAATTGCCGGAACGTTGAACAACACAGGAACTGTTAGCGGAGATAATCTTTACAATCTCGGAACGGTTACGCATACATCAGGTGCAATTAACCTGAACATGAGTTACTACAACGATGGAGGATCTTCAATCAACTCCGGTTTGACAATCGGAATGGATCTGTTGAACTCAGGAACTTTCGTGAGCAACTATTACATCTCGGCGCAAAGTCTGTACAACGGTGATACCATCAGCGGTTTTGCTTTGTTCACCAACAACGCGATGATTTCAATTGCGGATGATTTGTGGAACTGGCAAACATTGGATGGAACCGGCGACTTCTGCGTGGGCGATTCATTGCTGAACGGAGGAATCGTAAATGGCACACTGGATGTTTGTGATGTGAATGGCGGTGTATGGTGGGACATTAACGTAGGTTCCGTTGCCGGAACAGTTACGCATTGTTCTTCTTCATGCACAATCGGTATTGAAGAGAGCAACGCACAGCAAATGAATCTTTCTCCGAATCCGGCAAATGACAACATTACGTTGTCAATGGAAAAGGATGCGGAATATTTCGTTGTGATTACTGATGTTGCAGGTCGCGTTGTTCTTGAACAAACGATGAACGGACGTAAGATGGTAATCAATACAGCTGCATTCAGCAACGGACTTTACACGATTCGTGTAACGAATGAGAATACCAATCTTGCTTCGCGATTTGTGAAGCAATAAAAAATTATTGATTGTATTCAGAGAGGAATGCGCTGACTTCATTCAGCCATTCCTCTTTGTTTTTGATAAGGCTTGAGAAGTGAAGAACTGTTAAGAAAAACTACAGTTCCTTAAAATCAGCAAGGCTTCATGCATATCGGATACCACGTGGTCGGCGATGCGGAATCTTTCCTGCGTGAAATGTTCTCTTGCAGGAACGGCAATACATTGCATCTGCGCCGCTTTTGCAGCCAGTACGCCATTGTACGAGTCTTCCAGGACAATACACTGTTGCGGCTCGATTTGCATCGCTGCGGCCGCTGTAAGAAACACATCGGGATGCGGTTTGCCACGCTTTTCCGTTTCTGCAGAATGCAGTTGTTCGAAGTATGCACTGATATTGTAACCTTCAGTGATTCTGCGAATCAATCGCATTGGAGAAGAAGAGGCGAGTGCCGTGCGGATATTATTCGATTGCAGATACTCAAGCGTTTCTTTTACACCCGGCATCAATTGCGCATGTTGTGTTACCAAACTGCCCACTTCATCCACAATTTCATTCATGGTAACGTCAAGATGGAAATTGTCCCAAGGATGTTTCGCGTGCCAGTTCGCAATCACTTCCTGAATGCGATTGCCCATCATCTTTTCGAAATCATCTTCTGTAGGTGCAATGCTTAATCGTCCGAATACATTGGTTTCTGCAACACGCCACCACGGTTCAGAATCAACCAGCAAACCGTCCATATCGAAGATTACTGCTTTGAGCATGTGCGAAGGTAAACAGTTCACTGTTTCATAGTTCACCGTTCATCGTTTCATAGTTCACCGTTCGTGCGTTCGTCGTTCACAGATCCCAACTCCGAATCCCCAATCCCCAAACCCCAATCCCCAATCCCCAATTTGGTGCAAGAAAAAATCCCGACCGAAAAATTTCCCCCTAATCGATCGGGATTGTATTCAGAACCAGACGCCTGGTGAGTGTATACTTTTTGTGCAGGACCCTATTTCTGTACTTAAGTTTCACACAGGCCCGACTTCGAGGAAGTCATGTTGTGTCTGGTGATGTAAAAGTATATGGGGAATTCCGACACTGAAACGTGAAAAAGGCCTGTTTAGGACAGTCAAAACAAGCCTTTTAATTTATAAATAATTGAAAATCAGTAATCTAAGTCGTCTTTTATGGACAGTCAAAACAGACTTAGTTCATCGGGTACTTCTGAATGATGTTGTACAGCGTATCACGTTCAGCAGCAATGCGACCGGCACCTGCAATCAGTTGTGTCAACTCATCTGTTGTAAGCGAAGGATTCTGCTCTTCCGCTCCGGCCATAGAGTAAATTTTCGTTGTGTCGTCGATTGTTCCGTCGATATCATCAACTCCGAAATTGAGAGAGAGTTGTGCATTGTTGCGACCGATCATCGGCCAATACGCTTTTACGTGCGGAACGTTATCCATGAATATGCGCGCCATCGCATAGTTGCGCATATCTTCAATCACCGATACTTCCGGTACATTGTTCATTTGGTTGTCATGATTGCGGAACTTCAACGGAATAAAAGTGTTGAAGCCTTTCGTCTTGTCCTGCAGATCACGTACACGCGTCATGTGATCAATTCGGTGCGCGAACGATTCAATATGACCGTAAAGCATTGTTACATTCGAAGGAATTCCCAACTCATGTGCGGTTTGGTGAATCTCCAGCCATTCTTCAGACGTGCATTTGTCTTCGCAAATCTGTTTGCGGATTTCAGCGTCAAATATTTCAGCGCCACCACCGGGAATTGAGTCAAGTCCGCAATCTTTCAGGTATTGAAGTCCTTCGCGGTAACTCATTTTTCCCTTGCGGATCATGTAATGAAGTTCTACTGCAGTAAACCCTTTCACATGCAGATCAGGACGATGTGCTTTGATTTGCTTGATGAGTTCTCCGAAGAATTCTATTCCCATTTTCGGGTGAACGCCTCCGACAATATGAACTTCCGTTACCGGCTGTCCGTCATAAGAGCGAACGATTTTCATCATGTCTTCCGTGCTCAACTCCCAAGCTCCGTCTTTCTGTTTCAGCAAACGGGAATAAGAACAGAATTTGCAATCGTACACACAAATGTTCGTAGGCTCAATGTGGAAGTTACGATTGAAATAAGTGATATCGCCATGCAATGTCTGACGAATATGATTGGCAAGCGATCCGAGAAATCCGACTTCTCCGTTTTCGTAGAGGAACAATCCTTCTTCAGGCGTGATGCGTTCACGATTGATTACTTTATTCGCAATTCTGCGGAGTTCTGTTGAAAGTCCTGTGTTTTCGAGAATCTCACTGATGTTCGCTGCTTTGATCATAACTGCACGATGTTTAGACTGTGCAAAGTTATGGGGTTTGCTGAATCATGTAATGAAAAAGGCGGACAATTCTGTCCGCCTTTTGGCATTTGTTATAGCAATGTTGGCTATTCCTGAATGACGATTCTACGCATTATACGTTGATTTCCTGCGATAATCTCTGCGAAATACACTCCGGGTGCTTCATCTGAAACATCAATCGTAAATGTGCCGCCATGTGAATTGCGAATTGTTTGAGCTGAAATAATTTGTCCGAGCGGATTAATCAATCGAATGGAAAGATCCTGCTGCTGTAGGAGTTCAACATTGATATTCACATTGTCGTTTGCGGGATTCGGATAAACATTCACATCAAAATCTGAAGACGCTTGCTCAATACCTGTTGATTCGTGAATGTTGATGTCGTCGATGTAAAGATTGTTCTCAAAATCTGTTGTGTGGCGGAACTTAATGATTGCGCCTCCTGAAAATTGAAATTGATTGAGCGGAATAATTTCCCATCTCCAATCATTCGCACCCGGTGTAAATTCTGCTGAACCGTAATTCGGTGTGGTTGTTGTTAATGCCGCACCCGATTTAGAGAAGAGCGTTGTCCACGTAACACCGCAATCTGTTGAGATGAGCACTTTCAATGTGTCGGAGTAATTCGGACTTATTGTCGGATCCGTAAACAGTTTATATGCTAATTGAAATGTAATCACCGGACTTGTTGCACTGTTGAGGTTCAATGCCGGTAAAACCATTTCATCGACCTGACCGTTTGCGTTGTAGTCGAAATTATCCATGAATGCGCTCGCGGTTCCGCTGCTCGCCGCTGTTGTTGTGCGTGCCCATGTTACAGCATTATCAGGATTGTTAATTGTGATGCCGTTTGTCGGAAACGTTGTGCTTTCAAATCCTTCACTGTAAGGTAATGCAACCGAGCCTGATGAAACTGTATACGTGCTTGTCGATTGATCATTGCCTGCATTCGCATCAGTGCCGCTGTTCGGATTCAATGTGTAAGCAGAAAATGTATGCGTTCCTGTTGCGGATGTCATGGAATTCAATGTGACATTCTGGGTGGCATTCGTTGCGAGATTGCCTGTCCAATTGTACACTTGAATCGGTCCTGCATCAATTCTGTAATTGATGGTTGCGCTGGTCAGCGGATTGGTGCCATAATTCGTAATGGTCACTACCGGATTGAAAGTTGTGCTGCATGCTGTTCCGTTAGGATTCAGGATTGCAGAAATTCCTGCATCGTTTCCTGCTGCATTATTACAGACGGTTGAACTTTGTAATGCGTTGTAAGGTGAACTGTTCAGCACCGCAAGCATGCGTGATTTCTGATTGAGCGTAAACATATTCATGCAGGCATCATCGGTGTAGTCCATGTAATTTTGATACATGTCGCCGTTGGGTCCGTTGGTACAAGAGATTTGAATTGTACTCGGACAACCGTAATGTTCATCAGCTTGATTCGGAGTATCGTTACATTGATCGGTTCCGCTGCATCCGGAGCCGTCATCTCCCCAAATATGAATCAGGTTGAGACAATGTCCTATTTCATGCGTAGTTGTTCGGCCGCGGTTGTATGCGCTGCTTAATGAATAACCGTTTCCGTAACTCGTGAAATTGCTTCCGAAGTAAGGGAATCCGATTACTACTCCATAAGTATTGGACAGCGATGCAGTCGGAAATTCTGCGTAACCCAACAATCCCGGAGTCAGATTACAAACCCAGATGTTGAAATATCTCGAAACATCCCAAGCATTCATTCCGCTGCTGCTAAAGAACTTTACATTGTCGTTGGTATTGAAAACAACGTTCGTCCCGATTTGCCTGCGTTCAATTCCGGTTGTAGGATTGCCGTTCGGATCAGTTTGCGCAAGGCAGAATTGAATATCAGGATTAGCTGCAACACCTTGAAAGTAGGAAGGCGTATTCGCTGCATCTGCATTCGTGCGTGAATAATCTTCATTGAGCACTTGAATCTGCGACAAAACCTGATTGTCTGTGATATTCTGTCCTGCTGTATTCCAAACAATATGAACTACAACGGGAATTGTAATCGTTCCGCCTTGTACGGAAGGATTCGAAGAATATTCAGCAGCCTTTTCGCTGATCATTTGATCATATGCAATGCGTTCTGCAGCGCGTTCCGGATGTATACTGTCGAGATACATTTCATATTGCGATATTCCGCATCTGTTGATGGGAATTTGTCGCAATTGTTTAATAGAATGCGCTTGATATTGCAATAAACCTGAAGCAAAAACTCCAAGTGAAAGGATTGAAAACAGAATTACGAGTACCGGTTTTTTCATACAGTTACAACGTTGAGCATCGCGTGTTGATTTAAATTTCGGAATTTATTGTGGTAATCCCAAGAAATAGAGGAATGTTTGCCATTTAAGTTGGCGATTACACGGGAAAACCGTTTTTTTGAACTCCTGAAATTGAGTTATAGATTTCATAGATCGCTACTTATGCAGAAGAAAATATTACTCGTTGAAGACGAAGAAAACATTCTGAAGACAATTCGGTTGAATCTGGAGTTGGAAGGCTGTCAGGTCGTTTCCGCTATTGACGGTGAGAGCGCGATTCGTGCTTTCGAACCCGGGGAATTTGATCTCTGCATTCTCGACGTGATGCTTCCATTGGTGAACGGCTTCGATGTGTGTGCAGCTATTCGTGAAAAAGATAAATCTGTTCCGGTTCTGTTTCTCACGGCTAAAGGAGAAGGAGAAGATCGCGTTCGTGGATTGAAGTTAGGTGCAGACGATTACCTGACTAAACCATTTCACCTCGAAGAGTTTTTACTGCGCGTGCAGAATCTTTTGAAAAGATCACAGCGTAAAGAAGGCGTTAACCTCATGGCGCAATTTACGTTTGGCGACAACCATATCAACTTCGCGTCGTTCGAAGCAAAAGGAAACGGTCAGGATTGGTCGTTAACGAAGCGGGAAGCAGAGTTGTTGCGAATGCTCATCTCCCGCAACGGGGAAGTGGTGTCGCGCGATGAAATTCTTGAGAAGCTTTGGAAAGATGATTCTCAACCTACAGGAAGAGCAATTGACAACTACATTCTCAACTTCAGAAAGTATTTCGAAGCGAATCCGAAAGAACCGCGTTACTTCCATTCCATCCGCGGAGTAGGTTATCGCTTCACCGAATAACTTATCGTTTCGTTTTATCGTTCAGAATTTTACTCAGGCTGTCTGCTTTGCGGATACTGTCTGCCGTGTGTTGCTGCTTTTCTTTTTGCTCTTCATTGCCGTATTCGCTGATCAGCCATGCAACTAAAAGCACCAATATCAGGGACAGAAAAACACGACGGTAACGATACAACGGAGTACGATACAGCGGGTTCGTCATGCGTTGGTAATTGTGCATGACATTTCCGAAGTTGCGGTGCTCTGCAATTTTCTCCTCTTTAGGCGGAGCCGGGTCGATATTGAATTTGAATCCGCTCATCTCAGTTTGTAGAGTTTTTATTCAATAGCACTTTCAGTTTATCAAGTATTCTGTAGGTTCTCACCTTGGCGTTATTTTCCGTTATTCCGAGAATGTCGGCTACTTCAGCGAACGCACGCTTTTCAAAGAAGCGCAATTCAATGAATTGCATTTCTTCCGGTGTCAGCGACGATAATAATTGCATGACCATTTTGTCGGCTTCCGCTGTGTTATCTTCTCCGGCTTCTGCAATAATGTTTTTCAGATCCGATTGCTCCAGACTTACGTTTCTTTCACGTTTGTCTTTGCGGTAAAACATATTCACTTCGTTCAATGCTATACGAAACAACCAGGACGAAAATGGCAAGCCCTTGAATTCGTATTTCGGCAAAGCAACCATGGCTTTCAGAAATGCATCCGCAACAATATCACCGGCAATGTCTTCATCGCCTGTGCGACGGAAAACGAAAATAAAAATCTGGCGATAATATTTCTCGTACAGCAAGCCGAACCGGGCAGGATCTTTACGCGCTTCTTCTATGAGCTGGTTTTCGCTCAGAATCTGCTCTTTGGTTTTATGGTGCGGGTTCAGCATTGCCGAATTTGCTCTTCCTAATTCAGGATCGCATGGAAAGATACAACCGGATATTGAATTTTTTCTGCCGGCAGACAACTGCACTTGTCTTTTTCCGTCAGATTAATGGAACTTCTGTATCCTTTTGTTGATTAAGGATTATACAATCAAATTAAGTTGCCATGAAAAAGTTACTACTGATTCTGTCCATATTGTGTGTTGCGCCGGCATTTGCCCGTGAAGCAACCATCTCCGAAGCCGAGAAAAATCCGACTTCCGTCACTGCATTAATTCTTGATCAAAGTGCAGATGGTCCTTCCCGATTGATGAAGCTTTCAGGGAAACTCAATTTTCTGAAAACGGTTGTCTTTCAATCGCAATCCGATAATGCAATAGCTGAATCGTATGTTGCCTCTGTTGCGGCATTCGGAAATGTAAAAACATTGGTTTTTCGAGATTGTAAATTGTCTTCAACTCCGTCGAATTTGAAAATGCTGGTTTCGATTCGCACTATAGAAGTTGAAGGCGATTATCCGGGTTCATCGGAATCTTTTTACAATGCTGCGGCTGATATGGCTTCCGTGGAAAATGTAAAGGTGCGCAACAGTGATTTCCGATCGCTTCCGGCTTCGTTTTCACGTTTACGAGTTATGAAATCAATTGACCTGGTGAATACAGATTTGGCATTGGCTTCCGGATACGAACTCAATACGAAAATGCCGCATGAAATGATCGCTTCTGATACCGTGAAATTCGGTTTCGGAGCGGATATACTTTCGGTTTCTTATACCTGTTACAACAAAGAAGCGTGCAATTCGCATCTTCAGATTTACCGTGATGTACTGCAGGGTGCGCCGCGTGCAAGCAATGTTTTCTACACTCCGAAACGTGAGAATGCATTTCTAAAAACGCATCCGCTCGTAAAACGTCCGATTGAAAAAGCAGATGTGGTTCCGGATGTATTCTCAACGAACACGATCACAGGTGGAACTGTAGAGTACGAATCGGGAACACGAATTATTATTCCACCGACTGCTTTTGTAGATGCAAACGGGAACACAGTAAAAGGTAATGTGGAAATTACATACCGCGAGTTCCGGGATCCGGCTGATATCATTGTTAGTGGAATTCCAATGAAATATGATTCCGGCGGCGTGGCGGGTGATTTTAAATCTGCAGGAATGTTTGAGATGTATGCATCGCAGAACAACAAGGAAGTTTTCGTTGCACCGGGAAAGAATGTTGAGTTGCAGTTTGCTGTTACGGATACAGCGCCGGAGTATAATTTTTATCGCCTCGATGAAAGCAAAGGTTGGGTGTATGAAAGTTCGCCGGGTCAAGTGGAAACCGTGGCTACAACAAGAACACCTTCGGTTGATTCGATTGTTCCCTTGTCGAAAGCAGTTGCGTATTACAACGATAATATCAGCAAAGTAAATCGCAATTACTTTTTGGGCGATACGTTGTCATTTGAAAGTCGATATGCAGATACAAATTACATCGGTGAACATCTTGTAAAAGTGTCTGAACGTTGGAGTCGTGCGCAAAAAGCAAAACGCTTCTCGAGATTCTATTTGCGTAAGTATGCTGGCGGAAAAGATTTCACTTGTGTGCGCATCGAAAGAACACGTGATAACTACGTAAAGAATCAGGAGTTGTCTGTTTATCGCGGATATTACTGGAAGTTGGATCGCAGAATGCGCGGTCCTGAATTGCGTAAGAAGTATGGGAATAAATCGGGGATAAGTGATATCCGGATTATTAATGATGGCGGAGAGTATTTCATCGAGTTGAAATATTATTGGGGATTTGATCGCATCAGAGCTACGCCCGTTCGACTCAACTCCGACAGAAAACCGGTTGAAATAAACGATATTCAGAAAAGCCGCTTGCATCGCAACTATACGCGTCATCTGAATTCACAACGCCGTTCCGACGGAAGGAATGTCTCGCGCAAAGTGCGTGTGTACAATCGTAAGAAACAGAAAGCATCTGTAGATTCAGCGAATGTGTACAATCGTACGATGAAACATATGGACGAAACAGAATCTGCCATGTCACGCAAGCAGTGGGATCGATATGCTTTGCAGGAAAATCTTCGTTATTACAATACGCTTTATCCTTCTGCAAATGCTGTCAGCGCGGTATACCAGACTTTGCAAATCAGCGGAATGGGAATTTACAATTGTGATCAGGTGCGCAGATTGACGAATCCCGTAACCAAAGTTTTGAAGACCATATCCACAACTGCAGGCGCTATTGTACCAACTGTTGTTTACGTTGTAAGTAAAACCGCGAACATGGTCTTGTCGTACTTTCAGGGCTCAAGAGGTGGAATTGAATTCAGCTATGGCAAGAAGGATGTAAACTCGCTTGTAGCTGTTGACAAGCAAGGAATGGTTTACGTTGTGGACGAAGAAGATTTTCCGAATATGGCTGATGCAGGACATGATCGTGTGGACATGGAAGCAGATCCTGTTGACGGAGAACCGAGCAATCCGGAAGTTATCCGAAGAGCGATTTTCCCTGAGAATTACGAGTGATTATTGCGGAAGCAAAGAAACGCCGGTGTTGCGTTCGAAGTGAAGCGATTCACTTTTCGGTAATCCGTTTTCAATTCCTTCTAAACGCACAAGCACTGTATTCTTGGTTTCCAAAGTGTAACTGATGTGCTGCGGAAAATCGTGATCAATATTTTCGAAGCTGGCGTGTGTATCGTCAGCTTCAACCATTTTGAAAAGTACAGGTCCCGGATTCTGAGGAACAGTAGCAACGTAGTAAGGCGTGCCTTCCACCATTTCAATTTTCAAAGTTTCTTTGAAGAGTGTATCGCCTTCAGGTGTAATGGTTGCGCCTTTTCCGACATATGCCTTTCCTGATTTCTCCCAAACTTCAACGAATGTCAATTCGTTCTGATCAACTCCTTCCCAAGTTCCTATGAGCCATGAAAGTTCTTTCAACTTTTCTTCATCGCTGGAGCAGGAAGAAAGTGTCAATGCGCCTAAAGCCAATACAAAAAAGTAAATCCTCATTCCGTAAAGATAAGAAACGAGGATTTACATTGTATTTTCAGAATTTTACTTCTGGAATTTGACCAGAACGTCTTTTACCATGTCCTTGTGAACAGTGTATGTCATCATTTTCAGTTTCACATAATCTTCATGGTAATAATAGAATCCGGGGTTCTGCGGATTATTGCGGGCGCTGCTTCCTGAATCTTTGATCAGAAACCACATTCCGTTTTTACGTTCGCACCAGCCAACAAGATGAATTGCATGATCGTCTGTTGTGGTTCCGTTGCTGAAGCGTAATTGACGGGCATTTTCATCAATCGCAGAAGATGGAATATCGTATGATGGAACCATTGCCACTCCCAATTCAGGACTAATTCCTCCTTCGGAAACGTCGCCACCAATGGCCAAACTGTAACCGCTTTTGATGGAAGTTTTAATCACGTTCATCCATACATCCAAAGGCACGTTGTAATAATCTTCAGAATGCCACCAGTTGTCAGGAACGTTGTATTCTGCTTTTGTCCAGTATGGAGATTGTTTCAAAGACATCAACTCCACGTAATCGGTCGGATTCAGTTTCAGAACATCTGTCATGTATTGTTGAGGACTGTAAGTTTTTCCCGCGATAGTGACATTCACCGGTGGTTCTCCCATGTGATATTTGAGAATGGATTTCACAGTGCGAACAACAGTTTCTTCGTCCCACGCTCCGGTGAGTTTTACATTCTCCAGATACTTATTGATTTCATCAAACAAAGTAACGTGATCGTAAAACGGTTGATTAGGTTTTAAACCGGTGAACGCATCGTAAGGCACAATTCCGTACATCTGCATCATGCGTGTTACTGCATTGCTTTCTGATCCTTCTCCAACGAACATATCGCCGCGCTTGCGAACGTATTCTTTCGCTTTCTCTACATATTCCCAATACACGATATACGACTGAGAAAGACGCACGTCCTGTTTAGAAATTCGTTGCACTTCCGTTTCGAAAAAAGAAAGTGTGGAGAAGCACCAGCACGTATTCGTCAATCCTTGCGAGATCGTTGGTGACGTGTAAACAGTTTTGAATTCGCTCATGGATTTCGGGACATCAACTCCGGTGTAGTCCATCATAAAGCGTTTGTCTTCGTTCTTTCCGTCGCCACGGAAGTCAGACATTTTCTGCTTGATGTTTTTCATGAAAGGATTGTTGTAAACCTTCATGCCGCCTTTGTCCTGACGATCCTGCGCCTGCAAACTCACGCTGCATAGCGCCAAAGCAAGAATTAGTGAATGTGTTTTCATCGTTAATGAAATGAGAAGCGAATTTAGCAGGAATGCTCAAGCTGGAATCATGATATCGCTAAGCGGCGGATTTTCAGGAGCGAACGGCTTCCGAAGAGGGATTAATCAATGGACTGTCCCCCAAAGAATTCCGTTTTCGAAGTAACGGAGGTCCAGTTCCAGATGATCAAGAAACAGAATCACATCTGCAGGTTCTTCAGTGAAAACGGAACGATCCCACGTTTGGGTTTCCACATAAACTTTATTCTGATCGGTAAGCGGGAAATACGCATTATAAAATTCAGGACTGTCTGTTCCTGCATTCAAGGCGTAGTATTGAATTGTTTGGCGATATTCAGTAAGATGTTCCAATAGTTTTTCTTCGCGTCCTGTGGAGGAGAAAAATTCTTCTGAAGTCACGAACGTTTGCATAACTCCGGGCCGTGCAAGAGTATCCTCAAAATCTGATTTCAGTTCACGGATTTCTTTTGCGCACAAATCAGTTTCAGATCTGATGTAACGCAGCAGCGAGTCCAGCGCTTCGCAATTCATGCAACTCTTTTTCAATACGATTCCTAAACTGTCGGATTCCCGCTCCAATGCAGACGGGTTCTTCAGATAATACCCGTAAGGCGCAGTGCTTACATCTGTATATTCTTCTTCTGAAAGTTCAATTGCGTCAGAGTAAATACTGTCGATTTGCTGCGTCAGGATATTAATATCCGGATCTTCCCTTTGTGCTATTCGCGCACGTGTTACTGCAAACGTAATTGCAATACCGATAATCAGCAGAATAGAGAATACAATTCCGATAATGATCAGAATGCGATATTTTTCTTCGGGTGATTTTTCCTGTGCGCTCATTTGACAGTGAAAGGTTGTGCCAATGAATCAGTGCAATTTTGTCCGAACATCTGATCGTTGTAAAGATTCTGTTCCGGAAGATAGTAAATCTTATAACCGAGATTCCTCAATTCCTGAAGCTCTTTACATTCTTTGTAAAAATGTAATTCCGATTTGCACGGGCCCACGTAATTGGGCATTCCCGGCAGATAATCAGTGAGGAGTTCGTTGTACCACCATCCGCAGATGATTACATCTTTGCCTTGCGATTGGTGGATGATTCGCTTTACCGCTTCGCAATATTCCATTTTATTTCTTCGCTTGGTTTGTTCCGCGAAAATCGGTCCTGAGGCCGGATCCAGAAATATTTCCTGTACTGCTGCGTGAAAGACAACGGAAAGCGATGAATGTTCTGCTCCACGCAACGAATCGGTAAGATTGATCGACATCAAAAACGGAGAAAGCACGAATAGAAATGTGGCGATACGAAGTTGCTTCTTTCCGCAATAGAGAATCGCCAGCATTATTACGAACGGGACAATCGGTAACATGTATCCGGACTTTTGCGGAAGTCGCAGGTACGAAACAATATGCAACGCAATGATGATCAGTAAAACGGTGGTCAATCGTTTCGGTGAGAATAATTCTGGGACATTTACTGCTGATTTATCCTTGCGAAATATCCAGGTTGCTTTCAGATAAATCAGTGCGAGAATGCCAAGCAGTCCGAATACGCCTATGCTTGCTTTATAAATGATTTTTGCAACGGGCGGATAGGGGAATTGATCACTGTAATCGAAAAACTCAGTACCGTAAACGTTGTAAGCAGGAATGTAGAACGCAACGCCGATCAGTACGGCGGGTAAGCAGATTTTCAACGAAGCAATGATCCAGTCTTTTGAGTTGAATGTATTCCACAGTAATAAAATCCACGGTAAGAGAAATATTCCTGTTGTGATTCTGCATCCGATTCCCAATCCGATCAGGATACCTGCGAGTATCAATTGTCTTTCGAGTAAAGCCGCGAGTGAAGCAAGCACGAAAGCCAACGTCCATGCAAAATCAATTGTGTATGTTCCTGCGGCAAAGAATACCGGAACAAATGTCAGCATGAGCGCGCCTTCAATTGCAAAACCTGTTCCCATTTTTTTCAGACTGTGATAGAAAGAAACTACCGCAATAGCGCTGAACAATGCACTGAACGAATTGTAGACCCATGCAGGCTTATTCCATACTGCAGCATAAATGTATTCCTGCAACGGATGTCCCGGAAAGCGGGATGCAACGTAGTGACCGTATTTGTGCATTTCCCAGGAGTTGACCGCAAGTCCCCACGAATCTTCTTCATGTCCGAAGCCATCAAACAAAAACGGTATTCGTGTTGCGACAACAACAGCGGCAAGAATAAAATAAATCCAGCGTGAATTGATGATTTGATTCATCATTACTGCATATCGCGTTGACGTAATACTTCAAAAAGTATGATACCTGTTGCTACGCTTACGTTCAATGATTCAATCGTTCCGTTCATTGGAATGAGAATCTTCTTGTCAGAACGTTTGATGTATTCTCCGGAAACTCCGTCTTCTTCGGAGCCCATGATAATGGCGAGCGGACCGGTGAGATCGGTTTTGTAATGCGGTTCACTGCCTTTCTCTGTACAGGAAACAATTGTGAGTCCCGATTCCTTGAGATACTCCAAGGTAACTTTCAGGTTATCTTCTTTGCATACAGGAATTTTATGCAAAGCACCGGCAGATGTTTTAATTGCATCGCCGTTTACCTGCGCTGCCCCGCGACTTGGAATTACAATTGCATCAACACCTGCGCATTCCGCAGAACGTGCAATAGCGCCGAAGTTGCGTACGTCAGTTATTCTGTCAAGAACAAGAATTAATGGAGTTTTTCCCTGCGCAAATACATCAGGAAGCACATTGGTAATATTGTGGTACGTGATCGCAGAAAGAAACGCTACAACACCTTGGTGATTCTTGCCTGCAGCGACTTTATTCAGCTTGTAAACCGGCACCATTGTGAAATGTACGCCATGTTGTCTGCAGAGATTTCTCAGTTCATTGAAAAGATTGTTCTGCAATCCTTCCTGAACAAACAAACGATCAATCTCTTTTCCTGATGAAATGGCTTCGCCTACGGCACGAATTCCGTAGATCATTTGAACGTCTTCTGAAGGCTGGCGTGAATGCATGCGCGAATTTAACCAATTAGTGTTCACGGTTCACCGTTGAGTCGTTTACTGTTGAATCGTTCACCGTTCAATCGTTTACCGTTCACTGTTCAATTGTTTACCGTTCACTGTTCAATTGTTTACCGTTCACCGTTCAATCGTTTACCGTTCTATCACTATTGGTTCGCTGTTCACGGTTAATATTGACGTCTCAGTACAGTCCACCGTTGAATGTCTCACATCTCAGGTCTCAAGTCTCAAGTCTATTTCGCTCTATAAACCTGTCCCTGCTTCCAATAATCCACCGCAGTAATCCAACTTACGTTGTACGCCTGATTTCTTTCAAGCTTGAAATCATTGTCTGAAGTTGATTCTGTGTCACGATTAAAAACGAAGTTGAGCATATTCCCGCTTTGATCCTGACCGTAAACCCATGTTTCCGATTTCCATGAACGATAAACATTCTGCGGCTCTCCGTAAATGATATACACCATTCCGCGATCGGTTTTCCAACCTTCTTTATTGGAGGTGAAATGCATGTTTGCTATTTCAACTCGACCGTAATAAGCGCTTATCAATTCACGACCTCGATCTGCGTTCCCGCCCAACGAAAGCCAGAAACTGTCAACTGCTGTTTTTACATTTCGTGATGTTTCCAGCGTTGTATACTCTTTTCGTGTTGTGATATAACGCAGCGGTTCCAGCAGAGCGGAGGCGCTCGTTACTTCCGGGAATCCATCATTGTAAACGCCGATGGAGAAGCCTCCTGATTGCGTCGAATCTGCAGTGATTACATATTGCCCTTTTCCTTTGAAACAAATACTGTCTGCATCGCGAATACTGATTTTCCATGCGCTGTCGTACAACACCGGAAGCGGCGCCATTGTACTCGAGTAGGGGGGACGCGCAGGATCGGAATTTCCTTTGTAGTATTTTACATACAGGAAAGACGTTCCGGATTTGCTGTAATGCAGTTTAAATCCTTCACCTGCAGAAACAAAGTTTCGGAACAAGGGCGTGTGTGAACGCGGTGCACAAAGAATGAAGTTGTTTCTTGCATTTGCGGATTTGTGTTCCAGAGAAATCAATTCGTAATTGACCGCCATTTTATTCAAATCCCGGAATGTTACTTCTACATAATATTTTTCATTCTGAAGCGGCACATCCATGTCTATGTAACCTGAAAGTGATCTGATCTCGGCATTTTCATTGATGTCATTCAATACTGTATGACCGCTATCCGCAATGGTACGTACATCTTCAATTTTCTTGAGCGTGTATGATACAAGGATCTGAGCCGTGAGTTTATTGGTGATATTACTGCGTTTGTACAACAAATCCGCTGAGTTCACTTGAAAATGCAAACGCGATACACTGTCGTTCAAATTCTCGATAGAATAATAGGGCAGTGGCTTCTGCTTGTCCGGCGTGTACGCTGCAGTATAATCAGGTTTCGTTGCAGAATTGTATGGAACTCGCGAAGTATAGCAAGCGCTGATGAATGCACAGAACGCAAGCATGATAGTAAATCCGAAGAGGAAAAAGTTCTTCATTGTTCAGCACATGAAGTTACAGATTTACGGGATTTCCTGAAATGAAATCAGAATTTCATCAACGTAAATGCATCAGAAAAGTCCTACGAATCCGACATGGATTTTGCCGCTGCGGAATTGAATCGGTTGCTGATAACGACTTCCTAACGCGTATGTTAATGCGAAAATACCGGCACGTGTTTCGAATGTAACACCGGTTCCGAATCCGTACGGCGTATCGGTGTCCCAACTGCCTTTTGCGGAGTTCTCATACCATGCTACATCGGTGAACACGAAGAACCATGAGTTCTGCTCCAATTGGTAGCGGTATTCTACCGTGCTGACTGCAAATGCGGAAGCGAAAATCGATTCTTCATCAAATCCGCGAAGCGTTGAAAGTCCGCCAATGCGGAATAATTCGTTGCGTAATAAATATCCGGAATTGAATTGCCATGCACCGTTCACACCGGTTTTTAAAGTGGTTCTTTTTCCCAAAGGCCAGAATTTCTCCAACAACAAAGTCGCTCCGAATTGTTTCGTTTTCAGTTTAAGCCCTTCATAGATCACCGGATTCAATCCTGTGTTCTTTTTGATGGTTCGCGTGCCGAGATCATACGTCGCGTCGAATACAAATCCTTTTCTCGGATTGAATCGATAGTCCAATTTGTCGATGTGTACACCTAATCCGTACGATATCGAAGAAATATCTGCCGTTGCCGGTAATGTCGTCAGCAATTCCATTCCCGCAGTCGATAACAAACTGGATGTGCTGTTCTTCACATACGCGCGTACTCCTGATGTTCCGATAAAAATGTAGTTGAGCCCGAATTGCTGTTGTACATGCAGGAACGAGGTGTCGCGACGATACAGTTTAATCTGATAATCCGCTCCCGCCGGAGTACGGAACAAGTACGGATAACTGAAGCGTGCTTTTAAATCCTGCGTTTGTGTTTGTAAGCGGCGCCAATTGAGTTCAATCAATTCTCCTCTGCGCAGACTGTTCTGAAGTTTCAATCGCACATCACCTGTAAAGAGAACTTTTCCTGTGTTGTTGTCAGGAAGGATTCCGACAATTCCATCAAACTGACCTGCTTTCTTTCTATCGATGTAAACAATCAGTTTGGTATATTTCTCAGTGAAAAGAACTGCGGGCGGACGCGCTTCTTTCGCAAATGCAAGTTCTTTTATTCGTGTTGTGATTGCTGCAATTTTACTTTCATCATAAGGATCGCCGGGACGAATTCCGATGTAACTGTACAGATATGCTTCTGAAATTTTCAGATTTCCTTTTTGTTCAATCGAATCGATTTTCGTGAACCTGTTTTTATCCAAATGCAATGTGGCTTGCAAGCGATTGTCTTTTTCAAAAAACAGACTGTCGAGACGTACTGCAGCAAAAGGATAACCGTTGTTTTCACACCACATCAGAATTCGTTCCTGCATGCGTGCTACTTCTCCGAATTTGAAAACAGTACCGCGGAAGGCTTTGCGTTTATATCCTGCGAAAGAAAGAATTTCTTCATCCACGTTTCCGGGAGCGAGACTTGCCCATTCATAACGTGTTCCGGGATTAATGTAAACAGTAGCGTGGGAAGAATCGATGCGAATACTGTCCGAAGCTGCTGCGATATATCCTGAATTCCAAAGAGAAATAAGGACTTTACGAATCTCTTTATCGCGGTCTTCAGGTTTAGAAAACGAAGCAGCATAACGCGTCTTTTTCAGTACATCGTTATCCGGTGTTTCCTCAATGGAAAGTGTGAATTGCGTTTGCCCTTCAGAAATTAACGGAAGAAACAGCAGAAGCAGAACAAAGCGCATGAGCGAATTTAAAGAATGTGTGTCTTACTTGAGCACAGGCGGACATGCTTCTTTACCACCTTGGAATGCAAATTTCAATCCTACACGAAGTTCCCAAGCGTGCTGTTTAATTTCAGGAGTTCCTTCTGTGTAAGAGCGTGTAAGATCCGGAACCCAATGTGCTTCCGTTATAAATTTCACAGGACCGTACGCAACAAACTCAATACCTGCGCCGGCTGAAGCCGTAAAGTGGAATTTATTGAACGCTTGCGGTGATGAAACAACGTATTCCAAACGCGGACCGATTTTCGCGTAAGGAATAATCGCAAATAACTCTTTACGAATCATAAGATAGTTATTCCATGCAGCGTAATGATTCAGATATTTCGTTGTACCAATGCCCGGATCTTCGTGCTTCGTTCCTTTTGCGTTGTATTGCAATTCGGTTACCCAACGAAACGTAGGATGATTTCCAAACTCAGCGAAAACTTCTCCATTCCATCGCAGTAAGTATTTCTGTTTCTGCTTACCGATAGGTTCGTCGTAATACCAATACTGACGACCTAAAGTTCCTCCTGCCATTATTCCCCATCCCTGAAAGAACTGGGCGAAAACAGAAGAAGAACTGCAAAGCAGAATGGCGAAAAGAATGCGTTTCATAGTGAAGAGTTTGTCCGCATAAATGTAAAACGTAAAAACGCAGCCTCTTGTTATGGAAACTGCGTTTTTGTTAAGAAAATTCTGTTGAGAAATCAGGCACTGGCCACTTCTGCAGCTGGACTGATCTTTTTTACCAAGCCTTGAAGCACTTTTCCCGGACCTACTTCAGTGTAATGAGTGGCGCCGTCAGCTGTCATATTCTGCACAGATTGCGTCCAGCGAACAGGAGCAGTCAATTGCGCAATCAGGTTCTTCTTGATTTCTTCCGGATCAGAAACAGGTTTCGCGTTTACGTTCTGGTAAACCGGACAAACAGGCACTGAGAACTTCGTTGCGTTGATTGCTGCTTCGAGTTCAACACGAGCCGGTTCCATCAACGGAGAGTGGAATGCACCACCAACAGGAAGAACCAATGCACGTTTCGCGCCTGCTGCTTTCAATAATTCGCACGCCTTGTTGATGCCTTCAACAGATCCAGAAATCACCAATTGTCCCGGACAGTTGTAGTTTGCAGCAACAACAACTCCTTCGGTAACTGATGCACAGATTTCTTCCACTTTTGCATCATCCATTCCGAGAACGGCTGCCATAGTTGACGGTTGTGCTTCACATGCTTTCTGCATTGCCAACGCACGTTTAGAAACAAGCACCAAAGCATCTTCAAACGTCAATGTTTTATTTGCAACGAGTGCTGAGAATTCCCCCAATGAATGTCCTGCAACCATATCGGGATTGAAAGATTCACCCAATGTAGCTGCAAGCACAGTTGAATGCAGGAAGATGGCAGGTTGTGTAACTTTTGTCTGCTTCAGTTCTTCTTCAGTTCCGTTGAACATGATATCGGTAATGCGGAAACCAAGTATGGTGTTTGCTTTTTCAAGCATTTCTTTTGCAAGAGGTGAATTCTCATAAAGGTCTTTCGCCATTCCGGGAAACTGTGATCCCTGTCCGGGGAAAACGTATGCTTTTTTCATAGTGCGTTTTTGTGTTTTTCTGAGTTTGCCAAAAATAAGAAGACGGAAGAATGTAAACTAATTTCGTCTACAATCTCCCGTCTAATGTCTAAAGTCTGATGTCTACTTCCGGTTGCCCATCAGGCGAAGAAGGAAAAGGAACAGATTGATGAAGTCAAGATACAACGTCAACGCTCCGAGAATGGAAAGACGTCCGGCCATTTCACTGCCGCCGGTTTCAGCACCAAGATTTTTCAGTTTCTGAACATCCCATGCTGTAAGCCCTGTGAATACCGCTACGCCAATGAAAGAGATGATGTAATCCATCATTTCACTGCCGAGGAACATGTTGACAACGGAAGCGATAAGAATTCCGATCAAGCCCATGAACATGATGCGTCCGAATCCGGAAAGATCTGCTTTTGTGATCCATCCCATCACAGCCATTGTTCCGAACATTCCGGCAGCGACAAGGAATGTAGCGCCGATTGAACCGATGTCAAATACTAAGAAGATGAAACTTAAACTCATTCCGTTGATTGCGCTGTAGAGAAGGAACGCTCCGATCAGAAGCGGCATTGGTAATTTCTGTATTCCGAAAGAAATCAGAAGTACAAATGCGAGCGGAGCAAACATTACGATCCAGCCCAGCGGAGTGAATCCGGTTTCACCGATAAGCAATGCGATTAATTGCGGTACCATTCCGAACAGATAAGAAGTAAGCGCGGTTATCATCAGCGCTCCCGACATCCATCCGAATACCTGTGTCATGAAAGTTTTTGACGCAACAGCACCTGCATCAACCTGCGTGGTGTTGGTTTGCATCTGATTCCAGTTGTGATAATTCTGATTGTTCATCTTATTGTGGTTTTAAATTATTCAGTTAGTGTAAACGTGATCCGATTAATTTAATGAATTCGCTTCTTGTAGTTTCGTTCAGAAACTCGCCTGTAAATGCCGATGTTGTAGTTACAGAATTCTGTTTCTGTATGCCGCGCATCTGCATGCACAAATGCTGCGCTTCAATTACAACTCCAACTCCAAGCGGCTTCAATGTATCCTGAATACAATCACGAATTTCATTAGTCAGTCTTTCCTGTACCTGCAAACGGCGTGCAAATGCATCTACAATGCGTGGGATCTTGCTTAAACCGACAATATGTCCGTTCGGGATGTACGCAACATGAGCCTTTCCGAAAAACGGCAGCAAATGGTGTTCGCACATCGAATACACTTCAATGTCCTTCACCAAAACCATTTGACTGTATTCTTCCTTGAACATGGCAGATTTCAAAATTTCTGCCGGATTCAGATCATATCCATGCGTAAGAAACTGCATCGCTTTCGCTACACGTTCCGGTGTTTTCAGCAAACCTTCGCGCTCCGGATCTTCTCCGATTTCTTCAAGAATGGCACGATAATTCACTGACAGTTTGTCAATGGACGCTGCATCGAATTTGTCAACTTTCTCGTAGGGTTTCTTCTTCTCCATTATAGGTAAGTCGTTTCAGACAGACAATTTATTTTCCGCCAAAATACTCAACGTAGTTATTTTCTGTTTCGCGAATCTTAATGCTGTGCAATTGAGCTCCGTGTTTTGCAATTTCCGCTTCAATTTCATTCCATATAGCAATGGCAAGATTTTCGGTCGAAGTCATTACACCTTTCAGAAAATCCACATCCATATTCAGATTCTTGTGATCCATTTTTCCGGTCACTTTCTCTTTCAGAATATCACTCAACGTCTTCAGGTTCATTACCCAGCCGTGCTCTGCAGCAACTTCACCTTTCACTGTCACAAACATCTCGTAATTGTGACCATGCCAATTCGGATTTGCACATCCACCGAAAATTTCAGTGTTCTGTGCATCACTCAATTTCGGGTCGAACAGTCTGTGTGCTGCCGTAAATCTTTCTCTTCGCGTAATGTATACCATATTGCTGCAAATATACACCGAAAACAGAGGAGAACGTGTACTTTTGCAGTGTTTAACGAACCGTTATGCGCATACTGCTTATTGTGGCTACAGAACCTGAAATTGCTCCGTTATTGGGACGATTACAGCATGTTGCAACTAATGAGCGGTTTGTTGCTTACCGAATGAACAATTCGGAATTACATGTTGCTGTGAGTGGAGTTGGAATGACTTCAACAGCTGCTGAAACAGCATTTCTTTCAGGAAAGTATGAATACGATTTCCTCATCCATGCAGGAATTTGCGGTTCTTTTAATCGTGAAATTCAAATAGGTGAAGTTGTGTGTGTGGCCAGTGAATGTCAACCTGAACTTGGCGCAGAAGATCACAAACAATTCATATCGGCTTTCGATCTGGGAATTGCAGATAAAAACAAATGGCCGTACAGAAACGGTTGTTTGGAATTGAGTTCCCGCTCCGATTATTTTTCTTCATTGAGAAAATGCAAAGGTATTACTGTAAACACAGTAAGCGGAAATCAGGAAACCATTGATCAGTTAACTGCAGATTTTGCTCCTGATGTGGAATCAATGGAAGGTGCGGGATTTGTTCGCGCTGCTCTGATTACGGCTATACCTGCAGTGCAGATTCGTGCTGTTTCCAATTATGTAGAACCTCGTGATCGAAGCAAATGGAATATTCCGCTAGCGATAAAGAATCTGAATGAGGTTTTGTTCAACGAACTGAATGCGATTACCCAATGAAGGACATTACAATAGCATATTCACCTTGTCCGAATGACTGTTTCATATTCGATGCGCTCATTCACAAACGAATTGATACGCGCGGTTATAATTTCATCCCGGTTCTTGCGGATGTTGAAACGCTCAATCAGGCTGCTTTTCGTGGCGAGTACGATGTAACCAAACTGAGTTATCACGCATTTGCATATTGTTGCAACGATTACATCATGCTGGCGAGCGGTTCTGCATTAGGTAATAATTGCGGTCCGTTGTTGATTTCAAAACGTGAAATCAGTCATGATGAAGTGCGCGCAGGAAAATTGAAGATTGCAATTCCCGGTAAATACACTACTGCCAATTTTCTTTTCAGCATTGCGTTTCCTGAAGCGAAAGACAAACGGGAGATGGTTTTCTCTCAAATTGAAAATGCAGTTCTCGACAGCTCTGTTGATGCAGGTCTGATCATCCATGAAAACCGATTCACTTACGAAAAGAAAGGTCTTCGTAAGATCATTGATTTGGGTGAGTTTTGGGAATCAACAACACAACAACCGATTCCGCTTGGAGGAATTGCTGTCAAACGCAACCGTGAAGACGCCAACGTAATCAGTGATCTCATTGCAGAAAGCGTGCGTTATGCATTGGCTCATCCTGATGATTCCATGCCGTATGTACGGGATCATGCTGCAGAAATGGAAACGGATGTGATGAAACAACATATCAATCTTTACGTCAATCAATTTTCCGTTGATCTCGGAGAAGCGGGCAGAAATGCCGTGCACAAACTCTTCAGTTCGGGGCAAAGCCTGAATATTATTCCCCAATGCAGCAAATCGCTCATAGTTTCACCTTCTGTGCAGAATGATTAAGTAAATTTGCTCATGATGGATTTCCTTCATTCTGTTCTTGGTGATGATATCGGTGCCGCAATGCTGATTATTCTCAATCTGATTGTCATTGAAAGTTTGCTTTCAGTCGACAACGCCGCTGTTCTCGCCACAATGGTCATGGATCTACCGAAGGAACAGCGCAATAAAGCCTTGAAGTACGGGATCATTGGTGCGTATGTGTTTCGCGGACTTGCATTGCTTTTAGCAGCGTGGTTGACAAAAATCTGGTGGTTAAAACCGATTGGAGGTTTATATCTGGTTTATCTCGGATTGAATTACTTCCGTTCAAAACTCACTCCGCAAAAGGAAGATGATGCATTGAACAAAAAAGAGAATTGGTTCTACAGAAACACCATTGGCATGTTCGGTACATTCTGGGCAACAGTTGCGCTTGTAGAAGTTATGGATCTTGCATTTTCAATTGACAATGTATTCGCTGCTGTAGCATTCACTGATAACATCTGGCTCATCTGCATTGGTGTTTTCATCGGGATTCTTGCTATGCGTTTTGTTGCTCAGGGTTTCGTGAAGCTCATGGAGAAATATCCGTTCCTTGAAACAGCCGCCTTTGTTGTGATTCTGATTCTAGGTGTCAAGCTCTCAATTTCTGCCTGGACGCATTTCGCGCCGTATTCTCCGATTACTATTTTCCTCGCCAGCGAAAAAGCTGATTTGTATATTTCACTAACTACAGTGGCTGTATTCGTGATACCCGTTATCACTTCATTGGTATTCGGTTGGCCGAAGAAAAATGAGAATGTCAGCGACGAATCTGAAAAAACGGAATCATGATAGTTGTTACGGGTGCAGCAGGTTTTATCGGCTCTTGCCTGGTGAGTCGTCTGAACAAAGACGGAAAAACCGATTTGATTCTTGTCGATGATTTTGCACGCGATGAGAAAGCTCCGAATCTTGAAGGCAAGAAGTTTACTGAGAAAATTGATCGCGATCGATTTGTAGAATGGTTTCAGGAGAATTTCAGAAAAATTGAAATCGTTTATCACATTGGCGCTAGAACGGATACAACTGAGTTCAATAAAGCGATTTTCGATAAACTCAACGTTGAATATTCAAAGTCGCTTTGGAACATCTGCACGGAACATCAGATTCCGTTAGTGTATGCATCTTCTGCTGCAACGTACGGTTTGGGAGAACACGGTTATTCGGATAATCATGAAGTGGTTGCAAAACTGAAACCATTGAATCCGTATGGCGATTCCAAAAACGATTTTGACAAGTGGGTTTTAGCACAATCAATTTGTCCTCCGAATTGGTACGGATTGAAGTTCTTTAACGTTTACGGACCTAACGAATACCACAAAGGCCGTATGGCTTCGGTTATATTTCATGCGTTCAATCAGATTTCAGCTTCCGGTGGAATGAAATTGTTCCGCTCGCACAATCCGGATTACACTGATGGCGGACAGCTCCGCGATTTCGTTTACGTGAAAGATGTTATGGATGTGATTCTGTTCCTTGGCAAGAACAAACCGCTAAACGGACTTTACAATCTCGGAACAGGCGAGGCGAGAACTTTCCTCGATCTTGCGAACAATACGTTCACTTCACTCAACAAAGCAAGCAACGTCAGCTTTATTGACACGCCTGCCGACATTCGCGATAAATATCAATATTTCACGGAAGCAGACATGAGTAAGTTGCGCAAAGCCGGCTATTCAGCTCCTTTTCATTCGCTCGAAGAAGGTGTTGCGGACTACGTGAAGAATTATCTCAGCGGACACTTGTATTATTAGAGTGATCAGTGAACAGAAATCAGTAAACAGCGAACAGTAAACATTAATCAGTAATAAGGAATTCCTGCTCGCTGATTACTGTTCGCTGAAGTCTGATCACTTCTTTTTCTTCCCGCCCTGTTGCTGCTTCATATCTTCCATGCGCTTACGTTGCGCCTGTTCGAGTCGCTGCAGGAATCCCGAAGTCTTCACCGGTTTTTTCTTGTTCTCTTCAATCTTGGCATGAATCGCTTTCTCATCCACAAATCTGCGCATCATCGCCATCTGTCCGAATGTGATCATGTTTGAGATGAAATAGTAGTAAGAAAGTGCTGCTGAGTTTTCGTTAAGGAACGAAAGGAACAACAAAGGCATCAGATAAATCATCCATTTCATTCCAGGCAATTGCGGGCCGGTTGCCATGGTTTGTTGGTTCATCCACGTATATAACAACGTAGAAATTGTCATGAGCAACGCCCAAAGCGACATGTGATCGCCGTATGCAGGAACGTGGAATCCGAAATCCCAAATGGAATCGTAAGTGGAAAGGTCAGTTGCCCACCAGAAACCTTGCTGACGGATTTCATACATCGCAGGGAACAAACGGAGCAACGCGAAGAGAATCGGAATCTGAAGCAACAACGGAATACAACCTGCAGCAGGATTAACGCCGGCTTTCTTGTAAAGCGACATTGTAGCCTGTTGCTTTTTCATTGGATCTTCATCCTTGTACTTCTCGTTCAGCTCATCCATTTCAGGTTTGAGCACGCGCATTTTCGCCGAAGACAAATATGATTTGTAGGCAATAGGGAAAAGCAGGATTTTTACAATGAATGTGAGCAACAGAATTACAATTCCGTAATTCCATCCGAAGCTGCCCAGCCAATCGAAAATGTGCATGAAGAAGTACTTGTTCAGCCATCCGAAGACTCCCCAACCTAATTCAATTTCCTTTTCCATAAGGAGATTATACGATTCCAATTGGTGATAATCATTCGGGCCAAAATAGAATTTCATTCCGAAATTTTCATTCGCAGTTCCGTTGAATGGAATAGGAAGTAATGCAGTTCCGGTAGCAACTGTATAAGGTTGTGTTCCTTGAATACGTCCAAGCGTTGCTCCGTTTTCAAATTTCTTATCGGCGATAATGAACGTAGAGAAATACTGTTGCTTGAATGAAACCCATTTCAAAGAACCGGTTACATCTTTTGTTTCGGTTTCATTTATTGTAAGACTCTCAACATCTTCTTCTTCGTTGAAGCGATAATAAACAGTTGCGTTCATGCGCTCCGTTTTCAAAAGCTTCTCCTGTGAAGGCATTTTCTGAATGGCAACTAAATCAACGAGTTTGTTGTCAGCCGCCATTATTTTATCGCATCCTACAAAATTGATTACACACGACACCATGTAATCATTTTCATTCAGCGTGTATTTGTATTCGATATAAGACGTAGTGCTGCTGTCTGCATACAAACGGAAAACAGCAGAAGCCGGCTTCGCTGTTGTTGCTGCTGCATTGTCAACCGTTCCCTGGAAGAAAAGTGAATCTGTATGAACTCTGCGACGTTGCTGATCGAAAAATTCGAGACTGAACACAGTTGAATCTTTGCCATATATGTGCAAAGGTTGTCCGCCATGGGTCTTTACTCCTTTCAGTTCCACATCACCGATTTTTCCGCCCAATGGGAAAATCGAAGCTTTCATCTTGCTGTTTTCGAGAACAACAGGAGTGTTGTTTCCTTTTGCAGCACCAAGAAACAATCCGTAACGCTTACGCGCTTTCTCCGCTTCGAAAGCAGCCAGATTGAACGTTGTGTCTTTCTGACGTTCTTTCAATAAACTGTCTTCTCTGCGTTTTTCAACTTCAGCGATCTGCTGTTGACGAATAGCTTCAACTTTTGCAATTGAATCCTGTTCGTGTTGTTTTTTCGCGTCAGCTTCGCGGTCATCGTTGCCCATGGTCATCCAAAGGGCAAGCAGCAAAGCAATAATTCCTAATCCAAGAAGGGATTTACGATCCATTTAATTAATGCGGCTAATAAATAATCCTGCTTTCCGGCAGGGCAGGCGCAAAGATACAGTTAAGCACGGATTATAAGTCGAAAAAAAGCCCCGGACTATTGTACCGGGGCCGTGTTAAATTCTGAAAATCTTACCAAATATCTACGCGATCTTCTTTTTTGCGCCACATTTTGTCGCCTTCCTTCACATCAAACGCTTCATAGAACTCTTTCATATTCGAAAGTGGTCCAAGTACACGGAAACGGGCCGGTGAGTGCGGATTCGTTTTAACCATGTTCATGAGCGATTTCGGACGCTGTGAATTGCGCCAAGCCTGCGCCCAAGAGATGAAGAAGCGCTGATTCGGAGTGAAGCCGTCGATTTGCTTCGGCTGTGGATTTTTCTTCTGCGCCATTTGGAAAGCGTAGTAAGATATCGTCAGACCGCCCAAATCAGCGATGTTCTCGCCCAATGTAAGTTCGCCGTTCACGTGCAGATTAATAGAATCAATTGCTACGAATGCGTTGAACTGTTCAACAAGCATTTTCGTCTTCGCTTCAAAGTTCGCTCTGTCTGTGTCTGTCCACCAATTGGTCATATTGCCATCACCATCGAACAACGAACCTTGATCGTCAAATCCATGTGTTAACTCGTGACCGATTACAGCGCCCATTGCACCGTAGTTCACTGCATCATCAGATTTCTCATCAAAGAAAGGTGGTTGCATAATCGCCGCAGGGAATACAATTTCATTGTATGTTGGATTGTAATACGCATTAATCGTTGCCGGAGTCATTCCCCATTCGGTTTTGTCAACCGGCTTGCCGAACTTGCCGAGAATCCAGGCAACATCAAACTTGTTTGAGTTAAGATAGTTGCGCACATAAGATTCACGCGAAACAACTAATCCCTTGTAGCTTCTCCACGTATCAGGGAATGCAAGTTTGCGCATGATTTTGTGAAGCTTCGCGATAGCCTGCGTTTTTGTTGATTCGCCCATCCAATCGCGTGTTTTGATTCTCTGCTCGTATGCAGCAGTAAGATTATCTACCATTTCATTCACACGCTTTTTAGCAGCTTCACTGAAATGACGTTGAACATAAATCTGTCCTAATGCATCACCCAAAGCACCTTCAGTAACTGACATTACGCGCTTCCAACGTGGCTGTTGCGTTTTTGTTCCGTTCATTACAGTCCCCCAGAAACGGAAGTTTTCGTCGGCAACTTCCTTGTGCATTTTACCTGCAATAAGGTTAATGAAGCGCCATTTGAAATACGCTTTCCAATCTTCGAGCGTGATTTTTTCATCCATAATCAATGAATTGAAACGATCAAAGAATTTCGGATTGTCAACAATCACTTCGTTTACGTTCGTAACACCTAAAGTCTGAAGATAAATTTCCCACGGGAAAGCGGATGTACGCGATTGCAATTCACCAACCGACATTTTGTTGTACACGCGTTCAATATCTCTTTGTTCAACTGCAGATAATGAAGAATCAGCAAGCTGTTTTTCAATTGCGAAAGCCATGTCGGCATGACGAATTGCAGCGTTCTTTTCTTCACCGGAAAGCACAAACATTGTCATGATATGCTCAATGTATTGCGATCTGATTTCACGCATCTCGTCTGCCAGATAATATTCTCTTTCAGGAAGCCCCATGCCGCTTTGACCAACGTAAACAGCATTTTCATTGGAGTTTTTCAAATCAGCCATAACGTAGAATCCGAATCCGGCATTCACTTGCATAAGGTGAAGATTCGCCAGTAATTCAGAAATTCCCTTTTTGCTTTCAAGCTTATCGATCATTTTGAATTCATCAGCCACAACTGAGAATTTGTATTTTTCGATCGCATTGGTATCCATTCCTGCAGCGAAAAAATCGCCAATCAATTGATCGTTAGAGCCTGCGACAGCGCCTTTTTTTGTCGACATGTCGATGCAAATGGCCTGAAGTGCTTTTTGTGATTTATCCTGCAACTCATTGAAATTGCCCCAGCTGTTTTCAGATCCCGGAATAGGATTGCGTCCGATCCAGATGCTGTTTACATAACTGTAGAAATCATCCTGTGCGCGGTATTTGGAATTGATGTCTTTCGGGTCGATACCAACTCCAAGAATAGCTTCCTTCATTGCGAAGCCTACGAAACCAACCAGCGCAAGGCTGATTATTACTTTAACGTTCGTTTTCATGTGAAAAATTTGAAGTACGAAAATACTCATTTTCACTCTGCAGATGTTCACGGAATTGTGAAAGGTAATAACTGCATATGAGCGGATAAATCAGATCAGTTTCAGTACAATTCAGTCAGCATACAGCGAATACTGCCACCGCCGTGGTGTTCAATCACGGGTACGGGAATTACGACAGGAAGTGAGATTCCTTGAATCACCGATTTCTGTTCGGGAAGCAACGAATTCCAAGCAGTTTCCGAGATAACAGTAAGCGTTCTCCGCAATTCAGGTTGTTCTATGAACAGCACATTTCCTGCAAACTTTTCCATTTGCTCCATGCTGATTTCAACAACCGTTTTACTGCATTTGCGGAAATAATTTCTGATTCCCTTTTGATCGTCAGGATTCACAACAGCATCGAGACAAAAGACCGCGATTTTTTCGCCGATTCCCGTGATGACATTCGTGTGATAAACCGGTTTTCCGTTTCGGTCTGCGCATTCAAAAACAAACGGCAGATATCCTTGTTTCTCGCATACTTCGAGTAACACATCTTTGTCGGTGCGTGGAGAAATTGCCGCAAACGCAATGCGTTGATGGTGATCGTAAACTATACTTCCTGTTCCTTCCAGAAAACGATTTTCATTTTCGTGAGCGGAGAAGTCGTGAAGTGTTCGATAGCCATAACGGCTGCACAATTCTTTAATGATAGTTTCCCGGCGCTCAGCACGCCGATTTTCGGCGAGCATCGGATACAGGTACAATTCAGATTCTGCAGTTGTGGAAAACCAATTGTTCGGAAAGATGGAATCGGGCAGAGGATTGGCACGATCGTCCTGGAACACTTCTACGTGAACGGAATGCTTGCGCAGTATCTGAACGGCGTTGTCGAACTCCATGCATGCTTCTGAATGAACATCTGAATCTGCAGGATGTTGGAACGAATTAGAATCAGCTGTTTGTGGATTGAAACCGAAACGCGCTGGTCGCACCATCATAATTACTCTTGGATTCATACGGCGGTAAAATTAGTCAGTAGAATGAATTATTTTTGGCAATGATCAGGCATTTGGCATTTTATTTCTTGATTCTGATGGCAATGTCCTGCGATTCGCCAACAATTCATGCTGATGTACACCACGATACCGCACGTGTTGCCACGGATGAACAGTCTGCTGAAACAATTGTAATTCTGAAGAGCGCAACGGAAAAGTATTTGGATTCGTTGGGATTGGTGAATGTTTATTCACTCGACAGTTCCCTACGGATAGATATCCGGTATTCGACAGCTGATAATTTCATCGGCAAAGATTTGTATGGCGATTTCGCAGCCTGTTATCTGCAGAAAGATGTGGCTGAGAAACTGATTATAGCTCATCGTTTGTTGCACAACCGATTTCCCTATTACCGCTTTGTGATTTATGACGGAGCACGGCCGGTTTCCATTCAGCAAATGATGTGGGATAGTGTGGATTTACCTCCTGCAGAAAGGCAGAAATATCTTTCCAATCCGGGAAATTACTCGCTGCACAATTTCGGTGCGGCTGTCGATCTCAGTATTGAAGACGAAGATGGACGTGAACTCGACATGGGAACTCCTTATGATTATTTCGGAACAGAAGCGCATCCTCGCAATGAGCAAACTTTGTTCAGCGAAGGAAAGTTAACTGCGGTGCAGATAATGAATCGCGAATTGCTGAGAGGCGTAATGCGTGACGCCGGTTTTTCTGGAATAGAAACGGAATGGTGGCACTTCAATTCGTGTTCACGCGTGAGAGCAACTGAAATTTATCCGCTTGTAAAGTGAATGATCAGAAGATGTTGTAGCGCTGACGCTGGAAGGTGTTGAAATTATTGTACTTGCCTTTCTTCTTCTCGTAGTCGTAACGATAAGCAAGCGTAATTTCATGTGTTCCATTGTGACCTTTACGCAATTTAGAGATTCCGAAATCGTAAGAGTAAGCAACCTGAACTGAGCGGAATAATACCCATCCGGCTTGCAAATAAACTGCATCTTGTAATCTCCATCCTGCGCCAACTGATAATTTCTCGCGATAATGAACACGCAGATTGTAATTGATGGTCAACGGTAATCCATCAACATATTCTCCCATGAGATTGTTCTCCCAAACATAATACGGA
>Ga0172372_10000844_pt1 | contig 47211 bp, 39 predicted proteins | sample LakKiv5m_2_FD_114544 | JGI IMG/M metagenome (GOLD analysis project Ga0172372, IMG submission 114544) | Freshwater microbial communities from Kabuno Bay, South-Kivu, Congo - kab_092012_9.5m | ecosystem: Environmental > Aquatic > Freshwater > Lake | place: Democratic Republic of the Congo...
ACCGCTACCCCTCGCAGCTCTCGGGCGGCCAGCGCCAGCGCATCGCGCTCGCCCGCGCGCTGGCGGTGGAGCCCAAGGTGCTGCTGCTCGACGAACCCTTCGGCGCGCTCGACGCCAAGGTGCGCAAGGAGCTGCGCCGCTGGTTGCGCCGCCTGCACGACGAGTTGCACGTGACCAGCATCTTCGTCACCCATGACCAGGAAGAAGCGCTGGAAGTGGCCGACCGCGTGGTGCTGATGAACCAGGGCGTGGTCGAGCAGGTCGGTTCGCCGCAGGACGTGTGGGACCACCCGGCCAGCCCGTTTGTCTACGGCTTCCTGGGCGACGTGAACCTGTTCCATGGCCGTGCGCACGAGGGGCTGCTGCACCTGGACGGCGTCGCCATCCAGACACCCGAACACGCGGGTGCCCAGAACGCCCAGGCCTTCGCCTACGTGCGCCCGCACGACCTGGACGTGCACCGCTACCAGGCCGGTGGCGAGCTGGACGCCGCCGGCCGCCCGCAGGGCATCGTGGCCCGGCTGGACCGCGCCATCGTGGTCGGCCCCATCGCACGCCTGGAGCTGATGCCGGTGGACGCCGCGCCGCGCCAGGGGCACGACCCGCTCATCGAGGCGCAGATCCCGGCGCAGCAGTTCCGCGAGCTGGGCTTTCAGGAAGGGGAAACGCTGGTCGTCTCGCCGCGCAAGGCGCGTGTGTTCTTGCAGCCGGCCTGAGCGCAGTCACCCCCTGCGCCGCTGCGCGGCTTCCCCCTCCGTTGCGCGCCTCTGGCGCTTCGAGGGGGACGCACCCTGTGGCCGGGCCAAGCCCGTTCCACGGGTGCCCTGGCGTCAGGCACGCGCTCCGCAAGCCGGATTCACACCAGCTGCGCGCTCAGGCTCTGCACCTGCTGGCGCAGATCGGCGTTCTCGGCTTCGAGCTGCGCGATGCGCTGGCGCAGGGTGCTCACCTCGTCGCTGGCGGGGGCTGCCTCCGGGGTTGCGTCGCTGGCGGCATCGGCGCTCTCGTCGCGCGGCTTGCGGCGCGACTCGCGCACGCGCTTGGCGGCCTGCTTGAGCTCGTCCTTGCCGGCGGCCGCAGCGGCGCGCTGTTCTTCCTCGGGCAGCGTGGCGACCACGGCGGCGGCATTGAGCGAAATGTCACCCGCCCGCACGGCGGCCACCACCTCGGGCGCGGCCTGCTTCTGGATCTTTTCGATCATGCCCACCTGGCTGGCACTCAGGCGCGCGGCGCGTGCGATGTCTTCGCGGCTCTGCAGGGGCCTGGGTTCGAGCACGGCGGCCAGCGCGGCGGCGGGGGCTTCGCCTTCCCAGGGCGCGTCGCCCGTGGGGGCCTCGGGCACCGGCGCCGCGGTCTGGTCCGCGGCGGCCTTGGCGCGCGAGCGCCGCTCGGCCACGATCTCGCGCTTGCGCAGCGCCAGCACACCGCGCTGGAAGTCCGAGAGGCTGCGCCGCCCCAGGTGCTGGTCGATCATCCACAGGTGCACGTCTTCCATGCTCTGGAAGCGCGGGTTCTGCACGGTCTGGAACGGCAGGCCGTGTTTGGTGCAGATGCCGTAGCGGTTGTGGCCGTCGACCAGGATGTCGCCCCAGAGCACCAGCGCATCGCGGCAACCCTCGGCCAGCAGGCTGCGCTCCAGCGCGTCGTGTTCGTCGGGGGTCAGCGGTTCGATGTAGGCCTTGAGTTCTTCCAGGACGACGATGTTCACGGTGCGCGCTCCCTCGGGCAAAAGGGCGCGATTGTAGTGAAGGCCGTGCGCGCTCAGAAGCCCACGGCCTGGCCGTCGCGGCGCGGGTCGCTGGCGGCCACGTAGCCTTCGCTGCCCGGCTCGCCCAGGCGCCAGATGAACTGGCCGGCGCCGAAGTCCTGGTAGGGGTCGTCGATGCTGCGCGTCTGGTGGCCCAGGTCTTTGAGGCCCTGCACCACGGCCGGGTCCATGGCCGATTCAACGTTGATGTGCAGCCCGGCGTCGAAGCGCCAGCGCGGCGCGTCGCAGGCGGCCTGCAGGCCCTGGCCGTGGTCCAGCAGGCGCACCAGGGTCTGCACATGGCCCTGCGGCTGCATGTTGGCGCCCATCACGCCGTAGCTCATCACCGGCTGCCCGTCTTTGGTCAGGAAGGCCGGGATGATGGTGTGGAAGGGGCGTTTGCCCGGCGCCACCAGGTTGGCGGTGTTGCGGCCCGGGCCGGTGCCCAGGTTGAAGCCGTGGCCGCGGTTCTGCAGGCTGATGCCGAAGGTCGGCTCCACCGCGCCCGAGCCAAAGCCCATGTAGTTGCTCTGGATGAAGCTGACCATCATGCCGCGCTCGTCGGCGGCGGTCAGGTACACCGTGCCGCCTTTGGCCGGGTTGCCAGCGCCGAAGTCCTGCGCCCGGTGCATGTCGATCAGCGCCGCGCGCTGCTTGAGGTAGGCCGGGTCCAGCATCTGCGCAGGGCTCAGGTCCATCGCGCCCGGCTCGGCCACGTAGCGGTAGACGTCGGCAAAGGCCAGCTTCATGGCCTCGATCTGCAGATGCTGCGCGGCCACGCTGTCCACTTTCAGGGCCGCCACGTCGAAGTTCGAGAGGATGCCCAGCGCGATCAGCGCCGCGATGCCCTGGCCGTTGGGCGGGATCTCGTGCAGCGTGTACCCGCGGTAGTCCTGCGCAATCGGCGTCACCCACTCGGGCCGGTAGGCGGCGAGGTCGGCCTCGGTGAGCGCGCCGCCGTGTTGTGCCGCGAAGCGGGCCAGGGCCTGCGCGATGGGGCCGCGGTAGAAGGCCTCGCCCTTGCTCTCGGCGATGGCGCGCAGGCCCCGCGCCGCGGCCGGAAAACGGAACAGCTCGCCCACCTGCGGCGCGCGGCCCCAGGGCAGGAAGGCCTGCGCAAACCCCGGCAGCGACTGCAGCTCGGGCGTGGCGGCGGCCCACTTCTGCTGCACCACCACCGGCACCGCGTAGCCGCGCTCGGCCAGTTCAATCGCGGGTTGCATCAGGTCGGCAAACGGCAGGCGGCCAAAGCGCTCGCTCAGCGCCACCCAGCCCGCCACCGCGCCCGGCACGGTCACCGAATCGATGCCGCGTTTGGGCGGTGTCAGCGCGTCGGCGCCGTACTTGCCGCGGAAGTAGTCCGGCGTCCAGGCCAAGGGCGCGGGGCCGCTGGCGTTGAGGCCGTGCAACTGCTGGCCGTCCCAGAGGATGCAGAACGCGTCCGAGCCCAGGCCGTTGCTCACCGGCTCGGTGATGGTCAGCGCCGCTGCCGCGGCAATGGCCGCGTCCACTGCGTTGCCACCCTGCAGCAGCATGCGCAGGCCGGCCTGTGCCGCCAGCGGGTGCGAGGTGCTGACCACGTTGCGCGCGAACAGCGGCAGGCGGGTGCTGGGGTAGTGGGTGGGGCTGGTGAACAGGGTCATGGCCTGGGCTCCGAAAAACAGAGCGGCCATTGTGCCGCCAGGGCTTGCCCCGCCGTGTCGCGGGGGATCAGCCCGGATGGAAGGGCCAGAACAGCGGGATCAGCAGGCTGGACGCGGCCCAGGTCAGCAGGTTCATGGGCACGCCTAGGCGCGCAAAGTCGCTGAAGCGGTAGTTGCCTGCGCTGTAGACCAGTGTGTTGGTCTGGTAGCCAATGGGCGTGGCAAAGCTGAAGCTGGCGGCAAACATCACGCCCACCACAAAGGGGCGCGGGTCCACACCCAGGGCCACCGCCACGCCGATCACCACCGGCGTGAACAGCACCGCCACCGCGTTGTTGCTGATGAACTCGGTGGCCACCGACGTGGCCAGGATCACCAGCGACAGCACCACCCAGGGCGACAGGCCGCCGCCCCAGTGCACCAGCGACTGCGCCGCCAGCGCCGACAGGCCCGACTCGCGCATCGCCACGCTGATGGCCAGCATGCCGTAGATCAGCATCAGGATCGGCCACTCGATGGACTTGTAGGCCTCGTCGGGCTTGAGGCAGCCCGTCACCACCACCAGCACCGCGCCGATCAGCGCCAGCCCCTCGATGGGCATCACGTCCAGCGCGGCCAGCGCCATCACGCCCACCATGGTGCCCAGGGCCACGGGGGCTTTCTCGCGCCGCTGCGCGCTGGCCTTGCCCTCGGTGAGGGCGAACAGGTCACCGTTGTCGCAAAAGCGCTGGATCTGCCGCGGCGTGCCTTCGACCAGCAGCACGTCACCGAACTGCAGCTGAAAGTCGTCGCCGATGTCGGCGATGGATGCGTTCTTGCGGTGCACCGCGATCAGGTGGATGCCGTAGCGCGAGGCCAGGTCCAGGTCGCGGATGGGGCGCTGCACATAGCGCGAGGTCTGCCCCACCAGCGCCTCGACGATGACCACGTCGCGCCGGCGCAGGGTCTCCAGGTCGTGTCCCTCGCCCTGCGGCGCGGGCGCGGCGTGCAGGCCGCTGCTGCGCAGGTCCATCATGGCGCTGCTGCGCGAGTGCACCACCAGCCGGTCGCCGGGCTGCAGCGGCGTTTCGGGCGCGGGCGCGCTCCATTCCTCCTCGCCGCGAAACAGCTTGAGCACCTGGGTCTGGCCATTGGCCAGGCGCGCGTCCTGCAGCGTGCGGCCGGCCAGCCGCGAGCCCTCGGGCACGAACAGCTCGGTCATGAACAGCCGGTCGGCGCTGGCGGTGAACTGCTGCGTCAGCGTCTCGCGCGCGGGCAGCCAGCGGCGCGCGAACAGCAGCATGAAGGTGCAGCCCAGCAGCGCGATCAGCAGCGCAGGCGCGGTGATCTCGAACATGCTGAACGGCTGGAGGCCCTGGCTGCGTGCCACGCCGTCCACCAGGATGTTGGTGGACGTGCCCACCAGCGTGACCGTGCCGCCCAGGATGGTGGCGTACGACAGCGGAATCAGCAGCCGCGACGGGCTGAGCGACAGCCGCGTGGCCAGGCTGATCACCACCGGGATCATCACCATCACCACCGGCGTGTTGTTGATGAAAGGCGACACCAGCAGGCCGATCAGCAGCAAGCCCACCAGCAGGCGGCTTTCGCTGTTGCCCGCCGCCTGCGCGATGCGCTCGCCCAGCCAGTCGACACAGCCGGTGCGGCTGAGCGCGCCGCTGATGATGAACAGGCAGGCAATCGTGAACGGGGCCGAGTTGCTGAACACGCCCAGTACCTGGGCCGGGCTCAGCAGGCCGGCCACCAGCAACACCGCCACCGCGCTGAGCACCGCCACATCGGGCTTGACCCATTCGCGCACAAAGCTCAGGAACAGAACGACCAGCAGGACGCCCACGAACAGCGCGTGGGTGGATTCGGGCAACAACATGGGCGCGGATCATGGGCCGCGCGGCCGTGCTGACCAACGATTTTGTGGTGATTAGCTTATGTGGGGTGGAGCAACGCAGGGCAGGGGGAGACCCTCCACAGGTCTCAGCGCCGATCAGACCAAGGGCTGTATTGCAGCGCAAGCGGTCGATCATCGTCAACCGCCGACACCCGGTTCTTGGCGGCAAGCAGTCGTCTCCTCTGGGGGGCACACACCATGAAGTAACCAGCCCGCTTCATGTACTCAGCCCTGTAGCAAAGCCCGTCCGACTCACACCTCGGCGAAGCGTTGCTCCATCTCGCGGCGCATGGCCTTGCGGGCTTCTGCTGCCAGAAAGCGCCGCTTCTCCTCTGGCGAAAACGGGCGTAATGCTGGCACAGGTTTCGGGCGTCGCTGCTCGTCCACCGCCACCATGGTGAAGAAGCAGCTATTCACGTGGCGCTTGGCCTGTGTCTGGATGTTCTCGGCGATCACTTTGATGCCGACCTCCATCGACGAGGTGCCGGTGTAGTTGACCGAGGCCAGGAAGGTCACCAGTTCGCCCACGTGAATGGGTTGCCGGAACATCACCTGGTCCACGCTCAGCGTCACCACATAAGTGCCTGCGTAGCGGCTGGCGCAGGCGTAGGCGACCTGGTCCAGCAGCTTGAGGATGTTGCCGCCGTGCACGTTGCCCGAGAAATTGGCGGTGTCGGGCGTCATGAGCACGGTCATGCTCATCTGGTGGGCGGGCAACTCCACCTCAGGCGTCCTCGCCCTTGAAGCTGCGCAGCTTCTTGAACACCAGCGGTGCGATCAAAGCCGCCACCGCCAGTGCCAGCAGGGTGGCGGAGCCGGGGTTCTTGAAGAACACCCAGGGGTCGCCCAGGCTGATCTGCAGCGCGCGGCGGAACTGGCTCTCGGCCATGGGCCCGAGGATCAGGCCCACGATCATGGGTGCAATGGGGTAATCCCAGCAGCGCATCAGATAGCCCGTGACCCCAAAGCCCACCAGCAGCGCCAGTTCGGTCAGCGACGGATTGGCGGCCAGCGTGCCCATGGCGGCGAACACCAGGATGCCGGCGTACAGCCAGGGCTGGGGAATCGACAGCAGCCTGACCCACAGCCCCACCAGCGGCAGGTTGAGCACCAGCAGCATCAGGTTGCCCACCAGGAAGCTGGCGATCAGGCCCCAGACCAGATCGGCGTTGGTGATGAAGAGCAATGGCCCGGGCACCAGCCCATACTGCTGGAAGCCGGCCAGCATCATCGCGGCGGTGGCCGAGGTGGGCAGGCCCAGCGCCAGCAGCGGCACCATGGTGCCGGTGGCCGACGCGTTGTTCGCCGCCTCCGGGCCGGCCACGCCTTCGATGGCGCCGTTGCCGAACTCTTCGGGTTTTACGGCCAGCTTGCGCTCGATGGTGTAGGACAGCAGGGTTGGCACCTCGGCCCCACCGGCTGGCAGCGCACCGATGGGGAAACCCAGACCGATGCCGCGCAACCAGGGCTTCCAGGAGCGCTTCCACTCGTCCAGTGTCATCCACAGCGAACCGCGCACGGCTTCGACCGCATCGACCACACCGTTGAACCGAGAGGCCACATGCAGCGTTTCGCCGATCGCGAATAGGCCCACCGCCATGGTGGTGACGGAGATGCCATCGAGCAGGTTGGGAATGTCAAAGGCCATGCGCCCCTGGCCGGTGAGCTTGTCGATACCGACCAGACCGAACACCAGACCCAGGGCCAGGCTGGTGAGGCCGCGCAGCACCGAGTCGCCAAAGGTGGCGGAGACGGTGACAAAGGCCAGCACCATGAGCGCGAAGTAGTCCCAAGGGCCAAAGGACACAGCAAATTCCACGATCAACGGCGCCAGCAGCGCCAGACCCACCGTGGCGATGGAACCGGCCACGAAGGAGCCAATGGCAGCGGTGGACAGGGCCGCGCCCGCACGGCCGGCCTTGGCCATGCGGTGGCCTTCAATGGCGGTGGCGATCGACGCCGCTTCACCTGGTGTGTTGAGCAGGATGGCGGTGGTGGAGCTGCCATACATGGCACCGAAGTAGATGCCGGCGAACATGATGATGGAGCCGGTCGGGTCCAGCTTGAAGGTGACCGGCAGCAGCAGCGCCACCGTCAGCGATGGGCTGATGCCCGGCAGGATGCCGACCAGCGTGCCCAGCAGCACGCCAACGCCGGCGAACAGCAGGTTGCCGGGCTGCATGGCCACGGCAATGCCGTTCCAGAGAAGTGTCAGGGTGTCCATATCGGGGTCTCAGGCGAGCAGAAGTCGTTCAAGCGGGCCCGCGGGCAGGGACAGCGACAGCACCCGGGCAAAGAACAGAAACACGAGTGCGGTCAGCACCAGGCCAATGCCGACCGAGCGCGCGCTCACGGGCTGGCCGAAAGCGCGGGCCGTGCCCACGAACAGCGCGGTGGCGCCGACGATGAATCCACCGCCCAGCTGCACACAGGCCGCCAGCACCGCCAGCCCACCCAGGATCCAGGCCAGAGCGGCGTGGTTGGTGGCTGGGGCCGCATCGCGGGGCGCGAATCCTTCTTCGGTCTCTCGCACGCGGCGGCCCCAGGCGGTCATCGCGTGGGCCACGCCCAGCACCGCGACGAACAGGGCCACCAGCCGCATGGCTGCGGACGGTCCCACACCTACGGTCATCTGCTCGGGCAAGCGGTTGGCGTCGAGCCAGATCAGCAGCGCCAGAATTTCCAGTGCCAGTGCAATGCCGGCCAGCGTGCGCCAGCTCGGGCCGAAGGTGTGGGAGTCGATGCTCATGGCTTACTTCACCAGGCCGATGGTGGTCAGCACTTCCTTGACGCTGGTCTGCTCGCGCTTGAGCTGGGTGGCGAAGGTGTCGGCGTTCTGGTAGGCGTCTTCCCAACCACGCTGCTTGCGCACGGCGGCCCACTCGGGCGACTTCACGGCTCTTTCCACCGCAGCGGACAGAGCTGCCTTTTGTGCGGCGCTGATGCCTGGGCCGGCGACGATGCCGCGCCAGTTCATCAGTTCGACATCGAGCCCCTGTTCCTTGATGGTTGGCACGTCTACGCCGGCCATGCGCTCGCCCGAGGAGAGCGCCAGCGCGCGCAGCTTGCCTGCTTTGATCATGGACTCGAACTCGTTGTAGCCCGAGACCCCCGCCGTGACGCGGCCACCCAGCATTTCGGCCAAGGCTTCGCCGCCACCCGAGAACGGCACGTAGTTCAGCTTGGCGGCGTCGCCACCGGCTGCCTTGGCCACCAGGCCGGCCAGGATATGGTCGGCACCACCAGCCGAGCCACCGGCCCAGACCACCTTGGACGTATCGGCCTTGAGCGCGGCCGCCAGGTCCTTCACGGTCTTGTGCGGCGAGTTGGCCGGCACTACGATCACCAGCGCGTCACCGGTCAGGCGTGCGATGGGCGTGACCGTGCTCAGATCCACCGGCGACTTGTTGGTCAGGATGGCACCCACCATGGTGATGCCCATGGTCAGCAACTGGCTGCCGTCGCCCTTGGCGGTGTTGACGAACTGGGCCAGGCCGACGGTGCCACCGGCACCGGGCACGTTGACCACCTGCACCGACTTGGCGGCGCCGGTGGCGGTCATGACCTGTTGCAAGGCGCGCGAGGCGCCATCCCAGCCACCGCCGGCACCGGCGGGCGCCGTGATCTTGAGTTCCAGCGTGGACTGGGCATTGGCCAACGGCCAGGCGCCGAAAGAAAGGGCTGCTGCAACGGTCAGGGTGAGCGAGCGGCGATGAAGAGAAATGGCTTTCATGGTTGTCTCCTCTTGGGTTGGTAGGCAAGTCACTCCGCCACGATCTTTGCTGTGCGGACAATGCGTTCGTACTGGCTGGCTTCCTTCTTGATGAAATCGCGAAACTGGGTCTGCGTCATGGGGCTAGGTTGTCCACCTAGATCCTGCAGCTTCTTTGCCAGCTCCGGGTCTTTCAAGGCCACAGTCACGGCTGCGTTGATCTTCTGCACCACCGCATCGGGTGTACCCGCCGGGGCAAACAAACCGAACCAATTTTCCAGCTGGTACTGGGCCAGAGGCTTGTATTCTGCGATGGCGGGCAGGTCGGGCGCAAAGGGCGCGCGCGTAGCGGAGGTCACCGCGATCGCCTTTACTCGCCCGGTTTGAATGAAGGAGCGTGCTGCCGCGTAGCTCACAAAGGTCATGTCCACCACGCCGGTGGTCACATCCACCAACTGGGCCGAAGCGCCCCGGTAGGGGATATGCACCATGTGCAATCCACCCACCTCCTCCAGCAGTTCGCCGTTCAGGTGTTGGGGGTTGCCCACGCCGCTGGTGGAGTAGGACAGTCGGCCTGGGTTTTTCTTTGCATGGGCCACCAGCTCTTCCATGCTCTTGACCGGCAAATTGTTGGCCACCACCAGCACGTTGGGCACCCGCACCACCAGGGTCACCGGCACCAGGTCCTTGGCCGGGTCGTACTGCATGCGGCCCTTGTAGACGAAGGGGTTGATGGCGGTCTCGCCGGCCGAACCCAGCAGCAAGGTATGGCCATCGGGTGCGGCCTTGACCACTGCCTGTGCGCCGATCATGCCGCTGCCACCGGCCTTGTTTTCTACGATGGTCGTACCCAACGTGGTCCGCAGCTTTTCAGCTAGCAGGCGCGCCACGACGTCCACGCCGCCGCCTGCATTGAATGGCACAACGATGGAAATCGGGCGCGTGGGGAAGTCCTGGCCGCGGCCGCGAAAGGTGTGATGGTGGCCAATGCCAGGGTCAAGATGGAAAGGCGTCGGGAGAGATTCATGTGGGCTCCGAAGGTTGAATGCCCCGTTTCGGGGCGGGTTAGGGTTAACGCTGGATTGCATTTTAAGAACGACAAATGCAACATAACCATCATGGAAAACACCTACCCATCCCCAGCCGGCCGATTGACGGTCGGTTCTGAGACCTTCTGCTGTGTGGATCTGGTCGAGCGATTCGGCCCGGCTTTGCACCGCCTGCCGGTGGTGCTGCGCCTGCTGCTGGAGAACATCGCCCGCGAAACCGAAGGCGCCGAGCGCGAAGCCGCCGAGGCGGCGGTGCTGGCCTGGTTGGACACGGGTCGCAGCGAAGCGGAAGTGCCATACCAACCGGGCCGAGTGCTCATGCACGACACCACCAGCACGCCCGCGCTGGTGGACATCGCGGCCATGCGCGACGCGCTGGCCGAAGCCGGCGTGGACCCGCGCGTGCTCAACCCGGTGCTGCCGGTGGACGTGTCGGTGGACCACTCGCTGGCCGTCGAGGCCTATGCAAAGCCCGGCGCCAGCACCGACAACCTGCAGATCGAAATCCGACGCAACGCCGAGCGCTACCGCTTCCTGCGCTGGGCCTCGAAGTCGCTGGACCGGGTGCGCATCCACCCGCCGGGCACGGGGATCATGCACACCATCAACCTCGAACAGCTGGCCACAGTTGTGACCACGGTGCATCGCGGTGGCGAGATCTGGGCCGTGCCCGACCAGATGCTCGGCACCGACAGCCACACGCCCATGGTCAACGGCATTGGTGTGCTGGGCTGGGGAGTGGGCGGGCTCGAAGCGCAGACGGTGATGTTCGGCATGCCGACCATGCTGCGCGTGCCCGACGTGATTGGCGTGAAGCTGACCGGCAAGCTCACGGGTGCGGCACAGGCCACCGACCTGGCCCTGACCGTCACGCAGCGGCTGCGTGCGCTGGGCGTGGCGGGCGAGTTCGTCGAGTTCTACGGGCCGGGTGTGGCCACGCTGAGCGCGGGCGAGCGCTGCGTGGTCGCCAACATGGCGCCCGAGTATGGCGCGACCACCGGCTTCTTTCCGGTCGATGGTCACACGCTGGACTACCTGCGCGCCACCGGCCGCAGTGAGCCGCACATCACCCTGGTCGAGGCCTACTGCCGCCACAACGCGCTCTGGTTCGACCCGGCCGCCGAGCCGCGCTACACACAGTCCATCACCATCGCGCTGGACCAGATCGGCGTACAGGTGGCCGGCCCGCGCCGTCCGCAGGATTTGCTGGACCACAGCGAGACCGGCGCCGCGCTGGCGAAGCTGAGTTTTAAGCCCGCGGCAGGCAGTGAATCGTCCACCGCGCTGCCCACCTTCCCGGTGTCGCTGGCGGCCATCACCAGCTGCACCAACACCTCCGATCCCGGACTGCTGATCGCCGCCGGCCTGCTGGCCCGCGCCGCACGCGAACGCGGGCTGAAGGTCTCGGCCTGGGTCAAGACCTCGCTCGCCCCCGGATCGCCCGCTGCAGCCGACTATCTGCGCCGCTGCGGGCTGGACGCCGAGCTGGCGGCCGTGGGTTTTGACATCGTGGGTTTTGGCTGCACCACCTGCATCGGCAACTCCGGCCCGTTGCCCGACGCCGTGGCCCAGGCGCAGCACCAGGGTGCGGTCAAGGCCGTGGCCATCCTCTCGGGCAACCGAAACTTTCCCGGCCGCGTGCACCCGGACATCGAGGCCGCTTTCATCATGTCGCCGCTGCTGGTGGTGGCCTTCGCGCTGGCGGGGGACGCCGCGCGCAACCTGCGCGACGAAGCGCTGGGCACCAGCAAGGACGGCCAGCCGGTGTTCCTGCGCGAGCTGATGCCCACGCGCGAGGCCATCGACGCAGCCCTGAAGACCGCGCTGGACCCGCAAGACTTCCGCCGTGCTTTCGAAGTGGCCAGCGCCAACCCGCTGTGGCACGCGCTGGAGGCCCCGCAGACGCCGCGCTTTCCATGGGCAGACGCCTCCAACGCGCTGCGCCGCCCGCCGTTTGCCTCGCTGTCCGAAGGTTCCCAGCTGGGCCACTACACCGCGCAGCCGCTGCTGGTGCTGGGCGACGACATCACGACCGACCATATCTCTCCAGCCAGCGCGATCCCGAAAAACAGCGGGGTCGCGGACTTCCTGGTGGCGCGCGGCGACGACCGCAACGACCTCAACGTGTTCGCCTCGCGGCGTGGCAACTGGGAGGTGATGGTGCGGGCGGCGTTCCACAGCAAGACGCTGCACAACCTGCTGGCAACCGGTGCACCCGTGGCCCACACCCTGCACGTACCCAGCGGCCAGATCGCGCCGATCTGGGACGTGGCGCAGCGCTACCGCGACGCGGGCGAACCTGTCGTGCTGGTGGCGGGCGAGCGCTATGGCACCGGCTCCTCGCGCGACTGGGCCGCCAAGGGTCAGCGCCTGCTGGGCATCCGCGCCGTGCTGGCTGCCAGCTTCGAGCGCATCCACCGCTCCAACCTGATCGGCATGGGCATCCTGCCGTTGCAGTTCACCCCGGGCGATCACCCGTTCACGCTGAACCTGCAGCCTGGCGACCGCATCGAGGTCATAGCCGATCCGGATGCGCTGCAGCCGCGTGCGCGCGTGGCCGTGGTGATCCACCGGGCCGACGGCTCGCGGCAGCCACTGACCGCAACCGCCGCGGTGGAAACCCAGCTCGAAGTGCTCCTGCTGCGTCAGGGTGGAGTGATCCCCACCATCCTGCGCGAGCAACTGGCCCAGCACGCTGCGGCCGTGGCCGCCTGAATCGGCTTCACAAGCCATGGACCAGCCCACCGCAACGTACGATCTCGGCATGAGTGCCGACAAGACCATCATTGCCCGTGTGCTGGACCTGATCCGGCAAGACAAACTGCCCGTTGGAGCCCATCTGCCCGCACAGATGCTCGCTGACCGCCTGCGCGTGTCCCGGTCGCCCATCAACGAAGCGCTGAACCACCTCCACGAACAAGGCCTGTTGCAGCGCGAGCGCAACCGGGGCTTCTTCGTGGGCGATGGGCTGGATGCGCCCGATGAGGACATCAAACGCCGCCTCGGTCTGGAGGGACAAGACGCGGCTACGCGCTTGTACTTTCAGGTGGCCGAAGACCGCCTCAAGGGCGATCTGCCCGAAGAGGTGACGGAGATCCTGCTCAAGACCCGCTACGGCCTGACGCCGGCGCAACTGCAGGCGCTGCTGGGGCGCATCGCCAAAGAAGGCTGGATCGAGAAGAAGCCCGGGTACGGCTGGGCCTTCTCACCCATGCTGACCACGCCCGACAGCCTGCTGCAGTCCTACCGGTTGCGGTTGGCGCTGGAGCCCGCGGCCCTGCTGGAGCCCGGCTACAAGTTGGAGACAGACGTGCTGGCGCGCTGCCGAGCGGCCGAAATCCACCTGCTCGAAGGTGGCATCGAAACCGACACCGCCGCTCAGCTGCACGACCGCGGCGTGAACTTCCACGAATCGCTGGTCGCGGCTTCGGGCAACGCTTTTTTTATCGACAGCATCCGCCGCGTCAACCGTGTGCGGCGCCTGCTGTCCTACCGCTCCATGCAGGACCGCCAGCGTTACCCCGAACACTGCCGCCAGCACCTGCACCTGCTCGATCTGCTCGAACAGGGCCGCAACGCCGACGCGGCAGCGGTCATGCGCGAGCACCTGAACGCCACTTTGCAAAACCACGCCAAGATCCGCGACCTGCTGGGCAGCGGCTGACGGGCTTTTCCCTTCTCACCCCATGAACACCACCGATTCCCTGCGCTCTGCCTTCGCCCCCACCGGCCGCCTGCGTGCCTCCATCAACCTGGGCAACCCGATCCTCGCGAACCGCAACGCCGCCACCGGTGAGGTGGGCGGTGTCTCGGTGGATCTGGCGCGCGAACTGGCACAGCGCCTGGGCCTGCCGTTGGACCTGGTGGTGTTCGACGCAGCAGGCAAGTCGGTCGAGGCCGTGACCGCCGAGCAGGCCGACTTTGGCTTCTTCGCCGTGGACCCGGTGCGCGGTCAGGGCATCGCGTTCACCGCGCCCTATGTTCTGATCGAAGGCAGCTATCTGGTGCGCACCGGTTCAACGCTTCAGGCAAACGAAGAAGTGGACCGCGCCGGCACCCGCGTGGTGGTGGGCAAGGGCAGCGCCTACGACCTGCACCTCACGCGCGAACTCAAGGCCGCCACCATCGAGCGCGCGCCGACCTCACCCACGGTGGTGGATGTGTTCGTGGAGACCCAGGCCGACGTGGCGGCGGGGGTGAAGCAGCAGCTCGAATCCGACCTGGCCCGTTACCCCGGTCACCGCCTGTTGCCCGGCCGCTTCATGGTGATCCAGCAGGCCATGGGCCTACCCAGGGGCCGCAGCGCCGAAGCCGTGGCCTACCTCAAAACGTTTGTGGAAGACATGAAAGCCAGCGGCTTTGTCGCCCAGGCGCTGCAGCGCCACGGCATCGAAGGCGCGTCGGTCGCGCCCGCCGCAGCGGAGGCCTGAGCCATGTTTGCCTATGTGGGATCGCGCACCACGCGCGAGCGCAACGCACGCGGCGACGGCATCACGGTGTGGTCGGTGGATGAAGCCACGGGTGACCTGACGCCGGTGCAGACCGTGGGCGATCTGGTCAATCCGTCCTTTCTGCTGCGCCACCCGACGCTGCCGGTGCTCTACACCGTGCACGGCGACCAGCAGCAGGTGAGCAGCTTCCGCATACACCCCGTCACCGGCCATCTGAGTCTGCTGAATCAACAGGACTGCGGCGGCCGCAACCCGGTTCACCTCGCGATGTCGCCCGATGCCCGCCACCTGGTGGTTTCCAACCACGTCAGCAGCTCGCTGGCCGTGCTGCCGGTGGCGGCCGACGGCGCGCTGCAACCGCTGTCGCAACTGCTGGTGCTTGACGGCCCGCCGGGGCCACACCGTGTGGAGCAACCCTTCGCCAAGCCGCACTTCAACCCCTTCGATCCGAGCGGGCGCTGGGTGCTGGTGCCCGACAAAGGCGTGGACCGGGTGTTCGTGTTCCGCTTCGAGGACGGGCGCCTGACCCCGGCCGATCTGCCTTTCGCGCAGGCCCGCGAAGGTGCCGGCCCGCGCCATCTGGCTTTTCACCCGACCCGGCCCTGGGTGTACGTGGTCAACGAGCTGGACTCGACCGTGACCGCGTACCGCTTCGATGCAGGCACCGGCGCGTTGTTGCCCTTTCAGGTGCAGAGCAGCCTGGCCGACACCTTCACGGGCAACAGCCGCGCGTCGGAAATCGAGATTGACCGCACAGGACGAACGCTGTGTGCGTCCAACCGCGGGGAGGACAGCATTGCGGTGTTCGACATCGGCGCACATACCGGGCGCCTCGCCTTGCGTCAGAGCGCCAACAGCGGGGGGAAAACGCCGCGATTCTTCACCTTTGATCCAGGCAACCGCTGGGTGTATGTGCTGAACGAAGACAGCGATCGCATCGTCCGTCTGAGCACTGGGAAGGATGGACTGCTTGAAGACTCTGGTCGGTCGTGGGCGTGTGGCAGTCCGGTGTGCATGGTTTTTGGATGAAAAGCCGGCCCGTGTGCGACCAGTTCCGCTCTCGACGAGTGACGGGTCTGCGTGTTCGCGAACATTCGAATTCAAGAAGGGGATGGCTGCTTCCAGCCTTGATCAGTCCTTTGACTTTCCGATTGCAGCTTTGCAGCAGGTGTTGCCGTGCGGTGATCGACAGCTTGTGCCGCTGAGCGCCAAGAAGCGGCCATCGGGCGCGAGGGACTGTATTTGCTCGGTTGTCACCTGAACCGGTTGCAGCGGTAGTTCAACCTGGGATGGAGCGTCGGCTGCTTTGCGATACCCACTCGTGTCGCAGCAGGGCGTACTGCAGGGTGTTCTCGTAGATCGGCGCACCGCTGGCATCGTTGCGGAAAGAGATGAACTCCTTGAACAGACCCTCCTGCCGCATGCCGAGCCGTTCGCACAGCCGCTGAGAGGCGATGTTCGTGTCCTCCACGTAGGCATACAGCCGGCGCGCGCCGCGGGCCGTGAACAGGTGGGCGAAGAGCGCGGCGGCGGCTTCGTGGGCATAGCCTTGTCCGAAGAAGGCCGGATTGAAGTTCCAGCCGACCGAGACCGTGTCGTCTTCCGGATCGGCGAACAGATCGCCGATGAGCTGGCCGGAGCTGCGCAGGCACACGGCAATGCTGTGATCGTTGCGGCTGCGCGTGGTCGCTTCCTGTTCGGCAGCTTGCATATCGACCAGGGCCAGCGACAGAAAGCAGCTGGCGACCGGCTGGTGCAGGTACGCGAACAGGTCGGCGGCGTCTGTGGGTGTGAAGGGCCTCAGCACGAGGCGGGCGGTTTCAAGGGTTTCCATGTGTGTGGTTTCTGGTGTTGGATGGGGCGAAAGATCGCTGGGGTTGAACATACTCAAGTTTTCATCGTTGCATCCGGGCCGGGCGGGTCGTCCAGGGCCAGCAGGACCGGCGACAGGAAACCGGCCAGACTGGCCAGCGCCCCCAGCACGCCGGCCACGACGAACACCCCGCGCACGCCGATCCATTCACCCAGGGGGGCGGCGAGGGCCAGCCCCACCGGTGCCGCCAGCGCCATCAAGGTGGTCATCAGGGCCAGCACACGACCCTGGAGTTGGTTGGGTATCTTTGTCTGCAGCAACGCAGTCAAGGGCGCATTGCCCATCACGAAGCTGATGCCGCTGATGACCCACCAGGCCACGGCCACACCAAACACGCTGGCCGGCGCCATCGCCGTGAGCGCGAGGGATGCACAGGAGACGGCGAAACCGGCCAGTGTCCAGCGGACCAGCCGGCGCGGCGCCATGGCCGCCATCAGCAGACCGCCCAGCAGCATGCCGGCGCCGGCCAGGCCTTCCATCAGGGCCACCTGCGCCGCACCGCCTGCGAAGTGCAGCTTGACCAGCAAGGGCACCAGGACGAAGGTGGGCATGATGGCGAGCACGACCGCGGCGAGCAGCAGGTAGAGCTGGCGCAAGCCCGGTGTGTGCCAGACCAGCAGCAGCCCCTCGCGGAACTCGACCCACAAACCGGTGCGATGCGCCGTCTGGCTTGCGGGCTGGGGAATCCGATAGCACAGCAGCGGGACGATGCCCAACAGGGCAGTGAAGACATCGATGGCCAGCGCCCAGCCGATCGGCATCGTGCTGATCGCCAGCGCCCCCAGTGGCGCAGCGGCCACCACGGTGAGGCTTAGCAGCGACTGGTTCAGTCCCGCCGCACGAACGACGAAGCTGCGCGGCACCAGCATCGCCACGCTGGCCGACGCCGCTGGCGCCTGGAATGCCTGCATGGCGCTGCGCACGGCCATCATGGTGTAGGCGTGCCACAGCTCGATGCGTTCGGTGAGGAACAGGGCGATCAGCACCAACATGCACAACGCACTGACCACATCGGCCACGATCATCAGCAGCCGCCGGCTGTAGCGATCGGCCAAGGTGCCGCCCAGAGGGGCCAGCACGGCTTGCGGCAGCAGGGCCGCCATGCCGGCGGTGGACAAGGCGGCCACGCTGCCGGTGGTGTCGGTGATCCACCACAGCAGCACGAACTGCGTCAGCGAGGAACCCACGAGCGACAGCGCCTGGCCGCCGAAGATGGCCCAGAAGCGCAGGCGCCACGGCCCTTCGATGTTGGATTCGGTCCTTTGGTCAGACATTGCGGGAAAAGCGGGGTCGAGCGGGACAGTCATGGTGTGGATGGCGTGGCCGAGTGTTCCCGCACACCGCCACCCAGCGCCTTGTAAAGGGCGATGGTGCTGCCGAAGGCCTCGCGGCGCAGGTCCAGCAGGGTCTGCTGTGTCGCGTACAGCTGGCGCTGGGCGTCCAGCAGTTCCAGGCGCCCCTCCAGCCCGGCGCGGTAGCGCAGCTGGGACAGGTGGGCACGGTGCTCGGCGCTGTCCACGGAACGGGCCTGTGCCGCGACCTGGCGGCCGTAGGTCTGCTGCGCGGCCAGACCGTCTGCGACCTCCTTGAAGGCGGTCTGGACGCTGCGCTCGTACTCGGCCACCGCGCTGGACTGGCGAACCTCGGCCAGGCGCAGTTCGGCGCGCAGCCGCCCGCCCTGGAACAGCGGCTGGGTGATCTGCGGCGAAAAGCTCCAGACCCGGCTCTGGCTGTCGAACAGTCCGGCGAGGGTCGGGCTGGCGAAGCCCAGCGACGCGGTCAGCGAGATGCGCGGGAAGAACGCCGCGCGGGCCGCGCCGATGTCGGCCTGCGCTGCCACCAGCTGCTGTTCGGCCTGGCGGATGTCGGGCCGGCGCGTCAGCAGGTCCGACGGCAGGCCGGCCGGCAAGGTCATCAGCACGGGCTGCTGCTCCAGCGGAAAGCCCTGGGGCAGGTCGTCGGGCAGTTCCGTGCCCACCAGCAGGCGCAGAGCGTTCTGTGCCTGCGCCAACGTCCGCGTGCGGGCTTCCAGATCGGCCTCGGCCGTCGCGACCTGCCCTTCGGCCTGGGCCACGTCCAGCCCGCTGCTCTGCTGGGCCTGCCGCAGCAATCGGGTCAGCTCCAGGGAGCGCTGCCAATCTTGCAGGGTGCGTGTGGCCAGCGCGTGCTTCGCCATCGCCAGGCGTTCGGCCAGGTAGGCGTCGGCCACGGCGCCCACCAGGGCGATGTGGGCTGCGAGGCGACCCTCCTCGGTGGCCAGGTAACGGGCAAAGGCAGCGTCTGACAAAGCACGGGCGCGCCCGAACAGGTCGATCTCGAAGGCACTCAGGCCGATGCTGGCGCTGAACTGCCGGCTGAGCTCAGCCGACTGTGCCGACGCACCTTTCCCCGTGGGCGCGGTCCGCTGGCGCGTACCACCACCCGTGGCCTCGATGCCCGGCTGTTGTGCCGCTCGCTGGATGCCGTGCTGGGCCTGCGCCGCCTCGACGTTCAGGACGGCCAGGCGCAGGTCGCGGTTGTGCGCCAGGGCCAGGCCGATCAGGCCCTGCAGGCGAGGATCGGGGAACAGGGCCCGCCAGCCGATGTCGGCCACCGGGGTCGCCGGGGCAGATGCGGGCACGGGCGCTTCAGGTCGCACCCGCGGCGGGGTTAGCGAGCAGGCGGACAGCGTGACAACAAGGGAAAGCGCGACGGGGCGCAGCAGCCATGTCATGGCATCAGACCTTCTGTGTGTGAAGCGGTGTCGGGGTGGCCGGCTGGCGGGTGGCCCGCCAGGCCTGGAAGCGCTCCTGCAGCCCCATCACGACGACGTAGAACACCGGCACGAAGAACACGGCCAGCACGGTGGCGGTGACCATGCCGCCGAACACGCCGGTGCCGATGGCGTGCTGGGTCTCGGCGCTGGCACCGGAGGCGACCATCAGCGGCACCACGCCCAGGCCGAAGGCCAGCGAGGTCATCAGGATCGGGCGCAGGCGCAGCCGTGCCGCTTCCACAGCGGCCTCGGCCAGGCCCATGCCCTGCGCGCGCAATTGCTTGGCGAATTCCACGATCAGGATCGCGTTCTTGGCCGATAGACCGATCACGGTGATCAGGCCGATCTTGAAGAACACGTCGTCGGACAGGCCGCGCAGCAGCACCGCCGCCACCGCCCCGATCAGACCCAGCGGCACCACCAGCATGACGGCCAGTGGAATCGACCAGCTCTCGTACAGGGCGGCCAGCACCAGGAAGACCACCAGCATCGACAGGGCCATGAGCAGGGGGGCCTGCGCGGCCGACTGGCGCTCCTGCAGCGACTGGCCGGTCCAGTCCACGGCGAAGCCCGGTGGCAGCTGCGCCGCCAGGCGTTCCATCTCGGCCATGGCCTGGCCGCTGGACTGGCCCGGCGCGGCCGCCCCCGAAATGCGCGCGGCCGGAAAGCCCTGGTAGCGCACCAGTTGCAGCGGCGTGTCGCTCCACACCGGCGTGACCACCTGCGACAGCGGCACCATGCCGCCCCGTGCGTTGCGCACGTACAGCCGCAGCACGTCGTCGACCTGCATGCGCGCGGGCGCATCGGCCTGCAGGATGACCTGCTGCATGCGGCCGCCGTTCGGGAAGTCGTTGACATACGTCGAACCCATGGCGGTGGACAGGGTTTCGCTGATGTCGGCGAAGGACACCCCGAGGGCGTTGGCCTTGACCCGGTCGATGTCCAGCCGGACGCTGGCGCCGGCCGGCAGACCGTCCGACGCCACGTCAGCCACCACCGGGCTGCGCGCCGCCAGGGCCAGCAGCTGAGCCTCGGCCGCCTTCAGGGCGGCATGCCCCTGGTTGGCGCGGTCCTGCAGGCGCAGGGTGAAGCCCGCGCTGTTGCCCAGTTCGTCGATGGCCGGCGGCATCATGCTTATCACGCTGCCTTCGCGGGTGTCGGCCATGGCCTGCTGCACCCGCTCCACCTCGTCACGCACCGTGGCGCCGTCGCGCTGGTCCCAGTCCTTGAGCATGGTGAAGGCCATGGCCGCGTTGGGGCCTGAGCCGGAAAAGCCGAACCCCAGGATGGACATGTTGGACGCGATGCCCGGTCGTGTGGCCAGGTGCTGCTCGTACTGCTTGACGACGTCGAGCGTGCGTTCGGCCGTGGCATCGGCCGGCAGCTGGATCGCCGACATGAAATAGCCCTGGTCCTCCTCGGGCAGGAAGGCCGAAGGCAGCTGGCGGAAGGCCAGCACCAGGGTCGCGGTCAGCGCGGCGAACACCAGCATCACCCGGCCGCTGCGGGCCAACAGGTGGCCGACGCCCGAGGTGTAGCGCCGGGTCAGGTGATCGAACCGGCGGTTGAACGCGCCGAAGAACCCGCGCTTGTCGTGGTGCCCAGGATCGACCGGCCGCAGCAGGGTCGCGCACAGCGCTGGGGTCAGCGTCAGCGCGAGGAAGGCCGAGAACAGGATGGCCACCGCCATGGTCAGGGCGAACTGCTGGTAGATCACGCCCACCGAGCCACTGGCAAAGGCCATGGGGATGAACACGGCGGTCAGCACCAGGGTGATGCCCATCACCGCACCGGTGATTTCCTTCATCGCCTGAAGGGTGGCGTCCTGCGGGCCCAGCCCCTCCTGGGCCATGATGCGCTCGACGTTCTCGACCACCACGATGGCGTCGTCCACGATGATGCCGATGGCCAGCACCATGCCGAACATGGTCAGCACGTTGATCGAGAAACCCGCCACCAGCATCACCGCGAAGGTGCCCAGCAGCGCGATCGGCGCCACGATCGCCGGGATCAGGGTGTAGCGGATGTTCTGCAGGAACAGGAACATCACCAGGAACACCAGCACCATCGCCTCGACCAGCGTGACCACGACCTTCTCGATCGAGATCTTGACGAAGGGCGCGGTGTTGAAGGGCGTCGAGTAGCTCATGCCCGGGGGCAGGGTCTTCTCCAGTTCGGCCAGCCGCGCGAGAACGGCGTCCGAGGTGCGCACCGCGTTCGCGCCCGGGGAGAGCTGCACCGCCAGGGCGGTCGAGACGCGACCGTCTTCGCGGGTCGCGAAGCCATAGGACTGCGAGCCCAGCTCGACGCGGGCCACATCGCCCAGCACCACGCGGGCACCGTCGGCGCTGGCGCGCAGCACGATGGCCGCGAACTGCTCGGGCGTCTGCAACTGGCCTTGCACGGACAGCGGCACGGTGACCTGCTGGCCGGGCGTGGTGGGGGCGTCGCCCAAACGGCCCGGGGCGATCTGCGCGTTCTGCTGGGCGATGGCGGCACTGAGGTCGCCCATGGTCAGCTTGTAGGCGTTGATCTTGGCGGGGTCCACCCACACGCGCAAGGCCTGCTCGGCGCCGAACAGCTGCACCCGGCCCACACCGGGGATGCGGCGCAACTCTTCCACGACATGGCGCGCCATGTAATCGCTCAGCGCGGTCTCGTCGTGGCGGCCGTCGGTGGACTTCAGCCCGACCATCATCAGGAAACTCGAGGACGCCGACTCCACGGTCAGCCCGCTCTGGCGCACCGCTTGCGGCAGGCGCGCTTCCACGGCCTTGAGCCGGTTCTGCACGTCCACCTGGGCCAGCTCCGGGTCGGTGCCGGGCTTGAAGATGGCGGTGATCTCGGCGCTGCCGGAGGTGTCGGCCGACGACTCGTAGTACAGCAGGTTCTTGACGCTGGAGAGCTCGCGTTCGATGACGCCGAGCACCGCATCGTTCATGGTCTGGGGCGTGGCGCCCGGGTAGCTGGCGTAGATGTTGACCGAAGGCGGCGCCACCGACGGAAAGCGGGCGATCGGCAACTGCGGGATGGCGATCAGGCCCAGCAGGATGATGAACAGCGCGATGACCCAGGCGAACACCGGCCGATGGATGAAGAACTGCGGCATGGCAAAAGCTCCGATGGGTCAGCGGGCGGACGAGGCGGCGCTGGCCGCTGGACCGGAGGCCTGTGTCCGCACCGGGGCGCCTTCGACGAGGCGCTCCATGCCTGCGACCACGACCTGCTGGCCGGCCGTCAGGCCGGATCGGATGCGGTACCGGCCCTGGCTCAGTTCGCCCAAGGCCACGGCAGAGACATGCGCCTGGGCCTCGGCGTCCACGGTCCAGACATGCGGCTGGCCGGCCATCCGCACCACCGCCTGCTGCGGCACCGTGAGCGCCGCGTCGAAGCGGGCCAGGGGGACCCGGGCGCGCACGAACATGCCGGGCAGAAGCGATTGCTTCGGGTTGTCCACCAGCACGCGCAGCAGGACGTCACCGGTGTCGACATCGACACTGATGCCGGAAAAGAGCACGTGACCCATGACGTCGTGGGGCGAGCCATCGTCGCGCAGCACCATGACCGGCAGGCCGCCGTCGCGCGAGGGTTGGGCTGCCATGGCTTCGCGCAGGGCGTCCAGCGAGGCGGCCGGGCGCCGCACGTCCACGTACACCTGGTCGATCTGCTGCACGCGCGCCATCGGCGTGCTGTCGGTGCTGGCGACCAGCGCGCCCTCGGTCACCAGGGCCTGGTCGATGCGGCCTGCGATGGGCGAGGCCACGGTGGCGTACTGCAGGTCCAGGCGGCGGCGCGACCAGGCGGCGTGCGCCTGCGCCACGTCGGCCGCGGCCTGGTCGCGCTGCGACACCGCGTCGTCCAGGGCTTGCTGGCTGATGGCATCGGCCGCGACCAGCGGCGCCAGTCGCTCGGCCTGGGTGGCCGCGCGCGCCAGGGCGGCCTCGGCGCGTCGCAAGGCGGCTGCGGCGGTGGCTTCCTCGGCGCGAAACGGCGCAGGGTCGATCTCGAACAAGGCCTGGCCGGCACGCACGGGCGCACCCTGCTCGAACAGCCGGCGCCGCACGATGCCGCTGACCTGGGGCCGGATCTCGGCGACGCGAACCGGCAGCACCCGCGCCGGCAGGTCCTCGCTCAGCTCGAACCGGCCCGGGGTGACGGTCTCGACCGCCACCAGGGGCGCGGGTGCGCTCGCTTCGGGTTCGGCGGCCGGGCTGCAGCCGACCAGTGTGGCCAGCACCAGGACAGGCCAGCCGACGCGGCGGCTCCAGGGTTTGATCTTCTTCATGACGGTTCCTACAAACGCCGGTGCATGGGCACCAACGAACAGGGCATCAGTCTGGGTGCGTCAGGTGGCGGTTGTGCTGCGGGTGTGTGGAGGTACGATGGAGACGCCCCCAAAGTTCTGCCACACCCCATGCCCACCGACCCCCCTGTCGCCCGGCGCCACCGCTGCCATCCCCGCGCTGGTGCTGATCGCCGAAGACGAACCCGAGATCGCGGAGATCCTGCAGGCCTACCTGGCCAAAGCCGGCCTGCGCACGGTCCGGGCCGCCGACGGGCGCGAGGCGCTGAACATGCACCTCTCGCTCAAGCCGGACCTGGTGCTGCTCGACGTGCAGATGCCGAAGCTGGACGGCTGGCAGGTGCTCTCCGAGATCCGTCACCGCGGCGAGACGCCGGTCATCATGCTGACCGCGATGGACCAGGACATCGACAAGCTGATGGGCCTGCGCCTGGGAGCCGACGACTACGTGGTCAAGCCCTTCAACCCGGCCGAGGTCGTGGCCCGCGTGCAGGCGGTGTTGCGCCGTTCCATGGCCGATGCCAGCCGTCGTGTCCGCGTGCTGCGTGCGCCGCCCTTCGAGATTGATCTGGACCAGCACGAAGCCACCGTGGACGTGGACGGGACCGCTCACAGCCTGGCCCTGACGCTGACCGAATTCAAACTGCTGGCGCACCTGGCGCGCGCCCCAAGAAGGGTCTTCACCCGTGCCGAACTCCTGGTGGCCTGCCTGCCCGAAGGCGATGCGCTGGAGCGCACGGTGGACAGCCACGTCAGCAAGCTGCGCAAGAAGCTGGAAGACCTGGGCGTCCAGGGCTGCCCCGTCGGCGTTCGCGGCGTCGGCTACCGCCTCTGGGGCGCGGAATGAAGCTCGTCGGCCTGAGCCGCCAGATCGCGCTGTCCATGATGGCGATCGCTTTCGGCGTCACCTTGCTGGTGGTGCTGACGTCCTATGTGTTCTATTTCTTCGCCATCAGCCACTGGCCGGAGCTGTTCGAACCATCCAGCCTGGTGCCGAACGGGCCGGAGTGGATCTGGATCGGCGCCACCACGCTGACGGGGCTGGCTTTCGCGCTGGTGGTGGGGGTGCAACTGGCGCGCCGCATCCTGGTGCCGTTGAACTCCGTGACGGATGGCATCCGGCGCGTCGCGCAGGGTGACCTGGGGGCACGGGCCGTTACCGGTGATCGCTCGCTGGGCGAAGCGGCCGGCTTGGCCGACGACTTCAACGCGCTGGCCACCCAGTTGCAGCGCACCACCGAGGAAATGGCGTTCTGGAACGCGGCCATCGCCCACGAACTGCGCACGCCGGTGACCATCCTGCGCGGGCGCCTTCAAGGGCTGGCCGAGGGTGTGTTCGTGCCCGACGAGGCACAGTTCCGCAGCCTGCTCAACCAGGTCGATGGCCTGGCCCGGCTGATCGAAGACCTGCGAGCGGTCAGCCTGGCCGAGAGCGGTCATCTGCACCTCCGCTTGCAGCAGACAGACCTGGACGCTTAAGTGTCATCGGTGGTGGACTTCTGCCAGCCCGCCCATCAGGCAGCCGAGCAGGGCCTGGTGCTCGACCTCCAGGCCCCGTCGGTGATGTGCGACCCCGCACGCATCCGTCAGGCCCTGCTGGCGCTGCTGGACAACGCACGGCGCCATGCGGTGCCCGGCGAGGTGCTCGTCCAGACGCGGCTGGACAAGGGCTGGTGCGTCTTGCGCGTGGAGGACGAGGGGCCAGGCATCCCGCCTGAAGCTGCATCGCAGGTGTTCAAGGCGTTTCGGCGGATGCGCGGCGACGGCGAAAGAGCCGGGGATGCCGGGAGCGGTCTCGGCCTGGCGGTGGTAGCCGCCATTGCCCGCGCGCACGAGGGTGAGGCCAGCTGCTCGCCTGCAGCCAAAGGCGGTGCCCGCTTCGAACTGCGTTGGCCCAACCCGCCGTTGCACGCGAGTGAGGTGCAAGACGCGTAGGCACCGCTGACTGCGTTGAGAAGGCCATAGGCTGATATCCCATTCGTGCTGAGCGGCCACTGCCGAAGGCTCTGCAGCCGATCGCACCGCGGGATGGCGCGCGGCAGGTGCCGGTGAAGGCTGTCATGGGGAGGCCTACCTGACCATCTACAGCCCTCCCGCAACGGTCATGCCCGGTGACGCAGGTCACTGCGGCACTTCCCACACCCTTTCCCCACCCACCGCATAAAACCGCCGCCCCGGCGCAGCCGCCAGCAGATGCCCGCCGGTGAAGGCGCCGAAGGCGGGCAGGATGGTCTGGCCGGGTTCGCTGGCGAAGCAGGGCAGGCGCAGGCGGTCGCGGCCCGGGCCTTGCAGGTGGCAGGCCGGGTGCAGGTGGCCGGCCAGCACGTGGTGCGTGGGGTGGGGTTGGGGGTGGTGGCAGCAGGCGAAGGGGCCGAGCAGCCAGGGTTCTTCCAGCACTTCAATGCCGGCCTCGGGCGGCGGGTCGCCGGCGCGGTCGTCGTGGTTGCCGCGCACCAGGGTGATGGCCACATGGGCATGCCGTTGGCGCCAGGTGAGCAGGGCGTTGAGCACGGCCGGGGTGCGGCCGCTGGCGGCGTGCAGAAAGTCGCCCAGGCACACCAGGCGCCCGGGCTGGTGGGTGGCGATCAGGGCGTCCAGCCGCGCCAGGTTGTCTTGCGTGGTGCCGCCGGGCACCGGCTGGCCCTGCGCGCGGTAGCTGGCGGCTTTGCCCAGGTGCAGGTCGGCGATGAACAGGCTCTGCCCGGCAGGCCACCAGATGGCGTGCGCGGGCAGAAGGTGCAGCCGCTCACCGCCCCAGTGGACGGTGGCGTGCGGTGTCATGCGATCCGGCGCCGGGCCGCCCCAAGCCGGATCAGCCCCCTCGTCGGGGGGCAGCGACCGGCGCAGCGGTGGAGCGTGGGGGCTCATGCGTAAGCGTAGGTGCCGCCTTTTCTCAGAGCCGTTTGATACGCCGGGCGGGCATGGATCTTCTTGAGCCAGGCCATGGTGGCGGGGCGCGAGGGGCCGAGGCCGGCGCGCGAGGTGGCGGCTTCGAGCGGGAAGCTCATCATGATGTCGGCGGCGGTCATGGCCTTGCCGGCGAACCAGGGGCGCGAGGCCAGCACCTGCTCCACATAGTCCAGGTGCACGTCCACCATGGGTTGCACCTTCTTCACCGCGATGCCGCCGATCAGCGGCACCTTGCTCATGGCCAGCATGAGCAGCAGGTTGGGCATGACCGAGCCTTCGGCGTAGTGCATGAACTGGCGGTAGTTGCGCAGGCCCTCGCCCTGGTCGGTGGGGCCCAGGCGGCCGGTCTTGTCGACCAGGTACTCGCAGATGGCGCCGGTCTCCACTAGCTTGAGCTTGCCGTCTTCGAGCACCGGCGACTTGCCCAGCGGGTGCACCTGCTTCAGCTCGGGCGGCGCGAGCATGGTGGCCTTGTCGCGTTCGTAGAAGCGGATCTCATAGGGCAGTTCCAGCTCTTCGAGCATCCAGAGCAGGCGCTGCGAGCGGGAGTTGTTCAGGTGGTGGACGATGAGGCTCATGGTGCGGAAGGTCCTGTGCGGGATCGGAGGTCCCGCATTGTGCGGGCTCTTGTGCGCCCGCGCACCCCGCTCAGCCGCCGCTGCGCAGCAGCATTGCCGGGCTCAGGCGCATTTGCGACAGCAGGTAGCGCGCGCCCAGGGCCATGCTCAGGCCGCTGACGCCCAGCGCGGTGACGCCGCCGCTCCAGTACAGGCCGGCCGGGCTCATGTCCAGCCGCCACAGCAGCAGGCCGGTGGCCAGGGCGCTGCCGGCCAGCAGGGCAAAGCCGGCGGTCACGCTGGCGAGCAGCACGTATTCCCACACCAGCACGCCGCGCAGCAGCGAATGGCGCGCGCCCAGCGCGTGCATCACGGTCGCGTCGTACAGCTGGCGGCTGCGGCTGGCGGCGACCACGCTGGCCAGCACCAGCAGGCTGGCCGCCAGGCACACGCCGGCCACCACGCTCAGGCCGCCGCTGGCGCGGCCCATCAGCGCGCGGGTTTCGCGCAGCATCGATTCGGTGCGCGCGGTGGCGATGTTGGGCGCGGCGGCGGCCAGGCGGTCCTGCGCGTCCAGCGTGTGCTCGGCCGGCATCCAGGCGGCGCCGACGTGGCGGGTGATGAAGGGGTCGAGCACGCCATCGCTGAAGATGGCTTCCAGCCACAGGCGCGACTGCATGCGCCGCTGGCTGTAGATCGCCGAGAGCTGTGCCTCCACCGGCTGGCCCAGGATCTCGAAGCGCAGCTTGTCGCCAACCTGCAGGCCCAGTTCGTCGGCCTCGCGGTCTTCCATCGCCACCCGCGGCTCACCGCGGTGGTCGGCCGGCCACCAGGCGCCGCGGTCGATCACCACGTCGTCGAAATTGCCGCTGCGGTCGCTGAGCTTGTGCTCGTCGCGCGATTCGCGGTCGCGTTCGGTGTCACCACTCTCGCGCAGGGCCTGGCCGTTGACGGCCACCAGGCGGCCCAGCACCAGCGGCGCGGTCTTCACCTCCTGCAGGCCGGGCGAGGCCTGCAGGGTCTCGCGCAGCAGCGGGATCTGGTCGGTCTGCACGTCGTAGAACACCAGGGCCGGCGCCTGCGCGGGCACGGTGTCGTTCACGGTGCGCAGCAGCGTCATGACCACCAGGGTGCAGGCCACCAGCAAGGTGAGCGCCGAGCCGAGGGACAGCAGGGCGGTGCGCAGCGGCGACTGCGGCTGCTGCAGGCCGGCCAGCGCCAGTTGCAGCGGCAGGGGCAGCGCCGGGTGGTGCTGCAGCCGCGCGGCCACGCGCCGCAGGCCGCGCGTGGCGCCGTCCAGCACCGCCAGCACGGCGGCGGTGGCGGCCACAAAGGCCAGGCCAAAGCGCGGGTCGGGCAGCGTGGCCACCAGCAGCGCCAGCGTCAGCACCGCGGCGCCCAGGGTGGCCCGGCGCGCCCAGCGCGGCACGGTCAGCGTGGCGCCCTCGGTACCACGGAACAGCACGGCGGGCGAGACCGACAGCGCCCGGCCCAGCGCGGGCAGCGAAAACGCCAGCGCGGTGAGCACACCAAACAGCAGCGCCACCAGTGCCGGCTGCCACAGCCCGCCAAGCAGGAAGCTCACGGGCAGCTTGTCGGCCGCCAGCTGCGCACCGGCCAGCGCCAGCCCCAGCCCGATGGCCACACCCACCGCGCTGGCCAGCAGCGCCAGCAGCCCGATCTGCAGCAGCACGAAAGCCGCCAGCCGCCGGTCGCGCAGGCCCAGCGCGCGCAGCGTGGCCAGGCTGGTGAGCTTGCCCTGCAGGTAGGCCTGCACGCTGTTGAACACGCCCAGGCCGCCGATGAACAGGGCCGAGAAGCCGATCAGCAGCAGGCCCGAGCCGATCTGGCCCAGCACCTCGGCCATGCGGTCGCTGCGCTCGTCGAAGCTGCGCACCTCGGCGTCCAGCGCCGGGAAGGCTGCGAGGAAAGCATCGCGCCAGGCGGGCGCAGCCTCGGTGATGCGCACGCGGTACTGGTATTCGACGCGGCTGAGCGGCTGCACCAGGCCGGTCGCCATGAGCGCGCCTTCGGCCACCAGCACCGGCGCGGCGCCCCAGTCGGCCCGCAGGCTGCGGTCGGGCTGGCGCACGATGAGCGCGCGCACGGTGAGCGGCAGGTCGCCGATGTCGACGCGGTCGCCGGGTTGCAGGCCCAGGCGGGTGGCCAGCGAGGCGTCGATGGCCGCGCCCCACTGCCCGTCGCGTTGCGTCAGCGCCTCGGTCAGCGGGCCGGCGGGTTGCAGCGCCACCGTGCCATAGAGCGGGTAGGCGCCGTCGGCGCTGAGCAGCTCGATGAGCTGCGCGCGGCCGGTGTCGGTGCGCAGCATGGTGCGCAGCTCGATCACGCGCGAGATGGTGCCGCGCGCCTGCATCCAGGCCAGCGCGTCGGCCGGCAGCGGCGTGGGCGATTCCACCTCCACGTCGCCACCGAACAGCAGGCGTGCGTCGTGGCGCAGCACGTCGGCCACCTGGCGGTACAGGCCGCCGCCAGCGGCCACCAGCGACACGCCCAGCATCAGGCAGGCGACGAAGATCCACAAGCGCCGGCCGCTGGCGCGCAGGTCGCGCCAGGCCAGGTCAAGCAGGAAGGGCATCGCGGGTCTCCGGCTGACGGGTCACGGGCGTTTCCTGCAGCTGGCCGTCGTGCAGGCGAAGCACGCGGTCGCAGCGGGCGGCAAAGTCCAGGTCGTGCGTCACCAGCACCAGGGTGGTGCCCAGCTCGCGGTTGAGGCTGAACAGCAGCTCGCGCACCGACTCGGCGGTTTGGTCGTCGAGGTTGCCGGTGGGCTCGTCGGCCAGCAGCAGCTGCGGCCGGTGCACCAGGGCGCGGGCAATGGCCACGCGTTGCTGTTCGCCGCCCGAGAGTTGCGAAGGCCGGTGGTGCAGCCGGTCGCCCAGGCCGACGCGGTGCAGCATGTCGGCCGCGGCCTCGCGCGCGCCGTTGGCGCCGGCCATCTGCAGTGGCAGGGCGGCGTTGTCCAGCGCGCTCAGGCTGGGCAGCAGGTGAAAGCTCTGGAACACAATGCCGATGCGTTCGCGCCGCAGGTCGGCCAGGCCGTCGCTGTGCAGGCTGGCCAGGTCGGTGCCGGCGATGCGGATGCGGCCTGCGGCCGGTCGCTCCAGGCCACTGAGCAGCAACAGCAGCGAGGTCTTGCCCGAGCCGGATGGCCCGGCGATGGCCACGCGGGTGCCGGCGGCGATGCGCAGCTGCACGTCGCGCAGCACCGTCACCTGACGGGGGCCAAGGGCGTAGTGCATGGACAGGCCGTCGGCCTCGATCAGGTGGGTTGTGTTGTCGGTCATGGTGGGATGTGAGGGGCGGCGGGCGATCAAGTTCCCGGACTGGAGGTGGACGGTTCAGCGCGGGCGCCGGGCGCGGCGTTCCCGCCGGGCGGCCGGGGCGGTCTTGTCCGGCGTGCCCTCGCGGCCGAAGGCCAGTGACGCATTCACGTCTTCGGCGGTGCGCCCGGCGCCGCTGCCGGCCGCCTTTTCCAGCGGCGCCAGCATGCGCGCGATGCGGTCGGCCACGCTTTCGTTGCTCAGCTTCTCGCGCAGACGTTCGATCATCAGCGGGAAGGCGAACGGGGTCGCGCGTTCCAGCGGCTGGAGCACCAGCGCCTGCCGCGCCATGCGGTGCAGGGCCTCGCGCAGGCGGCCGATCTCCAGCTCCTGCGCCAGCAGCTCGGCTTCGGCCTGCTGCAGCAAACGGTTGCCGGGGTCGTACTTGCGGAACACCTCCCAGAACAGGCTGCTGGAGGCCTGCAGCTGCCGGCTGCTGCGCTTTTCGCCCGGGTGGCCCTGAAAAATCAGACCCGAGACGCGCGCGATCTCGCGAAAGCGCCGCTGCGCGAGTTCGCTGGCGTTCAGGCTCTGCAGGATCTCGCTGAGCAAGCGGGCTTCGTCGGTCTGCACCTTGAGCAGTTCGGGCAGCAGCGACGGCCAGTCGATATCGGTCGCGCTCAGCAGTTCGAAGCCGTAGTCGTTGACGGCGATGGAGAAGGTGTTGGGTGCGTGCTGCGCCACGCGCCAGGCGATCAGGTTGGCCAGGCCCAGGTGCGCGTGCCGGCCGGCGAAGGGGTAGAGGAAGAGGTGCGTGCCCTCGCGCGAGTGCATGACCTCGGCCAGCAAGGTGTCGGGCGATGGCAGGGCGGACCACTTCGTCTGCAGTTCCAGCAGCGGCCGGGCGGCCTGCAGCTCGGGGTCGTCGAAGTCGCCGGCCTGCACGCGCGCCAGCTGCGCCACCACCGCGTCGGCCAGCGTGGTCGAGAGCGGCATCTTGCCGCCGTTCCAGCGCGGCACCGCGGGCTTGCGGCCGGTCGCGCGTTTGACCCAGGCCGTCATGTCGTGGATGCGCACCAGCTCCAGCAGGCGCCCGCCGAAGGTGAAGCAGTCGCCGGGTTTCAGGCGCGCGGCAAAGCTCTCCTCCACGTTCCCGATCTTGCTGCCGCCCACGTACTGCACCGCCATGCTGGCGTCGCTGACGATGGTGCCGATGTTCACGCGGTGGCGCCGCGCCAGCCGCGCGTCGGGTACGCGCCAGACGCCGTGTTCGTCGGCCACCACGCGGTGGTAGTCCGGGTAGGCGGCCAGCGACGCGCCGCCCTGCGAGACGAAGTCCAGGCACCAGCGCCAGTGCTCGTCGGGCAGGTCGGCGTAGGCGGCGGTGGTGCGGATTTCGGCCAGCAGCGCGTCGGGCCTGAAGCCGCCGCCGAGCGCGACAGTGACGAGGTGTTGCACCAGCACGTCCAGCGGCTGGCGCGGTGTGTCGCGCGCCTCGATCTGCCCGGCTTTGACGGCCGCGCGCGCGGCCGCGCCCTCCACCAGTTCCAGGCTGTGCGTGGGCACGATGCTCACGCGCGAAGGCCGGCCCGGTGCGTGGCCCGAGCGGCCCGCGCGCTGCAGCAGCCGCGCAATGCCCTTGGGCGAACCGATCTGCAGCACCCGCTCGACCGGCAGAAAGTCCACGCCCAGGTCCAGGCTGCTGGTGCAGACCACGGCGCGCAGCTCGCCGGCTTTCAACCCGCCTTCGACCCATTCGCGCACGGCCCGGTCCAGCGAGCCGTGGTGCAGTGCGATGAGGCCCGCCCATTCGGGCTTGGCGTCCAGCAGCGCCTGGTACCAGATCTCGGCCTGCGAGCGGGTATTGGTGAACACCAGCGTGCTGCCGCTGCGCTCAATCTCGCTCACCACCGACGGCAGCATGGCCAGGCCCAGGTGCCCGCCCCAAGGGAAGCGGTCCACGTGCGGTGGCAGCAAGGTGTCCACGGTGAGCTGCTTGGGCGTCTGCCCGCGCACCATGCGCCCGCTCTCTGCCGCCTGCGGGCCGAGCAGGGTGTGGATGGCCTCACCCAGGTTGCCCAGCGTGGCCGACATGCCCCAGACGCGCAGCGCGGGGTTCCACTGGCGCAACCGGGCGATGGCCAGCTGCGCCTGCACGCCGCGCTTGTTGCCCATGAGTTCGTGCCACTCGTCCACTACCACCAGGGCGGTGCGGCCCAGTTGCTCCTGCGCGTCGGCGCGGGCGATCAGCAGGCTCAGACTCTCGGGCGTGGTCACCAGCACGGTGGGCAGGCGTTCGGCCTGCTTCGCGCGTTCGCTGCTCGACGTGTCGCCGCTGCGGGCGCCGGCGGTCCAGGCGGGCGCCAGGTCGGGCAGCGGTTCTTTCAGCGCCCGCAGCGTGTCGGCCGCCAGTGCGCGCATGGGCGTGAGCCAGACCACCGTCAGCGGCGGTGTGCGCTTCGCCTCGACATCGGCCAGTGCCTGCAGCGCGCCCAGCCACACGGCGTAGGTCTTGCCCGCCCCGGTGGTGGCGTGCAGCAGGCCGCTCTGGCCGCGTGCCATGGCGTCCCACACCTCTTGCTGAAACGGGAACGGCGCCCAGCCGCGCGCGGCCATCCAGGCGGCGGCGTCGGGTCTGTGGGCGGTGGCGGATCGGCGGGACAAGGTGCGGGCATTCTGTCACCCGGCGCTATCGCTTGCCCTGCCTGAGGTCAAGGGCGTGGGCGCGTCACCCACCAGGCCGCGGCCACGATGAGCAGGCCACCGAACCAGCCTTGCAGAGTGAGGCGGTCCCCCAACCAGACCACCGCGATCAGCGCGCCCCACAGCGGCTCGCTGCCCATCAGCAGGGCCACCCGGGACGGGCTGGTGCGTGACGCCGCGTAGTTTTGTGCGAAGAAGGCCAGCAAGGTGCAGAGCAGCACCAGAAAGGCCATGGCCCCCCAGAACGATGCACTGCTGGGCAGCGACGTCCATACCGGCCCCTGCACCGCGACCATCAGCAGCCCTGAGCCCAGGGTCATCACCCCCATCTGCACCGCGGTCACCGTCAGGGCCGGCAGGCCATGGCGCAGGCCTTGGCGCCGCGTCAGGCAGACCATGACGCCGCGCAGAAAGGCGGCCACCACCATGAGCGCATCGCCCCACGCCAGCGCGGACACACCCACGCCATGCTGGAACGCCAGCAGGCCTGCGCCCAGCAGCGACAGTGCCGACGCGGCCAGCACCCCGGCCGTGGGCCGGACCTTGAGCAGCCACCATTCACACAGCGGCGTGAACGCCACGCACAGGCTGATCAGGAAAGCCGCGTTCGACGCGGTGGTGAGCGAGACCCCGAAGGTCTCGCAGACGAATATGGCGAGCAGGTTGGCCCCCAGCAGCGACGCCCCCGCCAGTGCCGATGGCCACGCCGCCACGGCCAGGCCGCGCAGCGCTGGCAACAGCAGCAAGAAGGTCAGACCAAAGCGCAACAGCAGAAACTGCAGCACCGGCACCTGTTCGGTGGCGATCTTGGCGGCGCTGTAGCTGCCTCCCCAAACGATGGCGACGAGCAGCAGCAGCGCTTCGACCGGGCCCAGGAATGCCCACGAACGGGCCGGAGCGGTGGCAGGGTCGGCGGCGAGCGTGGGGGTGGTCATGGCTGCACCTTGGTGAAGGCGACCACCAGGACGTCGCGCCAAGCCGGCTGGGCCGGGTCGAGCGGGACCACCGGCGTCACGGCGTGCATGGTCCGCGCGTCCTGCCCGATCAGGATGTCCAGCGGTTTTTGTAAGGTCCGCTGCCACAGCACTTGCCCCTTGTTGTCGGTGACGGTGGATTCGCCGCCCTCGACGTTGCAGCGCGACACCATCATGCTGACGATGTAGTCGACACCGTCGCGGTGCAGGCCTTCCGGCGTGGGATTGCCGACTTGCGCCATGTCGGCAACGATGCGGTAGGGGTGCAGCCGAATGTTCCAGTGCTGGGGGCTCCCCTCGCATTGGTCGCACAGGTGGGTCAGCCAGTCCAGCAGACGGTTGAAAACCGGGTCGGTCACGAAGGTCGGTTCCAGCGGATCGAACAGCCGCGCAACGCCGCCGTTGAGGCCATTGATGTACTTCGGTTGCTCGTAGGGGCCGTGTGGCAACTGGGAGCGCTCAGCGCCCGATCGAGCATCGAATTCGCCGTAGCGGCGGTAGCGGTAGGTACCGCCATCGCCCATGTGGCGGTCCAAGGTGAGCCGGGACCAGTGGTCGGCGAACGCCGCCACTTGTCCGGCTGTCACCGCCAGGATGCCACCCAGGGCGTCGCCGGTGAGAAACAGGAATCGCTGTTCGTGAAGGTGCCTTCCGAAGCCCTCGAACAGGACCGATTCGATCAAGGTGTCGGTGCTCATGCGAAGGACTCCTCAGGCTGCTGGCGGCTTGCCCATTGGGCGGGCGGAAGGAACGCGTCGTTCACCAGCGACTTTTCCCATCGGTCCCGGTCGGTGAGGTAGAGCGGTTGGCTGGTCTTGATCGAGCAGAGGTCCATGGCGCCTGGGCGCAACTGGTAAGTCACCGTGCCAGTGACCTTGTCCGATGCGTGTCTGATGAAGGCGTCGGCGCTCTGCCGCAGCGAGCCGAACCAGCGGCCTTCCACGGCCTCGCGCGTCCACAGCATTTCCAAGGCGACTTTTTCACGCAGCAACTCGGCGTCCAAGACAGCGGTTTCCAGATGGCGGAAGGCGTCCATCAGCAGTGTGGCCGCCGGCGCCTCGCGCACCTCCAGCACCTTTTCACCGCCCGCGAGATGCTCCAGTCCGCTGTAGCGGCCGATCTGGAAGGCGCCGACCGTGTCGTTGAGGTGGGCAATCAGCGGCACCAACTGCATCGACTCACCGTCAACTGCCACCGGCTCGCCTTGCCTGAACTCGATCTGCAGTTCCCGGGCTTCGGGGGTGCGCTCCCGTGCGCGGGTCCATTCGAAGAGCGACGGCGGGACCCAGAACCCCTCCGGGTTGTCGAGCGAGCCAGACTCGAACTCGCGGCACCACAGGTTCGCGTCACCGCTGATGCCTCGCGCCTGGAAGCGCGTCAGGCCCAGCAGGCGCAAGGCGTCGATCTTCTCGTCCCGCGTGAGCACCGAACGCTCATAGGGCGTTCCGTAGCAGCCCTGGTAGCCAAGTTGGCCGATGGCGCCGTTGAGACGGCGCAGGCTGCTCTGAGACTGGTTGGCGGTGTGCATGATCGCGTCACAACCGAGTTGGCGGGCCACTTGCACGGCCATCTTGGCCAGGATCGGCCGCGACAGCGATGAGCTGACGGGGTAGATCCCGAGGTAGCGGGCCTGCGCCCGGATGGCCGGTGCCACGGCCTCGCGGGCAAACATCTCGCGCGCGTCGATGACCTTGAGGGTGGCGCCAAAGAACCCTGCAATTTCCTGCAGATCGTGCAGCTGGCAACCTTCGCCCACATCGACCGACAGCGCGGTCACGCGCAAATGCCGCTGGGCCAGTTCCTTGAGCACGTAGCTGCTGTCCAGACCACCGCTGAACAGTGTGAGCACGTGATCGGTTTGGCCCTGCATGGCGTCAAGGTCTGCAAAGCTTCGGATGATGCGTGTTGACATGCCTTTTCCTCCTGAGTGTTGTTGGCAGGGGGATTGTTCGATGGCCCTCTCACTTTGAATAGACTCTTCGCCAGAACAGGAGTTGTGCCCGGTGAGAACAGATGACTTTCTTGAGGTGATGCACGAGCTGGTGGCCTTTGTCAGGGTGGCCGAGACGGGCAGCTTCTCGGCCGCTGCCCGGCGGCAGGGTGTGACCCCATCGGCCATCAGCCGGCAGGTGGCCAGGTTGGAAAAGACGATGGGTGTTTCGCTCCTGCAGCGAACCACGCGGCAATTGCGCCTGACCGATGTGGGGCTTGAGGTGCTCACACACGGTCGCGCCATTGTCGCCGCCGCACAGGCAACGCTGGAGGTGGCCGAGGGGCATGTGGGCGAACCGCAAGGCCTGGTTCGCATGAGCGCGCCCAAGGCGTTCGCGCGCCACTTGCTGCAGCCGGTACTGCTGGATTTTCTGCAGCGGCATCCGGCGGTGGATGTGCATCTGCTGGTGGTCGACCGGCCGGTCGATCCCTTGCGGGAGGGCGTGGATCTGGTGATCCGGCTGACCGACGACCCCCCGCAGGGCATGGTGGCTCGGACGCTGATGCCGGTGCGCCAGCTCCTGCTGGCCAGCCCCGCCTACATCCGCGCCCACGCGCCGTTGCGCTCACCCGAGGACCTGATGGGGCACAGCTGCCTGGCGATCGGTGAACAGGAGCGAGACAGCCGCTGGCGCTTCGTGCGCGGACAGGACAGCGTGGCCGTTGCCGTGGCAGGGCGCTGCACGGTGAACCACAGCGAGATGCGGCTGGCGGCGATCGAGGCGGGCCTTGGTGTGGGCTGTGTCCCCGACTTCGTGGCGCGAGAGGCGCTGGCCGCCGGACGCGTGGTGCGGCTGCTGCCGGAGTGGGCTTTCGACACCAACTACCAGGGCATGGCCTATCTGCTGTTTGCCGCATCGCGCTACACGGCGCCCAAGGCCCGCGTGCTGATCGACCACCTGGTGGCAGCCTGGCGGCACGACAAGGCCAGCGTTCAGACCGCCTGACCGGGCAGCAGCGCCGCCAGCGTCTGCAGCGTGTCGACTTCCTCCACCGGCTTGTCTTCGCGCCAGCGCAGCATGCGCGGAAAGCGCACCGCGATGCCGCTCTTGTGGCGCGGGCTGCGGCTAATGCCTTCGAAGCCCAACTCGAACACCAGCGTGGGCCGCACGCTGCGCACCGGGCCGAAGCTCTCGATGGTGGTGGCGCGGATGATGGCGTCCACCTTCGCCATCTCGGCGTCCGACAGGCCCGAATAGGCTTTGGCAAAAGGCACCAGTTGCCGGCCTTCGGTGCCGGGCGGCGCGTTCCACACGGCGAAGGTGTAGTCGCTGTACACGCTGGCGCGGCGGCCGTGGCCGCGCTGGGCGTAGATCAGCACCGCGTCCACACTCATCGGGTCGATCTTCCACTTCCACCAGGTGCCCGCGGCCTTGGTTCGGCCCACGCCGTAGGCGCTGCTGCGCTGCTTGAGCATGAAGCCTTCGGTGCCGCGCTCGCGCGCTTCTTCGCGCAGGGCGGCGAGTTGTGCCCAGCTCTCGCCGGTCAGCACCGGGCTGGCGATCAGCAAGGGGTGGTTCAGGTCCTGCACCAGCGCGTCCAGCGCGGCGCGGCGGGCGTGCAGGGGTCGTTCGCGCAGGTCCTGGCCATGTTGTTCGATCAGGTCGTAGGCCAGCAAGGCGACCGGCAGCTCGCGCAGGATCTTGGGTCCCAGGGTCTTGCGGCCAATGCGCTTTTGCAGGTCGGCAAAGGGCTGCGGTTGACCCTCGCGCCAGACCACGATCTCGCCGTCGAGCACCGTGCCCTCGGGCAGCACCTCGCCCAGCGCAGCGAGCTCGGGGAAGCGCTCGGTCACCAGCTCCTCGCCGCGCGACCACAGCCAGACCTGGCCCGCGCGCTTGACCAGCTGGGCGCGGATGCCGTCCCACTTCCATTCCACCTGCCAGTCGGCGGGTGGGCCCAGCAGCTCGTCGAAGCGCTCCAACGCTTCGTTGAACGGGTGCGCGAGGAAGAAGGGGTAGGGCTGGCCGCTGGTCTGCTGGTTCTGTTCGGTGGGGCTTTCGGGCGCCACCAGCGCCGCGTAGTCGGCGGCGGTGGGCTGGGCGCCGATGTGCGTGTAGCCCATCAGCCGCTGCGCGACGCGCTTGGCGTCCACGCCCGCCACCGCTGCAAGCGCCTGCGTCACCTGGAGCCTGGACACGCCGACGCGGAAGCCCCCGGTGATGAGCTTGAAGTAGACGAAGCGCTGGTCGTCGGGCAGGGCGTTCCACTGTTCGCGCAGGCGTTCGGCCAGCGCCTCGGGCGGCAGGCCGCGCAGCGGCAGCAGGTGGCGGGTCAGCCATTCGGCCAGGCCGCGCTCCACCGGCCCGCTGACCGGCGGCAGCAGCAGCGATACGGTTTCGGCCAGGTCGCCCACCGTCTGGTAGCTCTCTTCAAACAGCCACTCGGGCAAGCCCGCGGCCGCCTGCGCCAGCTCGCGCAGCGTGCGCGTGGGCACGGTCTGGCGCGGCTTGCCGCCGGCCAGAAAGTACACCGCCCAGGCCGCGTCTTCGGCCGGCGCCTCGGCAAAGTAGCGCTGCAGCGCGGCCTGCTTCTCGCGTGTGGCGGTGCTGGCGTCCAGCTCGCGGTAGAGGGTGGCGAAACGTTTCATGTTCCAGGCTCCGCTGGCGGCGCTTCAACGGCCTTGTCGGCTACATCCTCGTCGCCGTACTCGGTCTCGAAGGCCTGCGCGTCCAGCCCCTGTTCGGTCAGCCAGCGCACCAGCACCGGCACGCTGCCGTGCGTCACACGGATGTGCTCCGCGCCGGTCGCTTTGATCGCGCTCATCAGCCCCGGCCAGTCCGCGTGGTCAGACATGACGAAGCCCCGGTCCACCCCGCGCCGGCGCCGGGTGCCGCGCACCAGCATCCAGCCGCTGGCGAAGGCATCCACCGCGTCGGCGCCGAAGCGCTTCATCCACGGCGTGCCCTGGGCCGAGGGTGGGGCGAGCACCAGCGCGCGTTGCAGCGCGGTCTTGTCCAATTCGGTCACGCGGTGCGTGGGCGGCAGTGGCACGCCGGCCGCGCGGTAGACCGCGTTCAGCGGCTCCACCGCGCCGTGCACGACGATGGGGCCGATGCTGGCGTCCACCCCGTGCAGCAGGCGCTGCGCCTTGCCGAAGGCGTAGCACAGCAGCACCGAGGCGCGGCCCTCGTCCGCGTTGCGCCGCCACCAGGTGTTGATGTCGTCGAACAGCTCCGCCTGTGTGGGCCAGCGGTAGATCGGCAGGCCGAAGGTGGATTCGGTGATGAAGGTGTCGCAGCGCACCGGCTCGAAGGGCGTGCAGGTGCCGTCGGCCTCGGTCTTGTAGTCGCCCGAGGCGACCCAGACCCGCCCGCCATGCTCCAGCCGCACCTGGGCCGAGCCCAGCACATGCCCGGCCGGGTGCAGCGACAGGCGCACCCCGTGGTGTTCGATCACCTCGCCGTAGTCCAGCGTCTGCAGGTTGATGTCGGCGCCCAGCCGCTGGCGCAGCGTGCCCGCGCTGTGCGTGTGCGCCAGGTAGTGCGCGTGGCCCCAGCGCGCGTGGTCCGAATGGCCGTGGGTGATCACGGCCCGCTCCACCGGCCGCCAGGGGTCGATGAAGAAATCCCCCGCCGGGCAGTACAGGCCTTCGGGGCGGGCGACGATGAGGTCGGTTGCGGGGCTCAGGGCCATGCGGTTGAAGCGTTTTGGGGGCTGCATGCACGCAGCGGGGCGCCGGGTCTGTAAGGTTGGGCCGCCGGTTCCGACATATGTGGCGGACCGCGGCACGGATGATTCCACGCTCCCGGATCGTTTCTTCAACGCCCACCAAGCAAACCCCCACCATGCTCCAGACTTTGATTCCCCGATACCCGGTTCCTGCCCTCAATGTGCCACTGGTAGGCGGAGGCCGGTATGTGCTGGGTGCCGACCCCGGCCAGCACTTCGACCTCATCGTGTTCTACCGTGGCCTGCACTGCCCCATCTGCGCCAAATACCTGCTGGAACTGGAGCGGCTGACGCCCGAATTCCATGCCCGCGGCGTGAAGGTGCTGGCGGTCAGCAGCGACGATGAAAGCCGTGGCCAGGCCATGAGCGAGAAGGTGCAGGCCTCGGGTTTGCGCTTGGCCTACGGTCTCAGCCTGCGGTCGGCGCGGCAATGGGGGTTGTACATCAGCACCTCCAGGGGCAAGACGTCCATCGGCATCGACGAGCCTGCGCTGTTCAGCGAGCCGGGCGTGTTTCTCGTGCGGCCCGACGGCACCCTTTATTACGGGGCGGTGCAGACCATGCCGTTTGCCCGGCCGCAGTTCCAGGACCTGCTCGGTGCGATCGACTTCGCGGTGAGCAAGGATTACCCGGCGCGGGGCGAGTTCACGGGTGAGGTCTGACCACCGCCGCCCGCAAGCCAAAACACCGGGTCCCGCCATGAGATCCCGGCTTGCGCTCTTCGCCTGTGCGGCCGTGCTGGCGTCGCTGTCGGCGGCTGTCCAGGCCGAACGCATCACGGGCGCCCGTTACCTGGAGCCCACCAGCCGCTATGGGCACTACGCGCTCGGACGTCCGCACGAGTACGCGCGCATCGCCGCCGTCACCGACGTGGGGCGCCGGCTGGAATTGCAGCTGCCCGAGGACGAGGTTTTTGAAGACCTGGCGCCACGCCTGGTGCGGCTGGCGCCCGACGAGTCTGTCGGCCTTCTGGCCATCGTGAGCCGGCGCCATGACGGCGCGCGGCTGGTCCTGCTGCAACAGCAGGGCGATCGGCTCGTCATCAGTGCCGAGACTCCGCCAGTGGGCACGCCCATGCGATGGCTCAACCCGGTGGGCCTGGCCGACCTCGACGGCGACGGCCGCGCCGAGGTGGCCACGGTCACCACGCCGCACATCGGCGGGGTGCTGCGGGTGTTCCGCCGGGACGGCCGCCAGCTGGTGGAGGTCGCACGGCAGACCGGTTTTTCGAACCACGTCTACGGATCGGCCGAACTGGACCTGTCCACCCCAGCGGTTTTCCGGGGGCGCATGAGCCTGTTCGTGCCCGACTTCGAACGGCGCCACCTGCGCATCGTGAGCCTGCAGGGTGACCGCCTGGTGGATGTAGCGCGGTGTGCGCTGCCCGCCAAGGTCACCGGTGCCATCGAGGTCGTTTCGGCGGCCGAGCTGACCATCGGCCTGAGCGATGGGCGGCACACCGTCAGACTCGACACCTGCCCCGCGATGTGAAACGCCAGAGCGGTTGGCCACACGCCAGTTCAGGGGCTGGACAGCGGCGCATGGCGGCACGATTGACCGGCCCATCACCGCTGTTGCACAGTGGTGGATTCATCATCCAAGGAGGTCGTCATGCCCAACCGTCCCCACGTCATCGCGTGGTGCGAAATCCCCGTGCTCGACTTTGCGCGCGCCAAGGCGTTCTACGAGGCCGTTCTGGGTCACGCCATCGAGACCATGACCATGGGGCCGTCCACCATGGGCTTCCTGTCGAGCGATCCTGACCAGGTCAGCGGGGCCATCGTGCAGGAAGACGGTGTGACGCCGTCCCGCACCGGCACGCTGGTCTACCTCAACGGCGGCGACGACCTGGCGCCCATGCTCGCGCGGGTCGGGCCTGCCGGCGGGACCGTGGCCGTGCCCAAGACCGAGATCGGCAACGGCTTCGGCTTCTTCGCCCACTTCATCGACACCGAGGGCAACCGCGTCGGGTTGCACTCGATGGGCTGAGGTTTTTCAGCCTTTCAGCGTGGCCCGTGCGGGCGACAGCATGTCGGCGGTCAGCCCGCAGTCACTGATGTGCGCCGGCAGAGGCAGACCGCGCGCCAGTGCGGCACAGGCCTCGCCCATGGCGGCGCTGGTCTGGATGCCGTAGCCGCCCTGGGCCGCGCACCAGAAGAAGCCCGGGGCTTGTGCGTCGAACCCGCCCAACAGATCGCCATCGGCCACGAAAGACCGCAACCCGGCCCAGGTGTGCGTGGGGCGCGGCGTGAGCGTGGTCCACGTCTCCAGGGCGTGCAGGCCCAGGGCGATGTCCAGTTCCTCGGGCTGCACGTCCTGCGGGTGCGTCGGGTCCTGGTTCACCGGCGAGGCGAGCAGGGCGCCCGCGTCGGGCTTCATGTAGAAGCTCTCGTCGGCCGCCAGCAGCAGCGGCCAGTGGGTCGTCTCGATGCCCGCCGGTGAGGCAAAGGTGAAGGCCGAGCGGCGCTTGGGCACCAGGCCGATGGGCGCCACGCCCGCCAGCTGCGCCACCGCATCGCACCAGGCGCCGGCGGCGTTGATCAGCACCGGCGCTGCGTATTCGGCACCCGCCGCCGTGCGCACGTGCCAGAGGTCGCCTCGGCGTTCGATGGCCACCACCGCCGCATCGCACACCAGCGTGCCGCCCGCGTGCCGGAAGCCGCGCAGATAGCCCTGGTGGATGGCGTGCACGTCCATGTCGAAGCTGTCGGGCTCGTACAGCGCGCTGCTCACCTTCTCGGGCCGCAGCGCCGGCACCATGGCCAGTGCCTCGGCCGCGCTCAGGCGCCGGCCGCGCGGGCTGGTCTGCTGCAGGGTGTCCCAGGCTTCGTCCAGGTGGTGCTGTTCGTCCGGTCCGCCCACCGTCAGCAGCCCGCGCGGGGTGAGCAGCGGTGCGGCGGCAAAGCCCGGCGGCGGGTTCTGGAAGAAGGGTTCGCTGGCCCGCGACAGCGCCCGCACCTGTGCAGGCCCGTAGCTGGCAATGAACTGCGCGGCCGAACGCCCGGTGCTGTGGTAGCCGGGCTGGCTCTCGCGTTCGAGCATCGCGCAGCGCCCGTGCGGCGCAAGAAAGTGGCCGGTGGAGGCGCCCGCGATGCCGGCGCCGAGGATGAGGAAGTCAAAGGCTTGCGTCATGCCCCCGAGCTTGCCAGAAGCCGCGCGACCTGTGGGTTCAGACGATGGCTTCGGGGGCGGGGCGCCGGCGCGTGGGGGTCTGGGTGGCAGCGCTGCCCACGGCGGCGCCCATGACCAGGACGATGGCCAGCCACTGCAGGGCGGTCAATCGCTCGTCGAGGATCAGCAGGCCCAGCAGGGCGGCCACGGCGGGCTCCAGGCTGATCATCACGCCGAAGGCGCCGGGCGTCAGGCGCTTGAGGGCCACCATTTCGAGCGAGATGGGGATGGCGCTGGAGATGGCGGCCACCACCAGGCCCAGGGCGAGCACGCCCGGCTGCAGCAGGTCGGCGCCCGCATGGGCGATGCCGAAGGGCACCACGGTGAGGGCCGCCACGCTCAGGCCCAGGGCCACCGAGTGGCCGGCGTGCAGGTGCCCCACGCGCTTGCCGAACACGATGTAGGTGGCCCAGCAGACGGCGGCGGCCAGTGCGTAGGCCACGCCCACCGGGTCCAGCGTGCTCACGTCGTGGCCCAGGGGCAGCAGCAGGCCCAACCCGGCGATGGCCAGGGCGATCCAGACAAAGTCGATGCGGCGGCGCGAGCCGAAGCAGGCCACGGCCAGCGGCCCGCTGAATTCGATGGCCACGGCCACGCCGAAGGGAATGGTCTTGAGCGACTGGTAGAACAGCAGGTTCATGAAGCCCAGCGCGACGCCGTAGCGCAGCAGGGTGATGGCATCGGCGCGCGACAGCGCCCAGCGCCAGGGCCGCCAGATGAGCAGCATGAGCAGGGCCGAGAAGCCCACGCGCAGCGCGGTGGTGCCCAGTGAGCCGACCTGCGGAAACAGCTGCTTGGCCAGCGAGGTGCCCAGGCCCAGCGCGGTAACCGAGCCGAGCACGGCCAGCAGGGGCAGCGCCTGCGCCCAACGGGAATGCGTCATGGGCGGTTCAGACCAGCGGGACGGTCAGGCGCTCGATGACCGGTTTCGTATCGGGTCGCACGCCGCGCCACCATTCGAAGGCTTCGGCGGCCTGTTCCACCAGCATGCCCACACCATCCACCAGCCGCGTCACGCCGGCCGCACGCGCCTGCTTCAGGAAGGGGGTCAGCCCCTTGCCGTAGACCAGTTCGTAGGCCAGTGCGCCGGGCGCAAACACGCCGGGGGGCAGGGGCAGCTCGGCCTGCGAGAGACCGGTGGAGGTGGCGTTGAGCACCACGTCGAAGGTCTCGCCGGCCAGATCGGCGTAGCCGCCGGTCTGCAGCGTGGCGTGCGCGGCAAAGTCGGCCTTGAGTTCGTGCGCCTTGTCGGCGCTGCGGTTGGCCACGGCCAGCAGCGCGGGGCCTTGCTGCGCGATGGGCAGGATGGCGCCGCGCGTGGCGCCGCCGGCACCGCAGATCAGCACGCGCTTGCCGGCCAGCGATACGCCCAGGTTGCGCTGGATGTCGTTGACCAGGCCCAGGCCGTCGAAGTTCTGCGCCCAGATGCGGTCGCCCTCGAACTTGAGCGCGTTGACGGCGCCAGCCAGCCGGGCCGATTCCATCGGGTCGGTGGCAATCTCGAAAGCCTGCAGCTTGAAGGGCAGGGTGACGTTCATGCCCCGGCCGCCCGCGGCGATGAAGGCGCGCACCGCGTCGGCGAATCCGTCCAGCGGGCCTTCGATGGCGGTGTAGTTGAGGTCCTGGCCGGTGGCCTGCGCGAACAGGCCGTGGATCAGGGGCGACTTGCTGTGGGCGATGGGGTTGCCGATGACGGCGTAGCGGTCGGTCATGGGGATGGGCGCGTGGTCTTGGCAGGCAGGCCGGCATTGTCTCGCATGCCGCGACTACCATGCCCGCATGAACACCCCGACCACCACCCCCCTGAAGATCGATTTCGTCTCCGACGTGTCCTGCCCCTGGTGCGCCATCGGCCTGGCCGGGCTGGAGGTCGCGCTGGCGCGCGTGCAGCCGGCCATCACGGCCGAGCTGCATTTCCAGCCCTTTGAGCTGAACCCGCAGATGAGCCCCGAGGGCGAGGACGTGGGCGAGCACCTGACGAAAAAGTACGGCAGCACGCCCGAGCAGCAAGCCCAGATCCGCGAAACCATCCGCCAGCGCGGTGCGGCAGTGGGCTTTGCCTTCAACCCCGAGGGCCGCGGCCGCATCTGGAACACCTTCGACGCCCACCGCCTTCTGTGCTGGGCCGAGGCCGAAGGCGAACCGGGGCAACAGCATGGCCTGAAAAGGGCGCTGCTCGAAGCGCACCACGGCCGCGCTCAAAGCCCGGCCGACCCCGCCGTGCTGCTGGCCTGTGTGCAGCAGGCCGGGCTGGACCCGGAACGCGCGCGGCAGGTGTTGGCCGGCGAAGCCTTCGCCGACGAGGTGCGCGAGCGCGAGCAGTTCTTCACCCGCGCCGGTATCCGCTCGGTGCCAGCGGTGATCGTCAACGAACGCCACCTGATCTCGGGCGGCCAGCCGCCCGAGGTGTTCGAGCAGGCGCTGCGGCAGATCGCGGCCGAGGGCTGAGACGCCGGCTCAGCCGGCTTGCGCTGCCCGGTGCGCGCCGGCTTGCGCCGCGATGGCCTCGCGCGCCTCGGGCGCCAGCCGGTCCAGGTTCTTCATCTGCATGGCCATGCGCGGGTTCTGGCGCAGCAGCGCCTCGTGCCGCATCAGGAAGTCCCAGTACAGCGTGGTGAAGGGGCAGGCTTTGGGCCCGGTGCTCTGGGCGGGGTCGTAACGGCAGCCGCTGCAGTGATTGCTCATGCGCTGGATGTACTTGCCCGTGGCCACATAGGGCTTGCTGCCCAGCAGGCCACCGTCGCCGTACTGGCTCATGCCCAGGGTGTTGGGCAGTTCCACCCATTCCACCGCGTCCACATAGACGCTCAGGTACCACTCGTGCACCGCCTGCGGCCGCACGCCCAGCAGCAGCGCGTACAGGCCCGTGACCATGAGTCGCTGGATGTGGTGCGCGTAGCCGTGTGCCAGCGTCAGCGTGATCGCTTCGCGCAAGCAGGCCATCTCGGTCTCGCCGGTCCAGTACCAGACCGGCAGCGGCGCCTGGGCCTCCAGCGCGTTACGTTCAAGGTAGCCGGGCATCTGCGTCCAGTAGATGCCGCGCACGTACTCGCGCCAGCCCAGGATCTGGCGGATGAAACCTTCCACCGCGGCCAGCGGCGCGTGGCCGCTGCGGTACGCTGACTCGGCCGCGGCCACCACCTCGCGCGGGTTCAGCAGCTTGAGGTTGAGCGCGGCGCTCAGCTGCGAATGCCAGAGCCAGACCTCGCCGGCCCACATCGCGTCTTCGAACTGGCCGAACAGGGGCAGGCGCTGCGCGATGAAGTTGTCGAGCGCGCGCAGCGCGTCGGTGCGGGTGACCGGCCAGGCGAAGTGGTCGAGCGAGCCTGGGTGATCGGCAAAGCGCGCATGGACCAGGTCGATGATCTCGCGCGTGACCGCATCGGGCTCTATGAAGAACGGCGGCGGCACGTTCTGCGGGCCGGCCTTGCCGAAGCTCTCGCGGTTGTCGGCGTCGAAGTTCCACTGGCCACCCGCCGGCTGCTGGCCGTCCATCAGCACGCCGTGCCGCTTGCGCAGCTCGCGGTACCAGTACTCCAGCCGCAACTGTTTGCGGCCCTTGGCATGGGCGGCGAACTCGCGCACGGTGCTGAAGAAGTGCGTGTCGTCTCGGAGCTGAAGCGGCAGGCCGGCCTGCGCCGCCACGCCGCGCAGCGCGTGCAGCACGCGCCAGTCGCCCGGGGCGGTGAGGATCAGCCCTTGCGGTTTCAGCGTGGTGCTGGCGCGTTGCAGCTCTCCCGCGAGCGTGCCGGTGTTGTCGCTGTCGTCGAGCCTCGTGTAGCGCAGCGGCCAGCCACGCTCGCGCAGTTCGGCCGCAAAGTGCCGCATCGCACTCAGGAAAATCGCGATCCGTTGTTTGGCCGACCAGACATGGGTGGATTCTTCGGCCACCTCGGCCATCCACACCACGTCCTGCGCGGGGTCGAAGCCGTCGAAGGCGCTGCTGTGATGGTCCAGCTGGTCGCCCAGCACAATGACCAGGTGGCGGATCGGTGCGGTGGGCATTTCAGGCCCTCGGTGCGGAAGGGGTCTTGCGCGCCCGGCAGGCGTCGGAGCAGTACTTGACCTGCTCCCAGTTCTTGGCCCACGCCTTGCGCCAGCTCATGGGCCGGCCGCACACCACACAGGGTTTGCTGGGCAGATGGGCCTTGTTGCCTTTGAAGTCTTTTTGCACCGGGCGGTTCTATCGCATCCGCAAAGACCGAGCCCGGACCGGGGCGTCAGCCCCGCTGGGCGAGTGCCTTCGCGATCTTCCCGCGCTTGACCGTGGGCCGCGGCACGGGGCAGGGCAGGTGCTCGAACCAGCGGCGCACATCGTCCTCCACACACAGGCCGTGCATGTAGTTGTAGATGGCCTTGCGCAGGCCCTGTCCCAGCACATCGTGGTCCACGCCTGGGGGCATGGGGGTGGGGTCGATGAAGCCGATGTCGTTTTTGGCGAAGCTCACCTCGGGCAGCGGAATGAGTTCGATGCCGTAGGCAGCCGGGTCCATTCCCACCGGCGAGTGCACGGTGCAGGAGAAGCGGTGG
>Ga0172372_10000845_pt1 | contig 47163 bp, 32 predicted proteins | sample LakKiv5m_2_FD_114544 | JGI IMG/M metagenome (GOLD analysis project Ga0172372, IMG submission 114544) | Freshwater microbial communities from Kabuno Bay, South-Kivu, Congo - kab_092012_9.5m | ecosystem: Environmental > Aquatic > Freshwater > Lake | place: Democratic Republic of the Congo...
CCCCGCTTGAGGTCACTCGAGCCGCCTTTGACTTTGAGGTCCTTGATGACGATCACCGAATCACCTTCAGACAGGACCGCGCCGTTGGAATCCTTGACGACCAAGGCATCTCCAGGCGTCCCCGCGGCCTCGTGCTCGGCCAACGCGGCACGAAGCCCCACGAGCCATGCGCGGGCCTCGGCCTCCTCGCCAAACCAGCGATTGGAGGCGATTCCGATATCTTCGAGCGGAAGCGCCCCCTCTCCCAGCAGCTCGTCCAATTGATGGGCAAGCTGCTCCCTCTGAGATTGCCCGGACTTCTCGGCATACGCCCGAGCGCGGGCGAGATCCTGCTCCAGCTCTCCTTCCGAAAGCGCATTGGAAAGAAACGACTCGAGTGCCGGCAATTTTCTGAGAATGGACATGGATGAGACTTACGACAGCCTACCGGATCCGCGCAACGCGAGAGTCTAATCGACAGGCTTGAAGCAGAGTGCGGACCCTCCGGCTTTCGATGCCTCGGCACACCCCTGTTTCATGGTGTCCGCGATCACGGTTGCGACCTTGGTCCGAAATGCCGGCTCATGCCTGAGTTTTTTTCTGAGCTCGGGAGAGAACTCCAGCTGCACTCCCCGCTCCTTGCATCGATTCACGATATTCATCGGGTGCCTACCCGCCAGTCCGTGCTTGGGCGGGACCAGCTGGATCTCGGGCAGATGCTTTAGGAATGCATTTGTCATCCGAGCCCTAATATCAGTGGAAAGCCCCCCAATCATTACCCCCACTGCATCGGATGGACTCCCGTAGCCGTGCAGACTCACGCAGAATCGTGCCTTCTCCGCCAGCCGAACCGCCCGCGGGTCATCAAAATGATGCGAGGTCAGGTGCAGATTCCCGAAGCGCTCCTTGCTGCACACCCCCTCCTGGAGACCCCGCGAACTCGAACTCCCGCATAAGTTGCTTTTGAAGAGATAGAGATTGAATCCCGCCCGGAGAACCTCGTGTGCGAGTTCGTCCGTGCCCCACTCAATCGCCCCGCCGTGGGGAGCAAGAATCGTGATATCGACTCCATGATCGACCACCGTGACTTCGAAATCCGTGCCCTCCGCATGGGCCGCCTTGAGCTCGGAAAAGTTCTGGTACACGTCCTTGGCGGCCACCGCGCCCGGCAGAAGGATCAAACTCAGATAAAGGAAGACCGAAGTATTCCACATAGTTCAAAGGGTACCACGAAAGGGTCGGAATCCGGGAACCCCAAGTTTCCATTCCGGAGCGTCACCACAAACGGGCGATGCGGATCATACGCTTGACCGGGGGAGGGCCCTGATCCGGATTGAAATTTCCAGTCACGATCCAGACCTCGTTGGGGTTCTCGGAATTGCGCACATAACTCCGAGCCACGCTTCCGTCAGCATTCAGGTCCTTGATGACCATGACGGAGTCGGGATCCGCAGCGCCAATGCCCATCACTTCCTGCTGACGTCCGTACTTGTAGGAAAACTCAGGGTATATTTGTTTGAGACGACCGAGGTAGACATCCTTCTTGCCGCGCTTCATGCCCACATTGAGCCGGCTTTTGGCAAGATGGGCTGCGGCTTGATGATCCCCGTATTTGCCGAGAACCATCGCCCCCATGGCAAAAGCCTTGCCCACCTCTTCGCGGCGCGAAGTGGAGTAACCGTAACTGGTCGAATAGCGCTCGAGGGCCTCTGAATGGTGGCGCGCCATCTCGGGTAAACCGCCAGTCAAGAGATCTGAATTGTAGCGTTCAAAATCCCTGAGAGCAGCCAACCTATATCCTTCGTGCGAGCTTGCACTGCCGGCCACTTTCATTGAGACCGTATGGCCCGTGATCTCCTTGAACATCCTGAGCACATCGGCTTCCGAGGGCTTGGCTGCAACGTCAACGAGACCCCGCCAAACAAGATCGTCCGAATGCCAGGTGCTCATTTTCCATCTCCATTGCTCGGGGGAGCGCGCAAAGGAGCGACCAAAGACCTGCATGTAATCCAGATCCACAAGCTGGATGCGTATCTCTTCAAGTCCGGATTTCTGATGGATGTACTCGATCGTGTGCTTGCGGATGAAATCCAAGAAATCCTGATCCACTTCCTGGATTTTCTCAAGGACGTCCCCCGGTGTCCGAGCCCGGACAAACGGATTGGACGCGTCCATCTTGAGCTTGAGGAAGATCGGGTATTGCTTGGGATCAATCGAAACTTCCGCGGCATTCGATATAACTTCACTCCGGCCCTCGAACTTCCGGTCGATCAGGACCTTGAGGGGGCGGTGCGGAGCAAGGACCTCGGGCGAATGGAGGGGATTGAGACCGTGGCGCGCGCGCAAGGTCGCATCGGCCTGCAGGCGCCGAGTGGCCGCCATGCCCGCCTTGAACTGCGCCACCCACTCCGCAGCAGAGCCCAAGATATCCTGATCGGGATTGAGCAGTCGTGGCGCGAAAAGCCCCTCGCGCTCGAGCAGCCCCGAGGCGAGCACCCGCGAAGTACGGCCATTGCCGTTGGCGAAGGGATGAATCGAGACAAAGTCCCGCTGAAATCCAGCCACCAGCTCGATATACCGATCGATCTTGGCGGGACTGTCGAGCTGGCCCAAAGCGGTCCGATCGGCGTTGAACGTGGAGATACGTTCCTGAATAAGCGCCTCCACAAACCGCTGATTGAGCCGCTCCCAATCCAACATGGAAAGGCCGGTCACCGAGTAATTCCTGACCTCATCGGCCAGACGGGGATCCCATTGGGTCAAACGAGCCAGAAGCTCGGGCTTGACCCGGTCGACCTGCGGGTACCAGATCTCGCCCAGAAGGCGGCCATCGGCCATGGTCGACTGGTGCTCGAAATCCAAGTAAGGGTTTGCCCGGAGATTCGAAAGTCCGGGAGCGGTGATACTATACTCAGGAACGGTCGCATTGCCGCAAACTCCGCAGTCCCGGACACGACCCAAGTATCTGCCGGAAAGCCCCTCGACTCCGTTCTTCATGCATTGCTGATGGAGGGCGTTGATCAAGTCCAAGTCGAGAGGCCCCGAGCGACTCGCCATCAACTCGCGTGCATCGAGATAATTCTGAAAAGCGCTCACGGATGGCTCATCGTAAAGAGCGAAAACTTTGAGGGACTCGAGCGTCCTCCCCTTGCCGAACGCCTTGAGCATTCCGGGGAGCGAGTCCGTGTAATCCACGAAGTGAAAGGAATCATAGGCCCGCAGCAGGCGCTCACCCCGGCCGCGATTACCGCCACGCGCCAGTTCGGTCTCGAGCACTTTCCGCGAAAACTCCTGATATCTCGCCGAATAATGGCCCGGATCCACGGGGCGCAATGCCGCCTGCTGCAGGAACATCTGCCTGCTTCGATGGAGCGAAGCAGCCGATCCCGCCGAAGCGTCACCCAGAAATTCGATTTTCGGCGAATTTCCAAGGCGTCGGAAAGCCAAGAGCTCGAGCGACAACTGATCGAGGAGACTGCGTTCCGCACTCGATAAACCGATGCCCTCCAGGGAGGTCGCACCGGGACGCGCGGCACGAAACTGCTGCTCGATGAGCTCCACACGCCACGCGAACTCCTGCACGTCGGGAAGGCTCTGAACTTCCGAGCGCCCAAGGAGCCTATAGAGCTCTTCGAGGCTCTGCGCTTTGTGGCGAACGGAAAACTCCGCAACGAGGTTGCGCCCGGACTCCGTGGAAGACAGCACATACCGCAAGGAGGGCGATAGACGGGGCAGGGCCCATGACTCTTGAGCCCCGCCCATGGCCATGCCCAGAGTCATCAGGGTCGCCACTGAGAAGGCTTTCAGTGCCAAACGCGAAAACAGGGATTTCATGACTGCGGAGCCCCTCCGGAACGGTCAAAAGTGATTAGATATAAAGCTGATTTCTGAAAATTCAGGCCACCCATTCACCCGGTGGGATCTGGAAATCAATGCTCATGAGAAGTTTTTCAAGATATGATAGAGAAAAGCCTGAAACAGGCCCCAAGTGGGCAAATCAACCTTCGATCGATTTAAGTGCGCCTCGCAGGCAACCATCGGCTCCAAGCGGAAAATACTCGTACCTGGCACCGGAGCGCAGGTCTTCAGGAGATATGCCGAGGCCGCGGGTGTCGACCGAGCCCACCCAATAGTCCTCGTTGCCTATTCGCATCCGCTCAAAGATCAGATCACGACCTCCGACCCGGAGCACAGGAGCGACACCGTCCGACGCGTGAGCCTTGATCCGCACCTCGTAGAAGGTTCCTTTTGCCTGCTTCTCTGAAAACGATGGATACAATTCGATATCAGGAGCGCCTGCATGATGGATGGGCTGGGAGTGCAGGGCCTGGACGGCCTCCTGCACCTTTTCCGTGGCCATGGCATCGATCCCCGCTTCGGCAAGCTTGAGATCGCGCCGAACGAAATCCCAGTCCGAGGCGAGGCGCGACCCGGTGAAGAATCGCTGAAACTCGTCCGGACTGACGTCACGAAACGGAACGAGTTCATCCGGGTCCCCGAGACGATCCATCAGCCTGAGCAGGTACTCGGCATCGGCGACTGCGTGCTCGGGACTCTTCTGAGGCCTGAAGTTCCTGAACTCGATCGTATATTTACCCTTCTTGGCTTCGAATTCCTCCACCGAGTCCACCAGCATCCGCTCGAACGGCAGAGCCTTGATATGTTCAAGATTGAGGAATCGATAGTGATCGAAAAAATTGATGGACGGCTTGTCGTTCTGCTGCAGGAACATCACGAGTTTGAGCAAAGCGCTCCGAGTCGAGGTCCCCTCGGCGCGCGCTTTGAGGTACCAGGAGTCGAACTCCGCAATGGTCTTGCGAAATGCGTCCTGACGTTCGGGCGAGTGATAGGTCTCGATATTGCTGTTGTTGCCGACGTCGTAGGCCTCCGCAAAGCCGTAGAGTGCCGCCGGATGCTGATGCAGATAGACCAGCAGATTACGCAGCAAGACGGGATTGCGATAGAACGGACTCTCTCCGATCGTGGCCCCGCCGACATGGATATGACCCATGCCCGAGCGTTCGGCAGCGGGCTGCACGTAGGGAACCAACTCCGCCGCTTTTGCGGCCTTGAACACGGGGCGTGCCGCCTCAAGAATCTGATCGATGCGCTTGGGGGTGGTATTGATCTCGATGGTCACGGGCTCGGGATTGAGAACGTGTTTTCCATCTCCGGGCACATCAACCGAGACGCCGCCCTTGAAGTCGAATTTGCGGGAGACGGCGGCCGGATCCACTCCGAGCTCGCGCAGGTAGGTATCCACCACAATCCGGAGTTTCTCCTCCTTGTGGGGGGTGGTCATCGTCATGCGCCCGGGCTCGTTGACCATCTCCTGATCCTGAAAAGTATATTCGATCCCGAACAGGGTGAGATCGCGCCTGATATACTTCAGGGGAGGGGGTTCGGATGCCAGCGCCCCCCAGAGACTCATGAGAGTCCCGATCATCAATACCGCCGCAAATGCGGGCTTTCTGCATCCCAAAAGTCCCATACGATCTCTGATCGGAACCCGGCAGGCAACCTTGAGGGGCAAGCTAAAATCCATTCATCAGGCAGGTCTGCTCGGACACAGGGTCCGCGCACCACCTCAGGGAGTCGGCGCAATTTCCTCGGAAATCAGACGTAGTTCCGCGGGAACGGCCTTGGGATTCAGATCCACTTTTTCCTTGAGTCGGCGGGCGGCATCTTTCCAGCCCACGTGATCGAACCACCCTTGAATCAGGCCCTTGTGCGCATCGCTCTGCTTGAGCAATGCCAGTCGATCCGCCAATCGCCCAAGCTCCCGGACATCACGGGTCGCAAGCGCGGAGTCCAGTTCCTTCTTCAGAACCCGCTGAGCGGTTCGAATCATATCATGGCGCTCGCTGTCGGTGTAGGCACTGGATCGTTCCGCAAGGTAATCCCCCGCAGCCAGAAAGAGATCGAACTGATCGGAGTGGTCACCCACCGGTCCGTCCATCGGAGTGTTTTCCAGCTGCTTGAACCAACTCAAAGCATAGCGGTCGATCTCCGGAGATGGGTGGTTCACGGCAGGAGACCCCCACTCCAAAACCGCAAGGGCCTCGGCGGCATCCCTGCGCGATATAACAGACTGAATGAAATCCGCTCGCGCCTGATCCAGCTTCTGGCGGGTGCTCGGTGCGGTCACGAAATGGCTCTGTTGATCGGAGGCACGCAAGAGACTCGCGTAGAGTTCTCCGATCCAAAGCGTCCGATCCTGGATCGTCGATTCGTGATCAAGGAAATACCGCCAGGCTTCGACTATGGCTTCGCCCTGGTCGGTGGAGACAAGGGTTTCGCTTCGATTTTTATGCAATCGAACCAGACGGTGCACCTGGCTGGCTTTCGCGCCACCGGAGACCCGGGCTATTGGGGATATTACTCCCATATCCGATAGACGCGCGACACCGCCGATCATTTCCTCGCTTAAAGGTTCCCGGGCGGCATCCATGGATTCCCACTGCTTGCGAGTCTCTTCGGTAATGAGAGTGTAGAGCTCGACGTCCGGGTCCGGGCGGTTGTCGCCGACGGATTTCACGACGCCGAGCAGACTCAGACGTGCCAGGCGATGGGCCGCTACCGCCGCCGGAATCATGGATTGCGGAGATTTGGAAAGGAACTCCGAACGCAAGACCGCCTGCCAGTCCGCTTGCGGCAGCCGATCATCCACGCGCTTGAAGAGCTCACCCAATCGCTCGAATTCAAACGCGACGGGATTGCTGTAAGGACTGGTGGAAAGCTTGTTTTGCACCCATGAATGCTGGAAAGACCAAACCTCCTCCAAGAGAGGATGATTCAGGAACTTGCGGTAGATCTCGCGCACCTGCGCCTGATCGCCGCCTGCGAGGCCCGAGTTCCTTTTTGGAAAGGCATCGAGAGTGGTTGTGAAAAAGTCGATCATGCGGGAGAGGCTCCTGAGATCACTTCTCAGCCCCGATGTTTTGGCGAGGTAGGCATCCAAAAGCGATATTGCATCGGCACGGGTTTCCTCGCGGACCTGTCCGTTTTCACGCTGGTCAATCGCGATCATCTCTTTGAGATGATGGAGGGCCTCTTCCAGTTCCGATTTTTGAACCGCGGAACCGAACAGTTTCAACGTCCCGCTCCTTGACACTCCGCAGACCGCCTCTCGATCGCGGATCCCCTGCAAGCAATCGTAATCCGCCCCGCATGACGGGGCTGAATTGGCGTCGCCTTGAGCCGCACAGGCCAAGCCCTCGGGCTGAGTGCATATCGGAAGCTGCTTGAGCGCGGGCGCGAGAGAATTGTTTTTGAGAGCGGAGATGGCCGCTGCGGAGCCATGATTGCGGAATTTTTGATTGAAGAGAAAAGCGAGTTCCACCGCTTTGAGGGCATGGACTCCGGATCGGGTCTGCGATTGGGCGAGGATGTGGGTGAGGATCTCGATCCGTCGGGAGCCCGGGAGATTGATATATGATGACTCCTGCATCAGGACCGATCTCGTCAAAGCGGCCACGCCGCTCACGATGGGGGCCGCAAAACTCGTCCCATCGACCAAAACCTCGGCCGTCCCTGAAGCATCCTTGGAGCACGAATCCTCGAAAGCATTTTTGCGGAGCCCCCGCACGGTCGAGTCCCACGCGAGCACCGACTCTCCCGGAGCGCGCACCTCGCCGGGTGAACTGAAGACCGATTCATCACCACTGGCCCGAGTGGCCGTAACCCGGAGCAGGCTGTCCGCCAGCGCAGGTCGAAGATCGGGCGGGAGATTGACCTCGCGGTCTCGGTAGGCGTGGTTTCCGGCCGAATTGACCACAAGGCAACCTTTGTCTCTCAGGCGGTTCAGCAAGTCCTTGTCGTTCGACTCCTGCGGATTGTTACCGCTTTCGTCAGCAAGACCTCCAATGCTCAAATTGATGATCGAGTGTCCCTGATCGCAGGCTTTTTCAACCGCCTGGTCAACATGGACAAGCTCGTCCACATGCGAATCATAGACTCCATAGAGCTGCACCCGGACCCCCGGAGCCACCCCCACACCTTCCTTGCCGCTCACCAGCGACGCCACCGCTGTTCCATGAGCCGGATCGTTTGAGGAGTCGGCGGGATCGAACGCGGCGCCCGAGGGATCGCGAACCGTGGAGACTGCGGGCTCGAGTCTATTGCCGCTGCCTCCGATATCAAATCCGCTATCGACGACGGCCACAGATTGAGTATCGAGTCGGACACCGGCCTCCTTGAGGCGCTTGAGGGCCGCTTGGGCACCGACCCGCTCCTGCGCCCAGAGCCGCGAGTGCAGTCGGCGAGGGCAGGAGCGCTCTCCCTGGCAGGCAGCGGGAACCGCCCAGATATCAGTACTGCGGAGGAGCGCCCCGAGCGCATCCACGCCGGATTCAACCCCCTGAGGTGCCGTTCCCCCGCAGACTGGAGTCTCGTCTCCCCGGACCGAGGCGGCAAAGGACAGCCCCAGCAACGCAATCGTCAATACCGCTTTGGTCATATCAACGCCCTCCTGAAAGCCCGTTCAGCGAGTATTTGAATGCAGTCACCGGGCCGCCGAAGGGATGACTGGAGTGGATAAAACAGGGATCCTCCCCGGAAAAAAAGTCCGGCGTTTTTCACCCGGGACCGCCTGTCCCCGTGACTCGGCCAATGGCCCTGTCCAGGTTTTGAGCAGGCCCCCCGCTGGTAGACAGCGATCCGTGAGAAATCGCCCCTCACGGAATGAATCACGCAAATTTACGGCAACTTTAATTTGCGGACCCCCGCACCCCTGCGCTAGGGAACGCCCCAAACCAAACAACACTGAAGGAGTGTTTCCATGATCCGATTTTTCGCCGCGGGAGCGATCGCATTGAGCGTGCTTTTCTCGCCCCCTGCCGATGCCAAACCCGAACTCAATCCATTCAAGAAGAACAAGTGCCTGCGGATCGTTCCGCTCTCCGGCTTGAATGTGACCCTGCCCGGCAAGATCGAAACCACGGTCAAGGTCTGGGATGAATGCGATCATCTGTTCGACGGATTGCTCAATCGCGAAGGTTGGGATCCGGTGACCCGCCTCAAAGCGCGCAATTTTTTCATCAGCGAGGACGACGATACTTCTTCGAGCTACGAAGCCAGCGCCAACCTGACGATCACTCCAGCGCGCATCAAGAACTACACGCTGCTCCTGCTCGACCTGAGCAAGAGCGTTTGGGTCAAGCGCGATTCGTGGCAGCAGCGCCGCTTGCGCCGGGCAGCCAAGTTCTTTGCCAAGCGCGTGTTGGACATGGACTCCGCCCGCACGAGCCTCGCGATATACGCGTTTGACGGCCGCGCCAATATCAGTCCGGTGATCGAATACACGGACGACCTGGCCACCATCGAGCGTGCGATCGATGAGAAAATCCAGTGCCCGGGCGAACTCTGCCAGGATGACTCCACCAACCTGAATGGTGCGATCGTCCAAGGCGTCCGGAGCCTGAATGATATCTTGGCCGCGTCGCCGGTCGAGCCCAACGAAGATCCGATCCTCTCGCTCGTCGTGTTTACCGACGGAACGGACCGGGCGGGCCGCGTCAGCGACTCCGAGAGACAGCAGGTGCTCGGGCAATTTACCCAGTCCGGTAACCGCAGGGTCTATGCCATCGGCGTCGGAAAAGAAGTCGACCGCGGAACACTCGAACAGATCGGATCGACTGAATGGGTGATGTCGACCTGGGCGTTTGGAGCGGTCAACGCCTTCTCCAAGATCACGCGCGCCGTCGAGAAAGACGCGAACAGCACCTACAAGATCAGCTACTGCTCGCCCGCACGCTCGGGCCAACACAGCCTGAACCTCAGAATCAGTCGCTACCCGCTGTGGAACCAGTGGGGCGCCGTGAGTCTGGGAGGCTTCTCCGCCGAAGGCTTCGAGGGCGGCTGCACTCCTTGAAGTTCCGGCATCAAGAGTCCTGAAATGAAGCGCTCCTCATGCAAGAGGAGCGCTTTTTTTTGCCGGGATCCGGAAAGGTCCTAGCCGTCAAATCAGCGTTTCAAGCAACTTGAGGGCCGGGGAGACCCGGATCCCCTCGGGAGATCGGTAGTCTTTGCGCCCGCGCAAATGCACCTGCCAGGCCGGTACTTCAGGATAATGCGACTTGAGCTTGAGCAGGGCGGGCTGAATCGGTGCGTCTCCCAGCTTGGCTTCGACAAAAAGAATGGGCTTGCGGCCCTCGACCACCACGAAGTCCACTTCCTGACCGGTGATATCTCTGAAATACCGCAGCTCGAGCTCACGACCCTCCGTATCCTCGATGAACTGCGTCCATTTCAACAGGTGCCCCGCCACAAGGTTCTCGAATCGGCTGCCCTCGTCCTCCAGGACATTCCAATCAAAGTGATAGTGTTTTTGCTCCTTTTTGACCGACTTGATCCGCGGAGTTCCAAACGGAGAGAGCCGATAAATGGAATAGACCCGCTCGAGGACATCCAGCCATTTGGACATCGTCCTGTGAGCCACCTGGACATCCTCGCGCAAACTGTTGATGGACAGAGGCGATCCCACGCGAGCAGGCAGAGTACGGACTACGAGTTCGAGACTCGCCAGGTCCTGGAGGCTCTCGAGACTTGCGATATCCTCCCGCACCAGCCGCCGTCGGTACTCAAGTGACCAACGGTTGGCTTCTCTTTTTGAAGACCCCAGCAGGGGTTCGGGAAAGGGTCCGAGATTGTATAAATCCTCCAGTTCCGCAACGCCTGGCCTGGCGCTCATTTCAAGGAGGCTCATCGGATGAAGCCGTAAAAAGTGATATCTACCCTGCAAGGAATCCCCGCCGAAACGGTAAAGATCCAAACGCGCGCTTCCAGTCACCAGAATCTGTTGACCGGTTTCACGTTTGTCATAAAGACCTTTGAGGTAATTCCGCCAGCGCCGGTATTTGTGAATCTCGTCAAAAACCCAGAGACTGGAGTCCGGCAGCTCCCGCTGCAGAATTTTCTCCCGGTCTTCGTCCGCATCCCAATTGAGATACCCGGTGCGGCCCGCGAGAAGCTGCCTCGCCAGAAAAGTCTTTCCGCATTGCCGGGGTCCCCCGAGAAACACCATTTTCCGGGCCAAATCCGATTCAACCTGAGGTCTTAAATAGCGGTGCCGCTCCATAAATAGAGTATAAAGTAAATTAGACAGGTGTCAAAATTACTCGCGAGTATTTTTGACACCTGTCTAATTTACTTAGCGCTCTCCGCCGGAGGGAGTTTAAGCTCGGCACCGGTTCCCACGCCTCCGTAGCGCCAAGCTGCATATTTGCGAATCCACTCCGCATGCCGGACAAACGGTTCACCCGCCCGCTCCAAGCGGCGACTGAAACCCGCCAAGGTCTCCCCGCGAAGGCGCACGAACCCGAGCTCCTGCAGACGCTTTTCAAGAGCCAGAAACTCCGGGAGCACTCCGGACCCCTCGGCCTGAAGCCCCAGCCGCTCGACCCGCCGATTCCAATTCCGGCGGAGTTGATATCCAACCAGCACTCCTCCAAGCAGCAGCACCAGGAGCGCAACCTCATCGAGCGTCATATCAAACATCCGGTCACGCAGCCTGAAGCCCTGCAAGCGGAGAACGTCGAAAAACCAGAACAACTGTTGTGAAATAGAGGACTCGGAACCATCCTGCATCACGGCCGGGGTCGGATCCCGGGACTCCCAACGGCCATCCACCCGGACTTCGGCCCATGCATGAGCATTGCGCTCGCGAATGAGCCAATGACCACTGAACGGATTGCGCTCACTCACTCGGAAGCCTGTCACCACGCGAGCCGGAATCCCGAGGCTGCGCGAAAGCAGGACGTAAGCCGAAGCAAACGCTTCGCAGTTGCCTTGGGGATTTTGGCTTAAAAAATCCAAAACGGGATCGATTCCGGCGGTGCGCTCGAAATCCAGGGAATAGCGGTGCGAACCCATCAACCCGCGACGCAAGGCTTCGAGCTGCGCGGCAGGATCGAAACTACCGGGGCGCTCGCCGAGCCATTCCTTTGATTTTTGCGCAAGAACCGCACTCAAGTGGGTTGGGACGGCAAGCAGCCTGGCCTCATCCTCGGGAGCCGAAGCGATCCCCTCCCCTCCCCGCACCCAACTCCAGCGATCAGGACTGCGTCCCCGTGCTCCCCTCACCACGCCCGCCGCATCCCTCTCCAGAGCGATATCGGACCAGACCCGGCCCGGCTCGGGAGGCAACGCCACCCAGGAATCTTTTCCCGAAACGCGCCTGAACTGCACGACTCCCGCTCCCGAGGGGGGCTCGTCTTCGCCCCCGAGCGGAGACGCCCCCTCTTGATCCGGGAGCCAGCGCCCGTTCTGATATCTCGAAAAAACCCGCGCCCGAAGCAACTCGGGCGCTTGTCCCCGTACATGAAGCAAAGTGCGATCCGAGCGCTTGAGCGCGTCGATGGAGCCCAGCTCCACAAAAGCGGAAAGCCCGGTGCGCTGCTCCAAGCCGGCGGAATTGAACCACGCAGCCAAATGATCGCGCCCGAGCCGATTGACCCCGATCACTCCCGAAACAAGGAACGCTCCGATGAGTCCGCTCAACCCGATCTGAAGCAAACTTCTTCTCAAAAAAAACGCCAAATCGGGTCGTTTTAACCCAGGATCTGAAACCAAGTACCGATCGGGCGTGAGACCCCGGACCTGCAGCACACTCGCAAGCAGACCCAAACCCATCCATACGGCAGCCCACCAGATCCCGCTCAACCCCGGCGGCGCCACAAACGCCAGCGGAAGAATGAGCAGCAGACAAAAGAGCCGAACCGTGGCCTGGGTCGCGGGAAGAAACAGAAGTAAGCCTGATGTCAGATACGAGCCCGCAATGAAGCGAAACGCCCCGGAACTCAGGGGTGACGTATATTCTTGCGGATCATCGAAAAGACCTTCGCGCAGTGATATAAATATCACGACGAAAAAAACCCAGACCAGTGCTGCCCAAAATCGACCGGGGAGCGACCTCATGAATCCTCCCGGAGTCGCACGCGCTCCATGCCGATCCCGGCCGCGAGCGCCTCTTGCCTGCACTGCAGGAGAGCCGTGCTCGCTTGGCGTCCGGCACTGACCTCCAGGAATCCGGAAAAACCTGCCAGCGACAGGGACACAGGCGGCGCACCCGTGCTGGTCTTGATATCAGAAATCCGGAGCACGGACAGGAGTTCTTCTGCGGCCGATCGCTCCGTAGCGCGCTGCAAATGGCGATTATAGACTCCCAACAGCACGAGTTCAAAAGCAAGCCCCAGGCGCTCGAGCTCCGTCACGGCAGCATGCGCAAGCTCGAGAAGGGACTCTAGCTCCGGGCCATCCAAGCCGTCCCCGGCGAGATCCACGAGCACGCCGACCCGGGAGACGCAAAATGCTTCCCGCTCCTGGATCATCGGCTTACCGATTCGAGCCCAACTCCTTGCGTGCAGATCCCGGACCGGATCTCCGGGCTGATACACCCGGAGCCCCCTGAATTCCTCGCGTCCAGTAAGCCCCCCGGAATCGCGCTCCCCGCGTTGCAAGCAGGTCTGCAGGAAAGCATCGCTCGGGGACTGGATGGATACTGATCTTGGTGTGACCAGAAAACGCAAGGGCCCGCTCTCCAGTGGCGGGCCCGACGCAAGCCCGCCCCAGCCACGGAGCGATAGAGAAACAGGATCGAGATCATGCCAGCCGCGCGCCTCGAAGCGTGCCACACATTCGACGGCGAGAGCACCACACGCCGGGATGGAAGTCGGCTGCAAAGGGCGGCGGACCCACTTTCCATCCCAGGGAAGAAAGGGCAGCGAAATGCGCAAAGCACCGGTGGATTTGGCAGCGAGATTTCGGAGCCGCAGTTGAAAGAACGCGGGCGTGCCCGCCCGGACCCGCAAGGGAACCCTGACTTGAAGGTCGAACTCCTGCAGGCGATTTTGCGCCGAAAAAACAAGCGCCGAGACGAGATATCCGGAGGCCATCCCCCAGAAAACATGAGCGGATGACAGATCGATATAGAAAACGAAAACCCCGAGAAAAAACAGCAGCGCGCCCAGTGCCGCCCCTTCGAAGGTCAGCAACTCCAGCACTCGCCCGAGCGGAGCCAAGGCTCGCCCCACGCGGGAGGCGCGAAGCTGATCCCGCCGCACCCGGGTCTCGGGGATGAAAATGTGATTGAGACGGGCAAGTTCGAGGCGGGAAATCCTCAAACCGGCACCTCGATCTGCTTGAGCAGGTCCCGCATCCACTCCTGCGCCCGCCCGGATTGGAGTTCGGCTGCGCGAGCGAAAAAGACCCGATGTCCCAGCACGTGAGGAGCCAGGTGCTGGATATCATCCGGATCCACCCAGTCGCGTCCCTCGAGCCAGGCGCGCGCCTGCGCCGCCCGAAGAAGAGCCAACCCGGCCCGCGGACTGGCCCCGATCCGCACCTCCGGCAGGGTCCGGGTCTTTGATATGATATTAAGAATATATTTGACGACGGGCTCCGCCACGCGGACTTGCTTGACCTGACTTTGAATACCGAGCAGATCCGTGCCACTTGCAAGAGGCGTGAGTTCGGAAAGCGGATCCCGCTCGCGACGCTCCAGGAGCAACCGAAACTCGTCGTCGGCGGCCGGATACCCCAGGCTCAATTTCAGGAGAAAACGATCCAACTGAGACTCGGGCAGAGGCTGGGTGCCGAAATGCTCGAGCGGATTCTGGGTGGCAAGCACCAGGAATGGCGCAGGGAGCGGGAACACTTTCCCGTCGATCGTGACATTGCCTTCGTTCATGGCTTCAAGCAGCGCCGCCTGCGTGCGAGTCGATGCTCGGTTGAGCTCGTCGGCCAAAAAGACCTGCGAAAAAACCGGACCTTTTTGAAAGCGGAGCTCGCCCGTCCTCGGATCCAGGAGCTGCACGCCGAGAAGATCCGAGGGCAGCAAATCCGGGGTGCAATGCACACGGCCGGATTCGAGGGCAAAAACCCGAGCGAACGCGCGTGCCAGTGTGGATTTGCCCACCCCCGGCGCGTCTTCGAAAAGGATATGTCCGCCGGAAAGCGCCCCGGTGAGCAGAAGGTCTATGACCGCGGACTTGCCGCGCACGACTCCGTTCAGGGCCGTCCTGACTTTTGATATCAGATTTAATCCATCCATGGAAAATCCTCGTCTGGCTGCCCGACGGACCAGGTCAGTTCAGAGCTGCGGCACGAAGGGCAAAACGGCGCTCGCCACGACGTCCGTCGACCGACTCAAAGAGCTGAAAGGTTTGGCTCTCCTCGTCATAGCGGGCGACCGTGAAGAGATTGGGAACGAGAGTATCGGTGAGGTTCCAGATGATTTCCGCACGTTTTTCGTGTCCGGCGTACATCATGAGTTGCGCGCCTTTGATGGTGAAGGTGCGTCCGGCCAGCTCGAGTGCCCCTTGAACGTCGTAATCTACCTGCGTGAAGGTGCCGGTGACTTTGCGCGAACGCTCGCGCGCTTGGCCCAGGTTCAAACTCGCAGTACCACGACTGAACAAATCGCCCGCCACGCCGCTCCAGCTCCGCGGCAGATCATTGAGGGAGTGAATGGCGGCTGCACTCGCGCTGTTCGACACGACTGCGGAGATCACCACCAGAAGAACCGGCAATAGCTTGAGAGAGTGTGATTTCATGCCGAATTTTTCTCCTCGAAAACCGGCAAGATCAAGAACATCATGAGGACATCATGAAATTCCCGCTGCCGCAGCTGCTCGCACTTTCCAGTGCGCTGCTTTTTTTCAATCCCAGCCACTCCACCCACGCGGCGCGCATCGCCGTGCTATCGGACATCCATATCTATCGCAGTGGCAACATTCCGACTCCGCTGCCCGCGGCAATCGAAGAAACCCTGCGGCTCAAGCCCGACGCGGTGGTCCTGCTCGGGGACTCCACGAGCGGCAACCCGGACGACGGGAGCAGCCCGGATACAGTACGCATGTGGTGGCGCTCGCTCCAGACCGCGCTCGGCCCGATTCAAAAAGCGGGCATTCCGATCCTCCCCGTGCCGGGCAATCACGACTTTTACACCGAGGCCCAGAGACAGGGATATCGCGAAGCCTGGGCCGGCCCCCCTCGCGGGATCAAGGTCACGGGAAACTACCCTGAGTTGTATCAGGCGGAACTGCCCGGCACGGAGCTCCACTTGCTTCCGATCGTGGATCAGTTGCTACCGACCGAAGTCCGTAACGTCCTCGACAAGGCGAGCCAGACTCCCAAGGGCGACCAAGTGCGCCTGGTTTTTGGTCACGTACCGCTCGCGTCCCGCATGGGACGATCAAGCCCGAGCTTCCTGGCCTCACTGGGCTCCGCCCTCCTGCGGCTGCAATCCGATATTTATATATCAGGACACGAGCACCTCACTTGGGAGGAGGAGCTGCCCGTCGGCTCCGCGCTGGTCCGACAGCTCTGGGTGGGAACTGCAACTGCGACCTACACTTTTCCGATCACGCAAAAAATGCGGGAGCTGCACTGCGAGCCCGCTTCCTCCCGACCTGAGACCCTTTGCCGGATGCCGGGCTCCGGACGGTATTTCCGGATCGACTCCAGCTCCCGCTCCCAACTCCAGAAGCAAGTCGTGGCGCTCCTCAAAACCGGCTCCGATCGCACGGACCCACACTCCCCGGTTGAGGTGGAGATCCGGGCAAGGGGGACAGACTCCGGGCCCTGGAGCGACTTCTATGAGAGCGCAAAAACCAAAACCGGGCTCTAAGCATTTGTAATCCCGATTCTTTTCACCACATGAGGAGGACAAAGGACAGAGTTTGATACATTGAGTTAAGAAGGGCGCAATCCAGAAACAGTGAACGGACAGGCACGCATTCCGGGGTCGGACCCCGACAGCCAAGACCGACGAATGAAGGAGTCTGTCCCCATGAACCGCCCCATGAATCGCCCCATGAATCGCTCTCAAGCCCTCCGGCTGCTCGGCCGCCACTTCAAGACCGCCATCCTGGCCAATCGCTTGGGCATCCCTGCCCGAGACGCGATCGAGCGCGTGAACCGCATCGCTGCACAAGCTCAAGAGCGAGAGCTGAGCCGCAGAAAATTTTTGGGAACGACCGCGAAAACCCTGACGGCCGCCGCCTTTGCGAGCACGCTGGCTCCGTGGCGTCAGGCTTTTGCAGCACGGAAAACCTCGTCGAGCCTGTCAGTCGGCATTGTAGGCGCAGGACTGGCCGGTCTTACAGCCGCACGGGAACTCAAGAACGCGGGCCTCGATATCTCCCTTTACGATGCTGGCTCGCGCGTCGGTGGCCGAGTTTGGTCGCTTGCCAACAAATTTCCGGGCCAGGTGGCGGAGCGGGGCGGTGAACTCATCGATACTGCCCACAAGACCATGCTCGCCTACGCCAACGAATTCGACCTCGACCTCGAGGACATCAACAAAGTCGATGGCGAGGTTTTCTACCGTTTCATGAATCAGGACTACGCGGAAAGCGAGGTGGTCGATCAGTACCGGGCTTTCGTGGCCACCATGCAGGATGCTCCGGGAAGTGATCCGCGGGGCCTACACGATCGAATACGGCCTTGAAACCCACGACCAGAGCTCCATCAACTTCCTCCACTTCATCCATGCCGACAAACGCTCCCAGTTCAAGCCTTGGGGAATCTTCAGCGATGAGCGATATCATATAGTCGGCGGCAACGATCAGATTGCATCCCGCCTCGGCGCCGAACTCTCCGCCAAAACTGAACTCGGCATGAGCCTGACCCGGGTCACCAAGGAGTCCGACGGAAGGATCACCCTCACCTTCCAGTCGGGCAATCGCACTGTGACTCGCACGCATGACCGGGTGATCCTGGCGATCCCCTTCTCGACGTTGCGAAATGTGGAGCTGCATTCGAGCCAGACACTCCCTTCTTGGAAGACGGACGCAATCCGGGACTTCTGCCTGGGCGCCAATGCCAAGCACATGATCGGATTCAGCGGCCGCCCTTGGGCGGACCTCGGTGGAAATGGCGCTTCCTACTCGGACCTCTCGGACTTGCAAGCCACTTGGGAGACCAACGTCTCGCAAAGCACGGCCACCCGGGCGATCCTGACCGATTACTCGGGCGGCGACCGGGCTTTGTCACTCAACCCCGCCAAAACCCAGAACGAGGCGCAGAAATTCCTGAATGCCCTGGAAGTCGTCTTCCCGGGCTCCAAGGCGCACGCATCACTCTCGCGCGTAAAGTATATCACACACCTGGAGCACTGGCCTACCAACCCGCTCGCGCTGGGTGGTTACACCTGCTACAAGCCCGGGCAGTTCACTTCGCTCGCAGGACGCGAAGCGATTGCCGTGGGCAATGTCCATTTTGCAGGCGAGCACACCGACTCGTTTTACAGCTGGCAAGGATTCATGGAGGGCGCCTGCCTTTCCGGGCTTCGGACCGCGGCCGAAGTGCTCGAATCCTGATATGGACTGAGCATCCGGGCACCGGCGCCGGAGCCCGACCCAACGAGTACTTGCCTCGACGGTGAGTCCCGTCCTAGATTTGATCGGGACTCACCATGAACTCACCCACTGCGCTGCCACAAACCCGATCCCTGCTCTTCCTTGCCGCCCTCGGCGCGGGCCTGCTTGCTGCACGCATGCCGCAGGCCCGCGCCGAGGGCTGGTTCTGCACCGACGAAAGCTCGCGCCGCGAAGGAAATACCTGGACCGTTTGCGGGATCGGCGAGGACGAGAAGGAAGCGCGCTCCCGGAGCGTCGCCCTTGAGAATGCGACCGAGGAATTCAAGAACCTCTGCAAACTCTCCAGTGACTGCCGCGGGCACGACTACTCACTCAAGCCAGGACGCACCGAATGCCGCCAGCTCGACGACGGCGTCCCGGGCCAAGGGCTCACACGCTGCGTGCGGGCGGTGGAATTCCTGGTGGGCGATAAAAAATCCGACGACGGCGATGTGGCCGAGATGGAGCCTGAGTCCGATGAGTCCAAAGAAAAGAAGGCGCTTCTTCCGAACCCGATGAATGCCCCTTGGACTTTTGATATCTGGTTTGGCTACATGCCGCCGCCACTCGATACGACCGAGCTCACGTCGGGTCCGTTTCTGATATCCATCGGGATCGAGCGGAGGCTCTTCAAACGCCTGGGACTGAGCCTGGGCATGAGCTACTTCACGAACGCCGCCGAGCCCGGCGAGTATTCGGGAGTGGACCCCGAAATCGGTCCGGGCTTCGAAGGCACCGCCTGGCTTGCGACCCTCCCGATCTACCTGAGCCGGGACGCCACCCAGAGCTGGTTCATTGCGCCCGAAGGCGGACTGATCGACCACACTTATATCACTGCGCCGGCCAACCCGGAATACGCGAACGACTTCCTGGCCGACCCCTACGTGATCACCCGCACGCGCGGCAGCGCGAGCGTGCTCGGTGCGCAGCTGGGATATCGCGCCTCGAATCCGGGGGGCGGTTACTCCTTTCGCGTAGGCTACAGGACCTTCAATCCCTCGAGCGGACCTGCCATGCGAGGGGTGCCGTTCGGTGAATTTGCGATCTTTCTGCGCTTTTGAAGAGTCGGAGCCGAAACTCCCGGCCCGCTCGGGCGACGCGGCCCGGATCTTGCCTCAAAGATGGACAAACCCTGAAAGGATGTTTGCCATGCAAGATAACAAGTCGATTACTCGCTCCCTTTTCGAAGCCTTTAACAACCGAGACTTCCAGAAGCTGGTTGATATCAGCTCCCCGCACTTGGAATGGACCGATCAGGCGACCGGCATCCAACTCACTGGCAACGAGGCCCTGAAGAAATGGTGCCAGAGCTGGCTCAACGCTTTCCCGGACGGCAAGGTCGAAGTCTTGAACCATTTTGCCTCGAATGGTCAGGTTTGCACCGAATACGTCGGACGCGGGAGACACACCGGAGTCCTTGCGATCGGCCAGAAAAAAATTCCGGCCTCCAACAAGACGGTCGAATTCAAGCTGTGCAATGTGATCCGCATGGTGGACGGAAAAATCGTAAGCGGCCACGTGTATTTCGACCTGCTTGCGCTGACCCGGCAGGTTGGTATCGAACCATCCGTGATCGCCGCCTGAGTTCAAAGCGGGCCCCATCCGAGTGGGGCCCGCCTTTTGTTCGAAACTCAATAGGACTTGGCGAAAATCACGCGCTTGTTGGAATGCTTGCCCGTGAAAATGCACACGCCTTCTTCCGCGGGTGCATCGAGCGGGATGCAGCGCGGAGTGACTTTGAGGCGAGCGAGCACTTCATGTCCGATCGCAGCTTCATTCCACGGCACGGCCGCAAAACCGCCGTTATCCAAGCTGTTTTCATCCGCGCTGGAGAAGTACTTCTCGAACTCCGCAAGCGTGTCGATCTTTTTGATATTGGCATCCCGGAACTGCAGGGCACGCTGATAGAGTCCATCCTGGATCTCCTGCAGCAAAGCTGCAGCCCCCTGCACGAACTGCGTGCGAGGAATGCTGGATTTCTCCTTGGGTCCCTTGTCACGACGACCGACAAAAAGCTCGTTCTTGGCGATATCACGCGGACCGATCTCCACCCGAACCGGCACACCTTGTTTGATGGCCTGCCAGGTTTTCTCACCACCCCGCATATCCCGATCATCCACTTTGACGCGGATCGGGCGGCCATCAAAGCTCTGCGCCTGAAGCTCGGAGGCAAGGCTCTTGACGTACTCCAGGACGGTCGCGCGCTCCGCAGCGTCGCGATAGATCGGCAGCAGAATGATATGCGCGGGCGCAATCTTGGGCGGGAGCACCAGACCGTCATCATCCGAATGGGTCATGATGAGGCCGCCGATCATGCGGGTCGAAACCCCCCATGAGGTCGTCCACGCCGTCTCCTGCTTGCCTTCCTTGCTCAGGTACTGGATGCCCGAAGCCTTGGCGAAATTCTGACCGAGGAAATGCGAAGTGCCGGCCTGCAGGGCTTTGCGGTCCTGCATCATGGCTTCGATCGTGTAGGTGTCGACTGCACCTGCAAAACGCTCGTCGCGCGTCTTCATCCCTTTGATCACGGGAATGGCGAGCGTGTTCTTGGCGAAATCCTCGTAAACATCGAGCATGCGCAAGGTTTCTTCCACCGCCTCCTCGGCAGTGGCATGCACCGTGTGACCTTCCTGCCAGAGGAACTCGGCCGTCCGCAGGAACAAACGCGTGCGCATCTCCCAGCGCATGACGTTGCACCACTGGTTCATGAGGATGGGCAGATCGCGGTAGGATTGCACCCATTTGGCGTACATATGCCCGATGATGGTCTCGCTGGTCGGACGGATGATCAGCGGTTCTTCGAGCTTGCTCTCGGCATCGGGCCCGAGCTTGCCATCGGCCCCGGCCTTGAGGCGGTGGTGCGTGACGACCGCACATTCTTTGGCAAAACCTTCCACATGGTCGGCTTCTTTTTCGAGGAAGCTGAGTGGGATCAGGAGCGGGAAGTACGCGTTGACATGCCCCGTAGCCTTGAACTTGGCATCAAGCACGGATTGCATGTTTTCCCAAATGGCCCAGCCCCAGGGCTTGATCACCATCGAACCGCGCACGGGCGAGTTCTCGGCGAGATCGGCCGCTTTGATCACCTCCAAGTACCACTCGGGGTAATTCTGCGCGCGGGTGACGGGAAGAGCGTTCTGGGTCTTGCTTGGATTTTGAGCTTGCGACATGGACGAAAATTCGCCGCTTCCAGCAAAACTTTCAATCAATTTCCCAATGAAAGCCCGGCTTGCCGCGCAAATTCATTCTGAAACACACCCTGAGGATCGAGCGCTCGCATCACTTTGCGAAAGCGCTCGAGATTGGCCCCGAACGTGCCGCGCTCCCGCTGAAGCTCGAACACCCAGTCCCGGTTCTTGCCCCAATGCGCGCGCCCGGAAAAACGCTCGATCATGAGGCGCGCAAAATCTTCATACTTGGCGTCATAATCGGTGGCCATTTCCTTGGGAAAAGCCGTGGGCAGGTAGACGGGCATCTCGATGAACACGACCGGCTCGCCCTTCTTGAAGTCTCCGAGAGCGGTCGTGTGGGCAAGCAAGGATGCATCCTCCGAAGGCGCAAAGCGGATGAACACCCCGACCAGCGGCAGGCATATCTTACGTTCACGGGCAAAGCGCTTCACTTCTTGGATTGCGGCCTGCGCTTTGGACGCGGGAACCGCAATCTCCCAATCCATCTGAAAAAAACCATCCTGATGGCGGGTGAGCACACTCGACATCACCCGGTGCGACGGGCCGATCAGCTCGTTGGTGCGTTCCAGCTCGCCTTTGGCATTGAGCTTTTCAAAGGGCGGCTGAAAGACAAAAGTCGCGTGCCGCGCTTTTTCCACGAGGCAGTTCAGGAACGGATGGCAGGCGCCATATTGAAGAATTTTCTTGACCGGCTTGATGAAGCTCTCCGGCACCATCGGATCGAGCAGCACGTTCTGCGCGCCCGGGTCGGCATTGCGAAAGGTCTTTTTGCCACAAGTTTTGATGACTTTTTCGGTGCCGGGGAACCAGTTGAACTGTCCGTAGTCGCAGTCCCGGACCTGGGAGAGGAGGGCATCGGGCTTGCCGAACAAGATATCATCGGAATGGTTCGTGACCCGGACATCAAGATTGAATTGCGACTCGACCGCAAGCCAGAGCCGGGTGATCGCCCCGAGACTCCCCAAATGGGCCCGCACCGCTTTGAGCCAATCCCCGGCGGGAACTGACTCTACTGCGGGCATGGCCTCACCCGCCACCACTCGAACTCCCTTGGAGTCGACCCTGAGCAAACGGCCGCGGCCATCGATCATCTCGACGGCGAGTACCCGCGAGGACAAGATCGCGGGATGAGCGGTCGAACTCCCGTGGGAGCCCGTGGCGACCGCACCGCCAATGGAAACCCCGCGAAACCCCATGATTGCGAATCCCAGCGATTTGCCGCGCTCATGCAGCCATTCGGTGAGCACCTCCATCGTGACGCCGGCATCGACCGAGACCACATCGCGGCCTTCCAGTTTTTCAAGCCCCTGGATGCGGTTGAAGCGCTCGGTGGAAATCACCACCCCGGGGGTGCAGAGCTGGGAGTTTGCCGAATGCAGGCGCCCGACAACACGGATCTTCTGGCCGGCGTGGAGCGAAGCCGCCAAGATATCACGGAGTTCTTCGGCGGTCCCGGGCGAGTGAACTTTCTGAACCTCGCTGCAGAGCGTCTGCTGATTGTAGGAACGCACCGGCGCTGATATGCAATCCGAAGGGCAGCTTTCCGCCGTCTCACCCGCCGCCGCATCACACTTGCGATCGCCGCACGTAAGAACGAGATCCGTGCCGGGACAGCCTCGCATCCCCTCGCCGCGTATCAGTTCCTGATCCACGGCACGCACTGCCGTGAGATAATCACTCTCCAGGGACGATGCGGCCAAGGCACTGAGAGCATTGAAAACAAGGATCGCGAACGGCACTGCCAGGATGCGCATGAACATGATGGTGATATCTCCCTCGTGAATCCACAGAGGGGGGAGAGTCTCCCAATCAGGCCCCCTTGCAAAGTGGGGTTACCAAAATCAATCACAGGGAATTGCGAGATCGCTCGCAACGCTCCATGCCGGCGCGAACCGCCTGAAGCAGAAGATCCGTGCATTGCTCCCAGGTCCAGAGGTGGGCGCGATTCCACTCGGCGCGCGAGATACGCTCCGGATCCCCGGGTGCACAAGCGGCATTTTTGATATCAGCAACCAGACTGCTCGCATCATCGGGAGAGCGGAGCCAGTGCAAGCCACGGGGTTCACAGAGTTCCACAAAAGGATTCCCCCCCACGCGCGAAGCGACAACCGGTACCCCCGCGGCCAGAGCCTCGAGCATCACGACCGATAACCCTTCGAATCGAGACGGTAATAAAAGCCCGCGGCTCTGAGCCAATGCGGCACGGATCCGGACCGGTGTGAGGCGGCCAAGCCGGTGCACCCGCGGATGATCGGGCAGCCCTTCACCCGGCGCCACAGCGAGCTCCAGCGAGGGGTCGAGTTCAAGCGCCCTGAGCAGACGGTCGGCACCTTTGACCGGATCCCAGACCCGGCCAATGAACATCCAGGAGCGGGAAAGCATCGCTATATCAAAGTCCGCCTCCGGCTCCGAAGCCTCCGCCCCTCCGCCGTCCCAGCCATTCCAATGCACCACCCCGCGGAGCGCCCCCCGTCCGAGCCACCGATATAGCCCGAGCCCGGGATGGATGCTCCCCAGCAGATCCGCTCGCAAGGAACCTGAAAACTCCCGGTAAAAAGACTTGAGGTGCCGGAACCGATGCCACTCGCTGCGTCCCCGCATGAGTCCGATAGCGGAACCATGAAGCGTGTGAATGCGGAAGGGCCCCTTGCGCGCCCGCCGGAGGTAGCCGCGAGGGAGCATATCGCCGTGTGTCCGGATGATATCGTAGCCACGCCCGTGAAACAGCACCTCGGGGTCACTCGAAAACTCGACCCGGACCCCTCGGGCCTCCAGGCAACGGGCCATCGAGAGCACGTGGGTTTCCACGCCTCCGATGAGCGAACGAGGGTCATGAGGGAGCCATTCCAACCAACGCATGGGTCTTATCAGCGGCCTTCCGTAGGGGTTTCTTCAAAAATGCTCCAAAAAATGGCGCATGTCGAGAATGACACATTCACGGCCACCCGAATCTTGATTCAAATAAAGGGAGGGTTGTTCCGATCTGCATCCAGGGGAATTCGAATCGGTGGGTCGGACGGGCGGCTCATGAGGGGGACGTTTGAAGCGGGAATTGCGAAACAACAAAATTGCGCTTTTGATCTTGATCCTGTCTGCGGGACCCATGCTGAATCTCCACGCGGCCGGAGGCGCCTCTGCGGATTCGGCAGGCGAAAAGCTCCCCGAACTGGCTCTTTACAAACGGTGTTTCACGCAGCTGACCGGCCGCCAACCCTCCCGCACCGCCCCGCTGACCACCAAAGTCCGAAACGGAGAGCTCAGCGCCGCGAACGCGTGCATGGCCGTCCTCAACGCCATCTCGCTCGATGCAAGCACAGGATTGGTCTCCGTAAGCACAACCACTCTTGCCACGGGGGATGACCCTGACACTTTAAAATATCAGGTACTGCGAAAGTTCAACGACTTCCACCGGACCTGGTTCAGCGGAGATTCGTTTTTCAATGCGGGCGCCACCCTCTCCAACAATCAGATCTACGATGAGACCGGCTCCGCGCTCTATATCACTCGTGCACTGTTCGCCCCCTTGAACTACTCAAGCACAGTGACCTATTCGGGAGAACTCGAGGCCATCCGGAGTGCGGGATCCCAGAACCTGAACAACTATGCCTACCTGGGTGCGACCGTTGCCAGCTTCCACAATTACACGGCCACAGGCGCAAACGGGAGCACCCTGCAACCCACGACATCCTCCAATCTCGGGAGCCAAACCGGAGATCTCCTCGGCATCCGCCCCATGGAATCCACCAAGGCTGCCATGACGCGCGCGACCCGAACCACTAAAACCACCCAATCCGCAGTCCACAACCACCAAGGGGGCGGCGTTTTGGGCTCGGCTCCTTTTTTGCTCCTCAACTACGGGCTCGCAGAGAATACGACCACGGACGGCGGCCTCTATCTCGGCCGGCGCCACGCCAAGAACGTGTTCAAGGATCTGCTCTGCCGCGATATCCCTCCCCTCCGCGAGCTGGACGCGGTCTCTTTTGTGACTCCCGCGGCCTCGCAAACAGCCAGCACACCTGCGTTCCGCACGGCCGCCACCTGCATGGCCTGCCACGCATCGTTGGACAATTTCGCGGGTACGACTCGCGCTCTCTATCTCAGCCAAACCTCAGGATATATTTCCGGCACCACGTACCTCGCATCGATTCACATGCAGGCGCAGACCGAGAGCAAACCCGCCGAGACGAGCGCACCGGATTCGGATTCGGATTTTGGCAAGAGGCCCGCCAACGGAAAACTCTTGTTCCGCAGCTACAACGGAGACTTGATCGATGAGTCTGTCACCGGCCTTGCGTCCATGGGAGATAAAATCGCGCAGACCAACGACTTGTATGTCTGTGCAGCAAAGCGGTACTTTGAGTATTTCACGGGACTGGCAGTGAGCCTCCAGGACACCGGAAACCCGCTCTCCAGCACGCTGAGTGCCGCCGATGAATACTACCGCAACGAAGTGATCAAACTGGGACTGAGCTTGAAGAATCACGGCAGCTTGAAGACGCTCGTCCAGGATATTCTCAATCTGGAATTATATCAGAGTCGCAGTCAGAGGAGCCGATTTGAGACGACGGGCACGACAACCGCGCGCAAGAGTTCCTCCGGGAGGCGCAAATGAAAAAGTCCCCCAACCGTCGGTGGAACCTCACGCGCCGGGACAGCCTCAAACTCCTTGCAGGAGGAACGGCTATCACGGCCCTCAATCCGCTTCGCGTCCTGATCGAATCGCTCGCTGACGGATTCATCCGCAAAGTACTCGCCGAAGAAACGGGGGCCGGTGCGGGTGCCAGGAATCTCGTGAGCCTGGGGATCTTTGGAGCACCTCCCCGCTGGTATTGGGACCTGCCGCTTTTTCCCCACTCGGGGACCACGGATCCGCAGAATGCGCACGTTGTGACCCGTTTCTCCGGTTCGACCAGCACCGGCGGCGGCCCGACCCGATATACAGACGCCACCTACGCGACGCACTCTTTTGGAGGCATTGCACTACCTCACCTCTGGAGTTCGAGCATCCCCACTTCGGACGCAACAGGATCGACCTTTGGCACGACCGCCATGACAGCGCTTGCGCAAAATATGGCGATTCTCCGCGGTATCCGGCAAATCGGTGATGGGCATGACTTCCTCCACGGCAAATTCCTGCGCCCCGATTCCTCCGGTGCGAGCGTCCATGGACTGCTAGCCGACCAGTCGGAGCACTACCTGCCGGCCGTCCAACTCATCACCAATGGTCTGGATTTCTCGGCCTTCTTTTCATCCCGTCTGGGCACTGCTCTTGCCAATGGCACGATCGGGACATCCCCCCTCGACTCCCTGGTGCAGCCTTTCCGCAGAACCACCGCCAATCCTTTCGGTGGTGCCGGAACGGCACTGATATCACGCAGGGACGCAATCGCCGGCGCCATGAACGAAGCCCTTAATATCATCGCCGAAGCCGCCAAATCAGCGGCGCCGGGCAGTGACGCACTCTACAGCGCTCGCAGCAAGGCCGAAGAATTCCTCGAACAGGGTCTCGAGGACTTTGCCGCGGAGTTCGAGACCCTGCGCACCAAGTACATGAACTTGCTGCGCCTGAGCGCACTCGCATGGGCCCCCGGAGGGGGAAGCATATCAGGGCTTTCCGATCAGCATATCTCCACCTACCCGGGGGATGCACCCGCGGGACTTGCCTACAACCGAATCAACCAGTCCAACATGAATACGGGCAGCCTGATCGAGGCCTCCAGCGTCTCCACCGGGGACCTGCGTGCTCTCATCAAGGGCAAGGCCACTGCCTATAACTCCTCGACGAGCGGCGCGCCGACGGACACCACTTACAGCAATGGCATGCACGAGGTTTTTGCGGTGATCGAGTTCCTGCTCGCGAACAATTACAGCAGCTCGATCAACGCTTCGTTTGTCAGCATGGCCAACCTGGATCTCGCCAACACTGCTTTTACCAATCAGATCTATGAACTGAGCACCACCACGGACGAGACCACTCGAACGCGCAAGTCGGCGGCCGCGTCCGTCTCCCACAACTTTGACGAGCACGCGGCAAACGGTGGCGGAAGGCATATCAGCTTGCTGCTTTGCTCGGCCTTTTACCATCAACTCGCAACCTGCCTCTACCAACTCACTCAAGCCGTCGGCTCTTCCACTTATGAAAACACCGTGATCCAAGTGAGCAACGAATTCAGTCGCTCACCCAACAAGGACGGCTGGGGATCCGAACACGGCGTCTATGCCGGCGTGGCGAGCATCTTCAGCGGGGCAATCAAGAGTCCGCTTGTGGTCGGCAACACCACGATGCACCCGAGCGCCACAAGCTCCGCTTACACCTACTACGGCCACTGGGGCGTAGGAGGTCTCACCGAGACCACAGCCGGAATCACGCATCTCGGCGCGGGACACGTGGCCTCCACCCTCTCCCACCTCCTGAGGATCGAATCACCCACACCCAATTACCCCTCCTTATTGCAGGAGGCCGGCGGAACCGTCACTTCCACCGTGAGCTCCCAGGCCTCGGAGGTGAGCGAATGAAGCCCTCCAAGTTGAATTCCCTCCGGATTCACGGAGCCTTTCTCTTTTTTGCACTCGCTGCATCCTCCGCCTGCACTTCCAAAAAATATGAATTCTCCGACCTCAGGGCGGTTGAAAATCCGTCACCCGCGTCGGCCGATTATTCTTATCAAGGCACCGCTCAAACCAAGATCCGACTCGGGGATCGAGATCATGCGGACTCGGTGTTCAAGGATGTTTTCGGAGCGAGCACCCTCGTCACCGGCTCCACCACGGTGGAGGATACCCTGAACACGCAGGTGCATGGATATATCAGCTACTTCGGCGGGGCCTGCGATGCCGGGTTCGTCGAAACCACATGGATGCAGAATAAATCCTACCTGACCGGCGAACTCGTCCGGGCGACCGAGTACGGAGCCGGGAGCGATGGATTCTACCGCGCCCTAAGCAGCCACACGTCATCCAACGTTGCGAGAGGCTCAGGCGGCTGCACCAGTTTGAATACCGTGACCTGCAAGAAGTTCAATTTTTCGGAGGACCTGGGGACCGGCAAGTGGGTCCGCACCCACACCCAAGGGTGCTATCGCCGAAACGAAAGCCTGACGCCTATGATATCAGGCCCCGCGCCCGCCCGCGAAGCCTTGCGCGTGCAGCTTTGCGAGACCTTTACCGGGACGGACACGACACTTGCGGTGGCGATCGCCCATGCCGGCGGAGACGCCGCGAGCGCCCCCGGGGACGCCGAAATCGCAGCGGTCTGGGAGCTCTTCCACTTTGGCGACGAGATTGCGCCCGAGATCACGACCGCACTTCAAAAAGTGGTCGACACCACGGCAACCGCCCTTCAAAGCGAGGCCACAGTGCCTTCTGCCAGCGAAATCACCCTCGAACAGTGGAGATTCCTGTTCCTGACCGTCTGCCGCTCCCCCACTTGGTCGATTCTTTAAGATGCCGCAGGGCATTGAGCCTTGCCGCCCCCCGCGCACTGGCCTAGGGTCGGAGCCACTTCATGAGTGCGCTCCAAGGAATCCTCCAGCAACGCTTCGGTCACGCCCGATTTCGTCCCCATCAGGAAGAAATCTGCGCGTCCATCGCAGGGGGCCGCGACACTTTGGTGGTCATGCCGACCGGCGCAGGCAAGAGCCTCTGCTATCAAGTGCCGGGGCTTGCACGCAAAGGTCCGACCCTCGTGATCAGTCCGCTGGTAGCACTCATCGAGGACCAGGTGCACCACCTCACCACCAAGGGCATGAAAGCCGATCGCATCCACTCGGGGCGCGATCGCGACTCCTCGCGCGCGACTTTTCGGGCCTACCTCAAGCGCGAGCTTGAGTTCCTGTTCATCGCGCCCGAACGCCTCGCGGTCCCGGGCTTTCCGGAAATGCTCCGGCAAAACCCACCCGCCCTGATTGCAGTCGACGAAGCCCACTGCATCAGTCAGTGGGGGCATGATTTCAGGCCTGACTACCGCTTGGTCGGCGAACGTCTCGAAGGCATCCCGGGCACCCCGATCGTGGCACTGACTGCGACCGCCACGCCCCGGGTGCAGGATGATATCATCCAGCAACTCCGTTTAAGGGATCCCCTCAAGTTCATTCATGGATTCCGCCGCACCAATATCGCGGTCCGCGTGGAAGAAACCCGCACGCCCGACCGGATCGAACGCATTGCCGAAATCCTCAAGGACCCGGCACGGCTGCCCGCGATCGTCTACGCGCCGACCCGCAAAAAGGCCGAAGAAATCGCAGACTCGCTCCGCGGCGACTACCGAGCCTCGGCCTACCACGCCGGACTCGACTCCGACGCCCGCGAGCGCGTGCAAGCGCGGTTCCTGGAAGGCAAGACAGATATCATTGTGGCGACAGTCGCCTTTGGGATGGGAATCGACAAACCCAATATCCGCACCGTGATCCATGCCGCGATCCCCGCAAGCGTCGAGGGCTACTACCAGGAGATCGGGCGCGCGGGACGCGACGGCAGGCCGTCGGAAGCCTACCTCCTGCACTCGTATGCGGACCGCAAGACGCATGAATTTTTTCTCGAACAGGACTATCCCTCGGCGCAGTCCCTCGTCTCGCTTCAGAAGTTTCTGCCCCGCACGGCGTCGATCACCCGGGATGAACTGGCCTCACAGGCGCGCAAGCTTTTCGAACGCGAAGAGCTCGACCGCGCGATCGAAAAACTGGTCGTCCACGGCGGCGCGAGGAGCGATATTAACGGCAATGTGCTCCTCGGCCATGACAAGTGGCTCAAGGGCTATGAAAAGCAGCGCGACCACCGCGTGGATCAAATGGAGCGGATGGCCAAATTCACCGAGAGCCCGGGTTGCCGAATGGTGGCGCTGGTACGGCACTTTGGTGACCCGTCCGACAAGGGCGAAGGCTGCAAACAATGCGACCGTTGCATTCCGGGCGCCAATGCACGCGAACCGGATGAACTCGAAGTGACGGTGGCACGGACGATTCTGGTCTCGCTCACCGGACGCGATGAGCAATCGGTGGGCCGACTTTTTGACGAGTGCACCTCGGCGGATCATCGGGTCTCGAAACTCCGCTCGGGCTTTGAGCGGGTGCTATCAGCCATGGCGCGCGCCGGCTGGGTGGATATCGCCAACGAAGAATTTGAAAAAGACGGCCGCACGATCCCCTACCGCCGCGTGTCCTTGAGCCGCAAAGGCAAGCAGATCAAAGGCGATGCCCTGCATGACCTCGAGATGGAAGGACCCGCCATGGCGGGAGGCGCCGGCGGCAAAAGTCCGCGCAAGAAGACCAGCGCGCCCAAGTATATCAAGAGACGCGGGGCTCCCGAGGCATCGCTCTGAAATCTCAGACCTTGTGAATCACCCACTCGCGCGGGAGGCGGTACTGCGGCCCCCAGGTGCCGCGCTCCGTCTCACGCCCGACCGCAATGCACATCACAACCCGCGCCGTGCGTCCCAGTCCCAGAAGCTTTTTGACCCGCGCCTCGTCAAAGCCTTCCATCATGCAGGTCGAGAAACCCTGCGCCGATATCGCAAGCACGAAGTTTTCCGACGCAAGCGCCGCCGACTTGATCGCCACTTCCTGCAGGTCACCCAAAGTGTGGGGGCCACGCGGCGAGGGCCTGAATAAACCAGCGAATTGGGCAGCAGCCCATTTGGACCACCCGATTGAATTCAAAAAACCCCATGTATAAGTGGCCGGCAAGAGTTTGCGGTAGTATTCGAGCACGGACCGCGGTGCCTTGACGCTTTCCACGAATTCAACGAGCGATTTTTGCGACCGGCGCTGCAGTGCCGGATCGGCGACCACTGCGATGATTTCCTGCGCCGTACGCGCCGCAGATTGATTGAAGCAAGCGGTGGTGAGTGCCGACTTCTTGTCGGACGAGCGCACCCAGTAGAAATCCCAAGTCTGAGCGTTGGAAGAATTGGGAGCAAGCAGCGCCGCATCGAGTGCTCGATCGATAACCTGCTCCGGCACGGATTCTTCCGTGAACTTACGAATGCTACGACGCTTTTGAACGGCTTCAAAAAATTCCATAAACGAGTTTGAGTCCTTGGGGTTTCGGGGCAGACTAGCTCTGTCACAACCGGAGTGTTTGGGAAAGAGCAAGGCCAGCATGAATCCGCAAAAAAAACCTCAAAACTGCCTGAATTTGCCTACCCTCGCGGTCACACTCCTTGTGCTCGCCACTCCCGTGCGCGCCCCAGCCGCAGCAGCTTCCAAATCCCCCGAGATTTGCCCGACCCCTCCTGAACCTGGTCGCATTACCTTCCAAAAGGCGGAGCTTGAAATCGAATCTCCGCAGGGAGTCCAAAACCGCTTCCGGGTGGAGTTGGCCGATACTCCGGAACAACAGACTCTTGGACTCATGTATCGCCCCAAGGTCCCGGAGGGCACCGGGATGCTGTTCCGATATGCAGAGCCCCGCGAGATGGCGATCTGGATGAAGAACACTTGCGCCTCGCTTGATATTCTTTTTTTTGATGCGCAAGGCGTGCTCAAGAGCATTTCGCGCAGGGCGGTTCCGTTCTCGCTCACCTCGCACCCATCCCCCGGCAAGAGCCTCTGGGTGCTTGAACTCGGCGCGGGCGAAAGCGCGCGCCTCAAACTTGAACCCGGCGCCCGCGCGCGCCTGATATACAATAAATAAACCTGAAACACTCACGAGGAGAAACCCACTCATGGCCGACCAGCAAGAACTCAAGAACCTCCACCCCGAAACCCTGATGATGCGTCATGGATATAACCCGTGGTGGTCCGAGGGCTCGGTCAAGCCGCCTCTCTTTCTGACCTCGACTTTCCTGTTCAAATCCGCGGAAGACGGCGAGGAGTTCTTCCAAGTCGCGCTGGGCAAGAAAGAAAGCAACCGCACGCAAGGCCTGATCTACTCGCGCCTGAACAATCCCGAACTTGAAATCCTCGAAGAGCGCCTTGCGCTTTGGGAAGGTGCCCGGAAAGCCTCGGTCTTTGCTTCGGGCATGGCAGCCATCACAAGCACGTTGCTTGCGCTCTGCAAGCCCGGCGACCACGTGGCCTACACGGTGCCGGTGTACGGCGGCACCGCGCACTTCCTCAAGGAGATGCTCGTCAAGTTCCAGATCACGGCGCACCCGATCCCGGCCGGCGACGGAGCACCGGCGGCCCTCCGCAAGCTCGACAACCGCAAGCTGCGCATGATCTTTGTCGAGACGCCCTCCAACCCGAGCCTCACTCTGACCTCGATCCGCGAGATGCGGGATGCCCGCGATGAAATCGCGCGCGCGACCGGTAATGATATTATCCTGGCGGTCGACAACACGATGCTCGGGCCCGTGTTCCAAGCCCCGCTCCGTCATGGTGCGGACCTCTCGATTTATTCGGCCACCAAGTTTATCGGCGGACACTCGGATCTGATCGCAGGTGCGGTGCTCGGATCCGAGCACCTGGTCCGCGAGCTCAATGGATATCGTAGTTTTCTGGGCACCATGGGCTCTCCGTTTGTCTGCTGGCAGATCATGCGCTCACTCGAAACCCTCAAGGTCCGCATGGAGAAACAATCCGAAAACGCCGTCAAAGTGGCGCGTTTTCTCCAGTCCCATCCGGTCATCGAGCGCGTGCTGTTCCCGGGCATGGCCGAGAACAGCGCCAACCAGGCCCGCATCGCTTCTGAACAATTGAGTGGCCCGGGCTCGGTCATGTCCTTTGTCGTGCGTGGCGGGAAAGCCAAGGCCTTCTCCGTCCTCAACCGGGTCAAAGTCTGCCATCTGGCCGTGAGCCTCGGCGGCACCGAAACCTTGATCGAGCACCCCAAGACCATGACCCACTCGGAACTCTCCGAGGACGACATGAAATCCTGCGATATTACCGACGGTCTGATCCGACTTTCCGTGGGCCTCGAGAATCCCGAGGATCTGATCGCGGATCTCAGACAGGCGCTCGGTTGAGCAAGCCATGCACATTGCGCCTCTGATCCAGGATCTGACCCTGATCCTCACGGTCGCCTCCGTAACCGTGCTGATCTTTCATCGGATTCGCCAGCCGGTGGTCCTTGGGTATATCGTGGCAGGCGTCCTCGTTTCAGGAGTCCTGGGCGGTTCCGGCAGCACTCCGGGCTCTTGGATACGGGACCAGCAAAGCATCAGCACGTTTGCCGAACTCGGGGTGATATTCCTCATGTTCAGTCTCGGGCTCGAGTTCAGTTTCCGCAAGGTCCTCAAGCTCGGCGCAACACCCGCCATCATTGGACTTTTCGAGACCGGACTGATGATCGCTGCCGGCTGGGGAATCGGCCACCTGCTGGGACGCCCACCGCTCGAGTCTCTCTTCCTGGGCGCCATGACGGCGATCTCGTCGACCACGATCATCGTCAAAGTGCTCGAGGAGACAGGGCTCAAACACCGTCGTTTTGCACAGACGGTCCTGGGTGTACTCCTGATCGAGGACCTGGTGGCCATCCTGCTGCTGGTCTCCCTGGGAACCCTCACGACAACCGGAACCACAAGTGCTCGCGTGCTGGCCGAAACCCTGGGTACACTCATCCTCGTCGTAGGAGGCTGGTTTCTAAGCGGCTATCTGCTTCTGCCCCGACTCATGAAGCATGTAGGCAGGACACGCTCCGATGAGATCCTCGTGATCACTTCGATCGGACTCTGTCTGCTGCTCGGGGTCCTGGGCACTAAATATCACTTCTCCACGGCTCTCGGAGCCTTCATCATGGGGTCGATTCTCGCCGAGAGCACCGAGTCCGATCGAATCGAGGACCTTGTCCGCCCGCTGCGGGACCTGTTCGTTGCGATCTTCTTTGTCTCGATCGGGATGCTGCTCGATCCCGGCACCATCCTGGCGCATTGGGACGTGATATTGGCGCTTTCGATCTGGGTGATCGCTGCGAAATTCATCGCAGTCACCGCAGGCTCAATCCTTGCCGGTAAATCTCTCCAGAGTTCCGCGCTCATTGGTTCGAGCTTCACGCAAATCGGGGAGTTTTCATTCATCCTTGCAGGGCTGGGAGTCACCTCCCGATCGATTTCACCCACACTGACGCCGATCATCGTGTCCGTCTCGGTCCTGACCACTCTGCTTACGCCCCTTCTGATCCAAAGCGCCCCGAGGATTTCCGATCGTCTGAAAAACCTGCTCCCGCTCAAGCTGCAGCTCGGCATCGATCGCTACTCTCGATGGGTTGAATCCCGTCAAAGCAGCCCGTCCAGCGCGGATATCGCTGGACCGGACACGCTCCGATGGCTCATCGCCGGATTTGTGGTGACCATGGGGAGCCGCATCGGTGTGACTCAGGGAATCCCCAGAGCCACCACGAGCGGTTTACTTCCGGAAGGTCTCGCAGCTCCGGTCACGGGGGTAATCACGGCCGTCCTCCTTCTGCCATTCCTCTGGCGGTTCCTGCGAGGCATCTCCCGTCAACAGGCCGACGCCGCTCCGGTGCACAAGCTCCGACTCAGACTCTCCCAGCTCGTGGCATTGTTGATATCAGGAATACTTGGCCTTCCTTTCTTCAAGGCCACCCCGGTTGCCCTGGGGGTCGCGCTCGCTGCCATCGTGCTGACTGTAAGACTTTTCAAACCTCTGGCTTCACTCTACGGTTTCCTGGAAAAAAGCTTTTCCGCGACGTTCGAGCATCAGGCAAAATCCGGAGCTCCCTCCCATATGCGGCGACTGGCTCCTTGGGAGCACCAGCTCGTACGCGTCAAGGTCAGTCCGGACTCGGAGTTCGCAGGGAAAACCATCCTCGACTGCGCCCTGAGAAAAGACCACGGTATCAATATCATCGCCATCCAGCGCGGGTCCCGCATGATCGTAACTCCGGACCCCCTCCAGCAACTCTTTCCCAAGGATGAGCTGCTCGTCCTTGGAACAGAAGCCCGACTCGAAGCCATCCGGGAACGAATCGAGGGATCAGAATCAACTCCACCCCCGATTGATCAGCTCGACAATTACGAGCTCCGATCCGTGCGTATCCCGGAAAATTCCCCGCTGGGTGGAAAGTCGCTCCGCGAACTGGACTTCAGAGGGATTTACGGCGTACTGGTGACAGGCATCGAAAGGGCGGACAAACGCATCCTGAATCCGGAATCAGACACCCCGCTCATCCCCCTCGATCTGGTGTGGATGGTCGGTGAGGATCAACGTCTTCAGAACGTCGTGGATGCAATCGCGGTCCAAGGTACAGCGGACCCGATGGTAAGACAGGAAGAGTGAACCATGGTCTGGCACACATTGAGCGTCGAGCGGGCACTGGAGGAGCAGAAATCCAGCGTGGGGGCGGGACTGACCTCTGCGGATATCAACCTCCGACGGAGCACTCAAGGCTGGAACGAGCTTGACTCCCCCGACCGCAAGAGCGCGTGGCGGATCCTGCTGCATCAATTCCTCAATCTGATGGTCCTGATCCTGATCGGAGCGGCCGCGATCTCGGCTTTTTTGGGCGAGAAAGAAGATATCATCGTCATCGGCGCAATCGTCGTCATCAATGCGCTCATGGGGTTTGTGCAGGAGTACCGTGCGGAGCAGGCCATGGAGAAACTGCGAGACATGGCCTCCCCCCACGCGCGAGTGAGGCGGGACGCACGGGTAATGGAGATCCCCTCCCGGGAGCTGGTCGAAGGTGATATCCTGATGCTCGAGGCGGGCAACCTGCTGCCGGCGGACGCGCGACTGCTCAAGAGCGCTTCGGTGCTTGCGGACGAGTCAGCACTCACCGGCGAGTCGCTTCCGGTGGAGAAAGACGCGGGCTTGATCCTCGCTCCCGAGACTCCGCTTGCCGATCGCAGGAATCTCCTTTTCAAAGGGACTCACATGACTGCCGGACGGGCCGAGGCCTTGGTCGTGGCAACCGGGATGCGCACCGAGCTTGGCAGGATTGCGCACCTGCTCAAGTCGGAGATCCAACCCGACACTCCCCTTCAAAAGCGACTGAGTGATTTCACGACACGCATCGCATGGGTTGTGCTCCTGCTTTGCGTTCTGATCTTTGGAATTGCGCTTTTCAAAGGCGATGGCCTGCTCCCGAGTTTTCTGACTGCGGTGAGCCTCGCCGTCGCTGCCATCCCGGAAGCTCTCCCCATTGTCGTGACCATCACGCTTGCGATGGGCGCGCGCTCCATGGGCCGCCAAAACGCGCTGATCCGGAGACTACCCGCAGTGGAGACGCTGGGTTCGGTCACAGATATCTGCTCGGACAAGACGGGCACCCTCACCCGCAATCGGATGCGGGTGCGCGGATTTGCGATCGGTGGGAGGATCGTGCAGCAAGTGCCCGCACCGGGGGCGAGAACCTCGGACTGGGAGCTTGCGCTCAAGATCCTGGCGCTCAGTAATGATATTACCTTTGCGCGGGATGGAAGCCTGCAGGGCGAAGCAACCGAACTTGCGCTTTGCGAAGCGGCACTCGAAGCGGGCTTTGACAAGCGCGAGCTCGAGCGCGATCACGCCCGCCTGGCCGAGATCCCTTTTAGCTCGGAACGGCAGCGCATGGCCACGCTCCACGCCCGCCCGGAGCACTCCATCCTCAAAGTCAAAGGCGCACCCGAGAGCATCTTGAACCTGTGTGCGCCTTTGGATCCCGCGTCGGGCTGGACCCGGCAACGGGTCGAAGAATGCGTCCAAGAACTCGCGCGGGCCGGCATGCGCGTGCTCGCGCTCGCCGCACGCGAGGTCAGTCCGGATGATCACCCGGATCTGGATGATATTAACCATCTGGAGCGGGAGCTGCGTTTTGTGGGCCTCGTGGGACTCATGGACCCTCCCCGTCCCGAAGCCGCGCGCGCCATCCAGCAGTGCCAGGAGGCCGGAATCCGCGTGCGGATGATTACGGGGGACCACCCGGGCACGGCTCTGGCCGTCGCCCGCGAGTTGGGACTCGTGGGTGCCGACTCGCAAGGCGTGTCCCTCTCGGGGACGGAGATGGCCCTGATGTCGGACCAAGAGCTGACCCCGCGCCTTGAGTCCGTGCGGGTTTTTGCCCGGATGACGCCTGAGCAGAAGATCCGCATCGTCAAGCTCCTGCAGGCTCGAGGTGATATAGTGGCGATGACGGGCGACGGCGTCAACGATGCGCCGTCGCTCAAACGCGCGGATGTCGGGATCTCCATGGGCAAAGGCGGGACCGATGTGGCCCGCGAGGCCTCGCACCTGGTGCTGCTTGATGACCATTTCGAAACCATCGTCACCGCCATCCGCGAAGGGCGGCGCATCTACTCCAACCTGCGTAAATTCATCCGGTTCGCCCTCACCGGCAACTCGGCCGAAATTCTGACCGTGCTGCTTGCGCCGCTTTTTTTGCTGCCCACTCCGCTCCTGCCCATCCACATCCTCTGGGTCAACCTGGTGACCGATGGTCTGCCCGGAATCGCGCTCACGTCCGAGCGCGAGAATCCGAACACGTTGAAACAACCTCCGCGCGATCCCGGCGAAGGGCTCTTTGCCCGCGGCCTCGGAAAACACATCGTCTGGGCGGGCTCGCTCATCGCCCTCCTCACGCTGACTACCGGAGGTTGGGCATATCACTCCGGCAGCCCCGCCTGGCAAAGCATGGCCTTTGCGACGCTCACATTCACCCAGCTCGCCCACGTCCTGGCCGTGCGATCGGAGACTCGCTCGCTCCGGGCTCTCGGACTTTTCAGCAATGTGCCGCTTTTACTCACCGTGGTCGGGACCCTGGGCTTGCAGCTGTTGACACTCTATTGGGCGCCACTGTCCCGCGTCCTCAAGACTCAACCCCTGAGTGCGCTCGAGCTCGCCGTTGCGTGCGGTGCTTCGATTGCCGTGTTCATCGCGGTTGAGATTGAAAAGAAACTCTCTTCAAGGCGAAGGTAAGACGAGGTAAATAGGGGGTTTTAAATTCAGCCCGTTTCTGTATCATCAAAGTTCTATGACAAGAATGAATCGAAGGGAATTACTCGAAGGACTGGCTCGGCTCTTCTGGGTATTCATCACCAAAAATGCTTGGGCAGACGGGCTTCCGGCAATGGAAAAGGCTCGCATCAGTCAAGAGATGGAAGCAGGCAAAGAGCATCGATCCAACTTCAAGGTCATCTACGGTGAATCTCGTCTCCGATCCGAATTTCTCAATTTCCTGAAAAATGTATATCACATTTACCCCGAGAGTGATTTCGACCGCCTGATCGGCCGAATCGCCTCAAGTCATTTCAATGACAGGGACATTTACATCGCGGTCCAGCAAGCGCTACCCGAGATTAAACCACTTCTGCAGCCTCTTACTTTTGCTTTACCCGCCCTGGAGACGCAAAAAACTGAAATGGCCCGCCAAACTTCCGAGCTGCTCGGCAATTCCAAAAACCATAAAGGATACATGGAAATCGGAACTCCAGGCCGATATGTATTGGCCCTGCAGAGGCACATCAAAATGAGCGGCCATGTCTATGTGGTCCATACACAGGCACCGGGCTTTTCCCCCGAAGATATCGTGGAGCGCGGCCAACTGGGTCGACTGGGCAATTTTGTTCCCTTGGCGGATTACAATCCAATCTCAGTCCCCGAAGGTAGCTTCGACCTCGTGTCAAATTTCATCGGCCTCCATCACGCGCCCCGGGAAAAGCTCGATGGTTTTGTGCAGTCCATCTGGAAGGCGCTCAAACCTGGGGGAAAGTTCATTCTCCGGGATCATGACGCAGCTTCACCGCAAACCGAGGCGATGGTGGCGCTTGCGCACGATGTATTTAACTGCGGCCTTGGCGTACCCTGGGAAAAAAATGCCCAGGAACTCCGATTCTTCAAGTCGATTTCCTACTTGGAGGATTATTTGGCCAAGCAAGGATTCAAACGCGTGGGGCCGCAGCTGGCTCAAGAAGGGGATCCCACAAAAAACCTACTGATGGCTTTCGAGAAAACGGAAGTCACGGCAACGGGGGCGAGTTCGTCATGAGTGAGATCTTACGAGTAACCGCAATCACTTTAACGCTGACGGCAGGACTTTTGGGGAGTCCGGGCGCCGCTGCTGCAACCATCGTAAATGATATCACGCAACTCAATCCCATCAAGGTCGAGCAAGTCGTATCGCCGAAATCCACTGCGGAAGTCAGTCAGCTCGTTTCAAAACACTCGGGGCCGGTCTCCATTGGAGGAGGGCGATACAGCCAGGGAGGGCAGATCGCCACCGAGAACTGTTTATTTCTCGATATGCGACAGATGGATCGCGTCCTCAGTTTGGATGTGGAACACCGTCAGATCACGGTCGAAGCCGGGATCACATGGCGGAAAATCCAGGAGGCGATCGATTCCCGGAATCTATCCATCAAGATCATGCAATCCTACTCGAACTTCACCGTGGGCGGATCACTCAGCGTTAATGTCCATGGTCGCTATGTAGGCGAGGGCCCTCTGGTTCGTTCCGTCGAAGCTATCAAGTTGGTATTGGCGGATGGGACGATCCATGAGGCGAGCCGCTCGCTGAACCCCGAACTTTTCTTCGGGGCGATTGGCGGCTATGGCGGCATCGGCGTGATCACGGAAGCGACCCTCAACCTTGCAGAAAACTCGAGAGTCGAACGCTACTCGGAACGCATGGGAGTCACCGAATATAAAGCCTACTTCTTGGACAAGATTCGCGACTCGAAGACCGCGATCTTTCACAACGCAGATCTTTATCCCCCGAACTACAAGCAAGTGAACGCAGTGACCTGGAGTCTGACGAATGAACCGGTCACAGTACCTGAAAGACTAGCCCCGAGGGAAAACCTCACCGCCATCGAGCAGTTCTTTCTGGCCTGGTTCTCCAGTGGTCCCCTCGGAAAGCAGATCCGGCAGTATATCCATGATCCTTATATTTACGCGGGTAAACGGATTGAATGGAGGAATTACGAAGCGAGCTACGATGTAGCGTCGCTGGAGCCGCCCTCCCGAGAAAAATCCACCTACGTCCTTCAGGAATACTTCGTTCCTATCGGCCGCTTCGACGAGTTCGTTCCGAAAATGGCCGCTATTTTCGAGCAAAATGATGTCAATGTGCTCAATGTATCCATCCGTCATGCGCTGCCTGATCCGGGAACTCTTCTGGCCTGGGCGCGGGAGGAGGTGTTTGCATTTGTCGTCTATTATGAACAGGGCGTGACAGAAGAGGACAGAAAAAAGGTCCGCCTCTGGACAAGCAAACTGATCGAGGCGGCAACGAACTCCGGAGGAACTTACTACCTCCCCTACCAAATCATCGCCACTCCCGAGCAATTTCTCCGAGGCTATCCGCGATCGACCGAGTACTTTTCACTGAAAGAAAGAGTCGATCCCAGCGGAAAATTCAGAAACAAGCTCTGGGATCAGTACTACAATCCGTCGAGCCGGATCCCAGAAAAAAAAAGACCCGACATCAAGCACGAGAAACGACCGGAAGAGCAGACGTTCTATACGATTCCCGAGTGGTATATCGTTTATAGCGCGGAAGAGTTCGCCGAATTTCTAAAGTCCAACCCGCCCAGCCGTTTCCCTTATTTCTCAAGCATCTCCCAATTCTGGCGGGTTCGGGACGGCGCCCTCCGGAGAGTCGAGGGCAAATATCCATCGAACACAGATTATCAGACGATGATCTGGGTGATCGGATTGAGCTTCAGCATGGAAAATGCCTTGAAGGGAATCTATGAGTCCACAATAGGTCGAATCATCGAAACCATTTCCTCCGTTCCGGAAAAGTCGCCGCCCACGACCTCCGAAGAGCGCTTCATGCAGAAGATTGCAGAGGAATATGCCCGTTTTATCCGTGACCTTCCATGGTACGAATTTCCCTTCCGGAAAAAACTCGTGGAACTCTGGGACATTGAACATACCCACGGAGAACCTTGGGTCCGCAGCCGAGAACGTAAACTCTACGGACTCCTGGAGCTTTCCGCCAAGACGCTCTACTCCGGGTTGATCAAGTCGGCGACCGCCTCCGCGTATGAGCCCGAGGATTTTTTCCTCGTAGCGAAAGTCAGCGAGTTCTCCCCGCAAAAGATCACGAACCTGGGGGAACTCAGGGTGGAACTCGTGCGCGACGCCGGTCCCGAGCAGCAGATCATCGCAATCCCGCGCTACGAGTCCTTCAGCAAGGCCGCTCCTTCCTTGATGGAGCAAGGGGTTCGTTTTCACGAAATTTCCGGCAACCGGACCATTGCATTGACCGTCCTGGCCCCACGAATCTGGAAACCCGATTCAATTGAAACCGATGTCTTCATGGAGTGGGACATCCTTACGGAACCAGACCTGAAACGGGTGGCCATTGCCATGCCGGTCGAACACCTCCATCGGAGCCTGCCCCATCTAGGTACCCAGAAGGTCCGACTCGATCATATATATGATTACTGAATTGAAACCCAATCATGAGCCACAGCATGGGTATCGATCGGTACGATCCCTTGGACTCCGGGTCCCGAGTGAAACCCACCTCCCGCTCGCAAGCCCCTTTGACGGAGGGGGACCTGCGGGCTAGGATCCATCCATGTGCACCAAGGCTGGGAGAGGATCCGCTGAAAAAATCCGACTGATCTGTATCCTCGCCGCTGCGTTAACCTTCTCAGCCTGCAACACCATGCCCCGCTACCCGGTCTCCGATCACTTTGATGGCACGCATTTTTACAATCCGGGAGTCGACAACAACAAGAGCTTGGGGTCGCTCCTCAAATGGTTTTGGTCGCGGGAGAAGCGCGAGTGGCCGGAGACAGCGGCAAACATCGGAGATTATCACCCGATCAACCCGGGCGAAGCACACGAGCTCGGGGCCACTTGGATCGGGCACGCGACCTTGCTCGTCCAGATCGGCAATCGTAATTTTCTGACCGACCCGATTTTTTCGGACCGAGCAAGCCCGGTCTCCTTTGCGGGGCCGCGCAGGATCAGGCCCCCGGGCCTGAGCTACGAACAACTCCCCCCGATCCATGCCGTGATCATCAGTCACAACCACTACGACCATATGGACCTGCCGTCCCTGCGGGAGCTGGATCTCAGATTCAATCCGTTGTTCATCGTCCCACTCGGCAACGCAGACCTCCTGCGCGGCGAGGGCATCCGCCGGGTGCAGGAACTCGACTGGTGGCAGAGCACGGAGATCGAGGGAGAACAAGGAGTCAAAGTAACTCTGACTCCGTCGCTCCACTGGTGCGCCCGCGGACTCAATGACCGCTTTGAAACACTCTGGGGCGCCTACTTTGTGAGCAATGCGGCAGGACGGAGTTTTTATTTTGCCGGAGACACCGGATATCACACGCACTTCCGGCAAACGCGCGAGCGTCTCGGAGCGCCCGATCTGGCGCTGCTGCCGATCGGAGCCTACGAGCCCCGCTGGTTCATGAAAGACAATCACATGAACCCGGAGGACGCCGTACGGGCGCACCTGGACCTGCAGGCAAAGCATTCAATCCCCATGCACTACGCCACTTTCCAGCTCACGGACGAAGGATTCAACGAGCCACTCGAAGCGCTTGCAACGGCTCATGCCACGCTCAAGCCCACCACTCCTTTTGAGGCGGTTGAAGTGGGTGCCTCCTGGAAGCGTCCGTTCATCCAGGCGGGCGGAAAATGATATCCATCCTGAAATCTGCACTGATGGCAGCGATCTTGACCGGTATCTCACTGTGTCTTGCGTCAGCCAGGGCGGAGCCTCAACCCCTCACCCTCCCCGGCGCGATGCGACTCCTGCAGGAGCGGGCCCCGGAGCTTGAAAAAGCAAAACTTGCCTTGGATTCCGCCGGACTCACGGCTTCCAACTCGCGCAGCGCTTTTCTTCCGTCCTTGGATATCGCAAGCACTCAAAAGGCGGGCACACCCACGGCACTCTCGAACTGGAGCGTGACTGCGACCGAAACGCTTTGGAACAACGGCCGCTCCTGGCTTGCGCTCAAAGGCGCCAACCTCGGCGTGGATGCGGCTTCCGCCACGACTTATGAGCGCCGCGAAAGCCTGGCCGCCGAGGCCGCCGCGCGCTGGTTCGAGCACTCCCGGCTGCAAGCGCTGCTCGGCATCCAGGAAGAAAAAGCGAGCCTGATCGAGAAGCAGTTTTCGGTGATGAAGCAGCAGTTCGAGCAAGGACTCAAGACGCGGGAGGATTACCAGCGGATTCGCGCCCAACTCCTGCGCACGCAGGCGGAATTGATATCCACCCGGACACAGCGGGATCAGATGCAGGTGCAGCTCCTCGCACCACTCGGGGTGGGTGCTGCCGAGGCGGCGGAGTTCCGCATCCAGCCGACGGTCCCTCCGCCGGCCCCCACTCCGGTCTGGCGCGCCCTGCTCGAAGCCCCCGAAGTCGACCTGCAAACCAATCCCAGTCTTGCCCGCATTCGCGCGGAGGAAGAGGCGGCCGAACTCGAGCCGCAGCAGGCCCGTTTCAACTATTGGCCCAATATTGATATCTCAGGCACGGCCGGACAGTACGGAGCAGGTCCCCTCCAGGGCCTGTTGGGAGCGACCGCCGCCACTCAAGGGATGCAATGGAGTGCGGGCCTGACTTTGAACTGGAATCTCTGGGATTGGGGAATCCTCAGGAGAAAAATCAGCATTGCTGATATTGCCCGTGACCGCACGCGGGCCGAGCTCGGGCGCCAGAAACTCGAACTCGAGAGCCAGGCGCGGCAGGTCGTACTCGACCTCAAGCGCCTCAAGCAAGAAGCACTGCTCCAGGCCGAAGTCGCACAGATGGAAGAAGACAATTTCCGCCTGGTCGAGGACAACTACCGACGCGGTCGCACGGGATATCTTGACCTCATCACGGCCCTGCGGGATCGGGCCGACGCCCGGGCTCGTTGGCAGACGGCTTATTTTTCGGCACTGAGGACCCATGTTCAACACCTGCAATTGGAGGGCAAGGCCCATGCTTGGTTGCTCGCGTTTGATGAAAAACTCTGAAGCGGCTTTGAGGCTGGGTCTGGCCATGGCTCTCTCGGTCACGACGTTTGCCTGCTCGTCCCGCAACGAGGGAGCGGGCCAGGTGCAGCCCGTGGCCAAAGGTGATATAATCCAGAAAATCACGGTCCCCGGCACCGTCGTCCCGCGGCGCAAGACCCAGATCACGCCGCCTTACGCAGGATATATCCAAAAAATCTTTGTGCAGATCGGAGAGACCGTTTCCTCCAATACGCCCTTGGTGAGCATCACCCAGACCCTGGCCACGCGGGGCGAGGAAGTTTTCCCGCTCCGCTCTCCTTTTGCCGGACACGTGGTCCAAGTCATGCGCTCCGAGGGCGAGTACGTGGAACCCAATAAGACCGACAGCACGATCCTCCGCATCGACGATCTCTCGCAGCTTTTCATCGAATCCAACGTACCGGAACTCGAATACGGCAAACTCAAGCTCGGGCAGCAAGTGCGGATCAAGGCCTCGGCGGCATCCTCGAAAATCTACTCGGGCCAAATCCGCCGCATTGCCGAAGCCGCACTGGACAAGAAAGCGGATTTTGGAAGCCGCACCAACGTGGAATTCGCAGTGCGCATCCAGGTCATGGACGCGGACGACGTGCTCAAACCCGGCATGTCCGCTTTGGTGGATGTGATTCCGGCCAGCCGCACGGGCGTGCTGACACTCCGCCATGAGTTCCTGCAACGGGATATCACGCGGCTCGATCAGGCCACCGTCACGCTCGAGAGTGGCGAGACCCGCAAGGTCACACTCGGACTCCAGAACGAGGAAATGGCCGAAATCACGGATGGACTGAAGGAAGGCGAACGCGTTCGCATGGTGGATTTCAAAGCCAGTGCGGGCGCAGCCATGCTGATGCCGGGCGGCGGGGGCGGACGCATGCCGCGTGGGAGCGTGCGTGGTCATTGATGCGGGCGCAGGCGTCAGCCTGAGTGATATTCACTTTTCCTACCGCAACCGGGAGACCGGCATCCGCACGCCCGTCCTCAGGGGCGTGGATCTCGCATGTCGCCCGGGAGAGTTGGTAGCCATCCAAGGACCTTCGGGGTCCGGAAAATCCACGTTGCTCTACCTCATGGGAGGCATGCTCACGCCCGACCGCGGTCAGGTCCTCTATCAGGGCCGCGATCTCACCCGCATGCAGGACCGGGAGCTCGCGGCCCTGCGCTCGCGGCAGATCGGATTTGTATTTCAGCAGTTCCACCTTTTACCCCGGGCGAGCGTGCTCGATAACATTCTGCTCCCCACTCGGTATATCACTCAGGATGGCGGCACCGTACCGCCGGAGCTGCGAGAACGCGCCCGGAGCCTGGCCTCACGCTTGGGGCTTGCCGAACAACTCGACAAGAGCCCCAACCAATTGAGCGGGGGTCAGCAGCAACGCGTGGCCATCGCACGCGCCCTCCTGCTCGAGGCTCCACTGCTGCTTGCCGACGAGCCGACCGGAAACCTCGACACGGAAAACTCGCAGGAAGTCATGAAGATCCTGCGAGAAGAGGCCCGAGCCGGAAAATGCGTCATTGTGATCACGCATGAACCGGAAATCGCAGCACTCTGTGACCGCATCATCCCGATCCGGGATGGCCGCGTGAGCGGTGCGGGATTAGAAAGCCGGGCCTCGATATCAGAGGTCGCGAGCACTCAGTCCCGCCCCCGTCCTCTCCATTCGCTCACGGAATTACTCAAGCGCATGCCTCCGTCGGTGCCCCTGGCTTGGGATAACCTCAAGCGCACCAAGGTCCGAACCGCCCTCACGCTGGTCGGGGTCACGATCGGGATCGCGGCAGTCCTGTCCATGCTCACAATCGGAGCCTTTGTCCGGGACCGCTTGCTGAGCGGCTACGAAGCTCTGGGCGTGAACAAGGTGATCCTGAACGGCTCTCCCAATTGGGAGCTCAAGGCGACCGACCCGGTCCCGGCGGTCTTCAAGTCGTTCGATCCCGATAAGGATATTGAATCTCTCAAACGAGTTTTTCCGCAGATCCGTTTTGCCTCACCGATCTATTCGGGCTGGCGGGACACCATCGATTACGGCGGAAACGAATATGCCGGCGCCCGGGTCATGGGCGTGGACGTGGATTACTCCGATATCACCAATCGGCGCGTGGCCCGCGGCTCCTGGTTCAACCGGAGCCACATGCTCAATCGGAGCCCGGTCTGCCTGATCGGGTCGGACATTGCGGAGAGAATATTCCCGACGGGCGGGGGTGTGGGCGAAGTCGCTCACGTCGTGACTGGCAGCGGGAGTGATTACACTTGCCAAGTGATCGGGATCCTCGCGCCCGTGCAAACCAACGTGGAGGGGGACCGTTCCAATGAACATGTGCTCATCCCCTACACGTTTTTCCCGGGTGTGAGCGGCGTCTGGGAGTCCAACCTCCGTGATATCGCAGTGCAGGTATCGCCTGAAGCCGACATCATCGAAACCGGCACCGCCATGCGCGGCTATTTCATGAGCAAGTTCGGAAGTTCCATCAGGGTGCGGGTCAATTCCGACGCCGTACTCGTCGCGCAGATGCAGCGATTCATCAGTTCTTTCCGCGCGCTTCTGATCTCCATTGCCTTTCTGTCGCTCGCAGTCGGCGGCATCGGCATCACCAACATGATGCTCGTCTCGGTCTCCGAGCGGTTTCGCGAAATCGGCCTCCGAAAGGCGGTCGGCGCCACCCGGCTCGATATCCGGGCGCAATTCCTCACCGAGTCCGTGCTGGTTTGCTCGATCGCTGGACTCTTGGGCATCGGAATCGGTTTTTTCGCGTGTGAACTGCTGATTTACATCGGCTCCAATGTGCTCTCAAACCTCGAGTTTGCCTGGGTATTCC
>Ga0172372_10000846_pt1 | contig 47161 bp, 30 predicted proteins | sample LakKiv5m_2_FD_114544 | JGI IMG/M metagenome (GOLD analysis project Ga0172372, IMG submission 114544) | Freshwater microbial communities from Kabuno Bay, South-Kivu, Congo - kab_092012_9.5m | ecosystem: Environmental > Aquatic > Freshwater > Lake | place: Democratic Republic of the Congo...
CGGCTCAGGTTTCAGCACGGCTGGACCCGCGCCCTGCAATCGGAGCGATCGTTGCAGACGCTGCAGTTGCCACAACCGTCAGAATCGATCCTTATCGAGAAAGCCCGCTGCGGGGACTGTCCCGGCAGCCCTGAGCGAATCAACGGCGGGGACACTCCCCGAAAAGCCGGCGGCGGCGGAATTCCGAGCCGAAAAGCCGGCGGTTTTGTTTGCAATTGATCAGCCATTCGATGCCGTTTTTCGTCACCCAAATCGGCAGCTCGCAGCGTGGGCGGCTCAGGTTTCATCACGGCTGGACCCGCGCCCTGCAATCGGAGCGATCGTTGCAGACGCTGCAGTTGCCACAACCGTCAGAATCGATTCTTATCGAGAAAGCCCGCTGCGGGGACTGTCCCCGCAGCACTGAGCGAATCGACGGCGGGCGGGGAGACTCCCCGAGAGACCGGCGGTCAATGGCAGTCACTTTGTCGCCTTTCGCTCGGCGAAAGGACTTGCAGTGCCGTTCTTTCGCGGAGCGAAAGACGACTATCGCAGCCCCGACGGCGAAAGTGACTGCAATTGGGCCAGCGACGGAATCTCGAGCCGAAAAGCCAGAGGTTTCGTTTGCTGTTTACAGCGGATTGACACGGATTTTGGGCCGCTCGCTGCCGACGAATGGCAATGACTGCGTCTGATGGCACGACGCTTCTAATTGCTGGATTCCAATGCTCGATTGACGGACTCCAGCAGGACTTCCATGGCGAAGGGCTTTCTGAGGTAATCGACAACACCGAGCATTTCCGCATAGGCCTTATGTCGACTGCCCTCGTTGGCGGTCATCATGATGACCGGTGGTGCATTCTGCATCTGTGCGAGGAATTCGAGGACGGGAAAGCCGCCCATTCCGGGCATCATCATATCTGTGAGCACGAGATCGGGGCTACGGGTTTGGATGAGTTTTCGGCCCTCCTGGCCGTTTCTGGCCGCCAGCACCTGGTATCCTGCGGCGTTCAAAACACTTTGGATCGTCGACGAAATATCCCTGTCGTCCTCGATCACGAGGATTGTTTTCTGATTTTCTGCCATGACGGCCTCCTGTGCTGGGATCCGGAGCTAGTTGCCTGCTGCGGCCACGGTCTGGGTTTTTGGAACGGCGGGGAAGGCAGCGGCAGTTGAGCCGTCTTCCGCGTTCCAGATTCGCACTTCACCGTCATAACTTCCCGAGGCCAGTCGTTTGCGGCCGGCATGTTCAGCGACAGTGTAAACCCAGTCGCGATGTCCGGCGAATTTCTTCACAGCGGCGCCGTCGGCAGCTTTGTGCTGATGAATGCTTCCATCGCCGCTGGCGGTGAGCAGCAGATCGCCGGCTTGCACGCGAACGCGAAACACGTCGCCCCCAAAGCCGCCAATTGTTCGCAGATCCTTTGCGTCGCCGGCCTGCCAGATCTTCAGGCGTTTGTCAGCCCCGCCACTGACGACCTGGTTGCTGTCAGCCAGGAACGCGGCGGTGTAAACAGGTTCCCCATGGGCTGGAAAGGTGACAATCGGGTTGCCAGTAGTCGCATCGAACACCTTGCAGGTCTTGTCTCTGCTGGCGCTTACGAGTCGCTGGCCGTTGGGAGCCCAGTTGATGTCCATAACCCAGTCCGCGTGGTCTTCGATGCGGACAAGCTGTTCGCCGGTTTCCGGATTGACGACTGTGATGGAGCGATCAGCACCGGCGCAGGCCAGTTTGGTGCCATCGGGACTGAAGGCTGCGGCAAAGACGGAGTCGCGGGATCGAATCAGGGTGCGGATGAGTTTGCCGTCGGCTGCCGAGAAGAGTTTGAGTTCTCCGAGTTGCCCGGGGGTACCGGAGGCAACGGCAATACGAGTTCCGTCGGCGCTGTATTCCACATCATGAATGCGTTCAGCGAGGTTTGAGATGCGGCGGATCAGACTGCCATCAGAGGCGTTCCAGACGAGCACTTCATGATAGCCGGAAGAGGCCAGTTGCTCACCGTCGGGGCTGAAGGCAACTGCTGTGACTGGGATCGCCGTGCGATACTGTTCCGGGGGCTGCGGCTGGGCGAACTCGGGCATGACATCGAACAGGTCGGAAGTGGCAGCGAGTCCTGCGTCGAGTGGTGCGCCGACATCAATCCAGCTGGCGAGCACGTTGATTTCAGCAGCAGCGAGCGGATCAGCTTCTTTGGGCATGGATCCATCACGAATCATCGAGAGCATCAGTGAGTCATGGCTTTTACCCGAGCTAAAGGCTGGTCCGGATTCGCCCCCTTTGCCCATAGCGGCGAAGGAGTCGAGATTTAATCGACCGCCGGGGCTGCGGGTATTATGACAGGCGACGCAGCGGCGGGCGAGGATTGGGGCGACGTGTCGAGAGAAGGAGACGAAGCGACCGAGCGGTTCGAGGGCGGCTTCGGCCTGGCGGCGAACGGTCAGAGTTTCGGTTTCGGCCAGAGCGATTTCGGGGTCAAGTTTTTGGAGGGAGGGTTCGAGAGCCAGCAGCTGGGCGTTGAGGGCAGTCTGCCAGTTTGCGCCATCGGCTTTCAGGGTATTCAGTTCAGCGGTGCGGTTGTTGGCTGCGGCGATGGCATCAGCGGCAGCCTTGTGTGCGGTACGCTGAGGTTCGGCGGCTGTGTTGACGGTGTTGAGTTCAGCTGATTTGGCGTCCAGTTCAGTTTTCGCAGCCGTCAGTCGGGCGGACTGGTCATCACGACTTTTTGTGAGTTCAGCCAGCAAAGTCGCGCGGGCTGCGGCGACGGGTGCCAGATCGGCAAGAGATTTCTGCAGTCCCTGAACCGCGACAGAGGAATCGACACCAACGACGGTGGAGGCCTGCTGCAGGGTGTCGAGCGATTTCTGCAGAGAGGCGGTGGATTTACGAAGTCTTTCGTCGCTGTTTTTGGCTTCTGTGAGCCGAGTTTCGTGTTCGGTGAGCGAGTTGGCGGCCACTTTCATGGCTGTGCTGGCGGCTTCGACTGCAGCGCGTGCGGCGGTGACTTTGGTTTCGGCGGCATCGAGAGCAGTTTTGGCTTCGGTCAGTTTCTTATCGAGCTCGGGGCGCTGGGCGGTGATGGCGGCAAGCTGCTGTTCGGCTTCGGAAGCACGACTGCGCCATTCGACGGAGGACTTCCGCAGCTGTGCAAGCTGAGTCTGGAGTTGTTTGCGGGCATCGAGCAGAGACTGGAAGCGAGCGTTCGCCCGGTCTGCAGTGGCTACGAGCACGTCGGCCGCTTCGTGTTGCGGGAGGACCGCTTCGATGGAAGTGATGGACTTCTGGAGAGCTGCCGACTGTTGCTGGAGCTTTTCGGCTTCGGACGTTTCCATGGCCAGCCGCTGTTTGGCGGCATCGAGCTGTTTCTGAAGCTCGACGATCCGCTGGTCGGAAACAGCCACTGCGCCTTTCCTGAGGCTGAGATCGCGGTCTGCTGCCTGTTTTTCCATTCGGGACCGCTGAAGCTGTTCTTTGAGCTGAGCAGCGGAGCGCGCCGGAGGATCTGCGATCAGGCACGGGCTGCTGAGAAGGAGTGCGGCGAGGGCGCAGAGATTGAGGCAGGAGGGGAGGAGGCGGGAGGCAGTCATGACGGAGCCCTGCGGAGTAGGGGAGGCGGGCAAAAGCCGGAGACGGCGACCCAGGGGGAGCCTGAGTGCGTCACCGGACTGCGTTAGGATTCCCCCTGAACGCCGGATTGTCAAGCTCTCCACATTCCGTATGAGTCGCCAATTTCGAAATCCGGAGAGTTTTCCGGACCGGAATGAGCCCCGCAGGCAGCGCAAAAAGAAAGCCCGGCGCGATTGATACAGGCCGGGCTGGATGGAATTGCTGGTTGGTGGGCGCAACAGGGCGCGGGGAATGAAGCAGCGAACAGCTGAAAATCAACCCTTGCGGTGACGGATCCTTGATCGCATACGACGCTTCTTGCGACCAATCTTCCGACGACCCTTACCCGTCTTCTTTGTGCCCATGAGCCAGTGATCTCCAGTGAAGTTACCAAACGTGCGGACCGGGGAAACGCGGAAGCATAACAACCCTGCGGCCACTGATCAAACCACGTTACGCCGGATTTTTATCGGACAGATTCCGGAAAATCGGAAGGCTATTCTCCGCGAAGGATGCTGGCAATCGCACCTTCCGGGTCCTCAAACGGTTGCGGATGGTCTCCCAGCCATGCCACCTGACCGCGGCGGTCCACCAGAAACAGCGCTGGCATAACGACAGCAGATTTTCCCGCACTTGCGGGCTCCGAGCACACTCCCCAGATACGGCTGCAGGACTCCGGGCTTCCGGCATTTGTGTCGCGCAGCACCGGAAAAGGGAATGAAAGTGCCTGGGGCTTGATGTCGGGAGCGAGTGGGGTGGAGATTGCCAGAATCATCACACCTTCGGCCTTCAGCGCCGGCTGGTATTCCTTGAGTTTCAGCAGCACTCGATCGGCCAGTGGTCCCGTGCGACCGTCGAAAAACGCCACGAGCACTCGGTGCCGCCCGAGGTAACCCCGCAGCTGCACCGGGCGATTATTCTGATCGAGCAGTTGAAAACCGGGAGCAGGCTGCGAATTCTGCATCGCCGGATCCACCGCCTCGCGACGGTGCGGATTCGCCGCCCGGTAAATGGTGGCGACTGTCACAGCAGCCAGTGCGAGCAGCAGTACGATGAAGCGGGGTTTCATAAATGCAGACTGGTATGAAAGCGACAGAAGGAGAATTCACAGGCTATGGATTCACGAACGTGGCCCCGGTGCAACTGTGCCTGTCTGCCATTCAGGTTCAGGCTGCGGGACTTCGAAGGCGCTGGCGATGGCGGCGGGAACGCGGCAGGGCTGAAGCGTGGAAAACGACACAAAAGCCCACTGCGTCTCCGCTCGGACAATCGGCCGATCGCCACGGAATATGAGATAGCGACGGCGCGACGTCACCCGCTTCAGGTCTGCCACCCACGTGCGAATCAGCAGCAGATCACCAGGAAAGGCCGGCCCCAGATATTCGATCAAATGAGACTTTGCCACCCAGCCACTCCCATGGCTTGCGTAGTCGGCAGATGACCAGCCCTGAACAGTCGAATGAGCGATGGCCGCATCCTGCAGCCAGCGGAGATAAACCACGTTGTTGACGTGTCCCACAAGATCCGCATCTTCCGACAGCGCTGTCACGGAATGTTCAAAAATGGCTGGCATGGCTGCAGCACGACTCCTTAACAGCGTCAGGCAGGCTGCGGTGGCCGCAGCGGAAGATTCCAGACCTGGCCCGTCCACGCCCCAGTCACCCACGCATCCTTCGTGGCGTATTCCCTCGCAACGACTCGATCGCTATGGACTTCCATGTAGAAGAAAGCCTGCTGAGTTCCCGCGAAATGACTGCTGTTGTCCACATTGAACGTTGGAATACCCTCAGATGCCGGGCTTTTGGTCCCGTTCCAGCGGAACACGTTGCGTCCGTGAGTATGCCCGTAGAGCACTCCCGCAATCCGATACGGCTGCAGCGCCCGGTAGTAGCCGTGGACGTCGGCCGGATCCCACTCACGCTGACGCGCCGTCGCGTCGTCAATTGGCTCCGACGTGGAATAGCGGAGCACATCAATGTGGTGCATCAGCAGAACAGCACGGCCCGATTCACCCACGTGATCCTTCAGATCGGCCAGCAGAAAATCCAGACTCCCATGCGGCGCGTACCGCTGCGTCCGCGAAGGCTCTGAAACTTCCCCCACCACAATTCCAAGGCAGACCACGTGCACCGGCCCCCAGTCGAAGGAATACTGCAGACCGGATGCAGACACGTTGACCAGACCGGAGCGGCGGCGGTTTCGATCCCGCATCTTCAGGGTGGCGTAGCCGTCACCGCGGGGACTATCATGGTTGCCGTGGACATCAAACAGCGGAAAGCGGAGCAGACCGTCGCTGCCCGTCGTGCCGAACATCTCCAGATAACCGCCCCACTCCGTCTGCTGCATCGGGACTTTCGGTTTGTCCCCGCTGTCGATGCAGTCGCCCGCATGAAGAACTCCCTGCGGCGAAAGCACCCTGCCGCCACCAGCAGACTCGGGAATCGCAGTTTCAGGCAGTTTATTTAAGGTATCGATCAGTCGCTGATTCACAGTCAGTGAACGATCGTCAATCTGCGATGGATCATCCTCGCGGGCGAGCACATGCGTATCGCCAATGAGAAAGAAAGCAACAGGCGGCTCACTGAAACTGCACGAAGGGCTCGCTCCGGCCAGCAGCAGACTGCTGCCTGCGGAAAGGAACTGTCGACGAGAGTACGCGCTGGAGAGCATCCGCGGGATCCGTGTCAGGTGTTTTCCGGAATGGAAGGGATCTGCGGAAGTGGTATCGCGGAAAACAGCGGATGTCAATCCGGGCCCCTGTCAACGACCGGACGGCTCTGCCAGCCAGGCAGGTGCAACCCAGGCGTGCGGGTTAAACAGACTCCCCGGTTTGTTGTGCCCATCCCGCAGCGAACGATACTGTGTCTGCGGAGTCTGCGGAGGGCCTGCATCGGGGCCTGAAGAACTGTGCAGCGCCCGCTCGATTGAGCCCCCGACCCGTGGTCTGACGGAACTCGCAGAGGCCCGCAGCACTCCGCCGGCGGGCTGCTCGGCAAACATCGACGGTGTCGGCGGGACCACCGTCGAAGGGCTGCGGGAGCCAGAAGAATGTTTCGTCGCCAACTGCGATTCCGAACGCCGGGAAGATTTTCGTCCAGTGAATAATGTGCGCAGCCATCCAGGCGATGGAAGGGTCCGACCAGGAAGCTCCTCCAGTCCCTCCGTGAATGTTTCACGAACGCCTGCCAGTGCACCACGGAAATTTTCGGATTTGCCCGTACCGTCCGTCCTGCCGCCCCGCACCAGCGTCCCACCATGAAACGGTGGAGCCGCCGTTGCGGGCATCCGGACTTCACCATGCGCCCTGCTCTTCACTGACAGTGGCTGTACAGCAGGTCCCTCCTCCACGTGAGACATTGATTGTGGAACACCACCCGGGACGGCTGCACCGCGAATCAGCGGACGCATCGAAACTTCCAGCGGAGGTGGCACAGGACGCATTCCCGCCAGTCGCTCGTTCGGTATCGCCGGAACGGGCGACGGCATGATGTGGGCGAGCGGCTCCGTGGGCTGCGGCGGAACCAGGTCGCTCGTCGTCACAGAATCTGCTGGAGGGGCAACAGGCAGCTCGGGGACAGTCCCCGGCTGTAACCCTGGTGGGGCAGGCTCGAGCGGCGGTTCGGGAGCCGGTTCGGGAGCCGGTTCGGGAGCCGGTTCGGGAGCCGGTTCGGGAGCCGGTGCTGGGGCTGGTGGCAGTTCGGGTGTCGGCACAGGGTCAGGTGCGGCAGCGGGGCTGACAGGTTCTGCGGGAGCAGGAGAAGGTAGTTCCGCGGGAACAGGCGATGGCTCAGCGGCAGGTTCCGGTGAAGGCATGGGCGTTGCAACAGGCGCTGGTTCTGGTTCTGGTTGTGGCACCGGCTCCGGTTCTGGCATCGGTTCCGGTTCTGGCTCTGGTGCTGGTTCTGTTGCAGTGACGGGCTCTGGTTCAGGAACGGTTGCAGGCTCATTTGGGCCGAGCGAGGAAGGTTCAGACAGAACCTGCGGCATCGCATCATTATCAGCCGACGCTTCGTGAGGTTTCGTTGATTCGGCCAGCGGATCGAACGCCTGCTCGACAAGGCCGCTTCGCAACTGTCGCGGAGCAGCCTTCTGTCCGGCCGGAGGTTTTGGCGGTTGTGTCGGGCCATGGGGTAGTGACTGCGGCTTCGAGCCCTGGTCATCCCGTGGGCGAGAGGCGAGTTGTCGAGAGATTTCGGAGAGCTGCTGCTTCATCGAGCGAAGTTCGGCAGCGAACTCGGGAATGGCCATTGGATCCGGATCTGCGGAGGCTGGTCTCCGGTTCTCCCGGGGCTGTGGGCGTGCCGATGGGCGGAGTTGCTGGGGATTGACCGGCGTTCTGGAGCTGTTCACAACGCCTCGAGGCTGCATGGCCCCTGCGCGGCCTGTGGCTGACCGCGGCCCCGGCCTGCGCACCTGTTGCGGCACGGGCTCCGGCTCAAATTCGGGCTGCAGGTCGGCCGACTGGTAACGTTCTTCAGGAAACGCCTCGAACATCTGCTCGGCTGCCGGGAACTCCGGGGATAATTGATCCGGAGCGCCGGGCTCGATGCCTGCAAGTGGAGGCAGTCGATCGGGAATTGGCGGCTGCGATGTCAGGGAAAGGTCCCGAACCCGATCATCCGCAGTGTCCGTTTCCAATCTCGGAAACTGCACAACAAACAGCGGATCGCCCTTGAAGGTGGCGGGCTCCGAGGCGGCGGAATCCTTACGGTCCTTTTGCCGTTGCGGAAGATTGATCAGAAAGAGTAGTCCAAGCCCACAGGCAAGAGCGGCCGACAGCAGTGTCGTGCTGAGACTCAGCAGAGAGGCGGCAGTTGGGCGGGCAGGTTCAGCGGAGGCCATCCCTGGCGGACCTTTGAGTGTGGAAACAATCTCGTGGGCGAGGACGGGGCGGGGCAACCGTGAGTGAACCGCTCCGTATCTTCCCGATCGTCAGCAGGCCGTGGTCTTCTGGACAAAAAAATCGCTGTAATCACTACATTTGGAAAAATTGGAATAAAAAAACAGCGCGGCAAGGTCCCCTCAAAGCCTCCAAGCTTTCCTCACCGCGCTGTTTGTAGTGTTGAGATTGCGTCAGCCGCCCTGAGTTAACTTACGCAGTCCGGGATGACGTGGGAACATAGGTTGACATTTCCGGAGGGTCAAATGAAATTCACGAGTTTTTCCAGGTCGATTCCTGGAAAGACTCTGAAAAAATCCCGATCGGTCGGGGAAGTTTTGTTCGGAAGCAAATGCCGGGCGGTTAAACTGGGGGTTTGAAATTTGATTTCCCTGTGGAAAAAGCATTTATGGGCGGTCACGTCGTCTTCCAGTGCCCTTCTTGTCAAACGCGGCGTATGACTGCGCCTCAGCCGGAGCAGGCGGCAGTTTCCTGCGACGGCTGCGGCTGGAAGCGGGATACAGGTGGCGACGACTACAGGGATGAAAAACTGTGTCGCTGTCGAATTTGCGGGTGCGATGACCTCTGGCGGCAGAAGGATTTTCCGCCAGCTCTTGGATTGGTGATTGTGGGTGTGGCCGCGATATCCAGCATCGTTGCCTGGGCCGACTACCGACCTTTTCTGGCGATTGGTTGTTTATTTGCAGCAGCACTTCTGGACATGGTGCTGTTTGTTTTGATGGCTGATATGCTCGTCTGCTACCGCTGTGGTGCTCGACACCGGCAGGGGGTGGTGGATGATCAGCATCCCAAATTTGATCTGGAGACGGCAGAGCGTTATCGTCAGATGGAGCGTCGGCAGAGCGGTCAGCCGGGATGAACAGACGAATCAGGAAAAAGTTGAGTGTGAGTGTGTGTTTTTTTGTGAGTGTGCAGGGGGAGAGGAAGTGGATTAAGTGGAAGAGCGACGACGACGTCTGGCCGAGGATTTGCGGGATGTGATTGAGGGCGATGTTCGCACCGATCGCACGGCTGTGGCGTTGTATTCGACGGATGCAAGTTTGTTTGAGGTGGAGCCGTTGGCGGTTGTATGTCCGCGAACGGTTGCGGATGTTGAGAAGCTTGCGTCGTATTCTGCCGAGCAGAAGATTCCATTGACAGCTCGGGGATCGGGCACGGGTCTTGCTGGCGGGGCGCTGGGCAGCGGCATCGTGGTCGATTTTTCCCGTCACATGAATCGGGTGGTATCAATTCAGGGGGATCAGGTTCGGGTTCAGCCAGGTGTGCTTCGGGATCAGCTGAACCAGCAGCTCCGTGGGATTGGTCGCTACTATGCTCCAGATCCCTCCAACAGCCGCATCACGACCATTGGAGGAATGCTGGCGGTGGATGCAGCCGGCTCGCACGCGGTGCGTATTGGCTCTGCACGGGACCATGTGTCCAGCATTGAATGTGTGCTGTCGGGGGGACAGCGTGTTGAGTTTTCGCGAGAGGTGCTGAGGGGACCGGAGCCTGGGACTCCACAGGTTGTGCAGTCAGCGGCAGGATCAGTTTCTGCGGGACTGTCTCCCGAATTCACTCTGGCGCAGCTGACATCCACCACGCGTCGAGCGGACCTTCTCGAAGGTCTCTCGCGGCTGCTGTTATCGAGCGAGGATCTGATTCGCCGGCATCAGCCACCGCTGATTCGCAACTGCAGTGGCTACATGCTCCGCGGAGTCCTCAACGGAGACACACTGGATCTGCCACGACTGCTGGCCGGTTCAGAGGGTACGCTGGCGCTCTTCACGGAGGCGACACTGTACACATTGCCGATTCCCGATCATCGATCCGCAGCGATGCTCATGTTTGCCTCGCTCGACGACGCCGTTCACGCTGTGCGGCTGATTTTGCCGATGGATCCCAGTGCCTGCGACCTTTTGGATCGACGTCTGCTGAGTCTGGGGCGCGGTGCGGATGAACGTCTGCGGGTTGCGATTCTGCCGGAAGCAGAAGCTGGGCTGATTGTGGAGTTCACCGGTGAAGCTGCTGGTGGCGTCCTGCAGCGGCTGCAGGACCTGCAGAAACTGTTGCGCAGTGAAGGGCTGGATTTCCGAATCACCAGAACAGCGGCCACATTTGAAGAGGCGGAGCTGCTCTGGTCGCTTCCGGCCCGTGTCGTTTCGCTGCTCGCCAGCCTTCGCGGTGAATCCCGCCCACTGCCTTTCGTTGAAGATATCGCCCTCCCCCCGGAACAACTGGCCCCCTTTCTGCAAACTGCTCAGAAGATCTTTCAGCAGCACGAAGTCACCGCCACCCTTTACGCCCATGCGGCCTCGGGACAACTGCACTTCCGTCCGATTCTTCCTGTGCCCTCCCGCGGACACCCCACGAAACTGATGGATCTGGCCAGCGAACTGTATTCGCGGGTAATCGAAGCGGGCGGGACGATCAGTGGCGAGCACGGCGACGGCATTTCACGCACTGCGTTTGTTCGAAGTCAGTACGGTCCCCTCTACGCTGTTTTCGAGGAGATCAAGCGACTGTTTGATCCCCTGCGGCTGCTGAATCCGGAAAAAATTATCTCTGACACCAGCGACTCTCCGCTGCGTTTGCTCCGACACAACCACGTGGCCGCGCGCCAGCCGAATCTCGCCGACACCCCGCTGCTGCCGGTGATGCAGCTGAACTGGTCCGCCGATGACGCCGCCGCCGCAGCAGCTCGCTGCAACGGTTGCGGCGCCTGTCGAGTCAGGGAGCCGTCCGGAAGAATGTGCCCGTTCGTAACCACAGGCACTGTCGAAGACGTCACTCCCCGAGCCACGGCTGCTATCCTCCGCCGCGCCATTTGTTCCGACGGTCCGTCGGATCTGCTCCAGAACGAGTCGATCCGGCCGGTCATTGAAAGCTGCTTCAACTGTAAACAATGCCAGCTGGAATGCCCTTCCGAAGTTGATATCCCCCGCATCGTGCTTGAAGCCAGAGCCCAGTTTGTACGCGCACACGGGCTGACGCGGACACAATGGCTGTTATCCCGAGTCCACACGTGGGCGCCACTGATTTCCCGCGTCGCAGTGCTCGCCAATCCCCTGCTCCGCTATCGTCCCATCCGGCTGCTGCTTGAACGACTCACCGGACTTGCCGCCAAACGCAGACTTCCCGCGTTTGCAGGCACCTCCTTCCTGAATTCCACCCGAGTCCGTCGCTCTGAAAACTCCGCTGCCCCTGGCAACCCACTTCCGACTGTTGTCTACTTTGTCGATTACTTCGCCAATTTCCATGACCCGGAACTCGCAGAAGCCTTCTGCAGAGTGCTTGAACATAATGGCTTTCGAGTCTATGTGCCACCCGAACAAACAGTGTCGGGCATGAGCATGGTGTCTGCCGCAGATTTCGATGCCGCACGCAGGGTCGCCGAACACAACCTTCGCGAACTCACTGAACCCGCACGCGAGGGCTATCGTATTCTCTGCACTGAACCGTCCGCTGCGCTTTGCCTCGCCCGTGAATATCCCCTGCTCACCGACCGCAAAGACGCTGAAATCGTCGCCAGTCGCACCCTTGACGCCGGCACCTTCCTGCTCGACCTGCTCCGAAAAGGTAAACTCCGTCGAGACTTCTCGCCACTCCCCATCAGACTCGCATGGCACACTCCCTGCCATATCCGCGCACTCGGACCGGAAACCGGATTCCGCGAAATTCTGCAACTGATTCCTCAGATCCAGATCGTGCCCATCGAAAAAGGCTGCTCCGGAATGGCCGGCGCCTTTGGGCTCGCAGCACAGAACTTCCAGCAGTCGCTGGAGATCGGACATGAGCTGCTGCAGACCATGGGCACCATCGATGCCGTGGCCGGAACAACCGACTGCAGCAGCTGTCGCATGCAGATGGAACAGCAGGCCTCCATTCCCACGATCCACCCCATTAAACTGCTTGCACTCTCCTACGGCCTCATGCCTCGACTTGCTGAACGGCTGAAGCAACGCCCTTCAGGACTCAGTATGGCCCGCTGATATCGCACCACTCAGTTGCGAACAGGCAGCGAAAGGCAACAGGCTTCTGTTCAACTTCAAAACAGCGACTGTGATGATCAAAAAAATCAGCCCGAAGCTGCTGGCTTCGGGCTGATTGGTATTCGTTACTGGTCCAAAGCTGAAATCACTGGGGCAGTCTGGCAGAGGAGACATGTGGGAACGTGCCTGTGCAGGCGCGCATAAATTCCACAAGGTCCACCTTCTGTTGTGGCGTCAGTTTGAGCGGGGTCATTTTCGTGCTGAGCCATGGATTGCGATCACCGCCTTTGTTGTAGTGCTCAACCACATCTTCAAGGCTCTGCAGGCTGCCATCGTGCATGTAGGGTGCAGAAAACACGACATTGCGAATGGTGGGTGTCTTGAAGGCCCCCTTGTCCTTTTCCAGTTTTGTCTGAGTGTAGCGGCCGAGGTCCGGTTCTTTGCTGGCCATGCCAACACCGAGATTGTGGTACTGTTCGTCGGCGAGGTTAGCGCCAACGTGACAGTTGCTGCAGCCGACTTCCTTACTGAAGAACAAAGCCATGCCGCGGAGGGCACTTTCAGACATCGGATTGGACTCGACCATGGCTTTCAGACTTTCGTACCGTGTCTTCTGATCTTCGTCTTCAAGAAGTTCGGCGAGATCTTCGGCTTCCATTGCGGAATACTTGCCGAAGGACTCCTGATAATCATAGGGAGCTGGTCCTGTGACCAGAACGCGTTCGAAGGCGGCGATTGCTTTACCGACGTTACCGATCGTCACGCCCTCACCCGGGAAGATTTTGTCGAACTGCAATGCGTAACCGGGAATACCGCTGATTGTCTTCACAGCCGCTTCGTGGGTGTTGCCCATTTCGATTGGGTTCTGGATTGGGCCGATGGCCTGATCTTCAAGGGATCCCGCACGACCATCCCAGAATTGCAGATCGCTCAGAATTCGGTTGTAGCTGACGGGCGAGTTTCGTCCGCCTTTTTGACCTTTGATGCCGACACCCGTGTTGGTGTGTCGGGAAAAGCCTTCCTGAGGGTGGTGACAGGAGGCACAGCTGACTGTGTTATCTTTCGACAGTCGGGTGTCGAAATAGAGTTGTCGCCCGAGTTCCAATTTGGCGCGTGTGAGCGGATTTTTTTCAAGGCCTTTGATCTGCGCCTGGCCCAGATCGAGCCCCAGTGGCAGGCGGACATCCAGAGTTTCGTGGTTGGCCGGATTTTCCAGCCATGCTTTGACCTCTTCGACAGTCAGAGCCCCGGTCCCGGGAATTCCTGAAGTCAGCGAATCGTCCTCACCCAAAACCACGTCTTCTCCCGCATTGACGCTGCTTACCGCGAGCATGGCGGCGCAAAGCAGTCGGCAGGCAGACAGCCCAAGTCGTTTCATTTTTTCTCTCCTGAAGTCTCTGTTTTTGAAAAGCGGGCTCATCAATGTGTGCCGGCGATCCCCGGTGTGCACCGCGGAAGTTTATAGACTGAAAACGCGAGTCTGCCACCCGCCGAGCAGGACAGCAACCCTGAGAACCCTGTTTTTGACTGAACCGCTCACGGATTGGCAGTTCCTGGATTACGGAAAACGCTGTCATTGCACCGCTCACCCGTCGGTGGAACCCGTATAGGGATCGCTATTTGGGCGGTGTCAGGGTGACCACGACGGTTTGCACACCGGGCTGCTGGGCAGCATGAATTTTTCCCTCCAGCTCTTTTACGAAGGGGTCAAACCGAGCAATGTCGGCGGCGTTGTTGCCCTGTTCGTGTTTGCGGAATCCATAGAGGTAGGTGATGTTTTGGGGACGCCAGCGGTGGAAGTAGAGTTCGTTTTTGGTGCGAATGAGCTGGCGGAGGGATTCGTAGGGGACTGTCGAGCCGGGGAGCATGGCAATACCGTTGCGGGTTGGGGGCTCTGGCCGCAACGGATTTTCAGGGGTGCCTGCATGGTGATTCTGGTCCGCGGCGGGAACGGCGGGAGCCAGCGTCGCTCCGGACACCGCGACTGCAGCCGGAACGGGTGACAACTGCTTCTGACGCAGGCTGAATGTCACCTGACTTCTATCTGCGTTCCAGACGATTTTTTCAACCTCTGCACCGGTTGCCGTCACATTCTGCTTCGATGCGTCGATGCTGATCGTGGGCTGCAAAGCTGGTATCCCCAGCAGCCGCTGGCGGAACACGAGGGCTGCACTCGCATAACCGAGATCCGTGAGGTGCATTCCGTTGTCCGCGAGTGGGGCGAAATCTGCGTTTCCGGTGGACTTTTCGTCGACCGGTCGCAGCATGCGGAGATTACTGACCATTTGGCTGGTGAAGTCGCTGAACAGATCGACGAATGCCAGTTGACGCGAGTGAGCGACACTGCCCACTGACTCGGAATACGTGCGAATGCGACTATTGAATCTTGAGGGGGACGGAATTGGAGGCTGAGCCGGCAGCAGCTCGTGCGGTGAGACGAGCACGCAGGGGATGCCCGAAGCAGCCAGTTCATCGAGAAACTGTCCCAGCTGACGAGCAAAGTTCTCGGGGGTCATTCCCGCGGACAGGGCTTCATTCTGACCGTAGGACACGAGGACTACAGTGGGCTCCTCAGCTCGCACCTGCTCGACCATGCGAAGGTATCCGGCGGCGGGCGGATCAAAGATTCCGCGGGATTCCGCAAAGACGGTGTCGGCACTCCAGCCCAGATTACGAAAAGTCACTCGGCGAGCTCCCAGGGTTCCTGCGAGGGTTGCTTCCAGGTGTTCGAACAGCTGGGCTCGTTCGATAAATGTTGCACCAACGAGACAGACATGATCACCGTCTTCGAAAGCAAAGGGCAGTGTGTTCCGGACGGGCGCGGGAACCACGGGCGATTCGACTTTTTCTGAGATCTGCGGTTCCGCAATGTTGTCCGGACGCGGACCGGATGCAGCTTCCCGCCAGTCCCGGTCATTGAAATCGGTTTGCTGCCAGCCGACAGGAGGCGGCGCCGGGGCCGTTTTCCATGGGCCGCGGGCGACCGTCCAGTTTTTATCGCGGCGAATGGAAAGACTTACTCCGAAGGCTCCTGACTTCGACTCTGACTGAACTTCCAGAGCGACGAGGTTCCGCCCTGATCGCAGAAGACTGGAGATGTTCCAGACCCGCGCGGCGAGTCCACCATCTGCTGTCTGGAGCGGTTCCATTCGCAGCAGTCGCTGGCCATTGACGTAGAGTGAGCAGCGAGCGGTGCAGGTGAGGGTCAGCCGGGCTTCATCCGCTGGATGCACGGATCCGTCCAGCACCCAGCGATACCACCCCGCAGCCTTCGCTTCGGACGAGACGGAAAACCATTGCTGCGGGGCTGTCTGGGCCAGAGCCGGGAGTGAAGACAGAAACAGGAATACGCAGGTGGAAATCACTGCAGTCAGGCGCGGGCCGGTTTGGGACATGGGGATCAATTCCTTGGTGGAGCGGAAGGCACTCCCGGAAGGCTATTAAAAAGCAGCTCGTTCGGCCACCGGACGGGGAGAAAAAATCGGCAATTGTGTTGAGTCCGGAGCTGTGAACTTTGAGTTGTTTTCGGGGGGCAGTTTCAAATTTTGAGGAAAAAAGGCAGTCGGAAGGCTGGAATTCCGGGTTCAATCCAAAAGAATCCGATGGTGCCCCGCACTGTCGGGCGATAAACTTCTGCATCGAATGCCCGCAGTTTTCAACTCCAGGAGGTCCGCCGTGTCCAATCGTCTGGTTTCACTTCTGGTGCTGTGCTGTCTTGCCGGTTCCTCCCTGACCGCATCAGCCCAGTCCTCGCGTGGCGGTGGCGGTACCGGAAGTACAAGTGGGTCTGGTATGTCGGGGCTTTCAGGCCTGTCAGGGCTTTCCGGACTCTCAGGTTCGTCCGGTTTTTCAGGATTGTCAGGCAGTTCCCTGTCAAGTCTTTCAGGGCTGTCAGGCTTGTCCGGACTGTCAGGATTATCCGGGCTGTCAGGATTAACGGGCAGCGGCACCAGTTCGGGTACAAGCAGCACGTCGACGCGGACTTCAACCAGCCAGACAGGTGCTTCAGGTGTCGGCGGCGGCGGCGGGACCGGCACGGCGGGCACCTCGGGTACGGCGAATGGAACGTCGGGAAACGCTGCCGGCCAGGGCAATTTTGTCGGCAGTAACCAGTCACAAAACTTTATCGGTGGCGGTCGTCAGGGAACAGGCCAGCAGGGAACGAACCGCCAGTTCCAGGCATTCCAGAACACTCAGTCCAACTCCGGTCAGGCAACTCAGTCAACGGGTACGCCACGGCAGGTGCGGTCTGCACTTCGGGTCAATATTCCTCAGATTCGCAGGCCGGATGGACAGCCTGCTGGATTTTCGGCCCCGGCGAACGCGACCTCGCTTGAAAGATTCGTCAATCGTCGTCCCGAATTCAGTTCTCTGTCGGTCAATCTCACAGCAGACGGCACAGCGGTGATACAGGGTACAGCCGCGTCTGAGGACGATCGTCGGCTCGCAGGAAACCTGCTGAGACTGCAGCCCGGAGTGAAGCGTGTGGATAATCAGGCAACTGTTCAGTAGAATTGATCGAGCCGGAGTTTCAGGGGCGGCATGAGAGGCACTGGACAGACGCTCAAAAACCGGTGTCTCTATGTTTCGTCTTCTGGCATTTCATCGTGGCCGCAGAATTGAACGGGAATTTTTTCTTGCCGACGGCCGGCTGAGTATTCTGGGACGCGCTTCTGGCTGTGAACTCTGCACTCCGTGGGATCCGCAGATTTCCGCCCGTCATCTGCAAGTGAGTCCGGCGGGGAACGAGGTCCGGCTCAGTTGTGTGGCCGGGGTGGCCAATAAAGTATACGTCGAGGGTCAGGCCGTCGACACCGCTCAGCTTCAAAGTGGCCAGAGCTTCGTTATCGGTGAGACGCGTTTTGAACTGCAGTGGTTAACGCTTGCCGATTCACCCGGACACGCCTCAGGTCGTCCGATTCAGCAGATGGCAATTGACCGGCGTCAGCTGCAGCGAGTGCGCTACGACGACGCATCGCGCCGGATCGAGGTGCTGACAAGTCTGCCGGCTGTGATTCGCGAATCCAGCGTCGATCGCGACCTGCATCTGCGGCTGGCCGGACTGCTGCTGGCGGGCATCCAGAACGCTGACGGCGTTGCGATTGTCGGGCTGTCAGACCAGCCGGGTTCGCGAGTGTATCACCAGGAGCTTCGTTTTGACGGCGGACCGCCACTGCAGCCAAGTTCAAGACTGATTGCCAGTGCTTTGCAACAGCAGAAAACCATCCTGCACATTCACGATGACGCGGCAGGAAGTCCGGTTTACACACAGGCCGCAGGATTTGCCTGGGCCTTTTGCACTCCGTTTTCCGATCTTCATGGCGATCGGGGTCTTTATATTGCTGGCAGAAGCCTTGGCGAGAGCGGACCAGCGGGTTTGGAACGCGTTCAGGCGGACGTGAAATTCACAGAGTTTATTGCCGATGTGATTGGTGCTTTGCAGCGTCAGCGGCGACTGGAACGACAGCAGGCAGGCCTGCGGCAGTTCTTTTCTCCACCTGTCCTCGAAGCACTCGGTCGCGATCTCGACACATCCCTGCTTGAACCCCGCGAATGTGATGTGACTGTGCTTTTTTGCGATTTGAGGGGCTTCAGTCGTCAGCTGGAGGAGCAGGCGAACGATCTTCGCGGGGTTTTGGAACGAGTGAGTTTGGCGCTTGAAGTAATGACCAGCAGGATCCTGCGATTTGGCGGAGTCACTGGTGATTTTCAGGGGGACGCGGCACTGGGCTTCTGGGGCTGGCCGATCGCCTCCGCGGAATCCCCGCTCAATGCCTGTCGAGCGGCACTCGCCATCCGCGAAGAATTCGCGCGAGCGCAGCTGGACTCGGCACATCCGCTGCGGGATTTTGAAACCAGTATCGGCATCGCTCACGGCCGGGCCGTGGCCGGCAAAATTGGCACTCGGGAGCAGGTCAAAGTGACTGTCTTCGGTCCCGTGGTGAACCTCGCCAGTCGACTCGAAGCGATGACCCGTGAACTGCACGTGTCGATCCTCATCGACGAGACGCTGGACAGTCGTGTTCGTGCTTCGCTGCCGGCAGAAGAGGGCCGCGTTCGGCGACTCATGAAGCTGCAGCCGTACGGAATGGATCGTCCTCTGTTCGTCAGCGAACTTGTGCCCGGTGAACCGCAGCTGCCTCTGCTCACATCGCAGCATCTCGCGGATTTCGAACGTGGGGTGGATGCATTTCTCGAAGGTCGCTGGGCAGATGCGTGGAGCTTTCTGCATCGCATGCCGGCAGAAGACAGGGCTCAGGATTACCTCTCCATGCTGATCACTCAGCACGACCGCCGCGCTCCGGCGGGCTGGGACGGCATCGTACGCATGAAAAAGAAGTCCGGCTGATGCTGCCTCCCTCCATCACCCCCGACGCTGCTGCACTGCAGGAACTTCGGCTGCTCAAACGCTTACGCGCGACACCCGAGATTTTTACAGCGATCGCAGGTTCGACTGCCGCGGAACTTCGGAGTCAAAAGCAGCTGCGGAGCCATTTCGACGAGGAACTTGTGCGGGCCGCACTCGCTGTGCACGATGCGCGTTTGAAGGCCGCTGCAAAGCTGCCCGCAGCAAATCAGCTCTGGGTCACCCGAACGGGAGTCGAACAGGCCACGGCCTGGGCCGTGGCTGTCCATAAAGCTCGGCGGTTTATCGGCAGAACTTCTGTAACGGACCTTTGCTGTGGTATCGGCATCGATGCTGCCGCTTTGGCGGCTCATTCAAACGTAAATGCCATCGACCTGTCAGTCGCTATGGTGCAGCGTGCCGAATGGAACGCAGATGTGCTGAGCACAGCGGGACACGTCACCGGCATCACCGCCGATGTCACGACGCAGAACTGGGCAGGTCACTGCGTACATGCGGATCCGGACCGCCGCGGTGGACGTGAACGGCCGGTCAAACGTCTCGAACAATATCAGCCGTCACTCGAATGGATGCAGGTGCTCACCCGCACGGCCATGGCCGGCGCAATTAAAATCAGCCCGGCGGCGAACTTTCAGCAAAAGTTTCCCGGCTGCGAAATTGAACTTGTCAGCCTCGATGGCGAATGCCGCGAAGCAACAGTCTGGTTTGGCGAACTCGCAGGCACGGAACCATTCCGAGCCACCCTGCTGCCAGATGGCGAAACACTGGCTGCCAGTCCACTGTCTGCCTGGGCACCCCAGGCTGTGGCTGTCAGCGATTTTCTGCTCGATCCGGATCCGTCGATCGTTCGCGCGGGACTTATCGATATGCTTGCCGAACGCCACAGCCTGCAAAGACTCGACCCCGAAGAGGAATATCTCACCGCCACTGATGTTCCCCTGACCGGCTTCGTCTCGGCATTTTCTGTTCAGGCGGTACTTGGTTCCAATCCGCGGGAACTCAGAAGCTACCTGCGCGATCACGCAGCTCGCGAGTATGAAATCCTCTGCCGTCGCATCCCCACGGAGGCAGACGCGGTGCGAAAGCAGCTCCCAGTTGGCGATGGCCGGCCTTTGGCGATTATTTTCTGCCGCATTTCCGGCCGTGCTCGTACGGTTGTCGCCACAAGGCAAGCAGGCAAAATCGCAGATCCCCGCACATAGAATCGCTCCAATCGGACCCTTTTGGTAATCGTCGGTTACAAATCGAACAGAATTTCCTTGCATCGCTCCGGAAAACCGTTCTTATAGGGATGTGAAAATAAATCCCTCCGGGAATGTTCACGATGCATTCTTCAAAAGGTTGATGAACAACACCCATCATGCACGCCGATTTCTGCAGTGTGTCCTTCCCAAAGAACTTCTGCAGGAACTCGATCTTTCCACGCTGCGCATTCTGCCAAACAACGACACAGACGACCACCTGCACGAACATTTCAGCGATCTGATCGTGCAGGTGCGGCGCTGTGACTCGCAGAAACTCGTGCTGTATCTGGTACTTGAACACAAAAGCTACCGAGACGACATGTCCTCATGGCAGGTTTTGAAATACCTCGTCCATCGCGCCGACAGGTTCCTCCGCGAGGGGCGTCCGCTGGCAGGGATCATCCCCCTGGTGATCTACAATGGAAGCGTACCGTGGATCGAAACGCGGGCGTTGCATGAAATCTTCAATGTTCCTGACGAATTGCGTGCGATGTTTCCGCAGTTTCGGGTTCCTGTTCTGGACGTTGCCAGAATGGCCGATAAAATCTTCACGGGTCCGGCGGCATTTGTTGCCTCGGCACTCACCTTTAAGAACATTCTACAGCCCGAGTTTGCGGAAAAATTCGGGCAAATCATCAGTCCGCTGGCAGATGACATGCTGGCCGAGGGGCGAACGTCCAAACCCCGGCAGTCAACTCTGAATACCCTGCTTCGTTACGCGTCATCGCAACTTCCACAGCCGCAGCTTCGACAAATTCAGCGTCACATATTTCGCGGTCCTCGTCGTATTCTGGAGAAAGCCATGCCCACTGCCGCCCAGTTCTTCATCGCCCAGGCAAAGCGTGCTGCAGTCGAAGAGGGGCTCACAATTGGCATCCGGAAAGGTCTTCAGAAAGGTCTTCAGAAAGGCCTTCAGAAAGGCCTTCAGCAGGGACACGTCATCGGAGAAATTCACACACTCCAGCGTCTTCTCAAACGTCCCTTGACGCCCGCCAGTGAACTCCGACAAAAGACGCTCACCGCTCTTCGCGACCTCGCGAGAGCGCTTCGACGAGACTTCAAAGCTGCAAACTCCACATCAAAGCGTGCGTGACAGCACCTCAGCCATTCGGTATCCCCATGCAATACTCACGCCACACTCCCATTTTCCTCCGCTGCGTTTCGCTGGTGCTGGTCTCGCTCACAGGACTCTGCGCGCAGTCTCGACTTGCCGCGCAACAGCAGTCCTCCACGGCTGCACAGGCGCCCACGGCTCCATCGGTCCCTCCGGCCGACGTACTTGAATTGCTCGAACGCGAACAATCTGCTCTCCGCATCTCCCTTGCCGGACTCTCTTCTCGCCGGGAACTTCAGTCCGCTCAGGGCGAAGCGCTCCTTGCCGACGCGCTCATTTTCGAAAAGGCCGCCGCGTGGATGCTTCGTTTTCGTGAATTCCCGAAGCCCAGCTCGCTCGAACAACTCCAACAGGTGCTCGCCGAAGGACGCCGACGGGTTGACCGTCTGCAGGCTGGGCAACCGGACTGGCATCTTCGTGAGGGCACATCGATTCGGGGTTATGTCAGTGCGATCGACGGCAGCGCTCAGCCATACGCGCTGACTCTGCCGGCCGGAGTTGATCCCGCGAGTGCCCGTCGCTGGCCTCTTTACGTCGTTCTGCATGGACGTGCCGATGACATGAACGAAGTCAATTTCATTTCGCGCATGGATGGTCGTGGCCCAGGGGCGTCGAAGGACGACCGCCCGGGAGAATGGATCCAGCTGGACGTCTACGGTCGCGGAAACAATGCCTATCGCTGGGCAGGCGAAACTGACGTCTTCGAAGCCATGGCCTCGGTGCGCCAGCGTTTTCGCATCGATGAAGACCGAATTGTTCTGCACGGTTTTTCGATGGGTGGCGCCGGTGCATGGCACCTCGGTCTGCATCACCCTCATTCCTGGTGTTCTGTGGGCGCTGGCGCCGGGTTCGTGGATTTCTACGCGTACCAGAAAAAGAACCCCGAATCCCCCACTGATCGGCTCCCGTTTGCCCAGCACGAAACACTCGGAATCTACGACGCCGTTCCATACGCTCTCAACCTGGCGAACGTCCCATTTTGTGGCTATGGCGGCGAAAAGGACCCTCAACTGCTTGCCGGTACCACCATGCAGCAGGCCGCCTCAAAACTACAGGTGCCGCTCAAGCTGATCATCGGCAAAGGGATGGGACACGCCTTTGATCCCGCCAGCCGCAGTGAGTTCATGGCGTTCCATGCAGCGAACGTGCAGACCGGACGTGCAAAGTTTGGCACACGTGACCGGATTCGATTCACCACGCAGACGCTCAGGTACAACCGTTGTGACTGGCTTTCCATCATCGAAATGGAAAATAGTGGCAGGCCGGCCACCGTGGAATCCGAACGTGATGCCGCTGGAATTCTGCAGATTCGCACTGACAACATTGCTCTGATGGCTCTGGCCCGCGACATCACCGAACAGGTGCAGATCGACGGGACGCTCCTTGAATGTCGTGCTGCCGCCTCAGAACTGCTCCCTGAAGTCTGGTATCGCAGAACAGCCGACGGCTGGGAAGTCATCGATTACCAGCAGTCCCGAACTTTGTCCCGCAATCCTGAAGTACACAAACGCCCCGGACTGCAGGGACCAATCGACGATGCCTTCATGTCTTCCTTCATCTGCGTTCGCGGCACAGGTCAGCCGCTGCATCCTCTGACGGGGGCATGGTCAGAACGACAGTTCGCTGTCTTCCAGCAGGAATTCGCGCGCTGGATGCGTGGTGACGTCAAGGTCGTCAACGATGTGGATGTCACAGAAGAAATGATCTCCAGCAGTCATCTTGTGCTCTTTGGTGACCCGAGCTCCAACCTGCTGATCCGCACAATCCTCGCTGCACGTGCCCCGCGCGTCCCTGACAACTCCTTACCACCTGCCGGCAATTCCAAACTGCCGCTGATTGATGGTCAGGTCGCAATGAAACTTCCTTTCGACTGGAACAGCCGCGAAATCACAGTCGGCAGCAAATCCTGGCCCGCAGATACTCACGGCCTGTGTTTGATCTTCCCAAACCCCTTCAATCGCAAGAAGTATATTGTTCTGAACACCGGCCACACATTCTCAGAACGAGATTTCAAGGCTTCAAATGCATGGCTGTTCCCGCGAATGGGCGATGTGGGTGTCCTTAAACTTTCGCCGGGCAGCGATGGCCAGACCTCCCAATCTCTGATCTGGTCCGACACATTCGGACTCAAATGGCAGCTGCGCTGATTCTCACCATGCAAATATCCGCGTCTACTGCCCCGGAAATACCAGCCGTGACCGATCGCACGGTGCTGTGTCTGCACGGCACTCGATCCATGAATCGTCGTGTCGCGTTGTTTTTCGAGTGTCTTCAGCGCGACGGGTTTGGCGTTCGGATCTTCGCACTCCCGCGACATCGCTGGATCTTCGACAAGTCCGACGCCCCCCTTGATCTGCAGCGCACCGGCCGCTGCACCGCGGAAATCGGCCTCGCCTCGTCTGCCAGTAAGGCTTCTGCCATTTTTTGCTTTCACTGGGCAGTGCTGCCATTCGCCGTTCTTCTCGGTCTGCTCCGCGGCATCCCCGTGATTTACGACGAACACGACCACTACGAACTCAACACCCTCGAAGGCTCCGGCCCCAGACTTAAGCTGCTTCTTTTCAGCCGCTGCGTCCGCTGGATCCACAGGCTCTGTCTGCCGTGGGTGGCTTTGGTGACCTGTATCCATCAGTCCCACAGCACTCTGCTGCTGCACCTGCAGCGATGGCAGCACAACATCGTGGAACTGCACAATTACCCTTCACAAATCTGGCGAAACACATCTCCCGGGATTTTGCTCAGCGATCGTCTTTGCTTCGTCTACATCGGCGGCGTGTACGCCGAAAAGGGTGTGCTCACCGCAGCCGATGCTTTTGAACTGCTCCCGGATTCCCTGAAACAACAGGCTGAACTGCATGTCTTTGGTGACGGTGACAAAGCCGTCATTGAACAGTTGCAAAAGCGTGCCGGACTGCACGTTCACAATAACGTGGCACCAGTCGTGTTTCGCCAATTCGCGGTCCAGCACCGCTGCGTCGGCCTCGCGCTGCTTGCCGATACGCCTCGCTATCAACTTGTCGGCACCAATTGCACAAAACTCTGGGAATACCTTGCACTTGGAATGCCTGTGATCGTTTCAGACGTGGGGGAACTGTCCCGCGCAGTCACTGAATCTCAGGCTGGCCTTGAAATCAATGCTCGACTTGACCCCTCGGACATCGCGGCTGCCATGCTGACACTCCTGCAGAACCCCGCTGCCACACATGACATGTCTCAGCGCGCAGCCGCGCTGATGAAGCAGCAGGGCATGACGTGGGAAGATGAATGGCAGAAAGTTCGCAACAGTCTGCCTGCATTTCAGTGATTGAACTGAAATTCACGCGTGTTGATCAAAGCCCAGATAAGATCCTGAAAAGCTTCCTGAGCGGCGCGGCCCGCTTCGACAGCATTGCCGGCGGCGTCAGTTTGCGGGGCTGTGATGAACTCCACCGCAGTCTGCAGTTCGGACGGCTGTGGTTGTCGACTGAAAGCACGCAGATAAAGCTCTCGAATACGATCTTCCACGGGTGTCTGAGCCTTTGCCAGCAGATCGGCCCGGTGTCCGCCACCTGCCAGCTTGCTGCGAATATCACCGGCGTTCATCAGATGCAGGCTTTGAGCGAGGCTGGAGGACTGGGTGCGTTCACATTCGCAGACGCTTTCATTTTGCGGCCTGCCGAAAACTCGCAGAAAAGGCGCTGACTGATTGTAGCTGTTATCGGGCAGAGCGATGGCGCGGGTTCCGGGGGGCAGGTTCGGGAAGTCTGTCCGTGACAGGGCGACATCGTCGATGGAATCCAGCAGCACCTCAGCCTGCAATCGCCGTGGCTGCCACCGTGAATAATTCTGCTCGTCCGACTGATTGTGCTGATTGGGTGATGAGCTGAGCTGATAGGTGTGAGAGCGGGTGATGGTGCGAATGAGTTCGCGGAGATCGAAATTCGTGCTGATGAAATGGCGTTCAAGAGCGGCAAGCAGTTCCGGGTTGGAGGGTGGATTGCTGTCGCGAATGTCATCCTCAGGTTCAATCAGCCCGCGGCGAAGGAAGTGCTTCCAGTAGCGATTGACAAGAACTTTGGCAAAAAATGGGTTGTCCGGACTGCTCATCCAGTCGGCCAGTTTCAGCCGGGGATCTTCGTCGGGAGCGATGGGAGGGATCAGTGTCCCCAATGGGGCCGGTTTCAGCAATGAGGCGGTTCGTGGATTGGCTGCAGTCGCCATGCCCCGTTTGTGAAAGATCATATCTTCACCACGGGTGCCCGTGGGCTTACGGCCAACCTGCGAAAAGAACGCCGTGAGACCGTAGTAGTCATCCTGGCTCCAGCGTTCAAAGGGGTGGTGATGGCACTGAGCACACTGCATTCGCACGCCCAGAAACAGCTGCGCCACATCTTCCTGCTGCTGCTTCGGTTCGCGCACTCGCTTGTACCAGGCCACTGGCGGATTGGCAATGACGGTTCCGGTGGCAGCCAGCAGTTCGCGGACGAACTGGTTGTAGGGCTTATTGGCAAGAAAGCTGTCCCGAACCCACGCATGAAAGGCGAAATTGGAGGTGATGTCGCTGGCGTCGTCACGGCGATTTTTGAGCAGTGCGGTCCATTTACCAGCGAAGAAATCAGCGTAGTCAGGGCTCGACAGAAGCACTTCGATTGCCTGTTCGCGACGGTCCGCCGCGGTGCTGGCGAGGAACGCGGTCGATTCTTCAAGAGTGGGTAGTCGGCCGGCGATATCCAGCGAGACGCGGCGGAGAAAGGTGGCGTCGTCGCAAACCGGTGACGGAGGAATCCCCAATTCACGCAGATTTGCAAAGACCAGATCATCGATGAAGTTACGGGACTGGGGTACGGAATCAACTGGTGCACCCAATGGAATCACCGCCTGGAAGACGGATACAAGCCCCTGATAACGAACCATGATGCTGGAACGCCCGGGAATGCTGGAAGCGGTGACAAGGCCCCCTTCAGTGACTTCGCAGAGCGCACGGTCGTTGCTTTCGAAGAGTGCTCGAGCAGTCACATCGCGGCGGGTACCATCGCTGTAAGTCGCAAACACCTGCAACTGCTGTTGAGCGTGCCGCTGCACGACTGCACGCGGTGGCAGAACTTCAAGCGTCTTCAGAACAGGGGCGGTGTTGCCGTCCCAGACCGCACCCTGGCGAATCCAGTCCCGAATGGCGATCCAGGCAGTAGAATCTTCAGGCATCCTCCGTCCACCCCCGTGCGGAACGCGACCCGCCGCCTTCATCAGCAGAAGACTGTTCTCGGGAGCGGCAGCGAACAACCGCCGACCACGCGCCTCTTTCACAAGATGTTCGTAGTCTTCAACCGGTTCGAAACCCAGCAGCGAAAGCTGAAAACCATTCTGTCCATTACCTGCCTTGGCATGGCAGGCGCCCGCATTGCAGCCGTGACGGGTGAGCAGCGGAACAACGTCGTTGACGAAGCTCACAGCACTGCCGCCAGGCAGCGCAGCCGCCGCGGTGTCGTCCCCGGCGCAGGCTGCAGAAACAGCAGCGACAGCAACCACTGGCAGAAGTGTGTAAAACAAACGGTGGCGGGGGGAATGATTCGGCATCATGAGCACCGGAAGGCAGGAAACAGCGGGGCGGGAGTAACCTGCAGTTTACCCGTGCGATACAGTGCGAGTCCACGCAGAAACGGATCAACGGCCGGGCATTTTGGAAGACAAGGATTCCCGGATCGTACTGGACTGCCAGCCTGGGTTCGACAGCGTGGGAAAATCCTGTGACGCAAAAAGCCGCTATCGCGGCGATTCTACTCGCTCCATCACCCGATAGCCTGCCGAACCGAACCCCAGTCGCCTGTACACCGCAGTTGCCGCGTCGTTTTCCTCTTCGACATAAAGTCGTACGCAGACCGGCTGGTCGGAGTGGCGACAGTGATCGAGGCCAAACTCCAGTAATTGGCGGAAAATACCATGCCGGCGACAGGTGGCCACCACGTAGACGCTCTGCAGCCAGAGGATCCAGCCATTCCGCCAGTCGCTCCATTCCCGCGTCAGCATCAGCTGCCCCACAACGAGCCCCGAGCTCTCGGCCACGAAATAACGCACCTCGGGATCGAGCTGCAGACCGCGCCGCACACCGCTCAGCACAACCTCGTCAGCCAGTCGCCGTCCTTCCGTTTCTTCTGCCAGTAATTGATTCAGGTGAGCAATTCGGGAAGCGTCCGTCTCGGAAGCTCTTCGATACTCAACTCTTGTCTGTTCAATTTCCTTCACGGGGAAAATCCTGCTGGAATCGCACCGGGCTCACCACTGAATCCAGCATCGAGCGAATCCATGGACTCTTCGTCGTTCTCATCGAAGCTGGGCATCTCATCAAACGGGTTTTCAACACTGCCCGTCCCCGCGGCAGTGACTGAGTCAGAGCTGGTCGGAACCGCTGATGTGGTTGCCGCCTTTGCGTCGGCTGCGGCAGCCTGCTCGGCTGCAGGAGCCGCCAGCTGTTCAAAGAAATCATCACTGGCCGAACGAGCGGCCTTGCCGGTGCGATCAGCCGCAGCGGCTGCAGTGGATTTCGTCGTGCTGGCCGCCTTTTGAGCTTCTGACTGTGCCGAGCGTGCCTGAGCAGCCCATTCAGCTCTCTTGCGGGAAGCAAAGTCGGCAAAGTCACCAGCAGACGCTGCTGCACCATCCGCCGCGGACCCTGCCAAACGTCCTGCCTGCGTCGCTGCGGCCGTGCCCTCACCGGCTGACTCTTCCAGAAAGCTGCTGAAACCACCAATCTCCCGATTCATCTCACTCAGCGCCGCTGCTTCGGCAGCCGGTGATCTGCGACCTGCACCAGTCCCTGGCTGAGCGAACGCGGTTGTGGATGCGGACGTACGATTTCGCACTGATTCTCCGCTGATGGTCTCGGCAGGCGGCACGTCACGACCGGAAAGAAAGCTGGAAAGCGAGGGGCCCTGCCATGAGCGAGCGGCAGTACCAGCAGTCGAAGGATCCGCCGTGGCCGAGTGATTGCTTGAATCCGGTTCCGGATAGGCAGCACGAGCGATGCCGGCCCCCACTGCCTGTGGCTGCTGAAATCCTGAAACCCGCTGAATCGGTTTCGGTCCAGGAAGTGGCGGCGTCACCTCCTCGTTATTCGTTGTTACGGCACCCCCGGGGACATCGGAGGCCGGAGCGTCAAGGCTTGCGACCCCACTTGCAGCGTTACGCCCTCCGACATCCCGGCTGCCATCCATGAAAGGATCCCGCGTCTCCTGATAGTCACGTCGTGTGAGCATTCTGGACGTATTGCAACCGCCCGCGAACAGGGTCGTCAGGATTAAGGCTGCAAAGGGAAGCGAGCGAGGCATTGTGATGGCTCCGGGGTGGAGTGAAGAGGCGATTGGCTGGCTGCAGAGTTGTCTGGCGGGCCTTGGTATCAGGGTGGTAACGTTTCAGTTTTTTGGCGGAACCGACTGTTGAACGACGCCGGAGAAAATGGATCATTGGCAACCGCACGAACAGCCTTCCGAAGAAACCTCTGGTCAGCGGCTGCACTTTCAGCAGGGCGTCCATGAGCCCGTTCAGCAGTCTCCGAATTTTCGAGGCCGCGCTCTGTATCGTCAACGGGCAGGGCTGCAGCGCGATCAGCCGGAGCATCGGCGACCATCAATTCCGGGTGCAGATCGGCAACAGCAGCCTCGACCCATTCTCGCAGCATTTGCCGCTGCTGTGCACCGACGCGGCCTGGAAACGGGGGATCCTGCATTTCGCCGTGAAGCTGATCCGCTTTCAAAAGCAGCGGGGAACGCAATGGATCGGAAGGCTCCACCTGTTTAAGTACGGCTGCAAGATTGCGTTCCGCCGTCAGCGGCGTGGAGCCATTTCGAATCGAACTGAAATGAAAATCGGAAACGCCAGCGGGGCCGTGACAACCGGTAGCCGCACAGCGATTTGACAGCAGAGGCTGAATCCGTCGCACGAAGCTGCGGGCATTCTCTGTGCTCAAGCCCCCGAGTGACTGAGCACTGGCGGGTGCGGTCATGCCGGGAGCGCCAGGGATTGGACGCGAACCTCGCTGACCAGACTTTCCGTGTGAATCAGCAAGGCGCCGCCCAGTGACTTTTTCAAGCAGCTGCATCGCCTCTGTTCGATTCGGATCAAGGTTCAGGGCATCCAGAAGTTCCCTTTCAGCACAGTCATCAAGCTGATATCTGATGCACCATTTGGCGAGGCTCAGGTGAATCTCCGGAGTCCACGACGAAAAAGTACTCCTCAGGTGCTTCCAGGCATCTGAACGCGAGTCAGCCACGCACAGCACGCGTGAGGACTCGATGAACTGAGGCCCCCCGGGAAACCGAACTTCGTAGCCATCAGGACGTGTTGAGAACGGGAATTCGAGCAGTTGACCGTCAGCCAGCAGGAGCAACTCGCTGCTTCGCGATGGCCGCGCGGAACCAGGCGACTGAGCTGCGACGGGCACAGCCAGGCAGAGAAAAACAACCAGAAGCATGGAGCGGGCACCATCCATGGGCGTCGCTCTAAAGGAAAGAGGCAGGAAAACGACCCTCGAACGATCGCACCATAGATGTTTTGGGGGAAACTGGTCAAGAGGAGGTTTCCAGCACCTCGATTGCACTCATTGCGGTGATTGCCGGTTTCGAACCGGTGTTTTCAGCGGGTTTTCCCAGGCAGGTGTGCATTCCTCATAAAAAGAATTTTCTTGCTTCGATTTACCGTCTGGTGATGGCTTACAGTGTGCACACAACGATAGCATTGGCGGCGTCGCGGCCGAGGCCTGCCTGCGGGGCCCACCGGGTGACATGTTTTTTCCCAGCCACGGATAATCGGATGCAAAGGAGCTTGCTGGTCGAGGGCTCATCCGGTTTGATTGGTTCTGAAGTCTGCGTGTGGTTTCGCCGTCAGGGCTGGAAGGTTCATGGTTTGGACAAGAACCAGCGGGCCGTGTTTTTCAGTCCACAGGGGGATACCCGCTGGAACCAGTCGCGGTTGCAGTGGGAGAATGCCGGATTTGTGCATCACCAACTGGATCTGCGCGACCGTGCTGGCGTTCTGGATCTGTTGAAGACCATCAGGCCCCGTATGATCGTGCACGCTGCCGCACAACCCTCTCACGACCTTGTTGCTCAAATCCCCTTGGGTGATTTCGATACCAATGCAGTCGGCACCCTGAATATGCTCGAAGGCTCGCAGCAATTCGGTGCAGAGTCAACGTTTGTGCTGATGCCCACCAGCAATGTCTGCGTCGACGGCCCAAAAGGGATCCCGCAGCGTAAATTGCCAGCTCGCCGGGACTTTGACGACCCGCGGTACTCCGCTGGCATCGCTGAAACCTTCCCTGTCGACCAGTGCACTTATTCCCTGTTCGGTGCCTCGGGGGAAGTCGCACCAACACCTGCTCGCTGCTTGAGGCTTTTTCTCTGATCGAACAATTGTCCGGGAAACCTCTGCGATACCGATATACGGACGACAATCGAATTGGGGATCATATCTGCTATCTGCTATCACAGCGATCTGGGCAAGTTGCGGACACATTACCCTGAGTTCCTGAACTTTCTCGACAGGATCAGGCACCTCATTATAAGCGGCGAGCACGTGATTATCAGCAACGCAAACATCCGGCGTTAAGTCGAACAATTCGGGAAGCCCGTCACCGGGATTCCAACCTGTGTCTCGCTGGCTCGTTATCCACTGTGTTCGTTCCGCGAAGTTTCGCACCGTAAACCTGTGGTGGGCTGGATTGGAACTACCTCGAATCTGCGTTACATCGGGAAATGTGCGGCCGCGCTCCGGCGACTGGCTCGCGAACGCTCATTCGAATTGCTGGTCGTTGCCCCAACCCGAGGGCGACGGCGATACCTTTGCGTGGCGCTGACTCAGAATGGTGACACCGTCGCTGCCGCCGTCAAAGCCTCAATCCAGCTTCAATGACTCCCCTTCGACGCGTGGCAACGCCGGGTTATCCCGATGCCATTCACGACGCGCATTTGCCCAGATTGCCAGCCACAGCGGTGTCTGGATGAAGGCGGTGCCGAGCAGATATCCGAGCGCCACGCCGGATGTTCCCAGGCTTCGTCCGAACGCCAGCTGAAGAATTGCAACCCAGCTGCTGCTTACCACAGCCGCAGCCAGAAACGGATCCCGTTTGTGTGCCCGCACATAGAGATTGGTACAAAGCGCCGGCTGCAGCACCAGCATGGCGAGTGAAAACAGCAGCGTCGGGTAGAACGGAAGCAGACGTTCCGACAGGCGAACACATAACCATTCAGTCCGGGTTCCCAGCCACCAGACACTACCGCAGAAAATGGTCAGCCCGGCCGTCAGACCCGTCATTGCGTGGAGCGACATGCGAAAGAACACCTGATCCAGCTCCTGCCAGCGACGCGTCGCAATCAGCATCCCCATTTGAGGTCGCTTGCTTTCCAGCCATGCCATGGATGCGGACTGAAGTGCCGTGAGCACTGTCCAGGTCATTCCAAGGCGTCCCGCTTCACCTTCACCGTGATATCGGAAGATCACCAGAAGAGGCATCTGGGTGGCCGCCCAGAGCAGCATGCCCTGCACAGCAATTCGCCATTGCAGCGGCCGAACCTCTGCTCGCCAGTTCAGCTGCTCACCAAAGTCCGCATCGAGGTGCTCCCGCAGCGACGCAAAAAAAAAGCGATATCGGACAGCAACGAGCCACAAATCAAAGGTCAGACGTACGGCAGCGGAACCGGCCAGTGCCCACAATCCGGTACCGGTGACCAGGAGCAGCCAGACCGTCGCAGTGCCGCAGATCGCCTGAATAAGCCGCACGCGGTTCAGCACGCGAAGCTGGTTGCACCCCTCGAGGATCGATGTGAGCGGCAAACAGGCCAGCTGCAGCGTTGTCAGCAGGGACAGCGCCAGCCACGGGGCGCGCCACGACACCTGTGCTCGTCCACGTTCGCTGGCCAACAGTCGTTCCGTGTCACCAAAGAACCAGCTGCCAGTCAGGCAGATCAGTGCCAAAAACACAACGGCCGCCAGCAGATACCAGCGAAGTGACTGTCGGACGAGTGAGGCAAGGCGATTCAGAGCACGCGACGTCCCGGTTACAACGCCATTTTCCAGCCGCAGTTCGGCCCATTCATGACTGGCTACACTGATCAGCACAACGCTGAGACCCAGTTCCACAAAAATCTGCAGTCCCAGCATCCTGGAAAAAGCCTGAAAATAGTCCTGCCCAGCAGCCGTCAGATGCCAGACCAGCAGCAGCTGAGTGAGCGGACCAGTGAAGAGCTGCCAGAATCTGGCGAGTACTGCATCCCGAATACTGGAATCAGAGGAGCCGATTCCGAAGGCTCCCCGGATCATGGCGAATCCCCTGAAGCTTTGCGGGCGAAGATGGTGAATCGACCGCCCTGACCAGAAAACGCCAGCAGATGAGCTGCGGGGGCCAGTAACAGCTGCAGAAACAGACGAAGCTGCTCCGGATAAGACTTCAGCCAGCGTCCCGATCGACTGCGCGGTCGTCGATTCAGCAGAACAATTCGAGGACCGCCGGACACATTCAGCAGCATTCGCTGGTGCTGTACACCAGTGTCAACGAAAGCACACTCGCTGAGGAGCCTGGTGATGGAACGCCAGGTACAGGAGTGGAGGTGTCGCGGCAGCTCCCGGAGATACCATGCAGACCCGAAAACGCGAGGTTCCCAGCAGCCAGAGTTGGGGATGCTGATCAGCAGTTGTCCTCCTGGACCCAGTCGCCGGAGCAGCTCATGAAGTGTGCCGCGCACGTCCGGAACATGTTCCAGCACATGCCATGCTGCTGCCAGATCATACGGGCGCCCGTCATCCGGAAGCGTCTGGAGCATTCCACAATGTACCGGCTGGCTGCGGTCTTCCAGCAGCCATTTGTAAAGACGCTTAAGCCCGGGAATGTGCCGCAGCGGGAGCCATCGCAGATACCATGGACGCGGTGCGGCGTTCGGAGCGGGGTCCGCTGTGTTTTGTGCTGTCGGCACGTGAGGACTGTAGTCGGGCGGATAACAGTCAGCGAGCGATTCCGTGACGGGGCGAGGATTCATGCAGAGGCGCTGACAGTTGCGACAGCGGACCACAGGAAATTCACCGGGGATTCCGCAGAGATTGTCACGACCTGACAGCCAGTAGACGCTGGATGAACTGCCACACGATGGGCAGGCAATCTGTTCCAGTACCAGTTGCCGCACGGTCACGCTGAACTCTCCTGCCTGAGCCCCTGTTCCCCCATCTGATGAACATGTTGTGGGCATTATCCGGGAAGCTGGAGATTCAACAAGTCCGGAACCTCGGTCATTCGTCCGGGATTGGGTATCCTGCTGCACCCTCTTCGCCTATACTCCCACAAACCCCGAACCTTCTTTGCTCAATGCAGGCCCCCCGGCTATGGAAGAACAGTCCTCCGCTCCGGATATTTCTCGTTACGTTGTGCGTTACGGAACCACCAGACTGCTGGCCGATTTCGAAGCCCGTCGCGGCGCTGTCCACGCTCGCGGTGAAGAAGTGATCGTGCGGTCAGAACGCGGCACTGACTGGGGAATCATTCTCTGTCCAGCTACCGAAAACACATCCGCGTATCTCGGGGGTGGTCGCCACGGAGGACGCATACTGCGGACGGCCACTGACGACGACAGCCGCAATCGCTCCGCTGCCGCCGAACGCGAAAAACAACTCTTTCAACTCGCCGCCGAACGCATCAAAGAACGCTCGCTCCAAATGCAGCTGATCGACGTCGAACTCGTCTTCGGCGGCGAAAAACTCCTGCTGTTCTATCTCTCCGAATCCCGCATCGACTTCCGGGAACTCGTCAAATTACTCGCTCGCGATTTCAATACCCGCATCGAAATGCGGCAGATTGGCATCCGCGACGAAGCCCGTCTGCTCGCTGACTACGGCGACTGCGGAAAACCGGTTTGCTGCAATACCCACCTGCAGCAAATGCCTCCCGTCTCGATGAAGATGGCCAAGCTCCAGAAAGCCACTCTCGACCCTGGTAAAATTTCAGGCCGCTGCGGCCGGCTCAAATGCTGCCTCCGCTACGAATACGACACCTACGAAGAACACCGCCGCGAACTCCCTCCCGTCGGCGCCACCGTTCTTACCAAAGCCGGACAAGGTCGCGTTCTCTCCCAGGAACTGCTCGCCCGAAAACTCGTCGTCGCCTTCGAAGACGGTCGCCGACTCATGACCGACGCCGCCGATATTGTCACCGTAATCTCCCGTGGAAGCAGAAAACGAGAATTTGACGACGACGAAGACTGATTTGTCCATTTGCTCCCTTCATTCCAGTCTCGCGCTCCTGTATCATCCTGACGCCGCAGGGACGTTGCACACCGGAACCTGTTGTCACCCCCCTCAACTAAAGTCTGTGGTCCATGACATCGCTCAGCAGCCATTCCACACGCTCCTATCATCCCTGTGCCTACAAATTCGTCTTCGCAGCCCTGAAATTCATCCAGGAACAACTCGGACGCGATCAGCACTCCGAAAAAACCGGTCACATCTCCGGCACTGAACTCCTCGAAGGCATCCGACTCCTGGGCCTGCAGCAATTCGGAATGCTCTGCCCGGTCGTCTTTCGCAGGTGGGGCGTAAATTCCACCGACGACTTCGGCCATATCGTCTTCAAAATGATCGAAGAAGGCGAAATGCGGAAAACAGCAAACGATCGACTCGATGATTTCCTTGGCGTCTACGACTTCACTCGCGTGTTCATCGATGAATATGAACCCGCCACTGTCGCCGTCGCCTGATCACACTCTGCTGATCACGCCTCACGGGTCACACTCTGCTGATCATGCTTCACTGATCACGCTTCACTGATCACGCCGTTCAGTACCTTCCCGTGGACGTCCGTCAGTCGGTAGCGACGCCCCTGAAATTTGTACGTCAGCCGCTCGTGATCAACCCCCAGCAAATGCAGCATCGTTGCCTGCAGATCGTGAATGTGCACACCATCCGCCGCCACGTTGTAGCCAAATTCACAGGTCTCGCCGTACGCCGTTCCCGCCTTGATACCGCCACCCGCCAGCCACATGCTGAAACACCGCGGATGATGGTCGCGGCCAAAGTTGGCCTGGATTTTTCCCTGACAGTAATTCGTGCGGCCAAACTCTCCGCCCCAGACCACCAGGGTGTCTTCCAGTAATCCTCGCGAACGCAGATCCCGGATCAGCGCCGCGGCCGGCTGGTCAGTTTCCTGACATAACTTCGGTAGTGCTCCGGGGAGACCGCCGTGATGATCCCAGTCCTGATGATACAACTGGATAAACCTGACGCCGCGTTCGGCAAGACGCCGCGCCAGCAGGCAATTGGCCGCGAAGGTGCCTGGCTTCGAGACATCAGGGCCGTAACTGTCCAGAATATGCTTGGGTTCTCCGGAAATGTCCGTCGCCTCCGGAACACTGGACTGCATCGCATAGGCCATTTCATAGTGATCAATGCGAGCACGAATCTCCGGATCCGGCAACCGAGACTGCTGGTGTTCGTGCAGTTCCTTCAGACGATCCAGCAGCAGTCGGCGGCCTGGAGTATCCACGCCGGCGGGATTGCCAAGATACAGCACAGGATCCGCAGCCGCCCTGAAAAGCACTCCCTGGTGCCGCGTTGGCAGGAAACCGCTGCCCCAAAGATGAGCCCCCAGTGGCTGGCCACCCTTGTCCCGCGTTATCAGCACCACAAAAGCCGGCAAATTCTGATTGTCCTGGCCAAGCCCATAGCTGAGCCATGCACCGATACTGGGACGGCCCGCGATCTGAGTTCCCGTCTGGAACATCGTCACACCGGGACCGTGATTAATCGCCTCCGTGTACATCGAACGGATCACACACAACTCATCCGCGACCGACGCCGTGTGTGGCAGCAGATCACTGAACCACGCCCCACCCTGACCGTGCTGCTGAAAACCAAATGGTGATCCCACCAGCGGAATCGATGCCTGGTTGCCGGACATTCCCGTGAGTCGCTGTCCACCACGCACCGAATCCGGCAACTGCTCACCCTGTCGCTGCTTCAGCAGCGGCTTGTAATCGTACAGATCCAGCTGCGAAGGGCCGCCGGACATAAACAAATAAATGACGCGTCTGGCTTTTGCCGCAAAGTGCGGTTCCCCGAGCACACCACGGTCACGTGTGGCTGGAGCGGTCGCGTCGTCAGCAGCGGCATCGCGAGCCAGCAGATCGGCGAGGGCGACCGTGCCCAGTCCGAGCCCCGAACTGGCCAGAAAGGTGCGACGGTTGTGCGTCAGATATCGTGAGAGCTGTGGTGACATCATCCGAATCTCTCCTGCTATCGTTTTACGACGCACTCGTCGAAGTTCAGGAACGCCTGTGCGAGCACAGTCGCGGCTGCAGCCTGGGCCGGCGTGATTTCGGCAGCAGCTTTGAACTGCCCGACGGTCAAAAGCTTTGATGCCTCTTCCGGGCGGGCTTCAAAGTGCTGCAGCTGCTCTGTCCAAAGCTGAGTCAGTATCTCACGTTCGACATCATCGGGGCGGCGGCTCCAGCATCGCAGACAGCCCTCTTCGATCATCTTGTCAACCGCTCCGCCGCTGTGCAGCCAGAGCTGCTGGCCCAACACCCTGGCAGCTTCAACGTATTGCACGCCGTTGAGCAGAATCAACGCCTGTAACGGCGAATCCGTGCGTTCCCGTCGAGCAGTGCAGACGGCTCGACGCGGAGCATCGAAGGCCAGCATCGCTGGGGGAGGGCCGGTGCGACGCCAGTTGGTGTAGAGGCTGCGTCGATACACGCCATCCCCCTGGCTGACACTGGCCGGTCGAAACGCTTCAGACATCTCATACGGATTCACAGGCGGCCCGCCAATTCGTTCCTGCAGGAGTCCCGACGCAGCCAGCGCATTGTCTCGAATCATTTCCGCAGACAGACGAAAACGCGGACCGCGAGCCAGCCACTCATTGTCCGGGTCGTCAGCCATGACCGCCGACGATGCCAGACTCTGCTGCTGGTAAGTTGCTGTGAGCACGATCGCTCGAACCAGCTTCTTCAGGTCCCAGCCGGAACGGATGAAGTAATCCGCGAGCCCGTCCAGGACTTCGGGGTAGAGCGGCCGACTGCCCTGACTCCCGAAATCCTCTGCTGTCTTCACCAGACCTCGACCAAACAGCGACTGCCAGATGCGGTTGACCGTGACACGAGCAAGCAGCGGATGCTGTGGGCTGGTAAGCCATTGCGCCAGCCCAAGTCGGTTCATCGGAGCACCTTCGGGGAACGCTGATAAAGCTGCCGGGACTCCCGGCTGAACTTGTTCCCGCCGCTGATTGTACTCGCCCCGAAAGAGCACCCAGGCTGGCTTTGGCTGAGCCAGTTCACGCATCACCATGATTTCCTTCTGACTTTGAAAGAATTCCGCCTCCTCCAGCCGCGACTTCTGCAGCTGACTCAGAGCCGCTCGGTAGTCAGCGTCCGCACGCAGCAGATACCACTGAAACAACTCTTCTCGCACCGATTCCGGCAGAGCAGCAGCAGGTCCCGCCAGCTTCGCAGTGGCTGCGGTTTCTTCAAACACAGCAAGACACTCCAGATCCGTCAACGCCACGTCGAAAACTCGAAGATCATCGATCACGCCATCTCGAAACCCACGGTCGCGGAAGCGTTCACCCAGAGCAATATTGTCGCCACCACCGCCGGTGATCTCGCGAGTCAGCGAATCACGAATCACCTCCGTCTCAGCCCGCTGGCCATTCACATGGATCGAAAGGCCCGACGCCAGACTGCTGCCGTCTGAACTGACGGTCACGTGCATCCATTCACCGAGCGGAACTGGTTGTCGGACGGCCACCGAAGCGGCATTGCCCGGCCAGAAATGAATGAGCGACCACTTCAGACGACCATCCTCGATCAGCAATTCGTAGCCGCGGCTGGCCGCATCTGTCCACGCCCGGGAGCGATGAAGCACTACGGCTCGGGACTTTTCATCAGTGGTCTTCAGCCACAACGAAATACTGAACGGCTGATGCCGCTGGAAATTGCCGAGAGGCAGATCCACGGGATCGTCGCCCGTAAACTGCACCCCCTGACCTGATCGCCCCGGTACCAGACGGTTGTCTCCCCTGAGTACTGCCGGCTTATCCGGGGCAATCGAATTCGCCAGCTGATTTCCCTGCAGCTCATCGAAGGAAAAACGCGCTTGCTCACCAGACAGCAGCACAGGACGCGATGTTTCAGGAGTCCTCAGCCAGGCGTCAAAACGAGCTGCTGCTGAGACACGCTGCTGCTGAAGCAAATGCTGATCAGCGACAACTTTATCGCGAAGCTGCTGAAGTTTTCCCGCGCGGGACGCATCCGTGAGCGTGAGCGTCGGTGTTGGAGGAGAAGTGGTGAAGTAGGCGTATAACCCAGCTTCGTCGATATTCTGAAACATCGCGAACAGCTGGTAATATTCCTTCTGTGATATTGGGTCGTATTTGTGGTCGTGACACCGCGCACACTCGAAAGTCAGTCCCAGAAACGCCGTCGCGAATGTCTGCACACGGTCGCTGACATACTCCACCCGGTATTCCTCTTCAACACTCCCGCCTTCAGATTCCTGCTGATGCAGGCGGTTGAATGCCGTTGCCAGGATTTGCTCCTGAGTGGCCTCGGGGAGCAGATCGCCAGCCAGCTGCCACGTGACGAACTGATCAAAAGGCAGGTTGCGGTTCAAAGCATCAATGACCCAGTCCCGCCACGGCCACATCTCTCGCTCACGATCCACCTGAAAGCCAAAACTGTCCGCATACCGAGCCGCGTCCAGCCAGTCGACCGCCAGTCGCTCGCCGTAGCGAGGAGACGCAAGCAGGCGATCCACCAGCTTTGAGACTGCCTGAGGATCACGGTCAGAAATAAACGCCAGCACCTCCGAGGAGGATGGCGGAAGTCCCGTCAGATCAAAGCTGAGTCGACGAATGAGCGTTTCGCGGGAGGCGACAGGCTGCCGGTCCAGCCCCCGTCTGGAGAGCGAACTGCGCACAAGTTCGTCAATGACTCCGCTGATGGTCGCGTCAGTTGTCTGCCCCGGGGCAACTGGTATGAACGCCCAGTGACTTTCATATTCTGCCCCGGACTCAATCCATCGCCGCAGGGTATCGACCTCGGCCGCACTGAGCCGCTCCAGCTTGGCGTGGGGCGGAGGCATGACGGTGTCCGGGTCGTCGCTGAGCACCCGCTGAAGGATCAGGCTTTCTTCGGGTTTTCCCGGTACTATCGCCTTCGCAGCCATCGCAGCAGGTCGCTCGTCCAGCCGCAGATCTGCCTCCCGCCTGGCACTGTCAGGGCCGTGGCACGAGAAACAGCGGTCTGAAAGGATCGGACGTACGTCGCGATTGAACGTCGGCGGTTGCTGGGCGCTGAGCGTTGCCGAACAAAACAGGAGTTTCAGGAGTACGATACGCTGCAGGACTATCACTGGTTGCCTCCGCTCATCCGAAGTGACCACGGGAATGGAGCAGTCTGACTATAGCAGCAGGGCACCGGCTGGTCAGCGCGGAATTCGGACACAGGGTGGGATTCCGAAATCTGCTGATCGTGCTGACTGCAAACTCACGGCAGAATCCGAATACAGGAAGGCATCCTGACGGGCACCGGCTCTCCAGCAGGTTCCAAAAGTCCCGAGTCGGGGTGAATGCGAAAGATGCTCAGGTTGTTGCCGGGCATGTTGGCGCAGAGCAGGAGTCCACCGTCCGCGGTGATCGCCAGATTCTGGGGCCCCTGCCCGCCACTGGGAATGATCCCGATCCGTGTGAGCTGTCCATTTTCGTCGATGCGAAACATGGCGAGGCTGTCGTGGCCGCGATTGGTGCCGTAGAGAAAGCGACCGTTGGGTGTAATCCTGAGATCAGCGCACCACGATTCGACCTTAACGTCGGCAGGGAGAGTGGATTCGGTTGCGCGTTCAATGAGCATTCCCGAGTCCGGGTTCCAGTCGAATGCTGTGATGGAATTGAGCAGTTCATTGATGACGTACATGCGTGGTTGAAGTGGGTGGAAAATCAGATGTCGCGGACCGGAACCGGGCGGGAGTCGCACGAATGGCTGCGCGGCCGGGGTGAGTTGTGCGGTGGCGGAGTCGAACTGGTAACAGATCACCTGATCGGTCCCCAGATCCGCAGCATAGGCGAAGCGATTGTCCGGACTGATTACAAAGCAGTGTGCGTGGGGTTCATTCTGTCGGGAAGTATTGATGCTGCGGCCGCCGTGGCGAATGAAGGACACGGGGGCGGACAGCCGTCCGTCTGATTCGATACGGTAGGAAATCACGTCGCCGCTGCTGTAGTTGGCGACAAGCAGGGCTTTTCCGGTGCGATCGACTTCGACGAAACAGGATGCCGTGCCGCGGGTGGTTTCGCGGTTGATTGCTTTCAGAAGTTCAGGGGCAGGACTCAGTTCGAAGGCGACGACTGATTCTGGAGCCTGACCGCCAAACGTTTCGGCATGGATGCTGTAGAGCCTTCGGCGATCGGGTGAGACGTCGAAGAAGAAAGGATTGGGAATCGGGGCAGATCGTGGTCCGGGTGTGAGCTGTCCCGTGCTGAGATTGAGGCGAAAACTGTGGATACCTCCTTCTGGCGCAGCAGTGAAGGACGATACAAGCACAGCAGCATCGCCGGCTCCGGCCGCTCGCGGGGAAATCAGGGCTGCTGCCATGACCAGCAGCAAAGTCGCTGCGGGCAGGATCGTGGCTGAAGGGGAGAGCGCTGAGACGGTACGCATCGGTGAGCTTTCGTGCGAAGCGGGGGGAAGAGTGAGTAGAGTTGCCGACTGAGGTGAGGACAGGAATCGGCCTCAGGGTGCCGATGGAGGCTGCGACCGCCCCATGGTGCGGAGTATAAAATCAAACAGCAGTCGTTGGTAATGTGGCCCCAGTATGGGGTGCCGTGCGGTGGGATAGAACATCACTTCGAACTGCCGTCCGGACTCCTGCAGGGCGTGCATCAGCTGGATCGAGTTTTCAGGATGGACATTGTCATCTCTGAATCCGTGCAGCAGGAGAAGTCGCCCATGAAGTTTATCGGCTCGGGCCACAACAGATGAGTCGCGGTAGCCGTCCGGATTTCGCTGCGGCGTGGACATGAATCGCTCTGTGTAGATCGTGTCGTAGTGCGCCCAGTCGGTGACGGGTGCACCAGAGATTCCGGCGGCGATACAGTCCAGTCGAGTCATGGCAAACGCAGTGAAATAGCCACCATAACTGTGACCGCTCAATCCAATCCGGGACGCGTCGATCCATGGCTGCGCTTTGAGCCAGTCGCAGACTGACTGCAGATCGCGGGTTTCTTCAGCACCCAGTCGTTTCCATGCGGGCCAGGCGCTGCAGGCCCCGTAGCCGCTGGCAGTCCGTGGGTCGAAATTGATGACAACAATACCCATTTCGGCGAGCAGGTGATCTGCGAGCCGGGGAGTCCACTGGTTCTTGACAACAGGGGTGTGCGGGCCGCCGTATGTTCTGATCCATACGGGATATTTCTGCCGCGGATCAAAATCGTGGGGCAGTACAAAAATCGCTTTGGTAGTGCTCCCGTCTGCCATCGGCAGGTCGCGCATTTCAATCTGTCCGAAGCGATAAGTATCTGCAGGCAGTTCCAGTCTTTCCACGAGAACTCGCACAGGTTCCCCGGACGCCTTGCGCAGAGTCGTCTGAACGGGCTGCTGGAAAGTGCTGTGTGAATCGGCAAACCAGACGCAGCCGGGGCTGACAGAGGCGGCGTGATGACCGTCTTCGGGAGTGATGCATTGCGGCTGAGTGCCTGGCTGACTGAGTGAGATGCGGAAAACGGCATCCGCGATCCGTGAATTCTTTGCGGCAGCCACAAGCAGCGATTGTTCGTCCGCAGCCACGCCGAGCAGTTCGCGAACTTCATAGTCGCCTGAAGTGAGTGGAATTATGCTGACGTCTTCGGCGGCGACTCGATAGAGATGTTTCCAGCCGCTGCGTTCGCTGAACATCAGAAAGCTGCCATCACTCAGGAATCGAACATCACCGTGATTGTCGGTCCATGCCGGAGTCTGGTCACGAAGCAGCTTTCGAGGGGGAGTTCCGGAACAGGGACTGACAAGCAGATCAAGCCATGTCTGTTCGCGGTTCTGTGCTGCCCAAAGGAGTCCGCTGCTGTCCGGAAGCCACTGGAAATTGACCAGCAAAAAATCGTCCTGCGGGTAATCGCCGATATTCAGCCACTGCACCTGGTCACCAGACACTGAGATGATTCCGAGACGAACCGTCGGATTGGCCTGACCGGCCTGCGGGTAGTGCTCTTCTTCAAAGACCTGAGCGACTGTTGTGTGGTCGCTGATGCGGAAGACAGGCACGCGTTCGTCGTTGAACTGCTGGAAAGCGAGCCATTTGCCGTCCGGACTGAAGCGGAAGGCCTTCCAGCTGCGATTGTAGACTTCTTCAAAGTAGACCCAGTCAGCCTTACCGTTGCGGAGGGTGTCGGATCCGTCGGTGGTGAGCCGTCGCAGCTGGAGGGTACGAAAGTCAACCAGCCAGAGGTCGTTTTTGAGAACGAATGCTGCGCTGTCTCCGGTGGGGCTGAGGGTCACCAGTTCGATCAGTTCGTCAGCAGCTGGAAGTTCGATGGAGGCAGATTCGCCGGGGTCGGCGAGATTCACGCGGACGAGTCGGCCCCTGGTGTGGAAGAGTGCCAGCTGGAGAGACGGCAGCAGTTCGACCCAGCCTCCGCGGCTGAGTTTTTGTGCGTTCTCAGAAGAGCACCCGGTGCTTTGTTGCAGCGCGGCGGCAACGGATGCGCTGTCGTACCAGGGGCCTCGGGTACCGTCTGCGGCTGCGATGATTTCCCAGCCATTGGCCGAGGGCTGGATCCAGCGATTATCGTCCAGCCATGTGAGCTTTGCGGGGGGGGCACCGGCGAGATTGAGCCGTTCAGGGCCGTGGACGAGCTCGAATGTGAGCGGCTTTCGGAGGGATTGATCGGCCAGCGCAGGCGCTGCCGTCTGCGCTGAAGATGGACAAGCAAGGATCGAGATGAAGGTGACAACAAGGGCGGTGACGACCGTGCGAATCATGAGATTTCCTCGAAAAATCCTGGCGGTTGTGCAGCGTGTGGGGTGCGGGCAAGCCGCTTCCGCCCCATTGTTTCTGGTTCCCGCCCTGCCTGTCCAGGCCACCCCCAAATTAAAATCGCCGAATAATCGATTCTCTTTTCCACTGAATTCCGTTAAAACACCGGAGGGAATTCGTCTGAAACGAAAGGCCGGCACATCTGCCGGAACGGCGACGTTTCACGAAGCCACTCGCTCTGCAACGGGAAATGCGATCAGAGAGCTGTCCAATGCCTGCTCCGGAATACATGGCCCTGCTGAAGAAAACCGGGTTGCTCTCGCCGGCACAGTGGACCATTGCCGAAGAAGTGGCTGCTCGCAGTGCCGTTCCTGCAGTGCTGTCAGCGGAACTCGTCCGACTGGGACTGCTCACAAGCTGGCAGTCCATGCAACTGCTCAAAGGCCAGACGGGCTTCGTACTCCATCACTACAGACTGCTGGAGGCCATTGGTCGCGGTGGCATGGGACATGTGTTCAAGGCGCAGGACAGCCGCACATCGGAGATCGTCGCTATCAAAGTGATGTCCCGAAAACTCTCCTCCAATCAGAATCTGGTCAATCGGTTTCGCCGCGAAATTCGCGCATCCTCACGGCTCATCAAAAGCCCCAACATCGTGAAATACATCGACGCGGGGCGAGTCGGCAAAATTGACTTCATGGTGATGGAGTTTGTCAACGGGGATCAGCTGGACAGCATCCTCTCCAGACTCCCGCTGATTCCACCAGCCACTGCCTGCGAAATCATTCGCCAGGCCGCACTCGGGCTTCAGCACGCTCACGAATGCCGTATGGTGCACCGCGATATCAAGCCCGGCAACCTCATGATCGACTGGAACACCGACGGCCACGGAGTTGTCAAGATCATGGATATGGGCCTTGTCAGGCTCGATGAAGAAGAAGATAAAAAAGAGGAACTCACCGCCGTCACTCGCGCCGGTCAGGTCATGGGGACTCCAGACTATATGTCCCCGGAACAGGGCTGGAACACCGCAAAAGTCGATATTCGCTCCGATATCTACGGCCTTGGATGCACCTTCTATCGGATGCTCACCGGGCGCATGCCTTTTCCCGGTGATAACCCTCTCCAGGTTCTCATGGCACGCTGCTCCAAAGACGCACCGTCGCCAAAACTCCTTCGCCCCGAAATCCCCGACTCAGTCGATGCCGTCGTTCGCCGCATGACACTCCGGGATCCCGATGCACGCTATCAAACCCCCGCTGAACTCGCCGCTGCTCTCGAACACCTCTGCGCCCCGCTCACCATCGAAGCTCTTCGACAGTGTGCCCGCGAACAGGGAGCCGACGAAGAAGCAATTGTGCTCGACGCCGCCAGCCGCGTCGATCTGTCAGACCCGCAGGATCCAGGCTACCAGCAATTCCTTCGCGAGATGGACACCGGCGCCTCCGTCGATCTGATGCTGGCGAATACTCCCTCCGGTGGCTTCGCCCTCTCACCGACATTCCCCGTGATTCAGGAGCGTCGTTCAATCTCCGGAGAACGACGCTCAACCGACTCAGGCTTCAACAGCCGCGGTCGGCGGACGGCCCTTATCGCGTTGCTCGTCGCCTCCGCACTTGTGGCGGCAATCGGAACCTTCGTGATTTCCCGACAAATGCGAGGTCCCCAGTCCAATCCCGGCAGTGCCGCGGCCGGAGAAAAAAATACCAAACAGAAAGCCCCGATCGCCGCTCCACCCACAGCCGTACTCGCCATCGCACCGCCACTCAAATACGCCCCCGGTGACCAGCTCGATTATGATCCGGAATTCGAAGGCCCACCGCCAAAGCCAGCCACCGGCTCACTCACCTGGAAACTCGTTGCCGGTGGCCCTGACAAAGTCACCATCGACCCCCGCACTGGCCACATTCGCTGGAAAATCCCGGAAAGTCATCCAAATGGGGCCGTGCCAATTCCCTTTATGCTGATTTACGTCGCTGATAAATCTGAAACCGTGCTCGCCCACTCACAAATTGTCGCTTCCATCTCCTCCAGTACACCAGCATTCCAGATCATCCCACCCGCCACCATCTACTCGCAGCCCGGCAAGTCAGTCGCACGCCGAATTGAAGCTGTCCCCATGCCCTCCGACAGCAGCGACATCCGGTTCCGCCTCGCAGGCAAAGTGCTGGAAGGCATGCAAATTGATGGCCGTGGCGGTGAATTTCGCTGGAGCCCAAAGGAATCCGATATTGGAACTCACAAACTCAATGTCGAACTCTACGATCAGCAGGCGAAAGTCACCGTCGCCACTGCCCCGGTCGAAATCGTCGTGGCCCCCGACAGCTTCACTCTGCAAATGCCACGCGTCGGTCCCCAGAATGCCACCCCCGGCCAAACCCTCCGCATCCCACTCTATCCTGATCCCCCCCCCCGCGAACTGGGACGAGCCTTCAATCTGCAGCTTGACCCACAGGGACTTCCGCCAGGCGTAAGCCTCGAAAATGGCGGCGAAGTACTCGTCTGGAAAGTCCCCGCCGACGCAGCAGGTTCGGTACAAATCACCATCAAACCACAACCCCTGATCGCGGTCATGGACATGAAAAACGTCCGGCCGAGTGTCATCACCATCAATGTCCGCACCAGCAATTCGCCTGCCAACGCTAACCTCCCGGATGCAAAACTCGTCGCTGAAGCCGAATCCGAAATTCGAAAGCTCCACCAGAAAAATCTCAGCCCCTCCAACCGTCGCATCACAGCCAACCTCCGCCAACTCCTTGAAACCGCACCAACCGATGCACCTGCTCATCAGGACCTCGCTCTGCTCAACGTCATCGTAACCGCCGACGCCGGTGCAAAGGCCGCAGACTCCATCCTCGACGCAGCCTTGATCCGACACCTGCGTTACGGCACTGAAATTCCACCCGAAATTGTCACACTCTGCTCCGATCTCAAAACCACTTCCCTGAACGATGCCCAGGGCGATCGTGTGGCTGAGGCCTGCCTGACGCTCGCAGAAATCGCCGTCGGCAAGGCACGCTGGAACGATGCCTTCGAATTTCTGCGGATCCCAGCCGAATTCTCCAAAAAAGGCGGCCGCTCCGTCTTCCCGGATGAATTTGCTGAAGATCTCGCCAGATCCCTCGAAGCCGCCGACTCACTGCGAAAAACAAACACTTCTTCCACTGAAGTGCTCAAAGGAGAAATTCAGGCCACCCTCAACAAATGGAAGTTTCAGCCCGTTTTTCGAGGCCCCGGAAACCTCGATTATCTGTCCGCCCCTCCCAGTGACCCAAACTCCCCGCCTGCCGATGATCCTGCCTCGCTCTTCCCAACGGATCGCGTCTCCATCTCAGGGCCCAAATCTTCCAAAGTCTACGGTTTCCTCGATCCCTTGCTCACCACCGAACGCTGGCTCTTACGCACCCAGGTCGTCGCCACCTCAACCTCCTGCAGATTCGTGTTTGGAACTCGCCAGGAGAAAACCTTCACAGGGCATACCCTGTATCTTGAACCCGGAAAAATGGGACTTGTCATACCGCTCCCCTCAACTTCCACTACTCCACCCACGCTCCCTGCCAACGCCTCCGCCAGCTGGCCCTCTAATTCCTACCTCCACGATCTCGAGATCCGACTCGACGGCCGGGCACTGCGTGTGCGCATCAATGGTGACATCATCCTCAACGCCAACGTAACTCAACTCCGACCAGGCTCCGCAGGAATCATGGTTTCCATGGAAAATGCCGGCAACCAACCAGTCCTCGAACTCCGTCGCCCCCGCTTCATTCGGCTCCCCTAGTCCCGACACGGCGGAAAAACAAACACAGAAATCCCAAGCCGCGACTCGCATCCCGCCTGAAGTACGCCGTCGCATTTCCACACCCCCCACTTCCCCCCTCTCCCCTCCCAGGAGATCGTCCAGCTTTCAGACCGAAGTTTTTGCTGAGTTTTCTGCAGCTCGCTGGAGTCGATCGAGGCACTGGATGGTGTGGGCCAGCACCATGAGCCCGCATTCCGCGTGGGCAACGGCC
>Ga0172372_10000847_pt1 | contig 47157 bp, 37 predicted proteins | sample LakKiv5m_2_FD_114544 | JGI IMG/M metagenome (GOLD analysis project Ga0172372, IMG submission 114544) | Freshwater microbial communities from Kabuno Bay, South-Kivu, Congo - kab_092012_9.5m | ecosystem: Environmental > Aquatic > Freshwater > Lake | place: Democratic Republic of the Congo...
ACCGTTCGGACGGAATCTCATTGTGATAGACGGCGTACCAGACGTCCTGGTCATCGGCCACCACGGCCTCAAACCAGACACCGTGCCCCGGAGGATTGACGATCGTCACCGGCTGGGCAGGTTCCAGTCGACGGAGGCGAAGTCCGTCGGCCACACTGGGCACACCAGCCGTCGAGGTGAAGACCCTGAGGCTCGGCAGACCATCGATAGGTGCCCACATCACGGGGCTGTTGGAATCGACGCCCCCCGACAGAGACAGCGGATCGGCAGCGAGCAGTTCGACGCGTGGCCGCGGGGGCTGGGGCGGCGGCTCCTGCGCGCCCGCCTCGCGATGCGCGAGCAGGACCATGAGGGCCAGGCTCAGTCCGATTCCTTGCGTCACCACGATTCCCCTGCGTACCATCCGTCGCTGCCTCGTCTCGGCTGTCGAATCCCGCCCTCGCCGTGCTTTGGGGCACAATCGGGAGGTGCGTGGTCTCGTGCTCTCTGCCGTGTCGCTGCTGAGCCTGCTGCTGGGTGCTGTTCTGACCTGGCCGCTGCTGCCGTGGCGGTCCCTGGGGCTTCCGTATAACCTGGGCGACCCGCTGCTCAACACGTATATCCTCGCATGGGACGCCGACCGACTGCGTCACGGATTGTCGGGTCTGTGGGACGCCACACTGTTTTTTCCGTACGCAGACACGCTGGCCTGGTCCGAGCATCTGCTCGGGACCGCCATCTTCACGGCGCCCCTGCAGTGGCTGACAGGCAATCCGGCGCTGGTGCACAACGTGGCCCTGCTCGGGTCGTACGTGCTTGCCGGCGCAGGCATGTTCGGACTGGTCAGGCACCTGACCGGGCGCACAGATGCGGCCCTCATCGCCGCCGTGGCGTTTGTGTGCGCGCCGCACAGGGTGTTGCACGGGTCGCGTCTGCAGATGCTGATGTCCGGCTGGATGCCGCTGGCGCTCTGGGCCCTGCACATCTATTTTTCGACCGGGCGGCGATGGGCCCTGGCCGGGTTCGTCGGGGCCTTCGCGGTTCTCGGCTTGACCAACGGCTATTTCCTGTATTTCTTCGCGGTGACCGTCCTCGTGGTGGCAGGGGGTGAACTGATTCCCCTGGCGGATGCGGCGCGCCGCGGTTTGGCCACTACTCGAGTGCGGCTCGGGCTCACGCTGCGTGATCTGTCCGTCGCCGCCGCCGCACTGGTCGCGATCATGCTGCCCGTGGCTCTGGTCTATTTCGATGTGCAGCAGACGATGGGCTTCTCGCGCAGCTACGACGAAATCCTGATGTTCAGCGCGACCCTTGATGATTATCGCCGGGCGCTTCCGGACATGGCGACCTGGCCAGGTGTCATCGCCGGAGGCGCCGCGGAACGGACACTGTTTCCCGGCGGCGTCGTGGTGCTGCTGGCGCTGGTGGGCGGCGTCGGCGCCGTGTGGCCCGTGCCCGATCCAGCTGCATCTGCCGCCACTCGGGGTCGTCGGCTGACCTACGTGGTGCTCCTCGCCGTTGCACTGTGGATGTCGATGGGGCTGCATCACGCGTCGTACGGATGGCTGCTGACCCATGTGCCCGGACTGGCAGGCCTGCGGGTGCCCGCGCGCATGGCCGTCGTCGTTTCGCTCGCCCTGTGCGTGCTGGCCGGCTTCGGAGCAGCCGGGCTGCTGCATCGCCTCGGATCACCGGCTCTGCGAGGGGGCATCTGCCTGCTGCTGGTACTGGGACTGCTGCACGACGGCTACGGCGGACCGGTGACCATCCATGTCGTCGATCCGCCGTCCGGTGAACGCACGGCCCTGACGCGCTGGATGGCCATGCAGGCGCCCGGTGCCGTCCTCGAGTGGCCGATGTATGCCAGCCGCGACGGCTGGACCCGAAACCTCCCGGCACTCATGGCGTCGCTCGATCACAGACGCCGCGTCGTCAACGGCTACAGCGGATACGGCTCGGCGCTGCAGGATTTCGTCGGCGGCCCAGGCAGCCCGGCCCTGAGCCCGGGGGAATGGCCGGCGCTGTTCGAGGGCCTTTCCCGCATCGGCGTGCGCATCGTGGTGGTGCGGCGCGATGCGCCACTGCTGCCTGACCTGCGGCCGGCTGCCTCGCAGGTGGCGGATGTGTGGGAGGGGGAAACATTCACGGCATTCGCGCTGAGGGATCCCGAGACGCAGGTGCCTTCCCCATCCGCCGAGGTCGTCCCGCTGGTGGCAGCATCCGACTTCACGGTGACGACGTCACACAGGCCCGACCGGGTGAAGGACATGCTCGACGGAAATCCGATGACACGCTGGCTCAGCGGCGATGCCCAGCGCGGCAACGAGTCAGTGACCGTCACGCTGTCGCGTCCGCGGACGCTCGAGGCTGTGCTGATGGACGTCCCGGTCGAGACTGCCAACTATCCGCGTCACCTCATCATCGAGACCGTGGCCGCCAACGGCACGACCGACACCGTGTTCGACGGCTCGGTCGTGCCGACCATTCTCGAGGCGATGGTCTCGGCACCGCGTCGGCCCGTCATGCGGTTCCCGATGCCGCCGCACCCTGTGCGAGCAGTGCGTCTGCGGCAGACGACATCGATGCGCACCTGGAACTGGCACATTCCCGAACTGCAGGTACTGGTGCAGGCCACGTCCGGCACGTAGCCGTCGCGCCGTTTACGGTCAAGCGTCTGCGCGAGGCTCCGCTCGTCATGCGTGCTCAGTGACTGCCGGTCACGTTGATCAGCACCTCAGGAGACGGCGGGCCGAGCACGCCGGCTGCGCTGCGCGCCCTCACTCGGATGAAGTACTGCCCTGACGGCACATCAGGCGCCAGCAGACTGGTCTGCGACGCGGACAACTCGAGCCCTGGCACGAGATTGCTTGCGCCACTCGACGCGCCGACTTCCAGCACATAGACCGACGCAGGGGCACCGCCGGTCGCGGCTGTCCACCGCAGGGTCACTGTGCGTCCGGCCACGGTCGCGTCAAGCGCGGCCGGAGCTCCGGGCGGTCTGAGATCGGGCACCACATCGGCGACGACATCTGCGGTGGCCGCACCGGGCGTACCGCCGGTGACGGCACGCACGCGCAGGAAGTAGCGCCCGTCGGGCACGTTGCCCGCCTCGAACACGCGCGTGGTCCAGGGAATCGGGCCGACATCGGTGCGCCCGGCCGCGAGGCCCGCTTCGATCTGATAGCCGGTCGGCGTACTGCCGGACGCAGGGGCGTCCCAGGTGAAGCGCACGGTCGCGCCTGTGACCGTGACGAGTGGATTGCGCGGCGTGCCGGGAGGGATGGCGGTCACCACCACGGGGATGGCCACCGATGGCTCGCCGAATCCGGCATCGTTCCCCGCGCGGATGCGGGCGACATAGGACCCGAACGGCACGCCGGGAACGGCGTGCGTCGTGACGGCCCCCACATCCAGCATCACCGGAAAGCTGTCGGCAGTGGTACCCGCTTCAATGCGGTAGCGCGTCGGCGTGGCCCCGGCGACTGGTGCGGTCCAGGTGAACGTCACGAGCTGATCGACGATGGCGGCCGCGAAGGTGCTCGGGACTGATGGTACCGAGGACGAGCCCGTGCTCTCCTGCGTCACGCTCAGGGGGCGGTTGGCGATCAGGATGGTCGCTGTTCGCGTGGCACCCGAGGTGTTGGGCGCCGCAATGATTGTCGTCGTGCCACTGCCAGTCGCTCCGGAAACAGACGAGGACAACCACGACGGCAGCTGAGTGACGAACCAGCTGTGGCCGGTATCGGAGGCCGTCACCGCGATCGACTTCTGATTGCCGGCGGCGGGCGCGGCCCAGGTCAGCGGCGAGAGTCGATGGCTGCGATACAGGCTCGACGACGAGGCGCTCAGCGTGGTGCTGCCTGCGGGATAGCCCTGCCGCTGCAGCAGGTGCGCGACGATCGCGGCGGCCTGTGCGTCGGTGAGACTGCCCGGATCGGTCGGCGGCATCGTCGACTGGATGCGGGCTACGAGGGCAGACAGGGGCTGACCTTCCCATGACGCGCCGAAGCCGCCGAGCGTGAGCGCGGGCCCGTTGCCGCCGCTGAGATCACTGCGGTGACAACTGCTGCAGCGGCCGCTGTACAGCGTCGCGCCTGTGCTGGCCTGGGCGCTGGTGAAGATGCTGCCCCAGGCGGTCTGGCTGTCGGGTTCGCCCTGCGACTGCGCCCCGGCGGACACCGCGGAGAGGGCGAGGACGAGCGCCACCGCGGCCAGCCGCACCGGCCGGCGCATGGAGATGAGCATGTCGTGACGGTATCGGTGGTCGAGGGCCAGCGTCAAGCCACGGACGAGGCGGCCCCTGGTCACCGTAAGGAAACGGGCGGTGCCCCTGGAGACCAGGAACACCGCCCGTTGGGGGAAGGCGCGCGCTTGGGGGTGGAGGGCGTCAGCCGCGCGCCTTGGAGAAGTTGCGGTCGATCATTTCAGCCCGCTTGGCCACGGCTTCGGCCTTGGCACGGAGCAGGCTCCGGTTCTTGAGGGCCTGGGTCTCATCGGCCAGCAGGGTCGACTTGTTGGCGAGGATGACCTGCATGGCATCGACGGCCAGCTTCGACTGCTGCACGGCCGCGCGCTGCGCGGCCGTCAGCGAGGTGCCGTCGGCCTCGAGGGCCGCCAGGGTGGCCCCGAGTGCCTTGCCCTGGGCATCGAGCCCGTCGAGGCGCTGCCGGATGACCGGGAAATCGGGCTGCTTCATCTGCAGCAGAGCCTTGATGGCGCGGGCTTCGGCGCGCACCTCGCGCGCCTGGGTGGCCACCTGATCAACGGACGAAGCCGCCGCCGGGGCTGCCGGGACCAGCGTGAGGGTGACGAGAACGAAGGCAGTGGCAAGAACGCGAATGAATGTGCTCATGTCGAACCTGCTGAGGACGACAACAGCGCTCGCGACAGGCGCATTCCAATAGATTGTATATGTATCGATGTTCTTTTCTATAGAACGGTTGTGCACACGAGCCACGACCGCTCGGCGCGGCCTTCTCTGGTGCTGAGCCTGTCAGGGATTAGTGCGGCCTGCGCCCGTCCCCCGTACGCGTGCCGTTCGCGCCACGAGGGCTCATCTGGAACCGGTGAGACGAGTCCCGGGGGCCCGCAGCGCACGCGGCACACGCGTCGCGCGCACCAGCAGCGGCACCACGGGCGGCAACCACGCACCTAGGCGCAGCATGGGGTCCAGCACCCGCGGACGTGCGAACAGCTGCTGCATCCGCACCGCCACACGCACCTGCCGGCCAAACGCCTGCACCATGTCCGTGTGATAGCGCTCGGCCGCAGCGCGCAGGCGGTCTCCCCGAAGGCCTCGAGCATCGACGTTACGTGAACGTGACACTGCAGGCCCCGGCCCCGCGCGCCAGCCCTCCACGATCGCCATCGCCGCCTTACGCCCACTCGCCAGCGCCATCGTCATGCCGTCGCCCGTGAGCGAGGGAATCACCGCGAGCTGATCGCCGACACACCAGAATCCGGCGCCTGCCGGTACCGGACGCACGTAGCCATAGGGCACCGGCGCCACCGCCGTCATCTTCACCGCAGGCCACACGATCTCGGCGAGCACACGTGCGGCTGCCGGATGCGACTGCATCAGGGCCGGCATCAGGTCGGCGGCGCACAGTCCGTGCGTGCGGGCCGCCTGTGGCGTGATCACGCACGAGACGTTGAGCGTGGTGTCGTCGACGAGTGCCACACCTCCGTAGGCCCCCTCGCCCACCCACAACGACACACGACCGTGCATGCGCGCGCGCACCTGCGGAGCGATGCTCACATGCAGTTGCACGCCCACGACCTCGTGCGTCCGTTCGCGCGCGGCGACACCGCGCAGGTCGCGTTTGCCCGTCGCCACAATGACAGCGTCGGCCTGCCAGTCACCCCCACTGGTCTGCACGAGCGTCCCCGAGTCGTCGAGCGGCGTGAGGCGGTGTACGGTGACACCGCGATGGACGACCGCACCGAGTTGCCCGGCACGCTGCCGCAGCGCTTCGTCGAGCCGCATCCGCGACACACCGAGGTTTCCCTCGGGCAGGCGCGAGATCAGCGTGTGCCGCGGCCCATGCACCGCAACAGCGTCGATGGCGTGGGCTTCTTGCGGCAGGTCTGCGCCAATCTCACGCACGAGTGCCGCCCCTTCGAAGCTCAGGAACTCGCCGCACACCGCTGGCTGCGGCTGCAGCGACTGCTCGAAGACGATGACGGGCACGCCGACCCGTGCGAGGTGCGCGGCCGCCGTGGCCCCGGCGAGGCCACCGCCCACGACGACCACACCCGCACGCCGCGCCGGGTCGCTCATTCCCGCGCCGTCGGGCCCTGCGGTGAGGGTCGTGTATCGATGTAGACGCCGTGGCGAAAGGCCCAGTGCCAGCGGATCGCTGCCGTGCCCGCTGGGACGCCGGCCTCGGCCAGCAACCGCTCCCACTCGGCCCGCGTGAAGGCCCGCGCCACTGACACCGGAGCGTCGTGACAGATCAGGCGGTTGCCGCTGAAGAGCGGCGTCGTCAGACGGATGAAGTGGTAGGCCAGCGGATGCCGGTGCAGGTCGTTGATGAATGCGGCCACGCGCGCATGCTGACGCATCCAGCGGATGACGCGGACGACACCGGCATCACTGAGGTGATGCATGAAGAGCGCCGACATCACCACGTCGACGGGATTCGGTTCAAGTGCGAAGACATCGGCCACCCGCCACGTAATGGCATCACGCGCATCGGTGGCCCCCTCGGCCAGCTGGCAGCAGAGCGGATTCAGGTCGACGCCCGTCAGGGCGACCTCGACTCGGCGTCGACGCGCCCATGCCGCCACCGCACGCAGCGTGTCGCCGAAACCACAACCGATGTCGAGCACCGTCAGCGGGCGATCGGCAGGCACCGCTCCGGTCGCCACCACGCGGTCGAGCGCCGCCAGCGTGGGCTGGTAGCCGCGGGTGAGCACATTGATGCGGGCCAGATGGCGCAGGGTCTCTGCAAACTCCTCGGGTGAGTAGTCGTCGCCATCCATCAGCTCGGCAGCGGCCGACCGTGCCTGCATCAGCATGCGGCGCGCACCATCCGCGTGAACTGCAGGCTCTCCACCGTCAACCCCGGGCCGAACGCCATCGCCACCCCGGGCCCATCGTCCACCGGCGCATCGAGCAATGACTGCAGCACGAACAGGATGGTGGCCGACGACATGTTGCCGAAGTCATGCAGCACACGGCGTGACAGCGTCAACGCCTGCGGCTCGAGGGCCAGTGCCTCTTCCACCGCATCAAGCACGCTGCGGCCACCGGGGTGAATCATCCAGTGCCGCACCCCCGCGCGCGCCTCGTCTGACAGCAGATGGGGAAGCACGCCAGGCAGCACGCGGCCGAGTGCCTGCGGCACATCGGGTGACAGCACCATGTCAAAGCCGTGATCGCCAATCGTCCAGCAGATGAGATCGCGGGCCTCGGTCACCACTTCGCAGCGGAAGCAGTCGAGCCGCAGCCCGCCGGGGTCGGCGGTCACCAGCGCGGCGCCGCATCCATCAGCGAACTGCAGGAAGCCGAGCACCTTCTCGGGTGCCGGGTCGTCGCGCAGGTGCAGGGTGCAGAGTTCGACGCACACCACCACGACCCGCGCGTCAGGCCGCGCTCCCACGATGGACGAGGCGAGCTTGAGCGCATTGAACGCGGCGTAGCAGCCCATGAATCCGATCACGGTGCGCTCGAGGTCGGGACGCAGCCCGAGGCGTCCCTGCAGCTCGAGATCGACGCCGGGCGCAGAGAATCCGGTGCACGACGCCACAATGAGGTGAGTGACGCGCTGACGGTCTTCGCCTTCGAGCAGCTGCGACACGGCCTGTTCGGCCAGGGCGGGTGCCGAGACGGCGTAGCGCCGCATGCGCTCCGCCGTGGTCGCAAAGTGGCCCGGTTGATAGAACCCGTCGGCATCAAGGGCCGGTCCTTCGGTGGCCGCCGACAGCACCGAGTAACGATGGGCAATCTGCGCGCGACTGGCGAGGCGCTGCACCACCTTGAGATGACGCGGGTCGTGAATCAGCTGCGGCAGGAAGCCGACAAACAGCGCATGCCCGTCGTGCGGCGGTACCGCCGTGGCGATGCGGGTGATGAAGGCCGGGGTTGAGGCGGGCACAGAGAACGTCCAGGGGCATCGTATCGCGTTCCGACTGGCGCGACGTGACGATCCGACGACGGGCACAGCTACAATGGCACCCACACGGTCGTGAACGAATCTCACGGAGGTCTTCCGATGCGACAACTCATTCCGCTCATCCTCGGGATACTGCTGGCCTGCATTCCCCTGACGCTGACGCAGGCGCAGACGCCGGCGCGACCGGGGACACTCGCGCAGGGCAGCATCACGTGGCTCTATTACAAGGACATTCCCGCCGCGATGCGCTTCTACGAAGAGACGCTGGGGCTCACGCTCACTGTCGACCAGGGCTGGGCCAAGGTGTATCAGACCTCGCCCACCTCGTTCATCGGCCTCGTTGATGAAAGCCGCGGCATGCACCGCGCCTCTGACACCAAGCCGGTCGCCGTGGCGTTTGTCACACAGGACGTCGACGCGTGGTACGCCTGGCTCACCAGCCGCGGCGTGCGGATGCGGAGCCCGCTGGCCGACAGCAAGTCGCTGCCGATCCGCGGCTTCACGGCCTACGACCCCGAGGGCTACACGCTCGAGTTCGAAACCTTCCGCGACGATCCGCAGAACACCCGTATCAGGGGCCTGCTCAAGTCGCCTCGGTAATCGCACCCGGCGCAGGTTCACCCGCCATGGCTTCCCTGCACTGCGCCCTCCTGCTGACGGGCGGAACGGTGGTGACCGCCGAGGGTTGCCACGCCGCCGATGTGGCCGTGCGTGACGGCCGCACCGTGGCCCTGCTGCCCTCGGGGAGTGCCGGCGCCACGGCCACCGCTGACACCGTGCTGGCGGTGCCGGGGCTGCATGTGCTGCCGGGTGTCATCGACACGCATGTGCACACGCGCTATCCCGGCATCGACGCGCGCGAAGACTTTGCATCGGGCACGGCGGCGGCGGCCCTCGGCGGCATCACCACGCTGTTCGAAATGCCGATCGCGCGACTGCCGGCCAACTCGGGGGCCTCGCTGTCGCAACGCGCCGCCCTGATGGCTCCGCAGGCCTACATCGACTATGCCCTCTACGGCGGCGCAGGCCACGAGAACCTGAGCGCGATCGCGTCGCAGGCCGAGGCCGGTGCGGTCGCCTTCAAGACGTTTCTGCAGCCGCCGCCGCCGACGCGGCTTGATGAATTCCGCGGGCTCTGGTGCACCGATGAGGCCCTGCTCGTCGACGTCATGCGCGCCGTGGGCCGCACAGGGCTGCGCCATGCGTTTCACTGCGAGCATGCCGGCATGGCCGCCTCGTTCACCCGACAGGTCGAAGCCTCGGGGCACACGACCGGACGCGCCCACGCACTGAGTCGCCCGGCGCTGGTCGAAGAAGTGTCGGCCGCCATGGTGCTCGCTCTGGCCGGAGCGCTCGGCACGAAGGTGCAGGTCGTGCATGTGTCGAGCCCCCGCACGCTGCAGCTGGTGGCCGGCGCGCGCGCGCGCGGCATAGATGCCACCGCGGAAACCTGCCCGCCGTACCTGTTTTTTACGGACGACGCACTCGACCGCTTCGGGGCCTTCGCCAAGTGCAATCCGCCGCTGCGATCCGACGCCGAACGACTCGGCATGTGGCAGGGTGTGTCCGCCGGACTCGTCGCCTGTATCGGCACTGATCACTCACCGTTTCTCGACGACGAAAAGCAGCGCGGGCATGACCCGATCTCGTCGGCTCCACCGGGGCTGTGCGGGCTCGAGGTGCTGGTGCCGCTGATGCTGACCGGCGTGCATGAACGCCGCATCACCCTGCCCGAGGTGGCGCGGCTGCTGTCGTCCGGAGCCGCCGAACTCTTCCACCTTGGCGCCAAGGGCCGCATCACCCCCGGCGCCGACGCCGACTTCACCATCGTCGACACGGAGGCGTCCTGGACATATGACCATCGGCAAGCCGCCACACGCTCGCGCGGCAACATGCGCATCTATGACGGCCTCACGATGCACGGCCGCGTGGTGCACACGGTGGTGCGGGGCGCGATCGTGGTACGCGACGGCGCGCTGGCAGGCCTGCCCGGCCACGGGCGCTTCGTGCGACCCGATACCAGCCTCTCCATGGCGTCGTCATCGTGATGTTGCAGGAATCCTCCCATGACTGATCAGCTGACTGGCGTGTTCAATATCACCCCCACTCCGTTCCACGAGGACGGACAGGTGGACCGTCACGGCGTCACGCGACTCACCGAGTTCACGCGTGCGGCGGGCGTCAACGGCATGACCATCCTCGGTGTGCTGGGCGAGGCCGACAAGCTCACCGAACGTGAACGCGACGAGGTGATGGCCCTGACGATAGAGGCCGCGGGGGCTGACTTCCCCATCTGCGTCGGTACCACCCATGCGGGCACCGATGGATGCATTGCGCTCAGCCGTCGCGCGCAGGAGATGGGCGCCGCGGCGGTGATGGTGGCCGCACCGAAGCTGGCGCGCACGAATGACAGTGTACTCATGCGGCACTACCTCGCCGTGGCCGAGGCCATCGACATTCCCGTGGTGGTGCAGGACTTTCCCCCGGCCGTTGGCGGCATCACGATGAGCGTCGAGCTCATTGCCGGTCTCGGCGCGGCAACACCGCGGCTGGCGTATCTCAAGCTCGAAGACGAGCCCTCGCCGATGAAGGTGAGTCAGGTGCGGGCAGCCAACCCCGACATCACCATCTTCGGCGGTCTGGGCGGCATGATGTTCCTCGAGGAACTGCGGCACGGCGCGGCGGGCACGATGACCGGGTTTGCCTTCCCTGAAATCCTCGTCGCCATCTATCGCGCGTGGATGTCAGGCGATCGCGATGCGGCGACGACGATTTTTTATCGCTACTGCCCGCTGATTCGGTTTGAAAACCAGCCGCGCATCAACCTCGCCCTGCGCAAGCATATTTATCACCGCCGAGGCGTGCTGTCGTCGCCGCGGGCGCGGGCGCCGTTTGCTGCGGTCGATGAGGGCACGCTGGCCGATCTCGACGACCTGCTGATGCGACTTGACCTGCAGCCGGGCGCCGCGGGCTGAGGCGCCCACGGGCGCGGGCACCAGGCTGCATGCGTGAGGGCGGTTGCCTGGTTGGCCGAGGAGCCACAGAAGTGCGCAGGTGCCAGAAGGGAGGACGATGACAGCGACTCCAGTGACACATGCGTCCCGACGACGTCGCTCAGAACTGCACGCGCACAGCCAGCGGCATCACGCGCGGGTCGCCGGCCGTCGTGATGCTGCCGAACGCCGCACTGCCCAACACGCCGTTCGGGGCACCGTACACCGGCCTGTTGAAGAGGTTGAAGACCTCGACGCGCAGTTCAAGGCGGCGCTGTGCACCGAGGGTCACGTCGCGGACAACCGACAGGTCGACGGTGTGCACACCGGGTCCCCGCACCGGATTGCGCGATGCGCTGCCCAGCGTAAATGCCGGTGCCAGCGCAAAGGCCGCCGTGTTGAACCACCGCGCGGGCGTACGTGCATCGGCCGGCAGCACAGGATTTCCCACGAGGTTGGGTCGCTGGACGCTGAAGCCGGCGAACGCGTTGTGGTTGGTGGCCTGCGTCACGGCCACGGGTCATCCCGACTGCAGTGAGACGATGCCCGCGACCGTCCAGTTGTGGCCGAGCCATGCGCGCCAGCCCGACCACTGCCGTGTGCGCCCGCGGCCCGCCGGCAGGGCCCACACGCCCGAGGCCGTCAGCACGTGCGGCATATCACCCGATGACACATCGCGGTCACGCTGCCGGTTGAACGCATCAGCCACGGGCGCGTGTGTCAGCGGCCCGGTCAACACCGACGCATCAAACACCGACGAGGCATCATCCGTGAGCCGTGAGCGGGTGTAGCTGAGCGTGGCCGCCAGGCCTCCGCGCCAGCGGCGATCGAGGCTGGCGGTCAGCCCGCGATAGAACGAGCGGCCGATGTTCTGTCGATAGAGACTGACCGAGGTGAATCGCGGATAGGGCTTGAGCAGTTGCGCGAGGGGAATTGTCGGATCACCGAGCGACGAGCTGCGGGGAATCTGCCCGACGTACGGATTCGGCACACGCTGCTGCAGTGGAGCGCCGAGCGCAAGTTGCTCGACGGTGAGCTGGTTGAGATTGGCATCAGGCACGCCGAGGCGGGTGATGGTCGAGCCCACGTATGCCAGCCGCGCACTCATCGCCCCTGGCAGATCGCGATCCACGCCTGCGTGCCACTGCTGTGCATAGCCCGAGCCCTGGTCACGGTCGACGGCAAACACACCCTGCCCCAGTCCGGCATCCGGCGTAAGGGCCAGCGGTTCCACCGTCGGCCCCGAGGACAGCGCAAACGCCGGGGTGAGGCCATCGAGGCTGCGCTGCCCGACCGACTGCAGGAACGGACAGGCCGGTGTGGTGAACGGCGTCGTGATGCCGGTCATGTCGATCCACACCAGGGCGTAGCCTGCCCGCGCGCGCGTGCGGGCACCGAGCTGCTGCGTTACCGTGAGCCGCGGCGCCACATTGTCTGTGTGCAGACGACGCAGGCTGCGGGGCGCACCATTTCGTCCCGCAAACTCAAGCTGCTGCGCCGAGAGGTTGAAGGCCGCGGCCTGATCGCGGGTCTCTGTCGACGGAACGTTCAGGGTATACCTCAGGCCGAGGTTCAGTGTCGTGCCGTCACCCACTCGCCACTCGTCCTGCACAAAGTATTCGTGCACCGTCGCGCGGTTACGGATGGTGTCAGCCTGCAGATCGATGGCATACCGTTCGACCTGGCCGAGCAGGAAGCTGGCCAGCGGATGTCCCGTGCCGCTGACACCGGGCAGGTCCGTGAAGAGGGCACTGAAGCTGAACTGCCCGGCGGGCGAGGGGGGCTGCATGATGTTGAGACGCAGCCATCGCAGGTCGGCTCCTGCCTTCAGCAGGTGACGTCCGCGCAGGCGAGTGAGGCTATCGCTGATCTGGGTCACGTTCGTGGAAAACTCGGTGGCTGTGTTCGCCGGAGGTCCGAGTTGCTGATGACCGGCAATGAGTACGGCAGGCAGCGTCTGCTGTGCCAGCGCCGAGGCCGTCACCGCGGGAGGCAGCAGAGCGACCCCCTCCGCGGCTGCGGCCTGACGGGCGATGCGTCGCCGTGTATCGCTGATGCGCAGCTCGGCAAGCAGACCAGACGCCCATACCCGATGCGCCCCGATCACGGCCGCCGACACGTGCGTCTGCTGCGGCGCGGGTGTGCCGCTGATGGCGCCGCTGCCATCGGGGAGTGCCGCCACTGGTTGCACACGTTCGTTCACCACGGTCAGGCGCCCGAAGACACGTTGGGCGCCGTCGCGCCGCAGGTCATCGATGCGTACGCTGCCCTGCTCCTGGTCCGCACGCTCGAGGCCCGAGCGACGGTAGTTGTTGGCGGTGCCCTCGGATGTCGTTAGCGGATACCGCTGCAGCAGCGCGGCGGCCACCGGGTCGAACCGTGCCCGCGGAATGGTCGCTGACGGAAATGGCTCGCGGCTGATGCTCCGGTCCGGCAACGCTGTCGTCGTCATCGGGTCGTACAGGGTGGGGACACGCCCGTTCATCGGCTCGGTGAAGATGCCCTCGCGCTGCAACAGGGTTGGCACGGTCGAGATGACGGTGCGCCCGATCGACTGCCGCTGCACCTGCGCATCGGCATAGACGAAAGGGCGGTTGCGTCGCAGGGCACCACCCACGACACCGCCCGCCTGCTGGCGCCTGAACTGGGGACGCCCGTCACCTGGCATCGTGAACACGGGCCGAGCCGCGAGCGCCTCGTGTCGTACGAAGTCGAAGAGTGTGCCTTCCGTGCGATTGGTGCCGCTGCGCGTCACGATCGACACAACGCCGCCATTGAAGCGCCCGAATTCGGCCGCGGGGCTGTTGGTCTCGATGCGCATCTCGTGCACCGATTCGATCACGGGCGTGACGGCTACCTGCCCAGGCTCCGGCTGCAGCACCGAGACGCCGTCGATCAGATATTCGTGGGTGCGCGGACGTCCTCCGTTGATGCGGGGGAAGGCCGCCCCGGGCGGCAGTGCGACGCCCGGGGCGAGTCCGATGAGGGGCACGAAGGCGCGGCCGGCCAGTGGCAGGGCCACGGCCACGGGCTGCTCGACCGTGGTACCGAGACCGGCGGGTTGACGTCCCGGAGATGACGGGGCGGCACGCACGACCACCTCGGCCGTGACCGTCGGAGGCCTGACCGGGTCTGGCAGTTGGGCGTCACGGGTGGCCGTCTGCGCCGGGGCGGTGGCCACGGTTCCCTCTGGCAGGGGGGCGGGTGGCCCCTGCAGTGGCTGTGCGACCGCGGCACCCGGGCCAGTCAGCAGCGCAGCGGCGATGATGGCACTGCGCATCTGGCGGCCGGAAATCCTCATGGCGGCCACCGTAAAAAAGGACTGAACCGCTCGTCAATTCGATCTTAATCGACTGACACTGACTTACAACAGCCGGATCAACACGACGAAATCAGGTGCAGCCCGTATGCCGCGTATTTCCAGCCGACAGGCCGCCGTCGCCCTCGGCGTCTCGTACTCCACATTCAAGCGATGGATTCACGCGGGTGAAGTGCGCACCACACGCACGAGCGGAGGGCACCACCGCGTGTCAGAGGACGAGGTGGCGCGCCTGCTGGCCGGGCAGCACCCGGCCCCGCGCCGCCGCACCGTGCCGGTGCCCGACGAGATGGTCGTGGGGCTCAGCGCGCGCAACCGGCTGCGCGGGCATGTCGACGAAGTGCGCATCGACGGCCTGCTGGCGCAGGTGCGCCTGCGAGTGGGTGACCAGTGGATCACGGCGATCGTCACGGCCGACGCCGTGCGTGCCCTCAAGCTGACGCGCGGCGACGAGGCCGTGGCGATTGTGAAGTCGACCGAAGTGATGATCGGCGTGCCGACGCGACGAGCCACGCCCCGTCCCCGCGCGAGGACCACACGCAGACCGCGCCGCGCGTGAGGTGGGTGCGTCGCGCCGGTCGCATCCTCAGCGCACCGACGGCCAGTGTGCCTCGATCCTCGACCGCACCCGCGCAGCGTCCCCCGGCAGCAGATACCTGCCGGTCACCAGGGCGTCGATCACTGCGGATGCCTGTGCCAGATACGCGTCTTTCGTCGGGTAGCGCTCTTCCAGGCTCAGCCTCGGGTCGCCAGACGTCGTGCGCGCAGTCTTCGTCGTGGCAAACGGCAGCGCCATGCCAAGCAGGCTCACGAGCTGATCCGTGCCGCCAATCGATGCGTGACGGAAGTTCCAGCCGGTGTAGGTCGCCACAGGCATGCGCTGCTCCGCCGTGCGGATTCCGGCGAGTTCGTTGCCGTCGGCATCGACCTGCGGCACGAGGAACGGCAGGTCGCGGTCTTCATACCGCGGCCCCTGAATGCGTGCCGGGCCCTGCACGCCAGGAATCACCGGGAACCTCAGCTTCGAGACGGGCACGAGCGTGCCGTCGGCCACCCGAGGCACCTGCGACGGCGGCGGCTCGGTATTCTTCATGACCCAGTCGGTCATCGCCACAAGCAGGGCCCGCAACGTCCACCAGTACTCGAGCGGGTTGGCGGGTTGCTGGCCCGCTCCCCCAGCCGGCACCGGAAACGGCGCGGCCGAATGCTGGGCTCCCGTAAGAAAGTAGGCGCGCACGGTGGGCGGCAGCACCAGGTCGCGCGTGCCGTCAGGCGTCGTGTGGATGAGCGCGGCCGCACGCCCTCCGCCCCAGTATTCGACCGCGGTGTTGGTGAACATCACCTTCGGCTGCGTGACCCGCGCGCGGGCATTGTCGAGCAGACCGTCGGTGCGTCGCGACACCGGGTCGCGCTCGGCACTGGTCGCATAGGGAAACTGCGTCGTCGAGTACATCGACAGTGCCGTGGGCTGGGCGCCTCGGGCGTTGATGCTGAGGCGCGCGGCGCCGGCGATATGCACCATCGCCCCGTCGAGCACCTGACGGCCCTGCTCGTCGGTGTTGAAGCCGTCGTACAGAAAGGTGCGCAGGAACCGTCCGCTCTGCGACGAACCGAACCCGATGAGCGTCCCAGCCCTCGCCACCGCGTCTGGTGCATGCTTGATCCACGAGGCGAAATCGCGATAAGCGGCCAGCCCCAACCCGGATACGGGCCACTCGGTGGGCCGATAGCTGAGTTCATACGTGCGGCCTTGCTCGAAGCCGCCCGTGAGAGTGACCTGATTGCCGCGCACCGTGAACCGATCGCGGCTGATGAGCGCCTTCGCGCCGAATTCGCCGTCGCGCACGCTGAGCGTCGTGTCAGGGGCGTTGTCGTCGATGGGCCGGTATCCGGCCAGGTCGCCCACCGTCTGCGGGCCGGCATCGTTCGGGGTGATGCTGGCGCGAATGACACCCGACACGCCGCGGGCTGACGGAATCTCAATCGCCAGCCCGGCGCCACGCTCGGCCTCGCCCTGACGGCCGCTGACGCGGCGGATGTCAAACTCCCAGCCGACCCAGACCACCGTGTAGCCGCGCTGCATGAGGAACCCGTCACCGAGATCTGCATCGGTCACCGGGTCGTTGGTGGCGCCCGGGTTGAAGCCACCGAGCACGATCTTGCGGCCACGGTTCAGCACATCCACGAGCGCAACCCCGTTCGACCGTGCAGGATCGATCGGGCGCAGGATGTAGACGTCGCTCGAGAACTCGACCTTACCGTCGAGGTTCACGGGCGCTCTGTCGACGTCGGCAATCACGGCGTTCCCGGGCGCGCGCGGATTGATGGCGAAGCGGGCGGTGCCAGTGATTTTCTCGTAGCCCGAGGAACCGATGGCTACCCGGCTTGTGATCTCGAACCTGACGACCTCGGCCGCGACCGGATCCGTCACGGCGAGCAGAGGGGTGACGAGCAGCAGACAGCGCAGGACGCTGAGGAATCTCGGCATGCCGCGCAGTATAGTGCGGCCCGCGGAGGCGCCGGTCTGTGGAGGGATGACGCGAGGCTGACGTTTCCGCACGCGCACCGCAACGGGACGCATTTGCAGTCAGGTCACCGCGGGTTATCGCTGGAAAGTGGCTCCTCGGGCTGGATTCGAACCAGCAACCCTCCGGTTAACAGCCGGATGCTCGCCGCGTTGCGGCGGAAAAAGGCAGAGGAACAAGAGGAAAACTAAAGACCGACGGCCCTCCCGAGGAGGCCCCATCCAGCCCGAGGGGGCACAGAAAGGGGCACAGTGTCAGACCGTGCGGACCCGCGTTCGAGCCAACGCCCACCCCCCACATCCTGCCCCCGGGGTGGGTCGGGGGGTCGTGAAAGCCGGCGCAAAATTTTCCGGCCCTCCACCCGAATCCCTGTGGGGTCGAGGGCCGGTCCGTACGTGCGTCGCCTAGCGCGGCTGGGCCACCTGGCGCATCAGCGTCTCGACCAGCGCTCTCAACTCCGCAACGTCCGCGGACTGGCTCGCCAGCTGCGTCGCCTGCGCGGCGCGCTCACGCTCGAGGCGCTCGAGGCGGTGCTGCGGCAGCTGAATCCGAAAGCCGCGATCGTCAGGGCCGAGCGCGGCATCGTGCCGCTCGATCAGGTCCTCGACACCGGTCGTTTCGACTTGACGGCCGCCAGCCAGGCGCCCGGATGGCTGGCGGTAATGCGCGGCGAAGAAGTGCCGGAATCCGAGGAGTTACGGCATCCGCAGCTTCGTCTACCGCGCGCGACGGCCGATGCCTCCGGCACGCTTCTGGGCCCTCATCCACGAAGACTGGCCGGGCGTGTTCCGTTCGAAGGGGTTCTTCTGGCTGGCCACCAAACACGCTGTCGTGGAAGAGTAGTCGCAGGCGGGCGGCGCCTGCAGTTATCAGCCGGCCGGACTCTGGTGGGCCGACATTCCGCCGGCCGAATGGCCCACCGACACCGAGGCGCTCGAGGACATCGGCCGGCACTGGCACGACGACATCGGCGACCGCCGGCAGGAGATCGTCATCATCGGCCGCGAGATGGACGAGACCGTGCTCGCCGCGCGGCTCGATGCGTGCCTGCTGACCGACGACGAGATGGCGCTCGGCCGCGAGGGCTGGCAGGCGTTCCAGGATCCGTTCCCGGCGTGGCGTGTGGCATCCGACACCGAGGAAGCGCCGGCCGCCGTCGAGCGGGATGATCCCGCGTTTCCGCCTCGGCTTCCTGCTGTTCGTTCCCCTCCGGCAACCGTTCATTGCTCCGCGGTAGAGCCGGCGCGGTGCGCATCGACACACTGGCCGGACGCCGCGAGGACGTCCGGCCGCATGCGCGATGTCAGGCGAGCACCACTGCGCCGTGGTCGTCGCAGTGCGTGCCGTGCGGGTGGTGCAGGTGGCCGTCCACGAGGTAGTCGATGTGGTCGCCGTGCGGCACGGCCTGGTGGCCGCACGCCGGCCCGTGCACGTGCGTGGTGTCGTGCGCGCCGCAGGCATGGGCGGGGGTGCAGGCCGAGGGATTCGCGGCGGTGACGTCGAGCGTGTGCTCGTCGACGTGGCCGTCATGCAGGTGATGCAGATGGCCGTCGTGCAGGTAGTCGACGTGGCCGTCGTGGCTCACGGCCTGATGGCCGCAGCCGGGGCCGTGCTGGTGGGGGTGATCTCGGTGGATGCGATGGGTCTCGGACATGGCGATGCTCCTGAAGGCTTACGTGGGTTGCCGCGTCTCCGCGGCGTGGTCGATGGCCGCCCGCACGATGGCCACCACGTGGTCGTCGGCAAGGGCGTAGGTGATATGCTGGCCGTTGCGGCGCCGGGTGACCAGCCGCTCGTTGCGCAGCACGCGGATCCGCTGCGAGATGGTCGGCAGGCTTTCACCTTCCGCCTCAGCGAGATCCGTGACGCAGGCCGGCGCCGTCGCCAGCCGCGTCAGCAGCCGCAACCGGCCCTCGTCGCCGAGGGCGCGGAAGAGCCGCGTGGCCCGTTCCAGGGCGGCCGGCGAGCCATCGAGCGGCGGCAGGGCGCTGGCGGAATGCGGCGGATCGCACGTCTCGGGGGCGGCGGGCGTGTCGCGGCGGGCCATGGGTGGAGTATCCCAATAGTTGCGCAATGATGCAAGTAAATAATTCAGCAGCTGGTGAGTCCGTCGACCTGCAGGTGCTCGGCCTGCACTGTGCCGAGGAGGTGGGGGCGTTGCGGCGGGCCCTGGACCGCCAGACCGGCGTGTCGGACGTGCATATCGATCAGGTGCGATCGCGAGTGTCGTTCCGGCTGGCGGCGCCGGCCACGCTCCCGCTCGTCTCGGCGGCCGTCACTCGTGCCGGCCTGCGGCTCGTGCAGCCCAACGAGGCCGTGCCTGAGCTGGCGGTCGAGCCCCGCGTGTGGTGGTCGGGCATCCTCAGCGCGTCCTGTCTGGCCGTGGCGGTCGTGGCGCAGTTCATCGAGTCTGGCGGCGCGTGGCTCTCCCTCGTGGCCGACGTCGAAGCCGACGGCCCGGCCTGGGTGAGCACCGCGGCGTACGCCGCGGCCGCGCTCGCGGCGAGTGCCATCATCCTGCCGAAGGCCGTCACCTCGGCCCGCGCCGGCCGGCTCGACATGCACGTGCTCGTCGTCATCGCGATCGTCGGCGCCGCGTGGCTGGGCGAAGTGTCGGAAGCCGCCACGGTGGCGAGTCTCTTTGCCGGGTCGCAGCTGCTCGAAGCGTGGAGCGCCGCGCGCGCCCGCCGCTCCGTGGGGGCGCTGATGCAGGGCACCGCCGGACATGCCTGCTGCTGTGTCGATGGCCAAGAACACGATGTCGCCGTGCACAGCATCGAGCCGGGCATGGTGCTTCGTGTGAAGCCCGGCGAGCGCATTCCCGTGGATGCGGACGTCGTCTCCGGGTCGTCGAGCGTCGACGAATCGGCGATGACGGGGGAACCGACGCACGTCCTGAAGCGCGTGGGCGACCTCGTCACGGCCGGATCGGTGAACGGATCGGGCGCCCTTGAGATCCGCGCGCGCGGCCGCGCCGACGAGAGCGGTCTGGCGCGGATGCTCACGGCGGTGGAGCACGCCCGGCAGGGCCGCACCGACGCCGAACGCTGGGTGGAACGTTTCGCCGGCATCTACACGCCCGTGGTCGTCGTGCTCGCCCTGGCGGTCTGGCTCGTGCCGCCGCTGCTCGGCTTCGGCGCCTGGGACGAATGGTTCCGCCGCGGCCTCGTGGTCACGCTCGTGGCCTGTCCGTGCGCCCTCGTGGTCTCAACGCCGGTCACGATCGTGGCCGCCATCTCGGCGGCGGCCCGGCACGGCGTGCTGGTCAAGGGCGGCGAACACCTCGAACGGTGCGCCACGCTGCGCGCGGTGGCGTTCGACAAGACCGGCGTGGCCACGACAGGCCGGCCGAAGATCGTCAGCCTCCATCTGGTCGGCGCGCGCACCGAGCGTGAGGTGCTCGACCATATCGTGGCGCTCGAGACGCGCAGCGAGCATCCACTGGCGCATGCGCTCGTGACGTTCGCCGCCAGCCACGGTGCCGCCGAGGGCGCGACGCACGCGCACGACGTGCAGGCGGTGCCGGGGCGGGGCCTGGTCGGCGAGGCGTGGGGCCACGAGTTCTGGATCGGCAGCGCCCGGTTCCTGGGCGAGCACGCGCAGGTGAGCGACGAGGCCGCGCGGGAGATCGCGCGCCTGCATGCCGAGGGCCTCACCGTGGTGGCCTGTGGCAGCGGCGCCGAGCTGTGGGCCGTGCTGGGGGCGCATGACACGACGCGCGCCGACGCCATCACGGCGGCCCACTTGCTGCGGGCCCGGGGCGTCCGCCAGCTGGTGATTCTGTCAGGCGATCACGCCGCCGCCGTGCAGGCGACCGCGCGGGCGATGCACGTGAGCGAGGTCCGCGGCGAATGCACGCCGGCCGACAAGGCGGCGGCGATTGCGGAGCTGGGCACGCACGGCCCCGTGGCGATGGTGGGTGACGGCATCAATGACGTGCCGGCGCTCGTGGCGGCCACCCTCGGGGTGGCCGTGGGCCCGCGGGCCACCGACGCGGCCCTCGATGCCGCCGACGTCGTGCTCGTGCACGACGACCTGCGTCATCTGCCGTGGCTCGTGGGGCACGCTCGGCGCACGCTGCGCGTGGTACAGCAGAACCTGTGGTTCGCCGTCGGCATCAAGGTGGCGTTCCTCGTGGCGGCCGCGCTGGGCGAGGCCACGCTCTGGATGGCCGTGCTCGCCGACACCGGCGCCACGCTTGCCGTCACCATGAACGGCCTTCGCCTGCTGCGTGTGCAGGCGCCGCCCGTGGCCCATCACCACCATCACGCCGGTGAGGGCGGCCATACGCATCAGGCCGCGCATTCGCACTGACGCGTGACGGGCCGGGCCTAGGCTTTGCCTTCCTTGAACACCACGTGTTTACGGATGCGCGGGTCGTACTTCCGCAGCTCGAGCTTGTTGGTCGTCGTCTTCTGGTTCTTCGTGGTCGTGTAGAAGTAGCCGGTTCCGGCCGTCGACACGAGCTTGATGATGATGCGTGCCACCTGAGTCCTCCCGGCGCCCGGAGGCGGGCGCGACGATCTCAGCGTGCCAGAGGTTCGCGAGGCGGGCGGTGTCGGATGACACCAGCGCCGCGCGGCCACCGGGCGTAGGATCCAGCGATGGCCATCAAGGATCTGACGCAGGTGGAGCGCCACCTGTTCCTGTGCAATGGTTCGAGCTGCGCGGCACGAGGCGCCTCGGCGAGCACGACGGCACTGCGTGAGGAAGTGCAGGCGCGCGGACTGCACGAACGTGTGCACACCACGAAGACCCTGTGCAATGGCCGGTGCGACGACGGGCCGATCGTGATCGTTCAGCCCGACGGGCTCTGGTACAAGTACGTAGACCCGGCCATGGCCCGCCGGATCGCGGCCGACCACCTCGAGGGCGGGCGCCCGGTCGAGACGCATGTGCTCTACGCCTGGGGCGCGCCGGCGATCGACGATCGCGTGATGCCGGCGTCACCGCCGGACGCAGACCGGGAGCCGGGCGTGTAGCCGCGCGCCGGGACGGGCGCGCGGCCACCGGTGGTCAGAGCGTGATGATCTGGTCGGGCCTGGCGCCGCCGAGGGCGGCGTAGAGCTGCGGGAAGCAGCCGGCGACGACGCCGTGCACGAGGCCCTTGGCGGTGACGCTGCCCGTGCCGCACTCGTCGAACGTGCCGTTTGCGAGGCCACGGCGCACGGCGCACTGGTCGCAGACCATGAGCAGGATGCCCTGCTCGGCCGCCACCTTCGCCAGGCGCTCGCCCACTGGGTCGCCGGCGCGCAGGCAGTAGACGTTGTCGTCGAAAAACATCATGCCGGCCACTTTGACGCCGTGCGTGCCGCGTTCGAGCTGCGGCAGGATCATCGTGGCGAGTTTCGTGGTGCTGGCCATGTTGGTGGCGAAGATGTAGGCGACGGTCATGCGGCAGGAGTCCTTTGTCTGGGGAAGAAGGTTCGCGTCACAGTAGACCACGTGTCATGCCGGCGCCTCAGCGGCGGCGCGCCGACGCGGGCCGGAACGCCGCGACGACGGCCGCATGGGTCTCCACATACGGGCCGCCGATGAGATCGAGGCAGTAGGGCACGGCGGCGAAGATCCCGGGCATGGTCAGCGAGCCATCCGGCGATCGCGGGCCCTCGAGCGTTTCGCGGATGGCGGCCGGGCGTCCCGGCAGGTTCACGATGAGGGCGCGCCCGCGAATCACCGCCACCTGGCGTGACAGGATCGCCGTCGGCACCGCGCGCAGGCTCACCTGCCGCATCTGTTCACCGAAGCCCGGCAGCTCGCGGTGCGCGACCGCGCGCGTGGCCTCGGGTGTGACGTCGCGTGGCGCCGGCCCGGTGCCGCCGGTCGTCAGCACGAGGTCGCAGCCCTCCGTATCGACGAGATCGATGAGCGTGGCTTCGATCGTGGGCTGGTCATCGGCGATGAGCCGCTCAACCGCCGTCCACGGCGTCGCGAGCGCGGCGCCGAGCCATGCGCGTAGCGACGGCAGGCCCTCGTCCGTGTAGACGCCCGCTGCGGCGCGGTCGCTCACCGAGACGAGTCCGAGACGCGCCGGGCGGTCAGGTGCCAGGGCAGCGGTCATCGCGGCTGCCAGCTCCCGTACATCGGGTTGGGCAGCAGGATGAACCGCGTGCCGACCGGCGCGAGCGCCGCCTCGCCCGCACGCGCGCTCTGCTGCGACAGGCGCGGGAAGTCGAGGATGTTGTCGCCGACGAAGGCGACGATCTCGACGGGCGTCGCGCTCGCCGGCGTCCGGCCCGCGGCCACCGCGTCGAAGCGCGGGTTCTTGTCGGACGGGCCGGCATCTGGCCGGCAGAGCAGCGCGTCGTACGCCAGCTGATGGCGCTCGAACACGGCCGCGGTGTCGGCGCACTCTGACTGCAGGCGGTTCGTGACGATGGCGATCTGGCCGCCAAGCGCGCGCACACGGGCCAGGAACGCAGCGGCGCCAGGGATCGGCGTAGCTTCGCGGCGCCGCACCCAGGCAGCCCAGCTCTCGCTCGAGTAGGGGAGTCCCTGCTGCGCCCGTTCCATCTGATACGTGACGTTATTGAGCACGGTCTCGTCGGCGTCGAGCACGACGGCCCACGAACCGGCCTGGCGTCCGGCCGCGGCCGCCTCGACGGCGCTCGTCGCCAGGCGATACGCCTGTAGCGTGGCGGCGCGATACTCCGCGGCGTCGCGCACCCAGCGGATGCTGTCGGGCATCGTGGCGGCCGGCGGCGCCGGCACCGCGGCGGGCGCGGGCAGGGGCGCGGCGGAACGGCACGCGGCACTGAGGAGCAGGAGCAGAACGACGGACAGGCGCACGGGCATGGCGGCGATCATATCGGCTCGCCGTTGTCTCTCGTGATCCGCGAGGTGGTGCGAATGCGCACCAACCGCGGTGACGCTTCGACACGCGGCCCCTCGCCATACCACGTCACACTCGCCGTGCATGTCACTCGCGACCGTCACCCGCTGGCTGATCTACACCCACCGTTGGCTCGGTCTGGCCTGCTGCGGGCTCTTCCTCGTGTGGTTCGCCTCCGGCATCGTGATGATGTACGCCCGGATGCCACGGCTCACCGCGGAAGAGCGTCTCATGCGCCTGCCGCCGCTCGACCTTACAGCGGTGGCCGTGCCGCCGGCCGACGCCGCGCGGCGCGCGGGTTACCAACCCGCCACCGCACCGGATCGTCTGCGCATCGGCATGTGGCAGGGCCGGCCCGTGTACCGCTTCGCCCGCGGCTCCGAGTGGCGCGCGGTCTACGCCGACACCGGCGCACCGCTCGACGACGTGCCGGCGCCGGAGGCCGTCGCCGCCGTGCGTGCCTTCGTGCCCGAGCATGCCGGCACGGTGCGTCACGATCGGCGCCTCGAAGACTCCGACCAATGGACGCTCAGTAGTGTCATCCGCGCCCAGATGCCGCTGCACCGCCTGGCGCTCGGTGATGCTGCCGGTACGCACCTCTACCTCACGGCTCGCACGGGCGACATCGTGATGCGGACCGACGCGCGCGGGCGCTTCTGGGGCTACGCCGGCGCCGTGCTGCACTGGGTCTACTTCACGCCGCTGCGTCGCCACGCCGGCCTCTGGGACGGCCTCATCGTCTACGGATCACTCGTCGGCTGTGTGATGGCGCTGAGCGGTCTTGCGGCAGGGCTGTGGCGCTGGTCGCGTCAGCCGCGATACCGGCTGCGGGGCGCCAGTGGGCCGTCACGCTCGCCGTATGCCGGCATGATGAAGTGGCACCACTACGGCGGCCTCATCTTCGGCGTCATCACGTTCACGTGGATCCTGAGCGGCATGTTGTCGATGAACCCCTGGGACTGGAGTCCCGGGAGTTCGCCGACCCGCGCGCAGCGCGACGTGCTGGCCGGCGGCCCGCTGGACCTCGAACGGCTCGACGTCGCCGCTATCCGCGCTGCCGCCGGCGCGCTGGCCACTGCGTTTCCCGCCCGTGAAGTCGATCTGGTGCAGTTCGACGGCGCGGCGTATCTGTCGGCCTACCGGCCGCCACATGCTGCCGACGCCGGCCAGTGGACCAACACCGACCTGGCGGCGTTTCTGTCGCCACAGACCGCGCTCGAGCGCCGTCTCACGCGCCTCGGCGATCCGGCGCGCACGCTCGTCGACCGCGTCGACCTGGCATCGCTGGAGCGTCTGACGCACCGGGCCGTGTCCGGTGCGGCTGTCGTCGAGTCGGTCTGGCTCGATAAGTACGACGCCTACTACTACGACCGTGACGGTGGCCGTCCGCTGCCGGTGCTCCGCGTGAAGTTCGACGACGCGGCCGGCACGTGGCTGTACGCCGACCCGCGGTCAGGCCAGCTCGTGGCAAAGCAAGAGCGCCTCAGCCGTCTCGAGCGCTGGCTGTATCAGGGCCTGCATTCCCTGGATTTCCCCGCGCTCTACTTCGCCCGGCCGGCCTGGGACCTCGTCGTCATTGCCCTGAGCCTCGGTGGCATCGCCGTGAGCGGCACGGCGATCGTGCTCGGCTGGCGCCGCGGCAGGCGATGGGCCGGACGCAGCGTGCCGGCCGCCCGCGTGCCCGTGCGCACGCGGTAACATGCCGGCGTGTTCTCCACCTATCTCGCGCTCGGCTTCGAGCACATCCTGCCGCGCGGGTTCGACCACGTGCTGTTCATCAGCACGCTCGTGCTGGCGGCGCCGTCGTGGCGGCCGCTCGTCTGGCAGGTCAGCGCCTTCACGGTGGCCCACGCGCTCACGCTCGCGCTGGCGGTGACCGGCGTCGTGCAGATGCCGTCGGCCGTGGTCGAACCGCTCATCGCGCTTTCGATCGTGGCTGTGGCGGTCGAGAACATCGTCGAGCCGCGTTTTCGCTGGCGGCGGCCGGCGTCGGGGCGCCCAGCCCCAGAAGCGCGAGCAGTGCCAGTCGCCTCCGCCACCCGCCTCGCCGCGGGCCAGAGGCCGGCTCCTGCGCCGACCACAGCCCCGGAGCGGCGGCGGTGCGGTCGCGCACGGTGGCATCCGGCGCCTGGGAGCCAGCGCAGTCACCTGTCTCGGGTGGCATGTCCTGCGCATCGTACGCGAATACTCACCCCCGAGGGCAAGACCGGCCTGGCCTCGACTGGTATCGAGGCGAACCGCAGGCGCGCAATGATGCCGACCGTTAGGTCACCGCGTCGACGCACCGACGGACGTCACGTCTGCACACGGCCACGGTAGCCACGGAATCATCGCCACATGCCCCTCGACACCGACACGCCGCCCACCCGCGCGGGCGTCCTCCAGAGATGTCGCGAACATCCCCTGGTCGACGTGGGCATTGTGCTCTTGGCGCTCCTCAGCGTGGCGCTGCTGGTGTTTGAACTCAGTGCGGCGTTACCACCTGAGGAGGTCGCGCAGATCCAACAGCTCGACACCGTGATTGCCGTGGTGTTTCTCGCAGACTTCCTGACGGGGCTGTGGCTGGCGGAGCGGCGCTGGGAGCATCTCCGACGGGCCTGGCCCGATCTCCTGGCATCGGTTCCGCTATCGGACGGCGTATTTCGTTCGTTGCGGATGCTACGACTGCTGCGCCTGATTCGCGTCATCCGCCTCCTGGCCAGAGTCCGACGTATCGGTGTCCTCGCAGACACCCTCGACGATCACCGGCCTCGTGATTCTGAGTGGTGCGGTGGCGTTCTTTTCGATGGAGGTCGGCGTCAACCCGCAGGTACGCACGTTTTTCGATGCGGTCTGGTGGGCCGTCGTTACGGCAACCACGGTGGGATACGGGGATATTTATCCCGTGACGTGGGAAGGTCGCGTGGTGGGGATGGCGCTGATGTTGTTTGGGATTGGCCTCGTTGGCGCCGTCGCCGGGTTCGTGAGCAACGCCCTGATGCGTCGCTGACGCGACCGATACCGCAGGTCGCCGGCCCGATCGGCCTCGGCCCCCCAGCGATGGGGCGCGCCCGCGCCCCGGTGGGCGGGGGGTCGGTGGGGGGCGGCGAGCCCCCCACAGGGGCAACAGCCCCCGGCGGACGGTTATTTTCTGAGGCCTGGCCGGCGTGTCTGGGGGCGCGCGGGAGCGGCCCCGGGCCTTTGTCAGAAACACTCGCCTGGTGCGCCATTCGTGCGTGGTGGGAGGGGCGTGCGGCCGTCTCGGCGTGTCGGGGGGGCTGATAGTGATCCGCGTCCGTCGGCCTGGAGGTCGCAGCGGCGGCAGGCGGCGCACCGTGGCCCCGGGGGAGCTACCGCGGGCCTGGATGGGCCGTCTGTCCAGGCGTCTAGGGGCTTTCTAACTTCTTCTGGGGGAAGACCCAGCGATTACATCCAAAGAAAGTAGAAACGTGCCTGGACGCCTGGACGGCGCGGGTGTGGCAGGCTGACGCCCACGGCGCTGTTGGGCGCCGCACGCTGCGGACCGAGGGGGGTGCACCGGTTTCACCCCAGAACCTCTACCTCGCCATCGTTCGAAACCAACGATTTTACAGGTATGTCAACTCATGCCGACTCCCGCGCCGCGGTGGCCCGGAAAGCCACAGACCCTCTGTCGCTCGCAGACCAGTTCTTGACGACTCACTTCAAGGATCCAACGAGCGGCGTTCCCACCATTCGGTATTGGCAAAGCCGCTGGTACCTCTACGAGGACGGGAGATATGCTCCTGCTGAGTACGAGGCGTTGGAAATCAAGCTCCGCCGCTTCATCAATAAGGTGGCCGACGACCAGGCGCTATCCAGCGGCGAGACCCCCGTGCGAGCCCCGAACCAGTTGGTGACGGAAACGCTGGAGCAGATGAAGACGCTGGGAGTCTATGTCGAAGGCCACGGATCCTTGCCCCTGTGGTTGGATGGGAAACCGACGCCACCGGGCATCACGTTCCACCTTGGCGATGTGCTGTTGTGGGTAGACGCGGCCACGCCTACCGCCGACATGCTTCTCCACACGCCTTCGTTCTTCTCAACCAACATGCTCAACGCGCGTTTGAGGAATCCTAGGCCCGACTGCCCCAAGTTCTTGAAGTTCTTGGACGAAACGTTTGAGGGCGACCAGGAGCGAATCCAGCGACTACAGGAATGGATGGGCCTGCTCCTCGTGCCGGACACGAGTTTCCATAAGATGCTCATCTGTGTGGGCGAAGGGCGCAACGGAAAAAGCGTCTTGCTCAAAGTGATTGAGCATATTCTCGGCCGGAATAATGTGTCGGCGCTCGACCTCGAGGCGCTCTCCCAGCGATTTGGGATTGCAGGCACCGAAGGCAAACTTGTCAATATCAGCGCAGACCTTAGCCCTACAGGAAAACTCGACCTTGGCGTGCTGAAAAAATTCATTGGAGGCGACTCCATGATGCTCGAAGAAAAATACAAAGCGGCGCGGCAATTCAAGCCAACGGCTCGTCTGGTGCTCGCGACCAATACGCTTCCGAAACTTGGCGACCCGACCGATGCGATCTGGCGCCGGATCGACGTGCTGCCGTTTGACCGGCAGGTCTCGGCCAATCAAGTGAATCGCGAGTTGGACAAAGAGCTATGTGAAGAACGCGATGCGATTTTCCGGTTCATGGCCGACGGGCTGGTGCGACTCCGACAGCAGGGAGCCTTTACTCATTCAGCACGCATGGAATCCGCCGCCACTGCCTATCGACGCGACAACAATCCCACCCAGGAATATCTGCGGAATCACTGGAAACAAGAGGAGGGCCCAGAGGTTTCCAAGGACTCGCTGCATGAGCACTATTGCGACGTCATGCATGCAGATGGCGAGTCGCTGATCACGAAGGCGCAGTTGGGACAGGACATCCTTCGAATGTTTCCGGCCACGAGAACTCGGCGCGTCAGAAGGCAAGCGCTCGTATTTCTACACGAACTTGGCACCGCACTGATGAGGAACCGGGTGTCGAGGGATCGGCTAGCCCCGATCCCTCGACACTTCCAACCTCGCCAACGTCACCCATGTCCAGTCGCCACACGGACTGAAGCATTCGTCGGATGTATATCGCCCCACGAGGAGGCAGCGCATCCGTCCGATACGTGAGGGAGGCAGTTCCGCCGCCGCCATTTCAGGTCGCCTGCGCGGTGCTCGCCCCCAGGCTGCCCTGTACTTTTGACACGAAAAGTACTAGGCTCGTTTGGGGAGTTTTCACATGCTGTATCGACGAGGGCTCGTCTGGTGGTTCAGAATCAAATTTGCCGGAGTCACGTATCGGCAATCGGCGAAAACGCGGTCGAAAGAACTCGCACGACGCGCCGAACGCCAGCGTCTCCGTGAGCTCGAAGAGGGGTTTCTCCGCGTCCGCCCGCGACTGGCGCCACTGACTTTTGAGACTGCGGCCGCACAGTGGATTCAACTGCGTTCACCGACCTGGTCGTGAAAAACCACTCGGATTGAGCAAACCAACCTCGCGCATCTACGCCCGATGTTTGGCCACCGTCTGCTCACAGAGATTACGCCGGAGGGCCTGTCGGCCTACCAACGAACCCGACTGACGGAAGGTGCCGCTCCCAAGACCATCAATCTCGAAATTGGCACGATGCGCGCAATGCTCCGGCGACATCGTCTGTGGGCTCACCTTCAACCAGACGTGCGCATGCTCCTCACGAGAGACGACCACGGCAAGGCACTCAGCGCCGACGAGGAGCAGGCACTGCTTCGCGCGTGCGCTGCCAGTCGCTCGCTGGCGTTGTTGCCCGCCGTCGTCCTGGGCATCAACACTGGCATGCGGAATCAAGAAATTCTGAAGTTGCAGTGGCGAGACGTGGACCTCGGTGCCCGACGGGTGCTGGTGCGGCACAGCAAGACCCCGACGGGCACCGGACGAATCCTCCCCCTCAACCACCATGCGTCCGCCGTCCTCGAACTTCTGCAGGAGACCCTTCCCCACCATCGCCCCGAGCACTATGTGTTTGCCTCCGAGCGCTACGGACTCGCCGGGGATGTTGCACACGACCACCGATACGCCCACGACCCGACGACCCCCATCAAGAGCCTCAAGGAAGCCTGGGAGCGGGCGAAAGCCGTGTCAGGCGTGCGCTGTCGTTTCCACGACCTGCGGCACACCGCGGCTACCCGGATGCTGGAAGGTGGCAGTCCCTTGCTCGTCGTGGCCAGCCTGCTCGGGTGGAGTCCCTCCACCGCCGCACGCATGGCCACACGCTACTGCCACATCGGCAACAGCGCCCAGCAGCGTGCGACCGACCTGCTGATGGTGAACCACACCGGGGACGACCCAGACGCCGGGGGGCACAAAAAGGGGCACAGCGATACCCCACTCACCCTGACCGCTCACCGCAACTTGTTGAAAGGAATTGGCTCCTCGGGCTGGATTCGAACCAGCAACCCTCCGGTTAACAGCCGGATGCTCTGCCGTTGAGCTACCGAGGAACGTCGGGCAGACCGCCATGGTAAACCGAAGGCCCCCTGTGCCGCAAGACGCGCACGGCGTCGGAGGCCGGGCGCGCGCCCCTGCGCCCCTCTGCAGTCGCGCCCGATCGCGGTCGGGCGCGCAGGCACGACTGTCCCTCGGCGCCGAACCGTTGCCCGGGACTCGTCGCGTGCCCACGCTGATGCACCCGGAACGGCGGCTGACACCGCCACGCGGGCGATCGCCCGCAGAACCGGCCGGCGCGCTCCGTAGCACAAGCCCCTCGCACGCCCCTGCTCGCCCGCTCGCACCCGCCCGGCACGCACCGCCCGCCGCGTCGCGGTCGTCATAACGGCGGCATGTCGCTGCTTGTCGCCAGTCAGCTCACCAAAACCTACACCGGAGGCACGTCGGACGTGCAGGCCCTCGCCGATGTCTCGTTCACCCTCGCCGCCGGCGAATTCGTCGCCCTCATGGGACCGTCGGGCTGCGGCAAGTCGTCGCTGCTGCACCTGTGCGGCGCAATGGACCGCCCCACCTCAGGCACCCTGTCGCTCGAAGGACGCGCCCTCGCCTCACTCGGAGACGATGCCCTCACGGCGATGCGGCGGACGCGCATCGGCTTCGTGTTCCAGTTCTTCAACCTGCTGCCCACCCTCACGCTGGGTGACAACATCGCTCTGCCGGCCCTGCTGGCTGGCGCCTCGTCGAGCGAGGCCGAGCAGCAGGCAGCAGCCCTGGCCGGGCGTGTCGGCATCGCGCACCGGCTGCGGCACTTCCCGCAGGAAGTGTCCGGCGGCGAAATGCAGCGCGCCGCCATTGCGCGGGCCCTCGTGCACCGCCCGGCGCTGCTCGTGGCCGACGAGCCGACCGGCAACCTTGACTCGGACAACGGCACGCGTGTCCTCGACCTGCTGGCCGAACTCAACCGCGACCTCGGCATCACCATCCTGATGGCGACCCACGCCCACGATGTGGCCGCGCGCGCCTCGCGCGTGCTGCGCATGAAGGACGGCCGCTTCACGGACACCGGCGATGCGGCTGTTTAGACAATTCATCCTGCGGCGGCTCTTCCAGGAGAAGGCCCGCACCGTCACCACCATCACCGGCGTTGCCCTCGGCATTGCCGTGGTCATTGCCATCCAGCTGACCAACGGCAGCTCGGTGCGCGGCTTTGAAACCGCACTGACCACCGTTGCCGGGCGCACATCGATCGAAGTCGTGGGCACAGGCGGTGTGCCCGAGGCCGTGCTCCCCGAGCTCGGATTCCTGCGCGAGGTCGGACAGATGTCGCCGGTCATCGAGGGCGAGATGGCGCTGGTCACCAGCGACCTGCCGCGCGGCGACTCGGGCGTCGTGGCCCCGGTGCGACGCAGCGAGGCCGTCCGCGTGCTCGGCGTCGACATCCTGCGCGACCTCACCCTGCGCGACTACGCGATGGCCGAACGGCAGCAGGCCGGCAGCAGCCCCGCCGAAGCCCTCAGCCGGCAGGAGTTTCTCGACCTGCTCACCAGTCCGCGCACCATCGTCATCACCGAAAAGCTCGCGCGGCGCCGCGGCATCCGCCTCGGCGACGAGCTCCCGCTGATGACCGGCGACCGTATCCAACGCTTTGTCGTGCGCGGCCTGCTCGAGGACGAAGGCCCGGCCAAAGTGATGGATGGCAGCTTCGTGCTGATGGATATCGCCGCCGCGCAGTGGGCCTTCAACCGGATGGGGCGCGTCGACCGCATCGATGTGCAGCTCACCGGCGCGACCGACTCGGCGGCCATCGACGCCGCGCTGTCGAGCGTCCGCAACCAGCTGCCGGCCGGCCTGACGGCGCAGCGCCCTGCGCGTCGCGGCGAGCAGGTCGAGCGCATGCTGGCAGCCTTCCACATGAACCTCACCGCTCTCTCGTGGGTGTCGCTCATCGTCGGGCTGTTTCTCGTCTACAACACCGTGACCATTTCGGTCATTGCGCGTCGCGATGAGATCGGGATGCTGCGCGCGCTCGGCGTGACGCGGCGCCAGGTCCTGTGGCTGTTTCTCGGGGAAGCCGCCGCGCTCGGCGTGACCGGCGTGGCCTTCGGCATCGGGCTCGGCCGCGTACTGGCTGACGCCGCCGTCGGCCTCACGTCGCAGACGGTCAGCACGCTCTACATCGCGACGGCAGCGGTGCCGCCCGACCTGGCGCCGTGGCACATCGGTCTGGCATTCGCGCTCGGTGTGCCGCTGTCGCTGCTGGCCGCCACACTGCCCGCGCTCGAGGCCAGTCGCGTGTCGCCGACGTCCGCGATGCGCGGCCACGATCGGCTCGAATCACGCGTGCGTCTGCAGCCGCGCATGTTCGTACTGGCCCTCGTGATTCTGGCGGCGGCCTTTGCGCTGGCACAACTGGGTCCGGTGGGCGGCCGGCCGCTCTTCGGATACGTGTCGTCGTTCGCCACGATTATCGGGGCATCGCTGCTGGTGCCGGCCACCATCTTCGCGCTGACGCGCCTGCTCTATCGTCCCCTGCGCCGCCTGCTCGGCGTCGAAGGTCTGCTGGCCCACGCCAACCTCTCGGCGTCCATTCCCCGCGTGTCGATTTCGGTGGCGGCGCTGGCCGTGAGTCTGTCGATGATGGTGGCCATTGCCGTGATGATCGGCAGCTTCCGTGACACGGTCGCCTATTGGATCGGACAGACGCTGCAGGCCGATCTGTTCATCGGCCCTGGTATGCAGCCGATCACAGGCTCAGAGCAGACGCTGTCGGCCGAGGTGCAGGCGGTCGTGGCTACGCATCCCGATGTCGCGGCGTACGATTCCTTCCGGAACATCGACCTCATTTATCGCGACAACTTCGTCGTGCTCGGTGCGGGGAATTATCAGGTGGTCATCGACTACGGGGCCCTGCTCTTCAAAGAACCCGAGGATGGTCGCGCCGCTGTCAAGGCCGCCATCGGCACCGAATCGGTCGTCGTGTCAGAGGCCTTCTCGAACCGCTACGGGGTGCATGCGGGTGACACCATCACCCTCGACCTGCCGGCGGGTGCAAGGCCGTTCCGCATTGCGGCGGTATCGTATGACTACGTCGTCGACCGCGGCATGGTGGTGATGGATCGTCCGGTGTTCGCCAAGTATTTCGGCGACCTGGCTCCGACGGGTATGGCCGCCTTCCTCAAGCCCGGAGCCGAGCCCGAGCGCGTGCGCCGGGACATCATCGAGTCACTGGACGAGGGCCATCGGGCCTTCGTTTACACCAACCGTGACCTGCGCGGCGAAGTGCTGCGCATCTTCGACAGTACCTTCGCCATCACCTATGCCCTTGAAGTCATTGCGATCGTGGTGGCGATGCTCGGCGTGGCGGCCACACTGCTGACGCTGGTGCTCGAGCGCCGGCGCGAGCTGTCGATGCTGCGGCTCATCGGGGCCACCCGCCGGCAGGTGCAGCGGATGGTCGTGATCGAAGCCGCCCTGCTCGGCACGCTCAGCCAGGTGGTGGGCCTCGTCGTCGGGCTGGCGCTCTCGGTGCTGCTGGTCTACGTCATCAACGTGCAGAGCTTCGGGTGGACCATCCAGTTCCGGGTACCCGTCGTGTTTCTGGCGCAGGTCTCCGTGGTGGTCATCGTGGCCACGGCACTGGCGGGCATCTATCCCGCGCGCAGGGCCGCGCGCCTCGTGGTCGATCATGTTGAATAACCGCTTCCGCATGCCCGCATCCCGACGGGCCGCTCGGGCCGCGCTGACTCTCGTCGTGGTGGCCTCTGCGGCCCACGGCCCCGTCTCCACCCAGAGTCCCGCGGCGTCTCGCGGCTCAGCGCCTGTGCGTCACGCCGAGGCGCAGGGGCCCACAACCACGCAGCGTCCTGCAGCGACGCACCGCTCGACCGCGACACCCCCGACCTCCATGGCGCAGAGCGCCACATCCGCACAGGGCACAGCGTCCCCGCAAGTGCCCGGTGGCATGCCGCCCGTGAGTACATCGTGGAAGGAAGCCACGGCGGGGTATCGGTATCAGTTTCCCCAGGACCACGCGAGCCATCCCGACTTCAAGATCGAGTGGTGGTACTACACCGGCAACGTGCAGAGCCGTGATGGCCGTCGCTTCGGCTATCAGGTGACGTTCTTCCGTGTCGGTGTCGACCGGGCACCGGTCAATCCGTCCGTGTGGGCGGTGCGCGATCTCTACATGGCGCACCTGGCCGTCAGCGATCCGTCGGGCCAGCGCTATCGCTATGCCGAAAAGCTGACGCGCAGCGGACCGGGGCTGTCAGGTGCCGCCACCGATCGCTATCGCGTCTGGAATGAAGAGTGGTCGGCCACACAGGATGCCGACGGACGTCACGTGCTGCGCGCACCGGGGCGCGAGGTCGGCGTCGAACTGGTGCTCGATGAAGGCAAGCCGCCGGTCATCAACGGCATCAATGGCATCTCGCAAAAGGGTGCGCGACCGGGCAACGCCTCGCACTACTACTCGCTGACACGCATGCCCACGCGCGGCACGCTCATCATCGATGGCGAACGGGTCGAGGTCACCGGCGACAGCTGGATGGACCGTGAATTCGGCTCGAGCTTCCTCGAGACCGGTCAGCAGGGCTGGGACTGGCTGTCGCTGCAGCTGAATGACGGCCGCGAGCTGATGCTCTATCAGCTGCGCCTCGCCGATGGCACGCGCGACCCGCGCAGCAGCGGCACGCTTGTCGACCGCACCGGGCGCACCACCCATCTGGTCGAGCGCGATTTCACGCAGCGCGCGGTCGGCAATCCGGAGGCCATGCCGTCAGGGGCGCGCTATCCCCTGCGCTGGCAAATCGAGGTGCCGTCGCAGGGACTCTCGCTGCAGGTCACGACGCCGTTGCGCAACCAGGAACTCACGACCGCCGGCGCGGGCATTTCCTATTGGGAAGGCATGGTCGAGGTGCAGGGCACATCGCGCGGCACCCCGATCACCGGACGCGGATATCTGGAAATGACCGGCTATCGCGGCAGCATCGGCCGCGTGCTGACACAATAGTCAGACCATGGGTGCCGAAGAGCGACGGGTGCTGGTGATTGGTGCAGGTATCGCGGGCCTGTCGGCAGCGCAGGTGCTGCGCGAGGCCGGTTGCGTGGTACAGGTCGTCGACAAGGGCCGCGGGCCGGGCGGACGCGTCAGCACGCGGCGCGTCGTCAACGGCGAGGCCCTGACGAGTGCCGATGCCGAGTGGTCGTTCGACCATGGGGCGCAGTACTTCACGGCCCGTGATGCGGCCTTCCAGTCTGCTGTGGAGTCGTGGCACACCTCCGGTGTCATTGCGCCGTGGCGCGGACGCCTGGCCTCATTCGATTCCGAGGGCCGCGAGCCGGTCGATGACACCACCATCCGCTGGGTGGGCGTGCCGGCCATGAACCGGGTGGCACGCCATCTGGCGCAGGGCCTCGACGTCACCTGCAGTCGCCTGGTGTCGTCACTGCATGCCGATGCCGTCACGGGCCGGTGGACGGCCACGCTGCGCGATCTGACCGCGACCGACGCCACCGACACACCCAATGGCCCGTGGGATGCCGTCATCGTCACCATCCCGCCGCCGCAGGCGCTGGCACTGCTGCCCGCGACAGCGTCGATGACCTCGGCGGTGACCGCCGTGCAGATGGAGCCATGCTGGGCGGTGCTGGTGGCCTTCCCCGAGCACGTGAAAGCCGCGTTTGATGGGGCCTTTGTCACCTCAAGCCCGCTTGGCTGGGTCGCGCGCAACAGCTCGAAGCCCGGACGGGGCCACCACGACACGTGGGTACTGCATGCTTCGCCCGAGTGGAGTGCGGCGCACGTCGACGACCATGCGGACGCGGTGGGACCCTTCCTGCTCAACGCCTTCGGTGATTTGCTGCGTGTGCCGATGCCGCGTCCGTCGCATCTATCGGCGCACCGTTGGCGCTATGCGCGTGCCGCCGCACCGCTGCACGTGCGTGCGCTGACTGATGCAGGCCTGCGTCTGGCGGTCGCCGGCGACTGGTGTGCCGGCAACCGCGTGGAAGGGGCCTGGCTGAGTGGCCGCGAGGCGGCCACGGCCATCACAGCCCTGCTGTGAGGATCTCGTCGAACGTCGACAGCGCACAATCACAGTGATCGCGATCGATGACCAGCGCCGGTGAGAGGCGGATCGTGCTGGCGCCGCATGCAATCACCAGCAGCCCGCGCTGATAGCAGGCCTGCTCGAACTGGTCGCGCTCGCGCACCGCCGGCTCGCGCGTCACACGGTCGCGCACCAGCTCGATGCCGATCATCAGCCCCTTGCCGCGCACATCGCCAATGATCGGATGCCGCTCGGCCAGCGCCCGAAGCCCGTCCATCAGGTAGTGACCCATCCGCTCGGCATTGGCCATCAGCGACGACTCGAGCAGCCTGATGGTGGCCAGCGACGCGGCGACGGCCACGGGATTTCCGCCGAATGTCGAGGCATGCGCGCCCGGCTTCCAGGTCATCAGATCGGCACGCGCCACCGTGGCCCCGATCGGCAGCCCCGACGCCAGGCCCTTGGCCGTGGCCACCACGTCAGGCACGAAGCCGAAGTGTTCAGCGGCGTACATCTTTCCGGTCCGGCCCATGCCGCTCTGCACTTCATCGGCAATCACCACGACATCGTGGCGCTGTGCGATGTCCTGCAGCGTCTGCAGGAACGACGCGGGCGGCACCACGTATCCGCCTTCCCCCTGAATAGGCTCGACAATGATGGCGGCGCATTCGTCGGGGGGCACGGTGGTCTTCATCACCACCTCTTCAATTACACGCGCGCAGTGCGGCCCCTTCGACTCGAGGGCCCCGCAGGTCTCAGGCGTCTTGCCGTAGGGACAGCGGAAGCAGTTGGCATACGGCACGTGGGTCACGTCGAGCACCTGGCGCCCGAACCCTTTCCGTTGCGCGGCCTTGCTCGCCGTCACCGACAGCGCCCCCAGCGTACGCCCATGGAACGACCCGGTGAAGCCGATCAGCTTCTGGCGCCGGGTGGCATGGAAGGCCACCTTGATGGCACCTTCGACGGCCTCGGCCCCGGAGTTGGCAAAGTGCACGCGCTTGTCAGGGGTCCCTGGCGTCAGCGTGGCCAGCTTCTCGGCCAGGATGGGCAGGTGGGGATAGTAAAAGTCGGCCGCGCAGATGTGCAGGAACTGTTCGGCCTGCTCCTGGATGGCCCGCACGACCTCGGGGTGCGCATGCCCGGTGGCGCAGACCGCGACGCCGGCCGCCAGATCGAGAAAGATATTGCCGTCAGGGTCCTGCGCCATGACGCCCGACCCGCGCTGCATCACGAAGGGATACGAGCGCGTGTAGGACGGCGACACGAACTGATGGTCGCGCGCAATGATGGCCTGCGCGAGAGGTCCGGGCAGCGGCGTGCGCAGGTCGGGTGTGCGGGCAGTGGTGACATCGGGCAGCGTCGTCGGTTCCATGGACGGGTCTCCTGACGGGCGTGCCTCCGCGCGGTGCGCGCGGCGGCATGTGACGAAAGACGGCTGTAGTGTACGACGCCTGCGGCGCAGTCCGTGGTTCCTTCCCACCGGCACCCGAGAGGTGTCTGCGCCGTCCGGGGGGCTGCCGTACGGCCCTTCGCCGGCTCGGACTCGAAGCCGCTGTTCGGGGTGCTGATGTCGGCAGCGCGCACACCGGAACCGGTGCCGTCCAGACTACAATCGTGGATGCTTGCCGTAGACCGTGATGCACACCGGTATCGTTAGCCTTGTGCCTTGCCCCCGCGTCGCGCTCGCCGCGACGGTTGCGGCGCTCGTCGCGCCGGCCGCCGCCGATGCCTACATCGGGCCCGGCGCGGGCTTCGCCGTGATGTCGTCGTTCCTCGTGATCTTCGTCACGATGATCGTCGTGCTGGCTTCGGTGCTCGCCTGGCCGTTCCGGGCCCTGTGGCGCGTCGTGCGCCGCACCGGGCCGCCGCCGGCCGCCATCGGCCGCTTCATCGTGGTCGGCTTCGACGGCCAGGACCCGGCCCTCACCGACCAGTTCCTGAACGAAGGGCTGCTGCCGAACTTCGCCGCGCTCAAGGCGCAGGGCACCTATCGCCGGCTGCAGACCACCTACCCGGCGCTGTCGCCGGTCGCCTGGTCGTCGTTCAGCACCGGCACCCACCCGGCCCGCCACAACATCTTCGACTTTCTTGATCGCGATCGCCGCACCTACCTGCCGCTGCTGTCGTCTACGCGTATCGGCGCCGTCGAGAAGTTCTTCCGGCTCGGCAAGTACCTCATTCCCCGCGAACGCCCCACGCTCACGAACCTGCGGCGGTCGAAGCCGTTCTGGACGATCCTCGGTGAGCGGCGCATCTGGAGCACGATCCTCCGCGTGCCGATCACCTTTCCGCCCGACCGTTTCCATGGCGCCGAACTGAGCGCCATGTGTGTACCCGATCTGCTCGGCACGCAAGGCACGTTTCTGCTGTTCACCACGCGGCCGCCGGCCGCCCGCTTCAAGGAAGGCGGACAGCGGGTGCAGGTGACAGTCGCCGGCGATCGCATCGACACGACCGTCACCGGCCCCGAGAACACGTTCGTCGTGGGTCACCCGCCGCTGACGTGCCCGCTCACGCTGACCCTCGACCGCGCGCAGGGCCGAACCACGGTCACGATCGGTCCTGAGACGGTGACCCTCGCCGTGGGAGAACTGAGTGGCTGGCTCTCGCTGCCCTTCCCCGCCGCGCCGGGTGTGACCGTGGCCGGCATCACCCGCGTGCAGTTGCTCGAATTGGGCGAACACGTGTCGCTCTATATGTCGCCCATCAACCTCGACCCCGAGGCGCCGGCGATGCCGATCTCGCATCCGGACTACTACGCGGGGTATCTCGCCAAGCGCCAGGGCCCCTACGCCACACTCGGCCTGGCGGAAGACACCTGGGCGCTCAACGAGGGCGTGACCGACGACGCCACGTTCCTTCAGCAGGCGCACGACATCGACGACGAGCGGCGGGCGATGTTCCTGACCTCGCTCGAGAAGCTGCGGCGCGGCGCCCTCGTCTGTGTCTTCGATGCCACCGACCGCATCCAGCACATGTTCTGGCGCTACATCGACCCGAAACACCCCGCGCACCGCCGGGACGTGCCGGCCGAACATCGCGAGGCCATCAAGGCGCTCTACCAGAAGAACGACGCGCTGGTCGGTCAGGTCATGGCCACACTCGGCCCGAAGGATCTGCTGATGGTCATCTCCGACCACGGCTTCAGCTCGTTCCGGCGCGGCGTCAACCTGAACGCGTGGCTGCGCCGCGAAGGGTATCTCGCGCTCAAGGACGGCACCGACGGCTCGACCGAATGGCTGCGCGATGTGGACTGGACGAAGACCCGCGCGTATTGCCTCGGACTCTCGGGCCTGTACCTCAATCTGGGCGGCCGCGAAGCCGGCGGCATCGTGGAGCCCGGCGACGAGGCCCGCGCGCTCAAGGCGGAACTCATCGCGAAGCTTGCGAACCTGCGCGACGAGGCCGGCGGCGACATCGGCGTGCGCGAGGCCTTCGACACCCGCGCCCTCTATGACGGGCCGTACTCCGAGAACGCGCCGGACCTCGTCATCGGCTACAACGCCGGCTACCGCACCTCGTGGGACTGCGCGTCGGGCATGGTCGCGGGTCCCGTCTTCGAAGACAACACGAAGGCGTGGAGCGGCGACCACTGCATCGATCCGCGGCTCGTGCCCGGCGTGCTCTTCTGCAACCGGACGATCGAAGACACGCGGGATCTGTCGATCGTGGACATCGCGCCGACGGCGCTCAGGCTCTTCGGTCTCGAGCCGCTGCCGCACATGGACGGCCGGCCGTGGGCGGTGGCGTCGTGACGCTGCCGCCGGCGCGGATCGGCACGGCTGGCGCCGTGCTGCTGGCCGTGTGTGCACTGGCGCTCGCCACCGGCTGCGGCGGACGCGCGCATGTCGTCGCCGGGCAGAAGGTCATCGTACTCGGCATCGACGGCTTCGACCATCAGCTCACACGCGAGCTGCTGGCGGCGGGGCGGCTGCCGAATCTTGCGCGGCTCGCGCAGCAGGGCGGATTCACGCCGCTTGCCACCTCCACGCCTCCGCTCAGCCCGGTGGCATGGTCGACGTTCATCACCGGACTCGACCCGGGCGCCCACGGCATCTTCGACTTCATCCATCGCGAACCCGACACGCTCGCGTCGTTCCTTTCGACCTCGCGCACGGTGCCGCCAGGCCGCATCCTGACGCTCGGGCCATGGCAGTTCCCGCTGTCGTCCGGACGGGTGGAGCTCCTGCGCGGCGGCGAGGCCTTCTGGGAAGTGCTCGAGGCCCGCGGCATCGAGACCACCATCGTGCGCATGCCGGCGAACTTCCCGCCCTCGGGCGAGGCCACGCGCGAGCTGAGCGGCATGGGCACGCCCGACATGCTCGGCACCTACGGCATCTTCACGCTCTTCTCGTCCAAGCCGGACGTCTTCGAGCGCCGCGACGTCTCGGGCGGCGTCATCCAGCCGATCGACGTCATCGACGGCGTGGCGCGCGGCACGATCGAAGGCCCCTCGCATCCCTACCGGGTCACGCCCACACCGATGACGGTGGACTTCGCCGCGCATGTGGACGCACGCGGCGAGGCGGTGCAGATCGTCATCGGCGACGAGACCCGGGTGCTGGAGGTCGGTGAATGGAGCTCGTGGGTGCCGGTGGGCCTGCCGCTGCTGCCCTTCCAGACGCTGCCCGGCGAAGTGCGCTTCCTGCTCAAGAGCCTGACGCCCTACTTCGAGCTCTACGTCAGTCCGATCAACTTCGACCCGTATGCGCCGGCCCTCCCGATTTCGACGCCCGAAGACTACGCCGCGGACCTGGCGGACGCCGAGGGCCGCTTCTACACGCAAGGCATGCCTGAAGACACCCGGGCGAGGAACGTCGAGGCGCTCACGGCCGATGAGCTCCTCGCGCAGGCGCGCCTCACGGCCGACGAGACCCGGCGGCAGTTCCGCTACGTGCTCGACCAGTTCCGCGACGGCTTGCTCTTCTACTACTTCGGTCATGTCGACCAGGTGTCACACGTGATGTGGCGGTCGCTCGATCCCGGACATCCTGCCTACACAGAGGCTGACGCGCAGTATCGCGCCGTCATCGGCGACCTCTACGTGGAAATGGACGCGGTCGTGGGCCAGGCGATGGCGGCCCTGGGCCCGAACGACCTGCTGATCGTGATGTCGGATCACGGCTTTGCCCCGTGGCGCCGCGCCGTGAACGTGAACAGCTGGCTGCGCGACCACGGCTATCTCGCCGTGACCGACGCCCGTGCCGCCACGGCTCCGGGGCTGGCCGGCGTGGACTGGACGAAGACCCGCGCCTACGCCGTGGGCCTGAACGGTGTGTATCTGAACCTGCAGGGGCGCGAATCGAAAGGGATCGTGCCGCCGGGGGAGGCATCCCGCCTGTCGGCCGAGATCGCCGCGGCGATGGAAGGCACGATTGATCCGGCGACGAACGCGCCGGCCATCACGAAGGCATTCGTGACGGCGGCGGCCTTCGCCGGCCGCGCCTATCCGCGCATCGAGCCCGACATCGTCGTCGGCTACGCCCGCGGCACCCGCGTCGCAAGCGACTCGGCCCTCGGCATCGTCGGACCGGACGTGTTCAGTGACAACCGCGAGCCGTGGAGCGGCGACCACAGCATGGATCCCGCGCACGTGCCCGGCGTGCTTTTCACCAGCCGGCCGCTGAAGGTGCCCTCGGATCGCCTGCAGACGCTCGCCGCGTCGATTCTCGCGGAGTTCGGTGTCACTGGTTTCCCGAAAGTGAGGTCCACCCCGTGATCTTCGCTTCAGGCGTCAAACTCGACAAGGCGCTCATCGCCCGCGTCAAACGCATCTCCGATCTGGCCGGCTACTCGTCGGTCGAAGAGTTCATCACGCACGCCCTGGAGAAGGAACTCGCGCAACTCGAGAGCGCGGGCTCCGAAGAGGAACTGAAGAAGCGCCTCAAGGGTCTCGGATACCTGTCGTAACCCGATGACGCTCGTGAACGCCCTGCTCGTGCGGCTGGCCGATGCCCTGCTCGCGCCGCTTGCCGGCCTGCCGCCGCTGGCGGTCGTGGCCGGCTGCGCGCTCGGTTCGGCGCTGGCGGTGCTGGCGGTCATGCGGTTCACCTCGAACCAGGCGGCACTTGGGCTCGTGAAACGGCGCATCCACGCTGCCCTGCTCGAGATGCGCCTCTACAACGACGACCTGCGGGCGCTGCTCCGAGCCCAGGGCGAGGTGCTGCGGCACAACCTCTCGTACGTGGGCCTGTCACTCGTGCCGCTCGTCATCACGGCGGTGCCACTGACCCTCGCCATCGCGCAGCTCCAGGCCTGGTACGGCTACACGGGACTCACCCCGGGCACGCCGGTCATGGTGACCGCCGCGGTCGAGCCCGGCTCCGCGGCAGCGCTGCCACGCCTCGAGGGCGCCGGTGTCGAGGTGACGGGGCCGGCCCGCTACTTCCCGACGCTCGGCGAGATGACGTGGCGGATTGTGCCCCGCGCGCCCGGGCCCACCACACTTCGTATCGTCACCGCCAGCGGGACCGTGATCGAGAAGCAGCTTCACGTGGCCTCGGGAGACGACATCGCCCGCCGATCCCCGGTGCGCGAGCAACCGTCATTCGTGGGCCAGCTCCTCTATCCGTCCGAGCCGCCGCTCGACGCCACCACCGGCGTGACCGCCATCCGCCTCCCCTACCCGGAGCGCCTGCTCCCGGTGGCGGGCCAGGCTGTGCACTGGCTCTACGTCTATCTCGCGCTGACGTTCGCCTTCGTGCTGCTGCTGCGAAAGCCGCTCGGCGTCGTGATCTGACCTGTCGTCCGGCCCGGAACCTGAGGAGCGGATACGCAGGCGCACGGGCGCTTGGTACAATGCGCGCATGCTCATGCGACACGAGCGGCGATGGGCGTGGCCCGCGCTGGCTCTCCTGACCGGGCTCGCCGCCCTCGGCGGCTGCGGACGGGCGGCCACGACGCCAGCGAACCTGCTCGTCATCAGCCTCGACACCCTGCGGGCCGACCGTGTCGGAGCGTACGGACACGGTGCGGCCGAGACGCCGACCCTCGACGCGCTTTCGGCGCGCGGCGCCCGGTTCACGAATGCCACCACCACCACGCCGCTGACGCTCTCGGCCCACACGAGTCTCTTCACGGGCACGTGGCCGATGGCACACGGCGTGCGCGACAACACCGGCTTCTACGTCGACGAGGCCGCCATCACGCTGGCCGAGGTGCTCAAGGGCCGCGGCTTCCGCACCGGCGGATTCGTCGGGGCGTTCGTCCTCGACCGGCGGTGGGGTATCGCGCAGGGGTTCGATCACTTCTTCGACAACTTCGACCTGTCGGAGGACGTCGGCCCTGGCCTCGATGCCATTCAGCGGCGCGGCGCCGAGGTCGTGGACCAGGCCACCACGTGGCTCGGACAGGCCTCGACGCAGCCCTTCTTCGCCTGGGTGCACCTCTACGACCCGCACACGCCGTACGACGCGCCGCCAGAGTTCGCCTCACGCTTCCCCGCCACGCGCGACGGCGCCTACGACGCGGAAGTCGCCTACACGGACGCGCAGGTCGGCCGGCTCCTGGCCTCGCTCGAGGCCAGCGGACGCCTCGCCAACACGCTGGTGGTGGTGCTCGCCGACCACGGGGAGCAGCTCGGTGAACATCAGGAGCAGTCGCACGGCTTCTTCGTCTACGACGCCTCGGTGCGAGTGCCGCTCATCGTCGCCGGGCCCGGCGTCACCGCCCGCGTCGTCCCTGATCAGGTGCGCATCGTCGACGTCATGCCCACCGTCCTCGACCTGCTCGGTGTGACCGCCCCGGCGGCCGTACAGGGCACGTCACTGCGTCCCGCGCTCGACGGCCAGCGCCAGCCGCTGCTCGCCTTCTCGGAATCCTGGTATCCGCGTTTCCACTACGGCTGGAGTGAGCTGAAGGCGGTGCGCGACGGGCGATACAAGTTCATTCTGGCGCCGACGCGGGAGCTTTACGACGTGAGCGCCGACCCCGGCGAAACGAAGAACCTGGCCGCCGCCGATCCCGCCCGTGCCGACACGCTCGAACGGGCGCTGCGGGCGCTCGTCGCCCAGACCTCTCGCGACGCCGCGCCGAAGGCGCCGCAGACCGTCGATGCCGCAACCGAACAGCGGCTGCGCGCCCTGGGGTATGTCGGCGGCAGCAGCGCGCGCAACCTCGAAGAACGCCCGCGCCGGGATCCCAAAGATACGATCGCGCTCTACAACCTGCTGCTCCAGGCGGGCGGCGATTCCGAGGCCGGCCGCTACGACGCGGCCATCAGCAAGGTGCGCGAAGCGCTTGCGGCCGACCCGGAGATCATCGAGGGCTACTCGCGCCTGGGCAACATCGAAACCAAGGCCGGACGGCACACCAACGCGATCGCCGCCTACCAGCGGGCGCTGGCGCTGGATCCGGAGCACCTGCTCTCCGCCTTCAACCTCGCGCTTGCCTACCGCGCCGCCGGCAAGGTCGACGATGCCATCGTGGGCTTCGAGCGCACGCAGCAACTCGATCCACGCAGCGGACGTGCCCACTTCCAGCTGGGCGACATCTACCTGCAGCGGGGGGAGGCGGCCAGGGCCGTCGAGGTGCTGACAAGCGGTCTGAACCTCGAAGTGGATCGGGCGCCGTTTCTGGTGAAGCTCGGCGAAGCGCACCTGGAACTCGAGCAGTACGACGCGGCGGAAAAGGTGCTGCGGGAGGCGGTGGCCCTCCGGGCCGACGTGCCACGCGGCCAGTACAACCTGGCGCTGGTGGCCGAGCAGCGCGGCAACGCCGGCGCCGCGCGCGCGGCCTACGAGGCCGAGATCGCCGCCAACCCGAAGAACTACGGCGCGCAGTTCAACCTCGGCAAGCTCTTGCAGAAGGAAGGCCGGCTGGCCGATGCCACGAGCCGGTTCCGGGCCGCTGTCGACGCACGGCCGGAGTTTGCGGAGGGTTACCTGTACCTGGCCAAGGCTCTGCTCGACGCCGGCAACCTGGCGGGCGCCGAACAGGCGGCGCGCAACGGCCTCGACCGGCGGCCCGAGACCGGCATTGCACCGCTCGGCCACTACGTACTGGCAGACGTCTACTCGCGGCTGGGCCGTGAGAACGAGGCAGCGCGTCAGGTGGCGCTGGCCCGTCGCCTGGAGCAGCGCCGATGACGGCAGGCGCGCTCAAGGGCGCGGCCGCGGCCCTTGCCCTCGCGGCCCTCGCCGGCTGCGGACGCGAGTCAGCGGCGCCTCCCGTCACGGCCGCCACGGCGCGGCATCTCGTGATTGTCACGCTCGACACGCTGCGCGCCGACCGCCTCGGCGCCTACGGCAGCACCACCGTGCCCACGCCCCACTTCGACCGGCTGGCCCGCGAAGGGGTGCGCGCCCTCGACGCCACGACCCATGTGCCGATTACGCGGCCATCACACACGACGATGTTCACGGCGCGGTACCCGGCCGAACACGGCGTCCGCGACAACATCTCGCTGCCGCTCGCCAGCGACGTGCCCACCCTCGCCGCGTCGCTGAAGGCGGCCGGCTTCACCACGGCCGCCTTCGTGTCGAGCTTCGTGCTGGCCTCGTCATCGGGCCTCGATCGCGGCTTCGACCACTACGACGACGACGTCGACGTGGCCGGCGCCAACGGCACACCCTCGATCGCCCAGGCGCAACGCCGCGGCGACCTCACACTGAGCCGGCTCGAACAGTGGCTCGATGCGCGCTCCGCCGCCGCGCAGGCATCGCGCACAGCCCTCTGGGTGCATCTCTACGATCCGCATGATCCGTACGATCCGCCGGAGCCATTCGCGTCCCAGTACGCGGATCGCCCCTACGACGGCGAGGTCGCGTGGACCGATACCCTGCTCGGGCGACTGCGCAGCAGTCTGGAAGCCCGCGGACTGTGGAACGACGCCCTGGTGCTCATCACGGCCGATCACGGCGAGGCACTGGGCGAGCACGGGGAAACGGGCCACGGCTTCTTTGCCTACGAAACCACGCTGCGCGTGCCGCTCGTGGTGCGCGGCCCGGGTGTTGGGGCTGGTCAGACGCTGGCGCCCACCTTCCGCCTCGTCGATGTCACGCCCACGGTGCTGGAACTGCTGGGACTGCCGGGTATGGCCGGCGTCACCGGCCGCAGCCTGGCGGCGGCTCTCACGCAAGGAACGGCGCCGGCACCAGCCACGACCTACGCCGAGTCGCTCACGCCGCTCGTGCATTACCAGTGGAGCGACCTACGCGTCCTGCGCGATGGCCCGTGGAAATACATCCTGGCGCCGCGGCCCGAACTCTACGACCTTGGCTCCGACCCCGGCGAGACGCGGGATCTCTCCACCAGTAACACCGCCACGGCCCGGCGTCTCAGGGCCTCGCTCGAGGGCCTGCTCAAGGCCGAACGGGAGCGCACCATCGACCCCGCCAGCCGGCCCGCGGTGTCGGCCGAGACGTTGCAGAAGCTCGGCGCGCTCGGGTATGTGAGCCCCGGCGCGCCGAAGGACTCGGTGGCGCAGGGCGCCGATCCGAAGGACAAGATCGCGGAGTTCAGCCTGCTGAGCGGCCTGATGCGCGAAGGCCTGACGCTGCTGCAGGAAAAGCGGTTTGCCGAGAGCGCGGCGCGCTTCCAGCGCCTGCGCCAGGAAGGCGCCGACTCCTTCCAGCTCCACTTCTATCTCGGCGAGGCCCTCGCCGGCCTCGGCCGGCAGCGGGAGGCCGAAGCCAGCTTCAGCCGCAGCCTGGCGATCATGCCGGCCTTCACCGCCGCGCACGTGAGCCTGGCCAACGCGCGGATCGCGCGCAAGGACCTCCCCGGGGCAATCGCCGCGCTCCAGCAGGGACAGAAGGATGCCCCCAACGAGCCCCTGCTCTACGACCGCGAAGGACAGGTGTGGCAGACACTCGGGGACGCGACGCGCGCGATGGCGGCATTCGAACGTGTCGCGGCCCTTGCACCCGCCGACGCGCTCGTGCGCTGGCGGATGGGCGAGTTGCTGATCACGGCCGGCCAGCCCGACGCCGCGCT